>MTKZ01024923.1_pt1 | contig 14583 bp, 13 predicted proteins | sample 1042781 | NCBI WGS metagenome assembly MTKZ01 (sample SAMN06212207, study PRJNA360539) | anaerobic digester metagenome | biome: Wastewater treatment plant; material: sludge; isolation source: anaerobic digester fed with sludge from wastewater treatment plant | place: Denmark: WWTP Viborg ...
CTTTATGGAAGGCAGAATTATTTCTAGCTTCAGGAATTATTTAAGAACAAAAAGAATTCTAAAATTTATTGAATCTCAAATTGTGCCGGATGCCGTTTTTACGGTTTTCGGACCATCTTATTGGAAGCCATCAGCAAGGCATATCCAGGGTTTTGCGACACCTCAAGTGTTATATCCAGAGAGCCCCTTCTTCAGTCTTATTTCAATCAGACAGGTGCTTTGGTGGAAGTTGCATAGACTAGCAAATCTGATTTTGCTTAGGAGAGAAAGCAAGGAGATTATTCTGGAGACATTCGAAATGGAACGGCGTCTTAAAGCAGTAATGCCTCAATGTAGGACTTATGTGGTCCCAAATACTTACTCTGAGTTCTACAAAACAATTGACCTTCCCAATAATAGGCAGATTGCCGAAGATGGGTACTTTAAGTTACTTACATTGTGTTCCTATAAACGGCATAAAAATCTTGAAATAATACCTCTGGTAATAGATGTACTTCAAAAGTATGCCCCCCCCAAGATTAAGTTTTATCTTACTCTTCCCGAGAATAAGTATTTGGAATTGATCGGGCCAGAATATAGACAACATGTAATTAATTTGGGACCTTTACATCCAAAAGAGTGCCCTGAGGTTTACACAAAAGTTGATGCAATGTTTTTACCCACACTCCTTGAGTCTTTTTCTGCCTCATATGCCGAAGCCATGATAATGGGAAAACCAATATTGACAAGCCACTATGACTTTGCTCACACAGTATGCGGTGATGCGGCAATTTACTTTGATCCTCTAAACCCTTCTTCTGTTGCCAAAGCAATACTTATGCTGATCGATGATCCCTCTTACTATAATGTTTTGGTTTATAAAGGAAAGGAACGATTGGAGTACTTCGGAGATGCATCTACCCGTGCGCGACGTTACCTGGACATTGCTTTGAAAAATGTATAAGCTTCTCTTGGTATCTGTTTTCGGGAATGTTGAGGCTGATACATGTGAAAGAGTAAATAGCCTTTATGATCTGTTATTATTCAAAGTTAAGATTGTAACTACAGATTTCTCACATCGTGATAAAAGGTATAAAACAAGAACAGGTTACAGAGATACAGACTATATTCATGTAACTTCATACAAAGGTAATCTATCGATATCAAGATTAATCAGNNTTTCACCGACTCCTTCATCAGCATTTGTATGTGCACTATACAAAATCTTGAACAGGCGAAAAGTTTTGGTCATAGATATAATTGATATTTGGCCTGAAAGCTTAATACCCGTTGCCTCATACCTTAAATTTCTTTCTCCTTTTTTTTATTTATGGAAGAGCCTTTCAATAGTTGCTTATAAAGCTGCGGATGCTATTATTGGTGCCACCCAATATTATCAAAGTTCTGCCTCAAGATATAATAAAAGTGCGTTCACTAAATTTTACCCCTTGGGTATTGAATATGACAGAGATCTATCANNCTCAAAAGCTACTGATGAAATTTGGATAGCATATGCTGGTAATCTTGGAGCTGCATATGATTTTGATGCCATGATAAATGCGGTTAAGTTTACGGTAGAAAATTCATTTGACAAAAAAATACGCTTAATTTTCATAGGAGGAGGAGAAAGAGAGGTGGAGATAAAAGAAAAGTTATCCTTATCAGGAATTAGTTATTTAATAACTGGGAACATTAAATATGGCGAATATCTGTCATATCTTAAGTATTGTGATATAGGTCTGAACATTTTTATTGCAAACACTAAAGTAATTCAAAGCTACAAATTTAATGACTATGTCCTTTGTGGTCTGTTTATTATAAATAATCTGAGGGGTGAGACTTCTGATATAATTCAAGAGTATAATATTGGCTGCAATGTCTTTTCTTTGGACATAAGACTGAAAGAAGCATTGCTGGAGGTGGTTAGTAATTGGGACTCTCTAAAGTCTCGCATTAAATCAGATTGCCAGAAAGTTATCAATGAGAGGCTTTCCAAGAAATTAATTTATGAGAATCTGAGTTTAGATTTGATAAAAGTGGCAGAAATGAAACTTAGGACGTCCGATAGCTAGGTCTTTAAAGAATATAACCATTCCATGGAAATTGAAGAATCAATAATTGATTATCACCATCGTATAAGCAATAAGTCCAGCATTTATACCAAAATCTTCAAACCTTTTTGTGATAGAATCCTGGCCATTGTATTCCTTATAGTTCTTTCACCTTTGTTCCTTGCTGTATCAATTTTCATAAAATTTGATTCTAAAGGTCCGGTTTTTTTTGTTCAGGAGAGATTAGGGTATATGGGTAGAGTTTTTAAAATTATCAAGTTTCGCTCAATGATTACTAATGCCAAGCGGACTCCTGGTCAGGACCTTTATGAAACTGACCCTGTCATAACAAAGGCAGGTCGTATTTTACGGCGCACAAGTATAGATGAAATCCCACAATTGATAAATATCCTTAAAGGAGATATGAGTTTTATTGGTCCTAGGCCTCCGGTAACTTATTATCCAAGAAAAATAAATGAATACAGTTCATTTGAGTTACAGCGTTTTTATGTGAAGCCCGGTATTAGTGGACTCGCACAAGTTAGATGTCGAGAAATTCATGATTGGGATATCAATATCCCAATTGATGTAGAATAAGTAAAGAACTACTCCCTTTCATATGATCTGAAACTCTTTATATTATCCCTGTTTATGTTTTTCAAGAGAGACAATATCTACAGCAGGGACCAGAAACAGCAAAATGCACCTTCCTAAACACATATATGGACAAAGTTGTTGCCATTCACCAGCCTAACTATTTACCATGGATGGGATATTTTCATAAGATATCCCGGTCAGAAGTATTTGTCTTTCTGGACGATGCGCAGTTTTCAAATGAGGGTATGCATAACTATACCTATATTAAAACTCCAAATGGAGCTTTTCGACTTAAATTGCCGGTTAACCAGAGGTTTGGCGATAGAATCAATCAGGTTAGCTCGAAGGATGAATTGCATTGGAAGGGGAAGCATATGGAAATTATTGAGTCTAACTATAGATCAGCTAAATTTTTCGATGAAGTTTTTTCAGATTATATATCAATTCTGGAGCAGGAATATTCTAATATAGCTGAAATGAATATAGCTTTCATAAAATTTTTTTGTAAGAAGCTGGGATTGGTATCTAGGTTTGTTCTTTCGTCCGAATTGAATATCAATCTTTTAAAAACTGAAAGGATAATAGCTATATGTACTTTGCTTGGCGCTACCAGGTATTTTTCAGGGAATGGAGCCAGGGCTTACCAGAATGAAGAAGATTTTATTAAGGCTGGCATCTCTCTGCAATATTCGAATTATGTACCCGTGGTCTATCCACAGGTTGGAGATGGTTTTCAGTTAAATGTTTCAGCGCTAGATTTTTTTATGAATTGCGGTTATGACTGGAACTTGATTATAAGGTCTCAACATAAAACAACATAATGGAAATAGGCAGCTTTCTTCCACTTGATTTAAAAATATCAGGAGAACATTATTTTGACATCGACAATAATGTGGGTAGATTCAACTCTGCCCGTGCTGGAATATTTTATGCTTGCGGCCTTTATGGTTGTGAGATTATTTGGGTCCCCTACTATCTATGTCAATCAGTAAGCCAATTCCTATTGAATCACAATATTAAAGTTAAATATTATAATATAGATTATAATTTTGAACCGGTCAACATTAAACAATCTGCAAATGAAGCTGTATTGTTAGTTAATTACTATGGTATAATATCTAACCAAAGACTTCAATCTATAGCAAAGAATTACTTCAATATTGTTATTGACAATGCAGCGTCGTTCTTTACAGAGCCTCTTGCTGATTATTATCAAGTCTATTCACCGAGGAAGTTTTTTGGTGTCCCAGATGGATGTTATGTTGTTGGTAAAGATGCTGGGTTATTTATTAAAAGGTATAAACAGGATAAATCTTCATCAACTTCGTTATTCCTCCTCCAAAGATTTGAGCATAAGACAAGCACAATTTATGAGCAAAGAATGAATAATGAGGCAAGGATAAATTCATCAGGTATTCTTAGAATGTCCAGGCTTTCGATTACCCTGTTAAAAAGCATTGACTATAAAAAGATAAAGAGTATAAGGGCACAAAACTTTATGCTCGCTCATAAATTATTCGGACACTTAAATTTAATAGATCCCACTAAGTACACTTCTGACCAATGTGTGCCTATGATTTACCCACTGGTTACTATTGATAGTGAATTGGATGAAAAGCTAAGAAAGAATCGAATCTATGTAGGGCGTTTATGGAAATCAGTCTTAAATGATGTGACGGGTGATAGTTTTGAAGCCTACCTATCGCAGTTTATGATTCCTATTCCAATTGATCAGAGATATGGACCGCGCGAGATAAATTATTGTTACAGAATTATATGTAGACTCATGGCCGGAGAATAGAGTCTAATATAAAAACGGTAATTTAATATTGGAGGTAAATGAGTGATACTCTTTTTAAGGTCTTGATTGTAATGATGAGAATCAAAGATTATTAGGTTAATCAGAAAAGAATTCTTTGGCTAAACTCATTTCTGACATATGAAGGTAAAAGATTTATCTAAATCTTGCCCTGTTTGTAACAATAAGACATTGAACATTTCAGGTTCATCTCGCAATAGCAAAGACCAGAGCAATCTGCATTTGTTAATTTATTATTGTGAGAAGTGCAATTCCTATATACGCGAGATAAGTGAAGAAAGAATTCTGGCAATATTAGGAGAAGCGGAATATACAAAAATCCAGAATGAGGAACTACAGTTTTACTCCAGAATAAACTTCTTCGCATATTTGTTTTCTTTGGCATCAAAATTCAGTAAATCACCCAATAATTGGTTGGATTATGGTTGTTCGTATGGGCATTTTATGACTTATCTCTCTAAGAAAGGTCTTTTGTGCACTGGAATAGAAATATCTGACAAGGTGAGGAATTATGCTCTCAGCCTGGGCCTTGACGTGAAGAAACAATTGAGTGATTTAGCAGAAAGTCAATTATTTGACATAGTTAGTATCATAGATACACTATATTATCTCAGAAATCCTCACACGTTATTAGAAGAAATACACCATAGATTGAGGGATAATGGAATTATTATTCTTAGGGTTCAGAACCGTAACTGGCTTATGAAGGTAGACAATTTTATTTCAAACGGCAGAATTTTTAATTCTTTGGGTGATATGGTGATCAGTTATAGTGAGAAGAGTCTAAAGTTGCTTTTAAAGGCGAACGGTTTTAAAATTTTAAAGTTTAGTGTTCGAGAAAAGGGAAAACAAAGAAATACCTCAATTGCCTGCTTCTACTTTATAACACAAGTTATTTACCATTTAACGTTTGGTTTGATAAATCTGGTTCCCGGATTTATTGTCATTGCAAGAAAAGATGGATGCCCGTGAAGGCAGGGACAAAAAATTGTAAAGAAAATAAATATCTGGAGAATAAAAGATTAGATAATATTTTTAAATTCAATGGACATTTGAAAATCTGTTATTAATTATCAATACATTCCATGCCAAAAAGAATATTAATTATTGCTCCACATCCAGATGATGAAGTTCTTGGTTGTGGAGGTATCATAAAAAAGTTTTCAAACCAGGACAAAGAAGTAATGATCCTAATTATGTCACGTGGGAAAAGTACTTTATACTCGGAAGATAGAATTCTTAATATTCGGAATGAAGCGTTAATGGCACATAAGATATTGGGAGTTCATGAGACAAGATTTATGGACTATCCTGCCCCCGAATTGGACCTGATATCAATATCTGAACTATCTTCCTCAATCCTTAGCGTGATAGATGAATTTAAACCTGGTACAATTTTTTTGCCGCATTCAGGAGATTTGCATCATGATCATAAAGCAGTCTTCAATGCAGGTCTGGTTGCAGCAAGACCAATTAAAAACTGCCCTGTGAAATGTATTTATTCATATGAGACTCTTTCCGAGACTGATTGGTCAGCTCCATTTTGTTCTGATACCTTCATTCCAAATTGTTTTATTAATATTACAGAAGTTTTCCCTTATAAAACTGAAGCCATGAGTTGTTATAAAAGCCAATTGCGTGATTTTCCAAATCCAAGATCCTTACAGTCCGTTGAGGCTCTTTCAAACTTAAGAGGAGGTACAGTTGGCTTCTCTAATGCAGAAGCTTTTATGGCAATTCGCATTATTAAAGATTAGAATGAAAGCCAGGCTCTAAGTTAAAATTCACAAATAAGCTTAGCCTTTTCACATAATTAGTCTAAAAGTTAAATCAATAATTAGTTAACCATGAAGGAGAAGTTCATGATTGTTTTTGCTGAAGCACTGGAAATTGAACCTGAAAGAATAAATGAAGGTGACCATTTCCGGGACTATGAAACGTATAGTTCACTGACAGAATTATCCATTCTTGCCATGCTTGATAGTGAGTTCGGAATTGAAATAGAAATGAGAGATTTCAACAAATTTGATACTGTTGAAGATTTGATCAAATTGGTCACAAAAAAATGAAATATGGCCTTGATATCATATAATGAGGTTGGAATATCGGGTATTGCAGCTGCAGTTCCAAGCAAAGTTATTAATAATATTAATTATGATCTTTATTTCAAAAAAGAGGATATAAAAGAGATAGTTGAAAAAATCGGGGTCAGAGAACGAAGATTTGCTGATGAAAATACATGCTCTTCTGACCTCTGTTTTGCGGCTGCTGAAAGGCTTTTTACCGACATGAATATTGATCGTGAGGAGATTGATCTACTTATTTTTATCTCCCAAACTCCTGATTACCGGATGCCTGCCACTTCGGTGTTGCTTCAGGACCGGTTGAAACTTCTTCCCTCCACAATCACCATTGATATTAACCTAGGATGTTCTGCTTTTTTATATGGCCTTACAATTGCTTATTCAATGCTAAAAACAGATGGGATCAGAAAAGCCCTGATTCTGGACGGCGAAACTCGCTCAAAGGTCTACTCACAAAAAGACCGTAAAACTGGATTTCTTTTTGGTGACGGAGGCGTAGCCGCCATTATTGAAAAAGGAGCGAAGTTTGGACGAAGCTGGTTTTCGCTTAATTCTGATGGTTCACGCGAATCATTGATAAAAATTCCTGCCGGTGGATACAGAAAGATGAGCTCGATCGAGACTCTTGAAGAAAGAGTGGTTGATGAATACGGAAATATTCGTTCTGAGGAACAGGGTTATATGAGTGGGGCAGACGTTTTTAACTTCGTAATTAGAGAGGTTCCACGGGATTTCAACAGGTTACTAGAGTTCTCTGGTATTGCACAAGATTCGATTGATTATTATATTTTTCATCAGGCAAATAGCTACATCAACGGTTTTCTGGCTAGGAAACTAAAACTTCCCGAAGGTAAGCTTCCATCTACAATAGAAAGGTTTGGGAATACGTCTTCTGTCTCCATTCCGCTTACAATTGTATCAGAATTAAGAAACAGTCTTACAGGTCATAAAAGATTACTATTAAGTGGCTTTGGGGTTGGCCTTACATGGGGCACGGCAATTATTGATGTTCAGGACTGTTTTTTGTGCAATATAGTTGAGATTTAAAATATTGAGTTTTTGGACATAATAATAAATTTAGCAAAAATAAGACAGGGCAGGGAGTCAAAAAATAAATCATATTTTGCAAATGATCACAAAAGATACCTTCAGCCTTAAAGGTAAAAAGATTATTATAACCGGTGCGTCGTCAGGTATTGGCAGACAATGTGCTGTTTCGTGCAGTCAGAAAGGAGCAACCATTGTACTTATAGGAAGAGATAAGGTAAGGCTAGATGAAACAATAGATTTATTGTCAGAATCTTCTGGACACATATCATATACTGTTGACCTGTTGGAATATGATCAGGTTGGAGCTATTTTGGAAGATGCTGTGAGTAAAATTGGGAAAGTAGATGGACTAATTAATTGTGCAGGCATTTCTACAACCTTGCCCATAAATGCAACTTCAAATGATAAAGTCGAACATTTTTTGAGGACTAATGTAATAGGTCCTTTCAATCTGACTCGACAGTTTGTCAGATCATGCAATATTTCTGAATCCGGTGGAAGCATCATCTTTATTAGTTCTGTTATGGCGGTTGTGGGAGAAAAGGGGAAGACCCTATATTCAACAACAAAGGGGGCACTTATTTCTGCAGCAAGGTCTATGGCAGTTGAACTGGCCTCAAGGAAGATTCGTGTAAATGGAATATCACCGGGAGTAGTGATATCTCCTATGTCCGAGGAAGCCATTTATAGCCAAAATGAGGATTCATTGAATAAGATAAAAGCTATGCATCCGTTAGGACTGGGTTGGCCCGAAGATGTAGCAAATGCCTGTGTCTTTCTCTTATCAGATGCAGCAAGATGGATTACCGGTATCAATCTGATTGTCGATGGCGGATATACTGCAAGATAATTTAAGGTGAAGCTACTTGATAATCATATGATTGAAACTGTTATTATTGGCGCGGGCGGTCATGCTGCTGAGATTGATGAGTATATAAAATATAATCAACGATTAACGGGAGTACATATATTTCAGGTAATTGGATTTCTGGATGATAATCCAGATAACTATAAAAGATACAGATTTTCGGCCCCTCTTATAGGGAATGTGAAAGATCATTGTGTAATTGAGGGAATGAATTATATAATAGGGATAGCAAGCCTGAAGTACAGACGTCCTATTGTTGAAGACTTTATGGCAAAAGGCGGACAATTTGCTCCTCTAATCCATCATAATGCTTACATATCTGAATCGGCTTCTGTAGGAGAAGGTTCAATAATTGGTCCTAATGCCACTATTGGACCGAATGTCCGGATAGGAAGCTTTACATTGGTAAATGCAAGGAGTAGTATCGGGCATGACACTGAAGTCGGAAGCTTTAATTTCATAAGCCCTAATGTTTGCTTTTCAGGGTTTACTGTAGTAGGTGATGATAACCTTTTCGGGATTAACAGTGCAACAATACCCGGAATCAGAATTGGCAGCAGAAATAAAGTCGCCGCAGGTATGATTTTGGATCAGAATATTGGAGATGACAGTATTGTGTTTTATCGATTTAAAGAAAGAGTAATTGCAGTACCTAAATTGTAGATACTTCTGATCTGCATTTTAAATCGACCTTTATAAGCCAGTCAGAGATTGGCTTATTTTATTATTAATTTACCTGTTGAAACCACGCAATTTGTTTTAGTCAGCATCAAAACATATGTGCCAGGGGATAAGTTGCCTAGGTTGAATTCCCTGATATACTGTAGGTCTTTAAATAAATCATCCTTGATGATTTTTCCGGACATGTTAATTATGGATACTTTATCTGGATAATTTTCAGCTTCAAAATCTGACAAATCCAAGGTAAAATGCCCATCGTTTGGATTTGGGTATAGTTTTAAAGGGTCAAAATTATGATAATAGGAGTCTAAGATAGTGAATTCAGTCTCTGATACTTCAGAAGTAGCCCCTAAGTTATCCGTGGCAACCGCGGTAATGATATATTTGCCTGCATCAGCATTTCCCATAACATATATATAAGGAGCGGTAAAGATTTCGGAAATTGTGGTAGTCCCGTTTTTGAATTCAACCTTTACGATTTCACCGTCGGGATCGGAAGCTACCGCCTCAATGACTATCTTTTCATTTTTACTGAATTTTCTTCCCTTGTTTGGATTTTTAATACTTACCAGTGGCAATTGGTTGACAGTGCTTATTGATTTTTCGACAACAACAACAACAGGTTCTGAAGTCGACCTTGATCCCAGATTATCATTGGCCACTGCTGTTATGATATAGGTGCCTTCGGGAATATTTTTCCAGGTGAATGTATATGGCAATGAGACGCATTCACCAAGTTTTGAACTGCCATTGAAAAACTCAACTTTGCTTATTGTACCGTCAGGATCAGATGCGGATGCATTAATTGTTATTGTAGCTGGGGCAGTAAAAGAAGTATTCTTAGTGGGGGAAGAAATGAATACCAGTGGAGGTAGATTGGACCCTTGGCCACAATTATTAATTACTGTCTTAGCAGAAAAAGAAACTGCCTGGCCTCCGGAAGGTGTCTGCAAAGGATTAACCGATGGTTTGGTATAGGCGATTGTTACGGCATCACCATAAACCACTTGGCTTGATAGAGTAAGAATCACCTTTGTTCCTGAAATTGTAACTGAGCTGATGCTTCTCGATATGGAGTTTACCTTAACCGTAAATGCTGAAACTGCCGGAACAATATTTGCCAGCGTAATGCTGAATGTCAACTCAAGTTTGGAAGGTGCAGCATTCTCAATGGCAGCACTGACAAAGACCGGAGATGATACTGTAACACTTCCTGCGTTGAATTCGGAATAACCAATATCAGGGGCCGATCCCGTAAAAGGTAATCCCACATCTACCCCTGCATCAATTAAGTCACTTCCTTCCCTTAGTTTTAAAAATGTGATATCTGGTAATGATCCACCGGATTTTCTGTCAGCCGTTAATTGAGCAAATGCGGTTGTCTTGTCTGTTAAGGCAAAATCTTCATTAGATACAGTAAAGGTTATACCAGTAGTCCACGTATTGCAAATACTTGTAAAAAACCCTCCTCCAGACCAATCGCTGTCATCTACCTCTTTCCCGGTCCACCATGTGCTGGCATATGCAATATTATTCCTGTAGTCATTGTTTCTTTGGGGAGGAGTCAGCCAACCACCTGTAATATAGCCGATGTAGTTATTATATGAAGTATTATTATACCATTGTCCTTCAATGGAATAAAATCCATTGTTTGCCTCAGTAAAACCTCCACCTGTATTACCAAAATTATAAGCCGCAAGATTATTGGTAAGTCTTCTTGTTAAGCCTAAAAAATCATTATTTACAACAGCTGCATCTGTAATCTTAAATCCATTGCCGTCACCACCAAGCCTCCCGTTACCAAATGACCATGAATTTTTTACCTCGACTAGCCCCGCTCCCCATAAATTAAACCCGTCATCAGAATTGTTCCAGGCTCTGCAACCGTCAAAGAGTAAATAAGAATCTGTGGTCATATTACCTGCATTCCAGCCATCACCCCAGCCTCCCTGAAACCCTCCTGTATACATACTGTCACAGCAATTATAGACATCGCAGTTTATGAAATATGTTGAATCAACCTCTACGGATGGCGAGTAAAATATTCCTCTACCGCTTATGTCATGAACTGTTATATTTTCAAATCTGTGATATTTTGAATCAGCAATTACCATACCCTGTACTTTGACATTATCATATATCTGCCAATAGTTTCTAATAGTCAAACCCCTCCAGTGTATATAGTTCGCTTTCTCAATATAAAGTCCACCACTCCATGTCTCACTCCCTGCTGACGGCTGGGTAGGTCTGATTAGCGATCCATCAAGAATCGGGGTCTCATTTGGGTAATTCAGAAAATGTATATAGTTATCAGCGGTTCCTGAATGCCCGATGCCAAGTGAAGGTATCATTTCAATGTTATCCCCTGGCTTATGATACCAAACTCCGCCTCTAAAATATACAGTATCTCCTGCTTGGGCTGTTTTGAGCGCCTTCTGCCATGTTGCCCAGGGCTGGGTTAGAGTACCAGGGGAATAATCACTACCACCTGTCGGTGCTACATAATAAGTCTTGGCCGATGCAACCAAACCTATTAATGATACAATCACAACAAGAAGTCTTTTCATATTAACAGATATTTTGACGAATAACAAATAAATGTTGACAAACATAATAAATTTAACGACAAAGATACGCATTTGTTGCATTTTCCGTTATGATGTTCTAAATAGCTCATGGAATAATCACAATAATTTATGTCTGCGAACGATAATTAACCTAGGTAAAAACATGATTAAATGGGTTATCCATTAATTGTTAAAAATCGATAAGGTTGTCACATCTCAAAATGTCCTCCTGATTCATATTTTAGTCAAAAGCTGTCAACTGTTAGTCATAATTAATTAGCTAGAACCATATACTTGTTAAATCTTCGGTGTTTTGGAAAATAATAAAAGATGGAATTGACTTCATTTAAATTTATTGCCCTCGCAATTGGCTCCATTTTCATTTATTATTTGCTTAGCCAACGTTACAGGGTTTGGATGCTCAACCTGCTGAGTTTGCTGTTTATAGCATCTTATAGTTATACACTTCTTATTTATGTTGTAGCTTATGCACTAATGAATTTCCTGTTTGGATGGGGAATCTCGAGCTGCCTAAATAAGAAAGTATTATTCAGAATTGGACTTCTTGCAAACCTTACTCAACTTATTATCTTAAAATATTCTTCTTTTGCTATAAACCCTTTCCTTAACCTGTTAGGCTGTGATATAGGGCTTACAAATCTCTCGAAGATCTTCATACCTATTGGGATATCTTACTTCACTCTTCAGGGGCTCGGATATCTAATTAACATAAAAATGGGATGGGAAAAACCAGAAATGAAGTTTCAGAACTTCCTTTTATATTATATCTTCTACCCTAAGTTCTTGTCAGGACCCGTTGAAAGATCGAATCATTTTCTTCCACAACTTAATGTTCAACAAAGATTCAATCAAGCGGGTGTGACTAGTGGATTAAGAATGATATTATTGGGGCTATTTAAAAAAGTGGTCATAGCTAACCAACTTGCATTGTACGTGAACAGCTATTATTCAAATATAGATACAGAATTAAAACCATTTATCTGGATGATTATCATTATACAACCCCTTTATCTTTATTTTGACTTTTCTGGGTATACAGATATCGCTATTGGAATTGCAAGGATATATGGGATCAATCTTTTGCCAAATTTTAACAAACCCTTTGTTGCGGAGAATGTCACCAATTTTTGGAAAAGATTTCATATGTCATTATCATCATGGTTTAATGATTATGTATTTAAACAAATTAGTTATAAGCGCAGGAAATGGGGATTGTTTGCATCGGTTTGGGCTATGATGGTTACCTGGACTTTATTCGGGATTTGGCATGGGGCTGGATGGAACTTCATGTTCCTTGGAATGATGCAGGCTCTTGCCATATTATACGAATTTTTTACAAAAAAATGGAGGGTAACTTTGTTCTTAAAACTTCCGAAAGTTGTAAAATTATGGGGAAGTCGGTTTTTAACTTATTTATTCTATGGTACATCACTTCTCTTTTTCTTTTCTTCAGACATGAAATCAGAATTTGCCGCTTTCCCTTTTCTTTTTAAAGGCGGTAGTTTATTTCCCGGTGGAGAAAGGATTGAATTATTAATCATTTCTTTGATATTAGCATTAGTTTTCATATCAGCCGAAGTTATTGAAAATGATCAACCTGAAATTTCAGCCCGAATCAGAAACCTTTGGTCTGGAGAAAAATCTTGGAACAGATTAATCCGATGGGTCTCATATTTTTTTGCAGTAACGGCGATTCTTATATTGAGTAACGAAACACAGGAATTCATTTATTTTCAGTTCTAAATGAAGAAGTTTGCTTTGAGTTTGATAGTTTTTTCAGTCCTATTCTTGGGGTACGAAAAAGTTTTTATTCTGGTGGCCAATATATCGGCAAATAATGAAGTTGATAAAAGGTTGGAATATTTGATAAAGGGTGAAGTTAGCAAGGACATTATTATAATAGGATCTTCAACCGGAAGCAGAGATATTATCGCAGGTCAGATTGAGGATAGCACAGGATATTCTGTTTATAATTTGTGTTACCCGGGATCAAACGATGAATTCCATGAATTCATACTCAGAACCCTGATCAAATTCAATAAACCACCAAAATTACTTTTACTTGTAGTAGACGATTCTAAGGAATTACTCTATGATGAGACAACCAATTTTAGAAATGACAGGTTATATCCGCTGGTAAAATACCGGCATATTCGCCAGGAGCTTGTAGCTCGAGGTGATAAGGACGAATTTTTGTCGAGGTTTCTTGTGTTACACCAATTAAATAAATCAAATCTTGATTTACGGAAGAAAAGATTTACTCCTCTTGATACTATTCTCGAGTGTGGTTCGATGCCAATATCATGGCAGCGAAAAGGGCGAGAATGGAAATACGGTTNNGAAATACGGTTCTATCGAAGAAATTTATCAGGTTGAGGATGAACTTCCAGCAAAAGTTGCTGCATTTAAGAAAATAATAAGTACGTGCCAAGAGATGAATATAGAGATACTTGTTGTATTTCCTCCGCAATATAAGGTTCTAAATATGTCATTCGTGTCAAGAATTAAAGAACTGGGAGGATCGAAGACAAATTATTATATTTACAATCAAAATGATCCTGTATATAAAGATAAAAGTAGTTACTATGATGAGACTCATCTGATTAGAAAGGCCGCAGTAAGGTTTACAAATGAGATTACTTTATATCTTGACACTTTGAATCTTAACAAACCAATGCTATTGAATTAAGGATTCTTTAATATATTTGATCAATCCTAAAATTAAACTCAGAGAAGCAGGTGATATTATATGTTAATTGTGAATACAATCGTTGTATTTTCTGAATGAGTTCTTTGATTGAAAACAAAACTTCTGGTTCAAAATTATAGATTTGTTTTTAATTTAGTAAAAGTCAAAACGGAGTTA
>MTKZ01094205.1_pt1 | contig 14581 bp, 10 predicted proteins | sample 1042781 | NCBI WGS metagenome assembly MTKZ01 (sample SAMN06212207, study PRJNA360539) | anaerobic digester metagenome | biome: Wastewater treatment plant; material: sludge; isolation source: anaerobic digester fed with sludge from wastewater treatment plant | place: Denmark: WWTP Viborg ...
AAGACACCGAAGCCCAGACGCGCAAAATCGTGTTGTGGGGGTCGCTCATCACCCTGCTGCTGGTTGTTTTGCTAATTGGCGCGGCCCTGCTGCAAATGTTTGTGCTGGAGCCAAACCGCGCGGTTGCCAGCGTTGGCGGCCAGAACATCACGGTGAGCCAACTGCAAAAGGCCATGCGGATGAATCTGAACAGCAGCTACAACCAGTATTCCAACATGCAAAACGCGGTTGTGCAATTGCAGCAACAAAGCCAGAGCGATCAGACCTCCGGGTTCTTGCTCCAGCTATACCAGCAGCAAATGCAGCAAGTGGCCGCCCAAATCAGCAATGACGCGGTGGCCTCAAACTCGCTGGACACGCTCATCAACGACCAGTTGATCCGGCAGGAAGCCAAGAAATGCGGCATCACCGTTTCGGCGGATGAAGTGCAGAAGGAGATGGAGAGCGACTTCGGGTATTACGCCGTGCCGCTCACACCCTACCCCACCTACACCCCCGCGCCAGCCGTGAATGGAACACCTGTGCCCACCACCGAGCCGCAGGCGCAACCCACCTCGGTCTCTCAGGCCGATTACCAAACCAAATACGAAAGCGCCGTCAAGTATTTCGATGGCGTTGGGCTGGGCGTAGCCGGGCTGCGCGATTCGTATGAGGTGAAACTGCTGGGCCAAAAACTGCAAACAGAGCTGGGCAAAGATGTGCCCACCACCGCCCAACACTACCTGTTTGATTATTTGCGGTTTGATGCCGAGGCCGACGCGCAAAAGGCGCTGGCTCAGTTGAGCAGCGGGGCCAGCTTTAGCAACGTCATCAGCGCCACAAACGCCATCACCCAGCCCGCAGTAATTGGCTCCGGGGCCTCGCAAGAGACATGGATGAGCAAGTTTGAGGTTGGGTCGCAATATGGCGAAGACGTGCTGCCCGCGCTGGATGCGGCCACGATCAACAAACCCACCGGCATCGTCACATCCACTCTGGGCGGCTTTCACATCTTTTTGGTGAAGGGACGCGAAGTGCGCCCGCTGAACGCGAGCGAACTGCAAACCCAGCAGCAAAAGCCATTTACCGACTGGATCACCAAAGCCCAAAGCGATACGGCCATTGTGAACAGGATTGAAGCGCCTACCAAGTTTTTGCCCGCCGAGGTCAAGACGTTTATCAAGAACTTCCAGGCGCAAACCCAATAAAAAACAGTCTTGCGCAAAATGTGTTATCCAAGACAAAAGCAAACCTGTCACCCTTCAGCGGAGCGAAGCATGACACTTTGCGCAAGTCCAATAAAAAGCAAAATTCAGAAGCGGGAATCCAGTTCTGAATTCCAAATTCTTTTGTTAAAATTAGACATTACAAAGAACCAAACGGTTTCGGAGGAAATTTAATGGCCATTGACACAACGCAGCCAATCAGCCTGGACGACATTGCCGCGTCGTTACGCGCTCAAATTGATTCATTTGCCTCATCTGTCAGCGCGGTGGATGTTGGCACGGTCACAGAAGTGGGCGACGGCATCGCCCGCGTGAACGGCCTGCCCAATGTGCAAGCCTCGGAGTTGGTGGAGTTCACCAAGACCGGCATTCTGGGCATGGTGCTCAACCTGGAGCAAGACAGCATCGGTGTCGTCATCATGGGCGATTTCACCCAGATTGGCGAAGGCGACGCGGTCACCTCTACCGGGCGCATTATTTCTGTGCCGGTAGGAGAAGGTTTGATTGGGCGCGTGGTAGACCCGCTGGGTCGCCCGCTGGATGGCAAAGGCCCCATCAAAACCGACAAATACCGCCCGCTGGAGCGCATTGCCCCGGGCGTGGTGCAGCGCCAAAACGTAGACACGCCCGTGCAAACCGGCGTCACCGCCATTGACGCGCTCATCCCCATTGGGCGCGGTCAGCGCGAACTCATCATCGGCGACCGCTCCACCGGCAAAACCGCCGTCACGCTCGACACCATCATCAACCAAAAGGGCAAAAAGATGGTGTGCGTTGTATGTGGCCATTGGCCAAAAGCTGGCGCAAATTGCCCGCGTGGTCGCCACGCTGGAAAAATATGGGGCGATGGAATACACGGTGATCGTGGTCGCCTCCGCTTCCGAGAGCGCCGCGCTGCAATACATTGCCCCTTACGCCGGGGCAGCCATCGGCGAAGAGATTATGGAGAGCGGCGTGGAGATTGGCAGCGAGTTTATAAACGACGCGCTGGTTGTTTACGATGACCTGACCAAACACGCCTACGCGTATCGCCAGGTGTCTTTGCTCCTGCGCCGCCCGCCCGCCCGCGAGGCCTACCCAGGCGATATTTTCTATCTGCACAGCCGCTTGCTGGAACGCGCTGCGCGTCTGGCCAAGCGATACATTGTTGTCAAGAAAGACGCGCCCGCCGGGTATGACGTGGCCGCTTCGGTTGATGGCAAAGTGTACGATGGCGTTCTGGGCGAGGAACATGCCGCGCACGCCCTGAAAGAACTGGGCGATGGATATCGCCTGCAAAGCGACCCGCGCTCTGGCGGGAGCGCCACCGCGCTGCCCATCATCGAGACACAACCGGGCGACATCTCTGCCTACGTTCCCACCAACGTGATTTCAATCACCGACGGGCAAATGTTCGTGGAAGCCGATTTGTTCAACGCCGGTGTGCGCCCAGCCATCAACGTGGGTCTTAGCGTAAGCCGCGTGGGCGGCGACGCGCAAACCAAGGCCATGAAGCAGGTGGCGGGCAAGATGAAGCTGGAGTTGGCGCAGTTCCGCGAGTTGGCCGCGTTTGCCAGCTTTGGCAGCGACTTGGACAAATCCACGCAAGCCACGCTGGAAAAAGGCCGCCGCCTGACCGAGCTGCTCAAGCAGGGTCAGTATCAGCCCCGCCCGCTGTCTGGGCAGGTCGCTATTTTGTTCGCCTCGGCCAACGGCTACCTGGACAAAGTGCCGGTGAGCCGCGTGGGTGAATGGGCCACCGCGTTTATGAAATATTTTGACTCGGCGTATCCCGAACTGGCCAAAGAAATTGGCACAGGCGGCAAGATGAGCGATCAGACCATCGGCAAACTGCGCGAGGCGCTGGAAGGCTTTAACCGAGGATGGAGCTAAAGAAGGATGAAGCGTGAAGGGTGAAGAGAGAAACGAAATTTCTTTCACCCTTTGCTCTTCACTCTTCACACTTTCTTCATGGCAACCTTACGAGAAATTCGCCGCCGGATACGCAGCGTAAAAAACATCCGGCAAATCACAAAGGCGTTGCAGGCCGTGAGCGCCAGCCGCGTGCGCCGCGCGCAGGAATCGGCCACGGCCACGCGCCCATACACCGCCAAAGCCCGCGACCTTCTGGCCAGCGTGGCATCGTTGGCGGGCGGCGAGACGCGCCATCCCCTGCTGACCAAGCGCGATGAGGTGAAGAACGTCACCATCGTGCTGATCTCGGCAGATCGCGGTTTGGCCGGGGCGTTTAACAGCAACGTGGGCCGCATCGCCTTTAACTTTGGGCGCGAGCAAACTGCGCCGGTGAGCTATGTGACTTACGGCAAAAAAGGGCGCGACTTTGTGTTTCGCCGGGGTGGAAATGTCATCGCAGATTATTCGCCCATCCCCGCGCGGCCTGTTTTGCTCGACACAACACCCATCACCCGCCAGGTGATTGAGGACTTTTTGGAAGGCAAGACCGATGAGGTGTGGCTGGCTTACACCGATTACGTGAGCGCGGCAATTCAAAAGCCCACGCTCAAAAAGCTGCTGCCTTTGGCCGCCGAGGAGTTGCTGGAAGGCACCAAATCTGATGGCCCGCGCCCGGCTTATGACTTTGAACCGGACCCGCAGGGGATTTTGGACACGCTTTTGCCGCGCCTGACCGAAATGCAGGTGTATCAGGCCGTGCTGGAATCGCTGGCGAGCGAGCATACCGCCCGCATGGTGGCGATGCGCAACGCGACCGACAACGCGAGCGACCTCATCCTCTCGCTCACGCTCACCTACAACAAGGCCCGCCAACAAGCCATCACCAGCGAACTGCTGGATATTGCCGGCGGCACCGAAGCGCTGAAGTAAGAATTTAAAAGTCGGAATGCAGGACTCAAAAAATCGGGTTTCGAGAGAGACCCGATTTTTTTTGTAATGCGCAAGGTGTAATATGTAACGCGTAAGGGAAAATCCTGTGTAATTCGTTGCACCGCGCACAGGGCAAAGGCATTTACGCGTTACAAGGTATCTCTCAATTTAAGACAACCCAAGACAAAGAATTATTCATGTCAATCAACATCCATTCCATGACCTCCGAAGAGCAGATGGTGGCGACTTACGAGCTGGCGAAGGAGCGCTACGCCGCGCTGAGCGTGGACACAGACAAGGCGCTGGAAACGCTGGAGACGGTCTCCATTTCGTTGCAATGCTGGCAGGGCGATGACGTGCGCGGGTTTGAGAACGTCGATGGCGCGTTGACCGGCGGCATCGCCGTAACGGGTGATTATCCTGGCCGGGCGCGCAACGCCGAGGAACTGCGGCAAGATTTGGACGCCGCATACGGCATGATCCCCGGCAAGCATCGCCTCAGCCTGCACGCCATCTACGCCGAAACGGATGGCAAAAAAGTGGAGCGCAACGCGCTGCGGCCAGAGCATTTTGCGGGCTGGGTGGCGTGGGCCAAAGAGAAGGGACACGCGCTCGACTTTAACCCCACCTGCTTCTCGCATCCGCTCGCGGCCAGCGGGCTTACTCTTGCCAGCCCCGACCCCGCCGTGCGCCAGTTTTGGGTGGAGCATTGCATCACCAGCCGCGAGATCGGCGAATCGTTTGGCAAAGCGCTGGGCGCGCCGTGCGTGACCAATTTGTGGGTGCCCGATGGGATGAAAGACACGCCGGTGAATCGCGCCGAGCCGCGCGAACTGCTCAAGGAATCGCTGGACAGAATTTATGCGCAAAAGACAGATCGGCGCTACAACTTGGACGCGGTGGAAGGCAAGCTGTTTGGCATCGGCTCAGAGAGCTACGTGGTCGGCTCGCATGAGTTTTATCTGGCGTACGCCATCGCCAACAAAATAATGCCCACGCTGGATATGGGGCATTACCACCCCACCGAGAGCGTGGCCGACAAACTGACGGCGGTGATGCTGTTCACCGAAAACGTGTTGCTGCACATCAGCCGCGGGGTGCGCTGGGATAGCGACCATGTGCCCATTCAAAATGACGACTTGCAAGCCGTGGCACAGGAACTGGTGCGCGGCAATTTGCTGCATCGCGCGTTTGTTGGTCTGGATTATTTTGATGCCAGCATCAACCGCGTGGCGGCGTGGGTAATTGGGGCGCGGGCGGTGCAAAAAAGCTTGCTGATGGCGCTTCTGGAGCCGCATGGGCTGCTCTTCGCGCTGGAAAAAGCCGGGGATTACACCGCGCGGCTGGCACAGACCGAGGCGCTCAAAGCCATGCCCTGGGGCGCGGTGTGGAATATGTTTTGTCTGCAACAAAACGTGCCTGTGCGCGTGCTAGACACCATACGAGAATACGAGCGAAGGGTTAGCCGCTAGTGGCTGGTTGGCTGTTCGCTAGTTATATTAACGCGACTTGTCACCCAGACAAAACCAGAAGATTTTCACTTTTTATCTCTCGCAAAGAAAAGGCCAAAACGTTGCGGCTTTGCGTCTTTGCGAGAGATGTTTAGACAAGGTGGCAGATCCTGCGCTACCTTCCAAAAAACCCCAGCAACTTCTTCAACGGCCAGGTGTTGATGACTTTCTCGCGGGTCACCCACGCGCGGCGGGCGATGGACACGCCAAAGCGCATGTTTCGCAACATTTCTGGCGTGTGCGCATCTGTGCTGATGGACAATAGACAACCCAGTTCCACCGCGCGGCGGGCGTTGTTCTCGTTCAGGTCGAGGCGGTGCGGGTTGGCATTGATCTCTAGCGCAACCTTGTTTTGCGCCGCTGCGCGAAACAGCGCGTCCCAGTCGTAATCCGCGCCATCCCGCTCGTTAATAAGCCTGCCTTGCGGGTGGCCCAAAATATCCACGTGCGGGTTTTCAATTGCAGCAATGGCCCGCGCGGTAATTTGCGCCCGCGCCTGCCCCAGCGAGGTGTGCACGCTGGCCTGCACCAAGTCGCAGCGCGCCAAAATTTCATCTGGCAAATCCAGCGCACCGCTGGCAAGCACCTCACATTCCACGCCGTACAGCACGGTCAGCCCCGCATTTTCTTTTTTCAGGATGGCGTTCGCCCGCGCAATTTCCTCACCCTGAAGCAGCACATCATCGGGCGTCAACCCCTTCACCACCCCCAGGCTGTGCGTGTGATCTGTGATTAAGATGTATTCGTAGCCCAGCGCCAAAGCGGCCCGCGCCATGCCCATCACATCCAGCGCGCCATCGCTCCAGGTGGTATGCATTTGCAAGTCGCCGCGCATATCGCTCAGCGCAATCAGGTTTTTGGGGATGGGGTTCTCAAACTCGCCGCGGTCTTCTCGCAATTCCGGCGGGATGAACGGCAGGCCCAAAAATTCATACAGCGCAGCCTCATCGGCAAAAGCGCGTTTTTCCTCGCCCCGGCTGAGGGCGTATTCGTTAAGCGACCAGCCCTGCTTTTGCGCCATCTCGCGCAGGCGAATGTTGTGTTGTTGCGAGCCAGTGAAATATTGCAAAGCCGTGCCCCAAACCTCTGGCTGGATGGCTCTCAGGTCAACCTGAAGCCCATTGTCCAGACGCACGCTGCCTTTGGTCTCGCCGTTGCCCAGCACGGCCTCCACGCCGGGCATGCTCACAAACGCGCGGATCACCGGCGCGGGGTCGCGGGTGGCGACCAGCAAATCAAGATCGCCAATCGTCTCTTTGCCGCGCCGCAAAGACCCGGCGTAGGCGAGCTGTTCCGCGCCGGGGATGGTTTTCAGCATCGCCAAAATATCATCCGCAATTGGAGCCACATCACCGGCCAAAAAGCGGCCAGTGGCGCGTTTTTTGAGCGCGGCAATGCCATCCAAAATGGCCTTCTCGCTTTTTGCGCCCATTTTGGGCAACTGAGCAATTTTGCCCTCGCTGGCGGCGGCTTCCAGTTTTTCCAGCGAGTCCACGCCCAGCGTCTCCCAAATTTGCTTCACGCGCTTTGGCCCCAGCCCCTGCACGTTTAGCATGGCCGCCACGCCATCCGGCACATCCGCGCGGAGTTTGTCGTAAAACTCCAGCTTGCCCGTGCTGACCAGCGACTCAATCTTTTTCGCAATTTCTTTGCCAATGCCGTTGAGCGCCATCAGCGCATCCAGCCCACCCTCGGCGTAAATATCTTTCAGCGGGCGCTCGCAGCCAGAGATGGTTTCTGCGGCGGCGCGATACGCCCGCACCGCAAACGGATTCTCGCCGCGAATTTCGCTGCGGTCGGCGATGTCGTCAAAAATACGCGAGAGCTGGGCGTTGTTCATGGGGCAAAGATACATCAGTTTTGAACGGGGAGGTGAAAGAAATAAGAAATAAGAAATGACGGGGCTTACGCAAAATTAAAACCTCGCAGGTTGGCCTGCGCGATTTTGGAAAACCGAATCTTTGCAGGCCAACCTGCGAGGTTGATGGGCGTGTATTCCGAGTAATTCGTTAAAAGACCAAGCCGTGCGATTGAAATCGCGCCACACGGCCTAACTGTAAAATTCAGGGGTCAAAATTTTAACCTCAAACCCAATGCATTTTCAATTTAAACCTGGACAACAAAACAATACGGCGGGCACTCGATGATTGCGCCGCTCAAGCGGGTGATTATGCGGCGGCCCGATGCCGCGTTTGGCAACGCCGACCCGGCCAAGTGGCATTACACATCCCAGCCAATTTTGGCACAGGCCCAGGCCGAGCACGACGCGCTGGCGCAGACTGTGCGCGCATCTGGCGCGGAAGTGGTGTATCACGAGGCCAGTCTGCCCGATCACGCCGACTCGATCTTTGTGTTTGACCCAACCTGGATCACCAACGAGGGCGCGATTGTGCTGAGCATGGGCAAAATTTTGCGGCGCGGCGAAGAAGACGCGCTGGCAAAAACCTACGAGCGCATGGGCGTGCCCATTTTGGGGCGGCTCACTGGCACGGCCCGCGCCGAGGGCGGCGACATGATGTGGCTGGATGAACACACGCTGGTTGTGGGCGTTGGGTTTCGCACGAATGCAGAGGCCATCCGCCAACTGCGCGACCTGCTAAAGCCGCAAGGGGTGAGCGTGCTGGCCTACGACCTGCCCTACTTCACCGGACCGGAGGCGTGTTTGCACCTGCTCTCGCTCATCAGCGTGGTGGATGAAAAAATGGCGGTGATTTACCCATCGCTCATGCCCGTGGCGTTTTGGCAGTTGCTGATGGAGCGCGGGTTCAACTTGATTGAAGCGCCCGAAGAAGAATTTGTAAAGACGATGGCCACCAATGTTCTGGCCGTGGCTCCGGGTCATTGCATCATGCTGGAGGGGAACCCCATCACCCAAAGCCGCCTGGCACATGCGGGCTGCGAGGTGGCGACGTATCGCGGCGCTCAAATTTCGCTCAAGGCCGAGGGCGGCGCAACCTGCCTAACCCGCCCGGTCTGGCGGAGCTGATAGCGAGCGTTACAACCTCGCGGGTTGGCCGATGGGGCTTTGTAATGCTTTGGCTCCGCAGACCAACCCGCGAGGTTAATTGTGCAAAGTCATAACGTGTCCGAGTTCGCGTATAAGCCGGATTCTGTTCCCAGCGCAAAGCGCCGGGCATCATCATCTCTCTGGGACGTTCATTGCTGAACGCCTCGTGCCGCTTACCTGCGCATCGGCGGGCCGCCTCACCTGCGCATCCAAAAACCCGCAAAGAGTTTTTGGCCTTAGCGTTGCTCCCGATGGGGTTTGCCAGGCCGCCGCATCGCTGCGGCGCCGGTGCGCTCTTACCGCACCTTTTCATCCTTGCCGCCGGCCAAAAACCGGCGGCGGTTTGTTTTCTGTTGCACTTTCCGTGTGATCGCTCACCCTGGCCGTTAGCCAGCATCGCGCCCTGCGGAGTCCGGACTTTCCTCAGCCACTTTCTGGCAGTTAAACCAGATGAGTAACCGCGATGAACCAGCGGACTCGGACATTGCGATTATACGGCTCAACGGGTAAAATGAAGCTGTCTAACAAAAATTTTGCAACTTTCAGGAGAGTTCTCTTATTATGGCCGATACACCACCCACCGCGCCGCCCCCGCCACCCGCTGGCCCGCCAAAATCTGCCGCGCCGCCGCCCGCGTCTGCGCCTGCGCCCGTCACAAATCCATCTACCCAAGCCGCCGCGCCCGCCGCGCCCGCGCAACCCGCGGGTGACCACGAGGTATTTGATGTGACGATTATTGGCGCCGGGCCAGCCGGTTTGTTTGGCGCGTTTTACGCCGGCCTGCGCGAGATGCACGTCAAAATTGTGGACGCCCTGGACGAAGCGGGCGGCCAGCTCACCGCGCTTTACCCGGAAAAATTTATTTACGATGTGCCGGGTTTTCCAAAAATCCAATCTATTGATTTGGTCAAAAACCTGCTTGAGCAAACCCATATGTGGAAACCTGCAATGGCGATGGGCGAACGCGTACAGGGCATGACCCGCAACGAGGATGGCGTGATGACCCTGACCACGAACAAGGGCGTTCATTACACCCGCGCCGTGCTCATTTGCGCGGGCGTTGGCGCATTCCAGCCCAAAAAGCTCCCTCAGCCAGAGCTGGCCCAATATGAGGGCAAGGGTTTGTATTACTCGGTCAAATCCAAAGCCGATTTCCGCGGTAAAAATGTTTTGGTGGTTGGCGGCGGAGATAGCGCGGTGGACTGGGCCTTGAACCTGAAGGACTACGCGAAGAAGGTCACGCTCATTCACCGGCGTGATGGCTTTCGCGCTCACGATTCATCTGTCACCGCGCTCAAAATGTCGCCGGTGGATGTGAAACTGTTTTACGAGTTGAAGACGGTGGGCGGCGAAGGCAAAGTGCAAACCGCCACCATCTTTGACAACCGCACCAACGTGGAGACGGTCATCCCGGTGGATGCGGTTATCCTCACGCTGGGGTATAGCGTAGACCTCGGCCCCATCAAAGAATGGGGGTTGGAGATGGAGGGCACACGCTACATTCGCGTGAACAGCAAGCAGGAAACAAGCGTGCCGGGCATTTACGCCGCGGGCGATATTTGCGCCGAGCATGATATTGAGCCGATGAACCTGATTGTGGAGGGGTTTGCGCAAGCCAGCCGCGCCATGAACTTCGCGTATCAATATCTCAACCCGGCCTCAAAGGCTTTCCCTGGGCACTCCTCGGAAAAGAAGCTGTAATTTCACATTTGTTTTTGAGCAGAGGGCAGGAAACGCGCTTGTTTCCTGCCCTCTTTTTTTTCTTTCTCTATCCCCCGCGCTATCTGTTTGCGATACTGACTTAAGACCCGTTCTGCTCATACTTTGCAAATCAAAACAATGTGATTTGGAAAATGGAGAGAACGGAGATGAAACAAATTTTTCGCTGGGTTTTTCTTTTTGCGCTATTTGCATGGAACTTTGCGGCTTTGCCCGCGCGGGTGATGGCCGCCCAACCGGCAGCGCCCGAAGGTCTGACGCTGCTGGTGGATCGGTTTGACGACCCCATCCTCAGCCCGCCCTCGGCCTGCACCGCCGCCGCCAACGATTGCACCCTGCGCGGCGCGGTGATCACGGCCAACCAAAATCCGGGCAGCACCATTCAAATCCCGGTCATGGCAAGCGTTCCGCTGCTAGACTACGTGATTGTCATCTCCACGCCCATGACCATCACGGGCCAATCTAACCCGTATGCTGTCATTTACAACACGGGTTATCCTCGCGGCGTTTTTCAGGTGGACCCGGGCGGCAGCCTCAACTTGTATTACGTGAGTCTGCGCAACGGGCAAGGCTCGAACGGCGGGGCCATCTACAACAAAGGCAAGGTGAGCATGACCAACGCCGAGGTGTTTAGCAACACGGTGAGCGGCTGGGGCGCGGGTTTGTTTAACGATGAAAACGCAACAATGGTTCTTTCAAACACAACCATTTGGAAAAACACAGGGCAATATGGCGGCGGCATTTTGAACAACGGCGGCATCATGACCCTGACCAACTCCAGCGTGTATTCCAACACGGCAGGCATTGCCAGCGGGGGCATCAGCAACGGCAACAGCTTTAACAATGTTGGCATTGGGCGAATGACGCTTCTGAACACCAAAGTGATGAGCAATTCGGCGCAAACATCCGGCGCGGGCGGCATTGGCACATCGGGCGCCCTGAGCATGAGCGGCGGCGCGGTGCAAAACAACCGCGGGATGGAAGGCGCGGGGATTGGCATATCTGCCATTGACGCGCAAACCGATTTGAGCAATGTGACCATTGCCAGCAATGTGTCCATCTCTGGCAATTCTGGCGGAGGAATTGCCAACCGCGGATGGCTGACCTTGACCGGCGGGTTTGTGAACACCAACACAGCTTCTGGCGGAGGCGGGTTGTACAACCTCGGCACGGCTCTCATCAGCGGAACACAGTTTTTGACCAACGCGGCCTCCAGTGGCGGTGGGATGACCAGCCTGGAGGTGGTTACGCTTACCAATGGCCTGTTCCGCGCAAACACAGCCACGGGTGGCGGGGCGATGGCGCTGCAAGGCACGGCGTTCATCACCAACGCCGAGGTAACACAAAACACGGGTTCTCCGGCTGGCATCATGTCTAGCGCAAACACGCAAATTTATAAATCGCATATTGAAGGAAACAGCGGCACAGGCATTTCTGGCGGGTTTGGCAATTTGTTTGTGCAAGATACAGTTATTCAAGGCAATGGTGGGGGTGGTGTGTTTGGCGCGGCTCCATCGGGCAATCTCACCTTCGATCGCGTTCAGTTTCTTTCCAATTCCGCCACATACGGCGGGGCCATCAGCGGATATTCTGCGTTCACCGTTACAAACAGCTCGCTGGTCTCCAACAACGCCATACAAGGCGGCGCAATAAATATTTTCTCTGGCGCAAGCATGATTTTTGAAGATAGCGCGGCCTCGTTCAACAGCATTTCTGGTGGGGCATTGGGCGGGGCGCAAGGTGGCGGGGTCTACAACAACGGGCGCTTTACCGCGCGGCGCTCTGTGTTTTACGGCAATACTTCGTCCAATGGTCAGGGGGCCGGGCTGTTCAACACCACCAATTCCATCATGAACTTGGATAGCAGCGAGGTGAGCAACAATCAATCCACGGCGTTTGGCGGCGGCGGAATTGCAAACGCAGGCAATCTATCTATCCACGCCAGCAGCATTATTTTTAACAGCTCGCAGGGCGATGGCGCTGGGATATCCAACACCTTGATTGTGAGCATGGTGAACAGCACCCTAAGCAACAACACCACCACCAGCACGGGCGGCGGAATATACAACAACGCGTTAGGCGGGGCGTATTTTTACAACTCGGATATTTTGAGCAACACCGCCAGCTTGATCACCGGAACCGGCGGCGTGGCCAGCACCGGCCAGGTATGGTTTGGTAATACGGTGCTGGCCTATAACACCGGCAACAAACCAGATTGCGAAGGATTCCCCAACTCGCTCGGCTACAACATTCTGGGCAATTCCACCGGCTGCACACTTCAGGGCACATCCAGCGGCAACCAAATAAATGTGGACCCGCTTTTGCAATATCTGGCCAAAAATGGTGGTTTTAGCGCCACCCATCTGCCCAAAAACAACAGCCCGGTATTAAACGCCGGTGACCCCACCGGGTGCATCAACGGCCTCACCGGCGCATATCTCACGGTTGACCAGCGCGGCATGGCGCGCCCCAAAGCAGGCCGTTGCGATATCGGCTCGGTTGAAGGACCAGACCTCATTCGCGCGTATGTGCCCAGCACACAGCGCGTTGTGGCGGGGGGTTGGTAAACACAAGGCGCCCCAACGCCGGTTTTGCAATGTAATATAATTTGCGCCATGCGGGAGTGGCGCAACGGTAGCGCATTTGCTTCCCAAGCAAAGGGTTGCGGGTTCAAATCCCGTCTCCCGCTTTGAAGCGCAGATTCNNGAAGCGCAGATTCGTTTCTGCGCTTCTTTTTTTTGCCAGCGGTCAGACCTATAAGATAGACCTATGAGCCACGACACATTTCAATCACCCTTCACCACGCGATACGGAAGCCCCGCCATGCGCCAGATTTGGAGCGAGCGCAACAAGCGTTTGATGTGGCGCAAAATGTGGCTGGCTCTGGCCCAATCTCAGCAAAAGATGGGGCTGCTGACCGCCGCGCAACTGGCAGATATTGAGGCTCATGCGGGCGAGGTGAACGAGGCCAGCATCAACCGCGCGTTGGCGATTGAAGCCGAAATTCATCACGACCTGATGGCCGAGCTAAAGGCGTTTGCCGAGCAATGCCCCATCGGCGGCGGCGCGTTGCACCTGGGCGCGACCTCCATGGATATTGAGGACAACGCCGATGCGCTGCGCCTGCGCGACGCGCTGAACCTCATCAACCAAAAGCTGGGCGAGCTTTTGCGCGTTTTGGCTGCGCAGGTGGATGGCTATGCCGATTTGCCCGTGATGGCCTTTACCCATTTGCAACCCGCCGAGCCAACCACGCTGGGTTACCGATTGGCCTTCTACCTGCAAGATTTGCTCATGGATGCCGCCGCGCTGGATGGCGCAACCGCCGCCCTGCGCGGCAAGGGTTTTCGCGGGGCGGTGGGCACCAGCGCGGGGTATTTGGAGTTGACGGAAGACGGAAGACCGAAGACCGATTCGCCCGTCTCCCTTCTTCTGTCTTCCGTCTCGCTTTCAGAATTTGATGTGGTTAACCAAACCGCCCCGCGCAAACAAGAGTGGCATATTGTGAACGCGCTGGCCGGGCTGGCGGGGTCGTTGTATAAATTTGCGTTTGACCTGCGCATTTTGCAAATGCCGCCGGTTGGCGAGATGGCCGAGCCGTTTGGCGCGAACCAGGTGGGGTCATCGGCCATGCCGTTCAAACGCAACCCCATCAACGCCGAGAAAATAGATTCGCTGGCGCGGTATTTGGCGACGTTGCCGCGCGTGATGTGGGATAACGCGGCGCATTCGCTGCTGGAACGCACACTGGATGACAGCGCCAACCGCCGCGTGGTTTTGGCCGAGGCGTTTTTGTGCGCCGATGAGCTGCTCATCACCGCCACGCGCATCATCAAAAACATGCGGGTGAACACGGCCCAAATTGAGCGCAACATGCAAACGTATGGGCCGTTTGCCGCCACCGAGCGTTTGTTGATGGCGCTGGCAAAAGCGGGCGCAGACCGTCAGGCCATGCACGAGGTCATCCGCAAACACAGCATGGCCGCCTGGGCCGCCATTGGCGCGGGCCAGCCCAACCCGCTGATTGAATTACTGCTGGCAGACGCCGAGATTGGGCGCTGGGTTGCGCCCGAACGCGCCCGCGCCCTGCTGGAAGCCAGCGCCTATGTGGGCGATGCGCCCATCCGCGCCCGCGCTCTGGCGAATAAAGTTTTGAAGGGTGAAGGGTAAAGGCAGCCGGATTTCATCATAAAAACCCGGCCCTGGAACACCATGCCACCGCGCTAAACAGACTTAGCGCGAGTTACCCGCCGGCAACTAATCAGCCATAGGACAAAGGCGCAATTTCTGCAAATTGAAATAAAAAAGCCGGATTC
>MTKZ01007472.1_pt2 | contig 14576 bp, 8 predicted proteins | sample 1042781 | NCBI WGS metagenome assembly MTKZ01 (sample SAMN06212207, study PRJNA360539) | anaerobic digester metagenome | biome: Wastewater treatment plant; material: sludge; isolation source: anaerobic digester fed with sludge from wastewater treatment plant | place: Denmark: WWTP Viborg ...
GATGCGAGCGGGACGGACAATCCGCTGGAGGTGACGCTGACGACCAACAAGAGCATCAGCGCGACCTTTGTGAGTTTGCTGGCGGAGATCGTCATAGACAACGCGGATGCGGGCTGGAGCAACACCTCGCCCAGTGGAACGTGGACGGTGGGCTCGAACCCGAGCGTCCCGATGGTCAACTCCAACTATCTGTATACGGCTGGGACAGGGGGTTCGGAGGCGACGCGCAGTTGCCGGTGGACGCCGGAGTTGCCGGTGGGAGGGTATTACGATGTTTATGTGTATTACCAGATTGGGGCCAACCGGACGGTAGGGGCGCCCTACACGGTGCATTACTATGGGGGGAGCGTCACCAGTGTGCAGAATCAGTATTCCAGCACGCCCAATCAAGGGGGATGGTTTTTGGTGGGGACGAATCTGCCGTTTTTGGGCGGGACGGCCGGTTATGTGGAGTTGAAGAACAACACGCCGGACACGTTATTGGTGAGTGCGGACGCGGCGAAGTTTGTTTTGGTGGCGCCGTTTTTGGCGCCGGTGATTACGCAGCAGCCGCAGCCGGCGGAGCAGAGCGTGACGGTGGGGCAGGGTGCGAGTTTTACGGTGGAGGCGACGGGGACGGCGCCGTTGAGCTACCAGTGGCGGCATAATGGGGTTCCGCTGGCGGGCGCCACGGCGAGCAGCTACACCCGGAACAATGTAGAGATCAGTGACGCGGGCAATTATTCGGTGGTCATTACCAATGTGGCCGGGAGCGTGACCAGTTTGGATGCGGTTTTGGTGGTCAATGTGCCGCCGACCATCACCACGCAGCCGCAGAGCCAGGCCGTGATTCAGGGCGGGAATGCTTCCTTTACCGTTGCGGCCGCCGGCACGGCGCCCCTGGTTTACCAGTGGTATTTTGATGGCCAGCCGCTGGCGGATGCCACCGACAGCGCGCTTACGATTACCAATGCCCAGCCGGCCGATGCGGGCAGCTACGCGGTGGAAGTGCTTAATTTGGCCGGGCAAATCATGAGCGATCCCGCGACCCTTACCGTCAACGCGCCGCCGCAGATTGACGAAATCCGCGTGCTGGCCGACGGCCGGTTTGAGTTGCAGATTAGCGGGGCGCCGGGGCAGTACGTAGTGGAGGCCACGCCCGACGTGGCGGGAGTGGTAAGCTGGACGGCGTTGACCAATTTCACCGTCACGACCACCAACTTCCAATACTACGACAGCGAGACCGGTCTGGCCCGGCGCTTCTACCGGGTGCGCTGGACGCCATAAGCGGAACGACGCCGTTGCGGGCGTGAAGCACGCGCTTCTCGCGCGTCGCCGCCGATTCCTATGGGGAATTGGCGCGCGGGGCGCGGGATGTGCCATTTCCCGCCGGCGCATTTACGGTTATCGCGCCGGCCTGCAAGGGGTGTTAAAATTCGCTAAATCCGCTAAATAGTACTTGCTTTTTGCGGGAAAAGATGCGAATCTGGCTGGCGAATGTGCCGTTTAGATGCCGCGATCGTCGTATGCTCTCTCTAGGCGAGGAAAGGTGTGCCTCGTAATTCCCTGTGATTTGAGTGAACCCGCGACTTCTGGCAACAACTCCAGACAAAACTATGTCAAACGAAAAACCGGGCAGCGAAGTTCATGTTATGACCCAACCTCACGCAATTCTTTCCCGTCGGCCGCGCCGTTCCGGGGCCTACCGGCGGAGTTCCTGGCTGCTGGCGGCCCTGCTCATCGGGCTTGGCAGCCCGCTGTCGCTGCGGGCGGCGGAGGAGTTTCGGGCGGCCTGGGCGGATGTGTTTCACGTCGGCACGGGCAGTGCCGCCGAGGTGGATACGATGGTCTCGACGCTCGTCTCCGGCCGCTACAATGTGGTCATCGTCCAGGTGCTGGGATACATGGACCGCAACGGCACCGCCTCGCACGGCGCCCATTGGAAGTCATCCATTCTGCCGTGGTCTCCGCGCGTGACTGCCAGCTTTGACCCGCTGGCCTATCTTTGCACGAAAGCGCACGCCCAAGGCATCCAGGTTCATGCCTGGCTGGGCGGCAGCGGCGGCGGGCCTTACCGCGTCTCGACCGTCTGGCCGCCCCCCAACAACGCCACCCTGGCGGCGCATCCGGAGTGGTTTATCGCGCCGTATGCCAATAGCGAGGGAGGGTCTCCCCAACTGGTGGATGGCAATTACTCGCTGGATATGGGTTCGCCTGACGTGCAGGAATACCTGGTCAGCATCGTGCGCGAGTTGGTGACCAACTATCCGATTGACGGCATCAACTGGGACGACGAGCTCAACAGCACCGGCTATAATGAGGGCTTCGGTTATCCCGCTTACAGCCAGGCCAACTATGCGCGTTCCGGGCTGGCCCGGTTCCGTATCAACACGGGCTACGTGGGCACGCCGGCCAACACCCATACCGCCTGGTCCAATTACCGGCGGCGCTTCAAGAACGAATTGATCGCCCGGGTTCAGGCGGAGATTCAATCCATCAAGACCAATCCGCGCCAGCCGCTGCGGCATACCATCGCGCCCATTGCCTACAGCCCGGTCCCCGGTTCCTGCACCTTCTCCGGGTCTGCCCCCTACACCTATTTCTGCGATTGGGCCGGCATGTTGCAAAACGGCTACGTGGATGCCGCGATTCCCCAAACCTACAGCAGCAGCACTTTTAATACGTGGGTGGACCGTTGCGTGGGTTGCTGGCAATACAACCGGCAGATCTTCTCGGGCATTGGCGCCTATCTTTACAGCAACGCCACCATCGCCGATGAAATCAGCTATCTTCGCAGCAAGGGCCTGAAAGGCTACAGCACCTACTCTTATGCGGTCCCGACCTCGGGCAGTGGCTGGTGGTCCTATGCCGCCGCCAATGTCAACACGAGCACCGCCACCGTTCCCACCATGCCGTGGCGCAACCCGGCAACGGCGACCGAGGGTATTGTGTGGGGCCGGGTCAAGGACGCCAGTACCGGGCTTTATGTGGATGACGCGACCGTGACCGTGGCGGGCGGGCCGACGGTCAAGACGGACGGCAACGGTTATTATGTTGCCACGCTGGTTCCAGCGACGGCGGGCGGCACTGCTCATGCCACCACGGCCAGCAAAACCGGCATGACTCCGCAAACTGTGACTGCGATCGCGCTCGCGGGGGATGTCGTCCGCTATGACCTTAACCTCAATGCCGCGACGAATGTGGCGCCGACGATCATCACCCAGCCGCAAAGCCTGGCGGTCAACCAGGGCGGCAGCGCCACCTTTACGGTGGCCGCCACCGGCACCGCGCCGCTCGCCTACCAGTGGCGGCGTAATGGGGCCGGCATTGCCGGGGCGACCCTCAGCAGCTATACGAAGAACAACGTGCAAACGAGCGATGCCGGCAGCTACTCGGTGGTGGTCACCAACCTCGCCGGCAGCGTCACCAGTTCGAACGCCACGCTGACCGTAATTGTGCCACCAACGATCATCACCCAGCCGTTGAGCCAGACGGTGACGGAGACCGCGAACGTCACGTTCACGGTGGCCGCCTCCGGGACGGCGCCATTCGCCTACCAATGGCGGTTTAACGGGGTGAACGTGGCCGGGGCGACCCTGAGCAGCTATACCAAAAATAATGTGCAACTCGCGGATGCCGGCAGCTATTCCGCGGTGGTCACCAACCTCGCCGGCAGCGCCACCAGCGCTAATGCCATTCTGACGGTGCAGGCCCTGCCGACTCCGCCGGCCATTATCACTCCGCCGATCAGCCAGACGGCCAACCAGGGCGGCAGCGCTACGTTCACCGTCACGGCCAGCGGCAGCGCGCCCCTTGCCTATCAGTGGCGCTGGTTTGGCACGAACCTCGCCGGGGCCACCGGAACCAGCCTGACCCTGGCCAACCTCGCCACGAACCAAAGCGGCCCCTACACGGTGGTGGTCACCAATGCTTACGGCGCCATCACCAGCGCGGTGGCGACGCTCACCGTCACCCCGACGCTGGAGGTGGGCGGATTGGCGGTGCTGTGGAATTTGGCGCCCGGCTCACGCCCCTACCTCACCACGACCGTCGGCGGCCCGCCCGACGAGCGCGGCATGGCCTACAACCCGCTGACCCGGCGCGTGATTGTCGTGCAACGCAGCACCACGACGGCCTATGTGCTCGATGGCGACACCGGGGCCGACCTGTGGACGCTGAACACGACCGGGGTTACGGGGGGATACACGTCCACTTATTATTTGCTGATGGTGGGAGTGGCGGAGGATGGCGTGGTTTATGCCGGCAATATGACGCTGCATGGCAACACCACCAGTTTCAAATTGTATCGCTGGGCCAATGACAGCGCCGGCACGGTGCCCACCGTCGCCTATTCGGGCGACCCGGGCGCGGGGCAGGATCTGCGCTGGGGAGACACGCTGGACGTGCGCGGCGCGGGCGCCAGCACGCAGATCATCATCGGTTCGCTGAATACAAGCCACTTCGCCGTGCTCACCACGGCAAATGGAACCAACTTCACCTCCAAGCTGATAACCCTGACCGATGCGCCGGGCGGCGCCGTTGGGTCGGGGCTCGCTTTCGGCACCGGAAACACCTTCTGGTGCAAGGCCGGTTTGCCGGCTCCTCTGAACCTGCGGCAGGCTTCCTTTGACCTGGCTGCCGGCACGGCGACCACAGTGCGCAATTATGCCGACCCGGCTTTCCCGGACAGCCTTGGCCCCATCGGCGTGAACCCCAGCCTCGACTTGCTCGGGGGCGTTTATGCCGCCGCTGCCAACGGTGGCAACAGCTTCCGGCTCTACCACCTCGTGCCGACCAACAGCGCGCCCGGGTTCATCACGTCCACCAACTTTGCCACGGACAATGACAACAGCTATAGCGGCACGGGAGCGGTGGACTTTGGCGGCGACCGGGTCTATGCGCTCAGCTCGAACAACGGCCTGCTGGCCATGCAGCTTGTTCCTCCCGCCGCCCTCATCCCGCCGTCCATTGTGACTCACCCGGTCAGCCAGACGGTCAACCAGGGCGGCAGCGCCACCTTTACCGTCAGCGCGACCGGTTCCGCGCCGCTCGCCTACCAGTGGCGCTTTAACGGCACCAATATCGCCGGTGCCACCGGCAGCAGTTATACCCGCGCCAATGTCCAGCCCGCCGATGCCGGCAACTACTCGGTCTTCGTTTCCAATGACGCCGGCAACGCTACCAGCGCCAACGCCGTCCTGACCGTGACCGTTCCGGCCTCGCCGCCGGTCATCAGCGCCGGGCCGCAAAGCCAGACCGTCATCGCGGGCCAGAACGCCACGTTCACCGTCACCGCCACCGGCACCGCGCCCCTGAATTACCAGTGGCGGTTTAACGGGGCGAATCTCGCCGGGGCCACCGCCAGTTCCTACACACGGGCCAACGTGCAGGTCGCCGATGCGGGCGCTTATACGGTGGTGGTAAGCAACAGCTACGGATCGGTCACCGGCGCGGTGGCGACGCTGACCGTCCATTTCACCCTGACGACCTCCGTCGCGGCCGGCGGCACGGTATCCAAAACCCCCGATCAATCAAGCTATGCGCCGGGCGCGCCCGTGACCCTCACCGCGACGCCGTCGGCGGGCTACGAGTTTAGCGGATGGTCGGGGGACGCAAGCGGAACCAACAACCCGCTCACGGTGGTGATGGGCGGCAACCTGGTGATAGCCGCGAATTTCACCGTCGTCTGCGATCTCATCCTGGACAACACCGATCCGGAGGTCAGCTATGTGGGAACGTGGCAAACCGGCACCGCGGCGGGCAAATACGGGGATGACTACCGCTTCGCGCTCGGTTCCGCAGTCGGCAATTCAAACGTCACCTACCGGCCCAACATCTGCGCCGACGGGCGCTATGATGTCTATCTCTGGTATTTGCAGGGCGCCAACCGCGCCACCAACGCGCCCTGGGTGATTTCGTATTCCGGCGGCACCACGAATATCCGGGTTAACCAGCAAATAAACGGCAGCCGATGGTGGCGGCTGGCCAGCGCTCTCCCCTTTACGCAGGGAACCGCCGGCTTCGCCCGCCTCTATAACACGAATGCCACAGGCGGTACATCCGGCAGCACGGTCGTGTTGGCGGACGCCGTGCGTTTCGCGTATGTCGGACCGCTGACGACTCCCCCCGCCACCACGCTCAGTTCCTCGGCTAATCCTTCCGTTTATGGCGATGCCGTCACGCTGACGGCTACCGTCACCGGGAGCGGAGGCACGCCGAGCGGCCTCGTCACTTTCAAGGACGGCGCGACGGTCCTGGGCACAGCCATCCTGAATGGCTCCGGCCAGGCGGTCTGGACCACCACCACCCTTTCGGCCAGCGGGTCTCCTCATTCCCTGACGGCGGTCTATAGCGGCGACAGCTCTTTTGCCGCCAGCACTTCGGTCGCTTTATCGCAAGTCGTGAACCCAAAAGCCTTGACGGTGACGGGCGCAACGGTTGCCAGCAAGGTATATGATGGAACGACCGCCGCGACGATTTCCGGAGCGGCCTTGAATGGCGTGGTCAGCGGCGACGCCGTTGCGCTGGGCAACGCCGCCAGCGGCACGTTCGCAAACAAGCACGTCGGCGTTGGCAAGGCGGTCAGCACGGCCATGACGCTCAGCGGCGCCGATGCCGGCAACTACACGCTGACGCAGCCGGCGCTTACGGGCACGATCACCGCCCGGGCGCTGACAGTGACGGGCGCGACAGTCGCCAGCAAGGTATATGATGGAACGACCGCCGCGACGATTTCCGGCGCGGTCTTGAATGGCGTGATCAGCGGCGATGCCGTTGCGCTGGGCAACGCCGCCAGCGGCACGTTCGCGAACAAGCACGTTGGCGTTGGCAAGGCGGTCAGCACGGCCATGACGCTCAGCGGTGCCGATGCCGGCAACTACACGCTGGCGCAGCCGGCGCTCACGGGCACGATCACCGCCCGGGCGCTGACAGTGACGGGCCTGGCGGCTCAGAACAAGGTATATGATGGCACCACCACGGCGACGCTGACAGGGACTCCCGGGCTTGTGGGCGCGGTGAGCGGCGATGGCGTTGCCCTCGCCGGCACGGCGACGGGAACCTTCGCCAATGCGGACGTGGGCACGGCCAAGACCGTGACTATTTCCGGCTTGAGCCTGGCCGGCGCCGATGCCGGCAACTACACCCTGACCCCGCCCACCGCAACGGCGGACATTACCGGGGCGGCCACGACGACCACGCTGATTTCCTCGGTCAACCCCGTGGGCGTGGGTTCGAACGTGACCTTTACCGCGACCGTCGTTTCCGGAGCGGGCACCCCGGCCGGCACGGTGGTCTTCCTGGCCGGCGGCGTGCCTTTCCACACCAATACGCTGGCGGGCGGCGTGGCGGCGGCCAGCACGGACGCGCTGTCGCCGGGCACCAACACCATCCGTGCTGAATATGCGGGCGGCGGCAACTACCTGGGCAGCGACGGCAGCCTGGAGCAGGTGGTCAAGGCCTTCCTGGTTTGCGGCCAAACCAACGTGCTGCTGGGCATTCTCAACAACCAGGACGGCACCTTCACGCTGCTGTTGGCGGGCACGCCGCAGGCGGACTACTACATCGTGAGCAGTTCGGATCCCCTGCTGCCCGCGGCCAACTGGATGCCGCTGCCAGGCAGCACCAACACCGTCACCAACGCCGGAGGCTTCTGGCAATTCACGGTGACCAATGCGTTCACGCAGCAGTTCTACCGCAGCGTGAGCGTAGTCCCGTGCCCGTAAAAGCGGCCGGAAACGGATTCCCGCCACGGAACCTCGCCGCGCCGCGCACCCCGCGGCGGCGCGGCCCGCGTGGGGCGGCCACGTCCGGCTTGACCCCCGGCGGGCGCTGGCCTAGTGTAATCCTTTCGCTGAGCGCCGGACACTCAACCAATCCTGCTTGCAGGGTTTTCTCGGCGATTATGGAAAGGGTTTGCTAGTGAACGTGACAGTGCAAAGTTTGACCCCGTGCAAGAAGCTGGTGCGGGTGGAAGTGGAAGCGGCGAAGGTGGATGAAACCTTCGAGGCCGTCTTCAAGGATTTTCGGCGCGAGGCCAGCCTGCCCGGGTTTCGGCCCGGCAAGGTGCCGCGCGAAATGCTGCTGCGGATCTACGAAAAGGACATTGCGGAGGAAACGAAGCGAAAGCTCATCAAGGAGACCTATCGGAAGGCCATCGAAGAGCAGAAACTGGATGTGGTGACGCCTCCGGACATCGAGGAGATTCAATTCAGCCGCGGCCAGCCGCTGGTGTATAACGCCACCCTCGAGACCGCGCCGGAGTTCGAGTTGCCCGAATACAAAGGGCTGCCGGTCAAACGCGAAGTGCGTGCCGTCACCGAGGCCGATGTCGAGAAAGCGCTCAACCTGTTGCGGGAGCAGCGGGCCACTTACGAAAAGCGCGAACGACCGCTCCAGACCGGGGACATCGCCGTGGTGAACTATCAGGGCACCTGCGACGGCCGGCCGATTACCGAAATCGCACCGACCGCCAAAGGCTTGACCGAGCAAAAGGATTTCTGGGTGCAAACCCAACCCGACTCTTTCATCCCCGGTTTTGCCGCCCAACTCCTGGGCGCCAAAGCCGGCGACCGCCGCACGGTTACCGTGGACTTCCCGGCGGATTTTGTGACGTCGCAACTCGCCGGCCGGAAGGGCGTTTACGAGGTGGAAGTCGTCGAGGTCAAAGAGCGGGTGATCCCGCCGCTGGATGACGAACTGGCCAAAGGCTACGGGGCCGAGAACCTGGCGAAACTCACCGACGGAGTGCGCGAAGACCTGGAAAACGAGCTGAAGTATAAGCAGAAGCAGGCGTTGCGGGACGAACTGCTGCGCACCCTGTTGGGCCGCGTCACGTTTGATTTGCCCGAAACGGCGGTCACCCGGGAAACGAGCAACGTGGTTTACGATTTGGTGCAGGAAAACGCCAAACGCGGCGTTTCCCGCCAGGTCATCGAGCAGCAAAAAGACCAGATCTACACCATCGCCTCCCAAAACGCCAAAGAGCGGGTCAAACTCCAGTTCCTGTTGCAGAAAATAGCGGAAAAGGAAGACATCAAGGTCTCGACCGAGGAAATTAATCAACGCCTGGGATACCTGGCCCAGCTTTACCAGATTCCGGTCGGCAAAGTCGCCAAAGACCTGCAGAAACGCGACGGCTTGATCGAGATTTATGACCAGATCATGAATCAGAAGGTCATCAAGCTGCTCGAAGACAACGCCCGGATTGAGGACGTGCAGCCCGTCACGCCGCTGCCGGCCGAGGCGCCCGCCGCCCCGCCAGGCTGAGCCATCCGCATGCGGCGGGCAACCGGGGGAAAGCGCGCCCGCCGCCGGCGTGAGCGCAAGCCGGGGCGGCCAGCGCGGCGCGTTATTGCGTTCGCCCGAACTTCTTTTCCAGCTCCCGGAAACTCATCTCGATGAGCGTCGGGCGGCCATGCGGGCAGGTGTACGGCATGGCGCAGTGGCGCAAATCCTCGACCAGGTTCTCCAGTTCCCGCCCGGCCAGCGGGTCGTTGGCCTTGACGGCATGGCGGCAGACGGTTTTGGCGATGGTATCCTCGCCCAGCCGCAGGGCATTCAGCTCGCGGCCGGCGGCCCGCAGTTCATCCACCAGTTCGATCACAAATCGGCGGGCGTCGGGCGCCTTCACAAACGGCGGCAGGGCATCCAGCAGGAACGTGCGCTCGCCGAATTCGCTCAGGCCCACGCCCAGCCGCGTGAGCACGGATAACTGCTCCCGCAAAAAACCGGCCTCGCGCGCCGCCAGCTCCACCGTCTCCGGCAGCAGCAGCCGCTGGGAGGGCGCCTGGTCATGCTGCTCCAGCCGGCGGAGCATTTGCTCGAACAAAATCCGCTCATGCGCCGCATGCTGATCCAGCAACACCAGGCCCCGGTCCGATTCCAGCACCACGTAGAGCCGCCCAATCACGCCAACCAGCCGCAGCGGAACCTTGAGCAGGGGAACCGGCTCCGGCAGCGGCGGCGGCGGCAGGGGCCCGGGGGCGGTCGGCGGGAGAACGGCCGGGGTGGCGGGCGGTGCGGGCGCCGGGCTGAAGCCCATGCGCAGGGGAGGCGTCGCGGAAGCCGTTAGCGGCCGCGGCTGCGGCGCGGGCGCGAGGGCCGCGGGGAAGTTGGGCAGCGCCGATTGCGCGGCGGGCGGCGGCGGGGGCGCGAGCGGCGGCGGGGCGGCCGGTTCGGGCGGGCCGGGCGCGGCCGCGGGCGGCGCGGCGGACGCCGGCGTTCCGGAGTGAAAGGCCAGCAGCGTCTGCCGGATTGCCTGCGCCACCAGCCGCCGCACTTCGGCTTCCCGGTGGAATTTCACCTCCCGCTTGGCGGGGTGGATGTTCACATCCACCATCGCCGGGTCAATCTCCAGGAAGAGGCAGGCGACCGGGTAGCGCCCTTTCATGAGGGCCGTGTGATAGCCTTCGAGCAGCGCGAAGTTCAGCCCGCGATTCTCGATGGGCCGCCGATTGACAAAAAGGTGCTGATCCTCCCGGTTGGAACGGGAGACGCCCGGCGCGCCAATGAAGCCCCAAAGGCGAAACGGGGCGGCCGGGGCCGGCGGGCGGGCCGGAGCCGGGGCCGTTTCCGCGTCCGGATCGTCCGGCGGCTCCAGCGCGGCGGAATAATCCACCCGCAGCAAGGCGCGCTCGCCGCCATAGAGGATGCGCAGGCGTTCCTGGAGGGCGCCCAGGCGCGCCGCGGAGCCGTCCCCGGCCTTGACGGGCGGCAGTTGCCAGACCGGGCGGCCGTCGCGCTGAAAGGCAAACGCCACTTCGGGATGAGCCAGCGCCGCCAGGGTCAGGTAATGCTGGATGTGGGCGGATTCCGTCTCCTCGGTGCGCAGGAACTTCCGCCGCGCCGGCAGGTTGAAGAAAAGCTGGCGCACCTCGACCGTGGTTCCCGGCGCGCGGCCCGCGGCTTTGACCTCCAGGATCCGGCCGCCGTGGACGATGATTTGCGTGCCCTCGGGCGAATCGCCCTCGCGCGCGCGGGTGGTGAGGGTGAACCGGCTCACGCTGGCAATGCTGGGCAGGGCTTCGCCGCGAAATCCCAGGGTGGCCAGCGCCGCGAGGTCTTCGGCCCGCCGGATCTTGCTGGTGGCATGCCGCTCCAGGCACAGCAGGGCGTCGTCGCGCGCCATGCCCAGGCCGTCATCCCCCACGCGCACCAGGCTGCGCCCGCCGGCCTGGATTTCCACCACCACCCGGCGGGCCTGGGCGTCCAGCGCATTCTCGACCAGTTCTTTGACCACACTGGCGGGGCGCTCGATGACCTCGCCGGCGGCGATTTGGTTGGCCACTTGCTCCGGCAGCAGGCGGATGCGGTTCATGGCGTTGCCGGCGCGGGGCCGGAAAGGGACGCCGCCGCCGCCGCTTCCGGCGGGCGCCGGGGCAGGCCGAAGGAGAACACCGCGCCGCCGTCCGGCAGGTTCCGCGCCGCGATCCAGCCGCCGTGATCCGTGAGAATCCGCTTGCAGATGAACAGCCCCAGGCCGGTGCCGTGCGCCTTGCCGTGCGTCGCGAACACCTGGAATAACTGCCCGGCCATCTCCGGCGCAATGCCCGGCCCGCCATCCTCCAGTTCGGTCACCACTTCCTTCGCGGTGACCTGAAAGCGGAAAACCACCCGGCCTCCGGACGGCATGGCGTCGGTCGCATTATGCACGAGGTTGTAGAAAACCCGGCGCAGCCGTTTGGGGTGAATAAACACCTCGACGGAGGGCGGCGGGTTCGCCAGCGCCAGCGCCACCGACTTCAGGCCGGCTTCCGGGCCCAACTCCTCCAGGAGCTGCGCCACGAACGCGCCGTAGTTGACCGGCGCCAGCACGAAATTCGCGGGCGCGCCCTGGGTGAAATCAAGAATCTCGTTGATCAGATCGCTGATGCGCTCGACCTGTTTGCGGATATGCCCCGCGGCCTGCTGCCGCGCTTTCAGGGAGGCCCGCTTCTGGCCGGCGACCTCGGCCGTCAGGCCGATGATATTGAGCGGGTTTTTCAGGTCGTGCACGATGGAGCGGGCGAAGCGGCCCACGATGGCCAGGCGCTCCGCCTGCAGCACTTGCCGCAGGTATTGCTGGTTAAACTCCCGCAGCCGGCGGCTGATCTCCTGCAGCAACGCCAGCGCCAGCGCCGGCGACCGCGCCACCAGCGCCAGCATCTCGTCGCGGGGGATGAAATAAACCCGGGTGTCCTCCCGGGCCACCGCCCAGGCCGAGCGCGGCTGGTTCTCGACGACCGCCATCTCGCCAAACACTTCCCCCGGCCCCACNNCCCCGGCCCCACCTCGGAGAAAACCAGCCGCGCCCCCGAGTCCACCGACCCCGAAATCTCCACCCGCCCCGACCGCACCACATACAGGCCATCCCCGCGATCGCCCTCGCGGAAAATCTCCTCCCCGGCGGCAAACGACCGTTCCCGGGCCTGGCGGCTCAGCGCGCTTAACTCCGACGGGCTAAGCGGCGAGAAGAGTTTGCTGGTTTCGAGCGCAACCACACACGCACTTTAGGTAAAAGCCGGCCCAGGTAAAGCCATTTGCGGCGGGGGCGGCGGGTCAGGGAAACTCCGGCGGCGGCATCCCGGCGCGCGGGGGAAACGCTTCTCCGGGAGGAACGCCGTCCCGCGCCGCCGCGCTTAGCTCTCCAGGTAATTGAGCGTGGTCTTTTCGATCGGCACCCGGGTGACGCGGTTCACATTCCGAAACGCAAAGGCCAGCTCCATATCCTTGAGCCGCCAGGTCTCGATAAACTGCAGCGCCCGGTCAATCAGCTTGAAGTCACGCGCCACGGCGGGATCGCTGGTCCACATGCCAGGTCCCTGGAAGTAAAGCCCCGTTGCCGTGTTTCTCAAAAGCGTTCTCATGTCCGGGTGGGCGAGCCACTCAATATATCTGCCCCCTATCAAAGCATTACCGGTGCCACCCGCGTTTTGGGCCTGAATTGGGCCTTTTTGCCCGCTCACGGCGGCTGTCAGGCACGAAGTTCACTCCCCGGCGCGTGAAAATAACGCAAGGCGCTCCCGGCGCCCCCCATACGCGGCGGACGGGTGGCGCGCCGGCGCCGCTCAGCCCCGCCTGCCTACGCGCTGCCGGGCTTGACGGCGGGGAGGGCGGCCAGGTCGTCCGGAAGCTGATCCGGCGCAAAGGTTTCCACTTGCAGCGTGACCAGGCTAAACAGGGGCACGCCAAAATTAACCTCGCCGCCTGAGCGATCCACAGCCACCACCACCCCGACGACCCGCCCCTGGTGGGCGCGGACGATGTCTAGGGTTTCCTGGACGCGCCCCCCTTTGGTAATCACGTCCTCCACAATCAAAATCTTCTCTCCGGGCGCGATCCGGAAGCCGCGCCGCAGCGCCAGCTTGCCCTGCTCTTTTTCGACAAAAATGAAGCGCCGCCCAAGCTGCCGCGCCACCTCCTGGCCCAGCACCAGCCCGCCCATCGCCGGCGCGACCACCGTCGCCGCCCCCAGCGCGCCCACCCGGCGCGCCAGTTCGCCCCCCAGTTTTTCAACGATGGGCATTTGCTGCAAGGCCAGCGCGCATTGGAAGTACTGGCGGCTGTGCCGCCCGCTGCGCAGCACAAAATGCCCTTCCAGCAGCGCGCCGCTCGCGCGGAAGATCTGCAAAACTTCACTTTCGGTCATGGCGGCATGGTAGGCGTCCGGCCCGGCCTGCAAAGCGCAAAGTGGCTTCTTTTTCGCCCGCGCTTATGCTTCACTCCGCCCGTGCCCAAGTGGTGCAAAACCATCCTGGCGATCCTGCTGCTCCCGGCCTGCGCCGGGGCGGTGGCGGCGTTGGGCCAGCTCCTGCGCGCCGCCGGCGGCGCGGACCGGACCTGGGTGCCGTTTCTGGCCGGCGCCGCCTGCTGGATCACGGTTTTCCTGCTGCTGCCCAAGCCCATGCGGCTCTACGTCTTCGGGCATGAACTCACCCACGCGCTGTGGACCTGGCTGTTCGGGGGCCGCGTNNTCGGGCCGCGTCAAACGCTTCCGGGCCACCGCCCGCGGGGGGCACGTCGTCGTCAACAAAAACAACTTCGTCATCGCGCTGGCCCCGTACTTCTTCCCCCTCTACGCCGTGCTGGTCGTGCTGGGGTTCCTCCTCGGGCATGCGCTGTGGGATTGGCGGCACTACCTGGCCGGGTTCCACCTGCTGCTCGGCGCCGCCTACGCCTTTCACCTCACCTTGAACTGGCATATCCTGCAATTTGACCAATCAGACATCCGCGACCAGGGCTATTTATTCTCGGCGGTCATCATCTTCCTCGGCAACGTGGCGGTGTTGCTGGTGGGAATCCCGCTGCTGGTGCCCCGCGTGGGCGTCCTCACCGCGCTCGGCTGGTGGCTGCGCGGCACCGGCGAAGTCCTGGCCCGGATCGGGCGAATCCTCTGATTCCGGCCGCCGCCGCCCGGCCGCGCCCGGAAAATCTTTTTCCCCGCGCGAGTTGCGGATATGAATTCGCGCTTGTAATGTTTCGGGGCTTCAGGCGAAATGCTGGCATAGATAGGTTTGAGCCGTATGGATTTAGCCGACATAATAACCAAAGAGCAGATCATTACCGATTTGCGCGCCACCAACCGCTGGGAAGCGATTGATGAACTGACCGATAACCTG
>MTKZ01007294.1_pt2 | contig 14563 bp, 13 predicted proteins | sample 1042781 | NCBI WGS metagenome assembly MTKZ01 (sample SAMN06212207, study PRJNA360539) | anaerobic digester metagenome | biome: Wastewater treatment plant; material: sludge; isolation source: anaerobic digester fed with sludge from wastewater treatment plant | place: Denmark: WWTP Viborg ...
TTTTTTATCAGAGCAAATTCGATCAACGGACAAATCTCCGCATCGAGTAATGTTCGTTACTTACATGTAAGAATACCCCCTCAACCCGAATACGCTTATATTCGTTATGGCACTGTGGTGAACAATCAATCAATTGCCCTCGGGTTTCATGTAGATACTGCGGCTCCTATTCAAAAATTCTTTCTTCAAAGAATGACCAATTATTCGGGAAATTTTGCACAAGTGAAGGAGTTTACGCAAAAAGATGCTGTTATATATTTTATAGATTCTGCGGTAAATGTTTCGAAAAACCAGTATCATTATCGTTTAATTGTTTTGGATAGTTGTGGCGAAGAGACCTTAGTATCAAATCTAGCTTCGAACATATTGTTGAAAAATCCGCACAGCTCCGATTTGCAGTGGAATGCATATAGAGATTGGTATAATGGCCTCGAAGGGTATGAAGTTTACAGGATAGAATTTTTAGACACTGTTTTGGTAGCAAAACTAAATCCCGACGACACAATATGGAGCGATCCAAATATCGATCGTGAAACAGGTGCTATGTATTTTATACGCGCTATAGAAGCCCATGGCAATCCTTTTTTCTTCAAGGAGATTTCACAATCCAATACGGTAGTCATCGAACCAGATTATCATTTTTATATTCCCACTGCTTTTATCCCTTTTCGCAGCACTGTCGGTCATATTTTCAAACCTTTTATCATGGCCATCGATCCCACAGAATATTATTTTGCTGTTTTCAGTCGAATAGGGCAGATGATTTTCGAAACCCACTCGCTCGATGAAGGCTGGGATGGTACTTGTAAGGGGAAAAAAGTGGAAAGTGGGGTTTATGTGTATTATATCCGTTTTTTAACACGAAAAGGCAAATATTTTGATCGGTCGGGAACTTTCGTATTGCTCGACTGAGCCTATATACTCGTCGGAAAGTGCAGTATCGAGGAGTGTGGAATTTATAAACATGACTGCTTGGTGAGCAATGCTTTAAAATTCCTATTTTTGCAGAATTGAAAAAGAAAGCTATGAAAGAAAGAACTGCGAGAGTCGAGCGGGAAGGGCTCACTTACGATGACGTTCTTCTTGTTCCTTCTTATTCGGAGGTGATACCACGCGAAGTGGATATCTCCTCTTATTTCAGTCGGAATATTGCTGTAAAGATTCCCATTGTGACGGCTGCCATGGATACGGTTACCGAATCGACAATGGCCATTGCCATTGCTCGCGAAGGCGGTATTGGAGTGATTCATAAGAATATGACCATCGAACAGCAGGCCTTGGAGGTTAGGAAGGTGAAACGCGCCGAGGCCGGAATGATACTTCAGCCTATTACGGTAAATGTAAATGCCAGGGTTGCCGATGCCATCAATATTATGCGTGAACATAAAATCGGCGGCATCCCAGTGGTAAACGATGATCTCATCTTGGTGGGCANNGGAATCTTGGTGGGCATCATTACCAACCGCGATCTTCGTTTCGAACGTAACATCCAGAAATCGGTGAGTGAGGTTATGACCCAGAAAGTCATCACCACCGAAGAATTTACTGACTTCGAAACAGCGGCAGAGATTTTGAATCAGTATAAAATAGAAAAATTACCCGTAGTAGACAAACAAGGACATTTAATTGGCTTAATTACCTACAAAGACATCATAAAACTCAAGTCAATGCCTAATGCCTGTAAGGACAATAAAGGCAGGTTGCGGGTAGCTGCTGCCGTTGGTGTTGCTAGAGATACACTCGAAAGAGTGAATGCTCTTGTAGCCGAAGGAGTCGATGCTGTAGTCATCGATACGGCTCATGGTCATTCTAAAGCCGTTTTAGAAATGGCTCGTCAGGTAAAATCAGCTTTCCCTGACATCGACATTGTGGTAGGTAATATTGCAACTCGCCAAGCAGCCGAAGACCTTTTGAAGTTAGATATTGATGCCATCAAGGTGGGGATTGGACCGGGTTCCATCTGCACGACCAGAATTATAGCCGGAATAGGCGTTCCTCAACTTACTGCCATCATGGAGGTTTATGATGTGATAAAAGATACCCCTGTGCCTTTGATTGCTGACGGAGGTATTCGCTTTACGGGAGATATCGTAAAGGCCCTTGCAGCAGGTGCGTCCACAATCATGGCAGGTTCTTTGTTCGCGGGCGTGGATGAATCACCCGGCGAAGCCGTAATTTACGAGGGAAGAAAATATAAGACTTACAGAGGTATGGGCTCCATTGAGGCTATGCAGAAAGGTTCGAAGGATCGTTATTTTCAGGATATGGAAGACGATATTAAGAAATTGGTTCCCGAAGGTATAGTGGGAAGAGTTCCCTATAAAGGTTCTCTCAATGAAGTGGTTACTCAAATGGTGGGAGGCATGAGATCGGGTATGGGTTATACTGGTTGCAAAAATATATCGGAACTTCGAAAGGCTACCTTCATCCGTATTACCCAAGCCGGAATCATCGAAAGCCATCCTCACGATGTAACTATTATAAGTGAGGCTCCTAATTATAGCCGTTAATCTTCATGAAGAAAATCAATAAATAAAATTGTATATATATGAGAAGAAAAACTTTTGGGTTTATTGCAGTTTTTGTAGGTCTTTCCTTGATCATTTGTAAAACACATGCTCAAAATTCGAGTGATCCTGTTTTGATGACCATTGACGGACAACCCGTCAGAGTGAGTGAATTTCTCAATATCTATTCAAAGAATAATGTTCAGTCAGAAGTAGCTGATAAAAAATCGATGGAAGAATATCTCGAACTTTTTATCAATTTCAAATTGAAAGTTAGAGATGCAGAAGTTAATGGACTCGACACGGTAAAGGTTTTGAAAGACGAGCTGGCTGGATATAGGAAACAATTATCGGCGTCCTATTTCATCGATTCTGTCGTTTTCCGGAAACTGGTAAATGAAGCTTACGAACGTATGCAATGGGATTTGCGGGCCAGTCATATCCTGCTTCGTTGCGACAAGGATGCTTCGCCTTCCGACACGCTTGCTACCTGGAAAAGAATGGATGAAATATTGCGAAAAGCCTGTTCAGGCGAGCCTTTCGAGCGGCTTGCTATTCAATATTCCGAAGATCCTTCGGCCCGAGATCGCGAAGCCACTTCACAACATCCNNCATGTTTTCAATATGGTTTATCCTTTCGAAACAGGTGCATACCGCACTCAACCAGGCAAAATCTCCGATATCGTGCGAACGGATTTTGGTTATCACATCATCAATGTAACCGATAAACGCTCGGCTTTGGGGAAAGCTCAGGTGGCTCATATCTTCTTTCAAATACCACCCAAAGCCTCGCATTCTGATAGCCTTCGCATTCAAGCACGTGCTGACTCAGTTTATCAACTTCTCGCTAATGGAGCGGACTTTTCCAAGTTGGCCAAAACCCTTTCCGATGACAAGGGCTCAGCCATGCATGATGGTGTTTTGCCATGGTTTACATGCAATCGACTGGTTCCTGAATTCGTTGAAGTGGTCTATCCCCTCAAAAATGGCGAAATTGCCAAACCCGTCCTCACTTCTTATGGCTGGCATATCATCAAGATGATCGACCGTAAACCTGTTGCATCATTCGATGAAGTCTATAACGATCTCATCCAAAGAATCGAAAAAGACATGAGATACAACCTTTGTAAACAAAGCTTGATCAATAAATTAAAAACAGAATATCAACTTTCTCATTATCCTAAAGCCTTATCCGATTTTTATAATTTGGTTGACGATAGTATATTTGTCGGTAAATGGCAAATGCCTCCAGCAAAGAAATTAAAAAAACAACTCTTCCGTTTCGACGATAAAAAGTATTCACAAGCCGATTTTGCACAGTATTTATATAAAAATCAGAAAAAACAACCTGCGAAAGACAAGATCACTTATGTGAACAACATGTATAAGGCTTATGTGGATCAAGAAATCTTGGCATACGAAGACGCTATTCTCGAAACCAAATATCCTGAATTTGGCCTGCTGATGAAAGAATATCACGATGGTATCCTTTTATTCGAGATCACTCAGAAAAAAGTCTGGGATAAAGCCATAAGAGATACTACCGGACTTCAGCAATACTACGAAAAAATTAAGCAGAATTATATGTGGCCTCAGCGTAAGGAAGCTACAGTGGTAATGATAAAAAATATTGCCGATGCTCAAACGGCCAAACAACTTGCCAAACAAATTACCGAATGGATTAATTTGGCTGACATGACTACCGAAACCATAAAGGATAAAATTCTACAAGATTCTATGCTGCTTGTAGATATTAACCGCGAAAAGTTTCTCGATGGCGATAACCCAATGGTTGATAGACTTCATAAACCTGGCGAAATGACTCAGGATGTCAGTCCCGACGAAAGTGGAAAGTTCAATCTGAATCTGGTGATACTTCACCGAATTCTTGACCCTGAACCTAAAGACCTGGCCGATATTCGTGGACATATTACCGCCGAATACCAGAATTATCTGGAAAATGAATGGCTGAAGGAATTGCGCTCAAAATATCCTGTGGAAGTTGACCACAAGATATTCGAGACGATCTGTGCTCGAAACTGATATTGAAAGCTTTTGATGAACAGGATTTTTCTCTTCATTCATCAGGGCAACCCCTTGGCATTTTCTCACGATGATCACGATGCCGAATTAACCCGATTCTTATAATTATATCATGCATGAGAAGATAAGGCAAATGACTCGAAACCATTCCCGAAGGGATTCGCAATATATAGAGCATGGCGAGGTTATATGCTTGAGATGTTATGTCGAATAAAAGACCTGATTTTTTATGATACAATGTGGATGATGTTTAAAAGTGATAGATTGATTCGAATGAGATGTAAGATTTTTTTGTTTTCGTGTTTAATGATATTGTGTTTTGCGGGATGCAATTACATCAAAAAGAAATTCCGGCCCGATGAAACCATTCTGGCCAGAGTTCATGATGATTATCTGTATAGTTCTGACATAAAAGGAATTGTGCCCGAAGGAACCCCTCGCGAAGACAGTATACTTATTGTGAAAAATTTTATCGAAAACTGGGTACGTAATCGTGTCGAGCTACATCATGCCGAAAAGAACCTTTCCGCTGACGAGAAAAATTTCAAAGAGCAGTTGGACGATTATCGTAATTCTTTGATTATATATACTTACGAAAGCCATCTAATTCGGCAAAAACTCGATACAATGGTTTCTATCGAAGAAATCGAAGATTATTATCGAAAGAACAAACAAAATTTCGTTTTACGAGAGCCCATTGTTAAAATGATTTATGTGAAGATTTCGAAAGATTCGTTGAGAGCTGCGCAATTGGCCAGAAAATTTCTGCAGCCAGATACAATACTCGATTACGACGCATTCGAAAGGTTTTGCCTCACCCGTACCAGTGATTATTATATCAGTATCAATAACTGGTTTTTGTTTCGTGATTTGCAGAATATGGCCCCCATTACCACTTTCAATGAAGAACTTTTCTTGAAGAACAATCGATTGATCGACCTGACCGATGACCAATGGAGATACCTGGTACGCATATATGCCTATGTAACCAAAGATGGTATTTCACCTCTGAGCATGGAGATGGAAAACATCAAAAATATCATACTCAATACTCGTAAACAGGAATTAATCAGGAATATGCGCGAAAACCTTTACGAAAAAGCTTTGAAGAGCGATGATATCGAATTTTATTAACTGTTTGATAAATAATGAAAAAATTTAGAATATTTTTTTTGGATTTGTTTTTGTTCGTAACAAGCGTTGGGCTTTTTGCCCAGGAAAGTGCTGTGACAGATGAAATAGTAGCGGTAGTAGGAAACAAAGTGATTTTACTTTCCGACATCGAGAATCAATACATACAATACAGAGCGCAGGGAAATATCAGAGGGGGAGCCGAACAAACCAAATGCGCCATTCTCGAAAGCCTTCTGTTTAATAAACTGCTGCTCAATCAGGCTGATATCGACAGCGTGGAGGTTACCGATAAACAAGTCGAATCGGAACTCGACAGACGAATAAAATATTTTATTCAGCAAATTGGTTCGAAAGAAAAGTTAGAAGAATATTTCAAGAAGTCGTTGAATGAAATAAAGAATGAATTCAGGGAAATCATCCGTGATCAGATGCGCATGGAAATGGTTCAGTATAATTTGACGAAAAATGTGAAGATTACACCTACCGAAGTTCGTTCATATTTCAAGAAGATGCCCTCCGACAGTATTCCCATGGTGAATTCCGAGTATGTTATTGGACAAATTGTGAAGAAGCCCAAAACGAGTTTAGCCGACGAAATCGAGGTAAAGGAAAAACTGCGCGCTTTGCGCAAGCGAATTCTCGAAGGTGAAAATTTTGCTACCCTGGCGGTTCTTTACAGTGAAGACCCGGCTACGGCAGCCAGGGGTGGCGAAGTAGGACTTTATGGCAGAGGAGAATTATATCCCGAATACGAAGCCGTTGCCTTTAAGTTGAAAGAAGGTGAGATTTCCGATATTGTTCAAACCAAAGCAGGTTATCATATTATTCAACTCATTGAACGCCGTGGCGATTATGTGAATACACGACACATCCTAATGACCCCGAAAATCTCACCCGAAGAACTTCAAAAAGCAGCCACATTTCTCGACAGTGTGGCTCAGCTTATCAATAATAAGAAAATCACTTTCGAAGAAGCTGTGGATAAATTCTCGGATGATCCCAATAAAATGAATGGTGGTTTGATGATCAATCCTGTTACGGGAACTACACGTTTCGAACCCGATCATCTCGATCCCAAAGTATTTTACGTAATCGACAAACTGGAACCCGGCCAGGTTTCAGGCCCTGTCCCATTTAAAACCGACGAGGGGAAAGACGCTTATCGCTTGCTCTATCTTAAGGAAAAAAGCAAACCCCACCGCGCTAATCTAAAAGACGATTACGATCGCATCCAAAATTGGGCTTTAGAGTATAAAAAGGACCAGGTTCTGCAAAAATGGGTGAAAGAACGCATCAGGCAAACCTATATCTTTATTAATCCTGCCTATGCCAATTGCCAGTTCCAACATCAATGGACCGACAGAACTGGCGAAGACTACAAATAGCAACATCTAATAAAGTTAATTCTTTTTCATGAAAACTTACGAAGAAACGGAATCCATACAGCAGCTTCACGATGTTTATGAAAAAATGAAAGCCGAGATTGGCAAAATGATCATTGGCCAGCACGAAACCATCGAAAAGGTAATTACTTGCATCTTCAGCCAAGGGCATTGTTTACTGATTGGTGTACCTGGGCTAGCCAAGACGCTGTTGGTTAATACCGTGGCTAAAGTTCTCGGGCTTTCGTTCAATCGTATTCAATTTACACCCGATTTAATGCCATCCGATATCATAGGTACTGAAATTTTGGATGAAAACCGAAGATTTCGTTTTATGAAAGGCCCTGTTTTTGCACATGTCATACTTGCTGATGAAATCAATCGTACCCCTCCAAAAACCCAATCGGCTTTGTTGGAAGCCATGCAGGAGAAGTCCGTTACAGTGGCGGGCACCACTTATAGCCTGGATAATCCCTTTTTCGTGCTGGCTACGCAAAATCCCATAGAACAGGAGGGAACCTATCCTCTACCCGAAGCCCAGCTTGACCGTTTCATGTTCAATATCTGGTTGGATTACCCTTCCTTGAAGGAAGAGATTAATATAGTGGAAGCAACCACAGGTGCTGGGCTTCAACAACCTTCCCAATTGCTCGATGCCCAACAGATTTTATATTATCAAGATTTAATCAGGCAATTACCCGTTACTCCGATTATTTATGAATATGCCGTGAAGCTGGCTCGTAGTACACGTCCTGGGCCGGGAGCATCTTTGTTTACCTCCAAATATATTACATGGGGAGCCGGTCCGCGTGCTTCGCAATATCTCATCCTTGGCGCAAAATGCCATGCAGCCCTCGATGGAAGATATGCACCCGATGTGGACGATGTGCGTGCCGTTGCTACTTCTGTTCTGCGCCATCGCATCGTTCGTAATTATAAGGCTGAAGCCGAAGGAATTTCTGTGGATGATATTATCCGTCATCTGATGGAAACTCGATAGAGAAAAAATGTTTTAAGAAATCATTACTTATGCTGAAACTTATTCGATTCTTGATGATCTGTGCCCGCCATCGTTTTATCTTATTGGGGATTTTATTGTTATCATTCGGTAATTCATACGCCGATGAAGGTATGTGGCTTCCTCTTCTGTTAGAAAAACTCAACCAGAGGGATATGCAGATGAAAGGCCTGAAGATAACTGCCCGCGATATTTATGATGTAAATCATTCCAGTTTGAAAGATGCTATCGTACAATTTGGAGGAGGTTGTACTGCCGAAGTAGTTTCCGACCAAGGCTTGCTCTTAACGAATCATCATTGTGGTTATGGCTACATTCAACGACATAGCTCGGTACAGCAGAATTATCTCGAAGAAGGATTCTGGGCCCGAACCCTTGAGGATGAGTTACCATGCACTGGATTAAAGGTATCGTTCCTTATCGAAATGCGTGATGTGAGTCAAACCATTCTCGAGAACCTAACGCCCGAAATGAATGAGAAAACTCGTGCCAAGACCATTTCGCAAATCAGCGGGCAAATTACCAAGGAAGCTATTCAGGGAACTCATTATCAGGCGGAGATAGAACCATTTTACAATGGAAATCAGTTTTATCTCTTTATTTATGAAATTTTTAGGGATGTTCGCCTTGTAGGAGCACCTCCATCGAGTATAGGAAAATTTGGCGGCGATACTGACAATTGGATGTGGCCCAGGCATACGGGCGATTTTTCGGTTTTCCGTATCTATGCCGATGCAAATAATCTCCCAGCCGATTATAGCCCCAATAACCGACCTTACCAACCTCGCCGTTTTCTTCCCATCTCTTTGAAAGGAATAGAGAAAGGTGATTTTACTTTTGTTTATGGATATCCCGGTTCTACTCGGGAATATCTCCCATCTTTCGTCATTCGGTCTATTACCGAACAACAAAATCCTGTCAGGATTCACCTGCGCGATATTCGTCTTCGAATTATGGATGAATACATGCAGGTAAATAAAACCATCTGCATTCAATATGCCTCCAAAAGTGCAGGTTTAGCCAATGGCTGGAAAAAATGGACGGGCGAAAATCGCGGCATAACCCGAATAAATGCTATTTCACGAAAACAGGATTATGAAAGTAATTTTTCTCGATGGGCCCAACATGGACCTTACAACGAATTGCTTCCGCTTTACGAAAAAAAATACCTGGAGTATGCCTATTATCGCGTCTCTGAACTATGGCTTTCGGAGGCTGCCTTTGGAATAGAATGTCTTTCGATAGCCCGTTCATTTCAGACACTGGTGGATGCTTCGGTGAAACCTCGACCCGATACGGCCTTCATTCGAAAAACCAAAAAACAACTGCTTGCCAGTCTCCCATCATTTTACAAAAATTATTACCCACCCCTTGATTTTGAAATGATGAAAACCTTACTGGATGAATACCAGAAGAATAGACAAAATATCCTCTTCCCAATCTCGCTGGACAATTGGAACCAGAAATATGGTGGCCGTCTTTCGGCGATTTTCGATAAATCTTTGTTCCCCCATCAGGAACGTTTACTGGGCTTACTGAAAAATTACAAACCCTCCGATGCAAGGAGAATTCTAAAAGACCCAATTTATGAACTTGCTTCTTCATTGAGCTCGTTTCATAAAAATGAACTGCAGGCAAGAGTAAAACCTCTTCAGCAGTCGCTCGACAGCCTCCAGCGGACTTACATGAAAGCACAGATGGAAATGGAGCCCGATCGATTGTTCTATCCCGATGCCAATTCCACGCTTAGGGTTGCTTACGGAAACATTCTCGATTATTACCCTCGCGATGCCGTGCATTATCTTCACCAAACTACTCTGAAAGGTGTAATCGAAAAAGAAGACTCAGTAATAGCCGACTATCAGGTGCCTATCAGACTGAAACAGCTTTACGAACAGAAGAATTTTGGGCGATATGCCGATAAATCGGGTAACATGCCGGTGGCTTTCATTGCCAATAATCACACCTCGGGTGGAAACTCGGGAAGCCCATTACTAAATGCTGAGGGCCAACTCATTGGTCTCAATTTCGACCGCAATTGGGAAGGAACGATGAGTGATTTGATGTATGATCCTAATTTATGTCGTAATATAACTCTCGATATTCGCTATTGCCTGTTCATTATCGATAAATATGCCGGAGCCTCCCGCCTGATCGATGAAATGTCAATCGTTCAATAATATAAAAATGAGTAACACCCACCAATTTGTAGATAAACTATTTTCGTCTCTAATGTTTGTGCTTTTATTGGCTGCATGTTCATCCACTCAGCAAACTGCAACTCAAAGAAGCCAGATAAATTACAGCCCTGGGGTAGAAAGTTCTCCTAAAGGAGTTTTGAGTGAGAGCGAAAAACAGGTACTCGACGATTTTATTGCCCGAAAAATCGAGTTAATACGGAAGCAACAAGCATTGGTGCCAGGTGCCGATACAGGAAATGAAGATGATTCGAAACAATTGGCCGAACTCCAAAGGCAAATGCAACAGCTCGATAATGAAATCAATGCCTATCTCATTAGGGGCGAAAGAAGAGATTATTATTATGATGCTTTGCAAAAAGCCATGAAAGATTTTCGATAAATCTAAAGCTCTATTTTGCAATAAATGGGTCGGTGATCGGAAAGCCAGCCCTGTGGTGTTTGATTGAGAATGATTTTGTAGAGGTTTACTTTGGCATTCTGGGGCATCCATATAAAGTCGATATGCTCGCATGAATCTCCATCGAAACCCGTAAATGTGCAATTGTCGACTTCATCTTTCCGTTCTGCTATGGTTTGGGCATCTTTCAGTGAACTTTGCTCTGTTAAAATTCTATAGATTTCTGTTTCTGACGAGGCATTGAGATCTCCCAGAAGAATAACCGGTGCATTTTGAATCATCTCCTGGCAGAGCCTGCTTATCATTTTGGCGCTTTCTATTCGAGCTTTTTCTCCCTGATGATCGAAATGAGTATTGAGCACATACAATTCTTTTCCACTTGATTTTTCCTTCAATAAAACGACGCTGACTAATCGTTTACAGCCTGCATCCCATCCTAATGAACCGGGTAAATCAGGTGTTTCACTCAACCATAAGGTCTTACTATCTATTAATGAAAAAACTTTAGAATCGAAAAAAATAGGGCAATACTCGCCTCCTTGCTTTCCATCGTCGCGTCCAACGCCAAAATGGACATAACCACGTAAACCCTTTGCAATTTCTTCAACCTGATGATGTAAGACCTCCTGAAATCCTATAATAGCTGGATGTGTGTTTTGCAACATCTCGATAACAGCAGCCTTGCGATATGGCCATGCATTCTTACCATCTTCTCGAGTATCCAGCCTTATGTTGAATGTCATCACTCCCAATGAAAGGTTTTCGGATAGGGAATTTTGCGAATATGACTGAATTCCACTTAAAACTGTATAAATAAAAATTAGATAGAAAATTCTTGTGAACTTATGCATGAAAAAAAGTTTTAGGTCATATCAACATATATCTTTTTCAAGGGTATTTTGTGCCCATCATGTTCACAAAAAGGGCAAAAGGTGGCTTTTTCGGTAAAGTAAAAACCACATCGCTGGCACTTGTAACGAACTTCTTTATATGCCTTGATTGGATTGTTGCTTTGATAATAAATAAAACCTCCTACTGGCGTTACTATCACACTGATAATTAAAGCAAGCCACCAGTTGATCTTTTTCTTATAAGCCATGAAGGCAATGACAAAGCATGAAATCAAATAAACACTTATAAATATGATTAAATCCATTGGGAATGAAATTCGATAGATTAGAAATCCGAATGCAAAGCTATGAATGTTTTTAATTCATCAATACCCCATAATTAATGGTTGGTTCCTTCGACCAAAAGACTTGTGTTATTAGCTCATCTATACGCTGACCGTCAATTTTATTCATAATTAACAATGAATAAATTTGAAAATATCGTTGTTTAGAATGAGTCAAAAATATAGATTCTTCATAAAACTGACAGATGTAAACGATCCTTATGGCGAGAGGATGAAAATGTTGAATTATTTTCGGGAAACGATCTTTTCCACGATATGATGTTCGGGTGATGGACATGGTCGATCATGGTTTAAATATATCGATCGGGAAGCAAATTCTTTACATATCGATCTTTTCCACTTTACCATTCAACCGGCTTTTTTCGGCCCTGAAACCCATGATATGGCTTTCGATGGATTGACTTATGGTAGAAGTGAGCAAATTTGGGTTATGCTGGTCTACAGCTTGAACCCAATTGGATACCAGTCGCCAATCACCTCCGCCATGGCCTGCATGTTCGTAATTTTCAACATCTATGGCCTTAGATTCTAAAGTTTCCGATTTATCGGTACGGAAATCGTATAGTGTAAGCCGGTCCATATCTCCTTCTATGTAGCCCATACTCCCCATGATACGTGTGCGACGTCCACCCCAGGGTGTAAGGGCTTCCATGCTGAAGCTGGCCGTTATACCTCCTTCAAATTCGATGTTGGTGATATAATGATCGCATTGGTCATTGTCCATATCATACACACAGCGGCCATAATTTGTGCTTCTCAGATATTCCAGTATGGCATCTCCTTCTTTTTCCTTTTCGTCGGGTAAATCGAATACATAAAGCCAGCCTCGTTCACGGTAGTAAATCTTCAGGGCAGAATAAGGACAATTGCGTTCGATGGCGCATCCATCCATACAGCGCGGAGTTGCACCCCGGGGAGCATTTTCTTTTTTAAACCAACTAAGATCGCCAAATGCTTGAATACGTTTAGAAGGCTTAACCACGATCCATCGTAAAATATCGAGATCGTGACATGATTTGGCAAGAATAATAGGCGTAGATTCTTTCGAATTATGCCAGTTACCTCTTACATACGAATGACTCATGTGAATATGTTCGATGGGTTCCATGTGCTGAATGCTGATCAATTCCCCAATGGCCTTCTTCTGCACAAGCTCTTTTAATTTGATGAAATAGGGAGAATATCTCAAAACATGACAAACAGCAACAATTTGACCCGTTTTTTCGGTGAGTTCCAAAATGTCCAAACATTCTTTTTCCGAAGGAGCTATGGGTTTCTCCAAGAGCAAATCATAGCCCATTTTCAGGGCGGCCATGGCCGGACCATAATGCAATCGATCGGGGGTTGTAATGAGGACGGCATCGGCAAATTTTGGACGCTCGAATACCTGCTCCCAGGTTACAAACCGGTTTTCGTCGGTAATATGATGCAGTTTGCTGTATCTTTCGTTACGAATGGGAATGGGTTCGGCCACGCCAATAATCTTCAACTGTTCAGGATAATAAAGGGCATAATTGCCATACACATTCCCCCGTGAACCTGCTCCAAGGGTTATAGCCGTAATGGGTTTGGAAAGAGGCACTGCGGGTTCTTCAGGCAGGATAAGCGGATAAATCGGCTCGTCCCTTGGCCATGAAATTTTAGGTAGTAAGGTCCCGCCTAAGGTGAGACCCAATACTTTCAAAACATCTCTTCTCGAAAATTTTTCTGCCATGTTATTTTTGTTTTTCTGACAAAAATAAAAATTTTGGAATCCCATTCTATTATCAGCTCTGTCAGATGTTGAGTGGTTTATAATAGTATATCGAGATATCGGTCATCGAGCGCCGCAAGCGAAGCGAGCAGTGTACCGAGGCAACCTTTTAGCCTAACGCCTCAATCTATCGATTCCCGCCATCCTGAAATCTGGAATCCGACTTTCATCAAATATCCCAATACTTATCGCCTTACCACAACATTGGTTACCGACCTGCTTCCTTTTTTATCGAACATACAAACATGATACATCCCCGAATGTAACTTTTGCATCGAAAGTCGATAACTCGAAACCTCCGACAATGCTTCTTGCATTACCCTGATGCCCTGCATATTGTAAACCTCTATCCTGATAATGGGTTCTTTACTTTCAATGAACAAAACATCACGAACGGGGTTGGGCCAAATTCTCATTCTTCCCGAAGTTGATTCTTCTACTCCTTCGGAAGTGGGGAAATACACTCTTACCGTATCGGAATAATAAGTCTGAGCTTTGGAATAAGTTGCCTCGATGAAGTAATCATACCATCCCTTCGATACTTCAGTATCCATCCAGAAAGTATCGGCAAGGTGTTCGGCCGTCATTAGCTGATAATTCAATGGAAGTGTTTCCTGCCAGCGAAAAATATTGTAAGCTGGTTTTTCTCCGGGTTTCAGAACATAACGCTTGCCTGTTACACCATCCAGTATAGTAAGCTCTATGTAAAATTCTCCGTGACGCCAGAATTCGAAATAACCAACCTCAAAAAAATATTTGTAAGAATGTTTATGTCCAGAAGATGTCGGACAATTATCACATGTTAAGGCCGGACCGATATCGCGAGATAAAGTTGGATATAAACCCAGTGGTATTATCATGATAAGAAGTGAATCATATCCTTGAAATTTTTTCAAATTCAAGGGGATATTTCTAACCCAGACGGTATCGTTA
>MTKZ01001570.1_pt1 | contig 14562 bp, 17 predicted proteins | sample 1042781 | NCBI WGS metagenome assembly MTKZ01 (sample SAMN06212207, study PRJNA360539) | anaerobic digester metagenome | biome: Wastewater treatment plant; material: sludge; isolation source: anaerobic digester fed with sludge from wastewater treatment plant | place: Denmark: WWTP Viborg ...
CGCAGCAGCCGGCCGCTGCCGGACAGCGTTGCGGGGGGCGTTTCATCGTAGTGCAGCCAGGGGACCGGCAGAATGCTGCGATTCCGAATTGTGATCTCGACGTCGGTCGCCTCACCCGTGAAGATGCGGTCGACAAAGCGGCGCTCAACCGTGATGTGCTTCGGGCTGCGCTCAGCCCACCACCGTGCCAACCCATAGCTTCCGGCCAGTACATAGACGAGGTAGAAGACGATGTCCATCCGCAGCAGGATGGCAACGATCAGGAAGAACAGCAGGACAATGGGAAGCTCAGCCATCGCTAGTCGTCTTCGGTGGTCGACGCCTCCGTTGTGCGGCCTGCGCCACCGATCACGACCACATACTCGCCCTTCGGTTTCGTCTGCTGGACCGAGGCAAGCAGTTCCGCGAGGGTGCCGCGCGCTATCGATTCGTGCAGCTTGGTCAGTTCATGCGCCAGGGCCGCGGGCCGGTTCCCATAGACGTCGAGCGCGTCTCGCAGGAAGGCTTCGATCCGGTATGGGCTCTCATAAAAGACCAGCGTGTGCGGCGATTCGGCATCGATCTGGAGGAATCGCCTGCGCGGTCCCCCCTTGTGGGGCGCGAAGCCGCGATAAGTGAAACTGTGGACTGGCAGGCCGGAAAGCACCACCGCCATGATGACCGCGGCCGGCCCAGGCGCCATGCTGACGGCTTCGCCTGCCTCTATTGCGCGGCGAAGTATGCTGTAGCCGGGGTCTGAAATGCCCGGGGTGCCGGCTTCGCTCACGACCGCCACTGATTTCCCCTCGGCCAGCAGTCCCATGATGCGATCGCCGGCGCGATCTTCGTTGTGCTCGTGAAAGGCCAGTTGCGGTTTCGAGATCCCGAAGTGCTTGAGCAGGATGCCGGTCTTGCGGGTATCCTCGCTCGCGATGACATCGACGCTTCGCAGGATCTCGAGTGCCCGCAGGGTGATGTCGCCGAGGTTGCCGATCGGGGTTGCCACCAGGTGAAGCATGTCAGGTCTTCCCGAGATCGAGCGGCGTCTGGGCGAGCAGCTCCGCAATGATGATGCCGGCGGTCCGGCCGCGCAATGCACTTTCCGGGTGAACCAGGCAGCGATGAGCAAGCGTGAGCGGTGCAAGCCGCTTGACATCGTCAGGGAGAACGTAGTCGCGGCCGTGCAGCGCCGCCCACGCCTGGCTGATCTTGAACAGCGCCAACGAGCCGCGCGGGCTGGCGCCCAGCAGCAGGTCGGGCTGGGTGCGTGTCGCCTGGACGAGCCGGATGATGTAATTGCGCACGGTTTCGTCCACGTGTACTTCCCAGGCGAGTCGCGTCAGTTCCGGCAGCTGCTGCCCCTCAAACACAGGACCAACGCCCTCGATGGGATGCTGCCGCTGCAGGTTGAGCAGCATCTGGCCCTCGGCTGCGGCATCCAGGTAGCCCAGTCGCATCTTGATGAGGAACCGGTCCAATTGCGCCTCAGGCAGCGGAAAGGTGCCTTCGTATTCGATCGGATTCTGGGTTGCCAGCACGATGAATGGCCGCGCCAGCGGACGGGTGACGCCATCCACAGTGACCTGCCGTTCTCCCATGCATTCCAGCAGTGCAGATTGCGTCCGCGGCGTCGCGCGGTTGATCTCATCTGCCAGCAGTAGATTGGCAAACGCCGGGCCCGGGATGAAGTCGAACCTGCCAACCTGCTGATTGTAGACCGAGACCCCGGTCACGTCATTAGGCAGCAGGTCAGGCGTACATTGCAGGCGGCGGAACGTAACGCCGAGGGAGCATGCCACCGCGCGCGCCAGCATGGTTTTGCCGACGCCCGGTACATCCTCGATCAGCACATGTCCTTCGCAAAGCAGCGCAGCAAGGATGAGTTCGATAGCTTCGCGTTGACCGAGGATGACTCTTTCGACATTGCTGATGACGCGATCGGCGAAGTCTTGGATATCGTTCATGGCGCCAGCTCCTCGTCGGCAAGACGCATACACCAACGAGTCTATCACAGCAAATAACCACTTGACAAACGAACAGCCGTTCAGTATAATGCTGGCAAGAACATAGTTTCGTTCCGCAATATCAAGGAGTAAACACAATGAACCTATCCGACCGGCAAGTGCGCATGCTCCAGTTCATCCGTTCGTATCTGGAGGAGCACAGCTACCCGCCGACCATTCGTGAAATCGGCAAGGCCGTCGGCATCCCTTCGACGTCGGTCGTAAAATACAATCTCGAGCGCCTGCAAGAAAAGGGCTACATCGAGCGCAGCGAAGAAGTCTCGCGCGGCCTGAGGCTCGTGGACGGTCCCAGGTTGGTCTCCACCCCGCGCAATGAGGTGCTGGGAATAGTGGACGTGCCGAAGCTGGGCAAGATCTCCGCCGGTGAACCCATCCTTGTATTCGGGCAGCAGGACGATCCCTACGCTGGCGAGATGCTGACACTGACGTCCGATCTGGTGGGCGATCCGGCCAATGTCTACACACTTCAGGTCAAGGGCGATTCGATGATCGATGCCCTCGTCAACGATGGGGACTGGGTGGTGATTCGGCATCAGAAAACCGCGCATCCGCATGAGATGATCGTGGCATGGCTGCGCGATCGTGAAGAAACGACGCTTAAGTACTACTTCCCAGAGGGCGAGCGTGTCCGGCTGCAGCCGGCCAACCCTGCCTACAAGCCGATCTTCGTCAAAACGGATCAGTTGGAGATTCAGGGCAAGGTGATTGCGATCGTCCGGCAAATCTCCCAGTAGGTGGATGTCTGACAGGCAGTTCGCAGCACGGTTCGATGCTTCGCGTCTTCGCTTGAACCCCGCTCTCGCAGCATGACAAGTCAGCCAATCCCGACCGTCACACTGTCCAGATCATTTTACGCTCGAGACAGCGTGACGGTCGCGCGGGCTTTGCTGGGCCAAAGGTTGGTCCGCCTGCTCCACGGCGAGCGCCTCGCCGGCCGCATTGCTGAGACCGAGGCGTACGCCGGCCCCGATGATCCGGCCTCCCATGCCTACCGGCGCACCCCGCGCAGCGGCATCATGTACGGTCTCCCGGGTCGAGCCTACGTCTATTTCATCTATGGAACCCATCACTGCCTTAACGCAGTCACCGATGCGGATGGCGTCCCGGGTGCAGTTCTCATCCGTGCGTTGGTTCCCCTGGAGGGTCTCGACCTGATGCGGCGAAACCGCGGCATGTCCCCCCTGCCGGTTGCGCCGCCGGCGCGCGGCATCGCCGATGGCCCCGGTAAGCTGTGCCAGGCATTGGGCATCACGATCTCCGAAAATGGCGTCGATCTGACAGAGAGCACGCAGCTCTTCATTGAGGTCGATGGCGCCGTAGGGGCAGATCAGATTGCTGCAACGCCGCGCATCGGCGTCCGTGGTGATGAGGAGACCCGCGCGCGGCCCTGGCGATTCGTCTGGTCACCGCCGCGGTAGCAAGCGCCGTAACGTCGCCAGCTCAGGCGTCCGGAGCGCAAAGGCAACTCCCACAAACACCAGCGCACCCACGAGAAGCCCTCCGGTCCCGACGAGGTATTTTGAGCCGCCTGACCATTGGTTGGAAGCCCAAATCAGCGCGGCGGCCATCACGGCAGACGCGGCTGCGGTCTTGCCCGCAGTGGCCCCCAGGCCCTTCCAGTCCAGGCCGCCGATCCTGCGCGCCAGGAGGGCGAACAGCAGCACCATCTCCAGGGTCGTCGCGATCGTGTTGGCCAACGCCAGCCCACCGTGCGCCAGTGGGCCCCGCAGGATCACACTCAGCAGCACGTTGAGCGCCATCGCGGCGATGCCGATGATCACCGGCGTGCGCGTATCGTGCAGCGCGTAGAAAGCGCGCGCCTGGATCTCCACGGCCGAGTGCCCGATCAGGCCCAGGCTGTAGAAAGCCAGCGCAAACGTGGTCAGGGCCGTTGATTGAGCCGTAAACTCCCCGCGTTCGAGCAGCATCCGCACCAGCGGCGTACGCCAGACGAAGAGGCCGGCTGCCGCCGGAATGGCCAGGAACAGCACCCCGCGCAACGTCGCCGTGACCGTCCGTCGCAGTTCCAGCCGCCGGCCCTGCGCTTCGAGCGATGCAAAGGTGGGGAATGCCGCCGTCGCGATGCCCTGTGCGACGATGCCCTGCGGCAGCAGCATCAACAGCCACGCATAGTTCAGCGCGGCCAGGCTCCCGGTGGGCAGGGAGGACGCGAGCAGCGTGTTGATCCAGAAGTTGATCTGCACGGCTGCCAGGCCCAGCACGCGCGGCCCCATCAGCCTCGCAACCTCGTATACTTTCGGATCCCCGAGCCCCAACGTCCGTGTGTAACGCGCACCGTACCACCACAGGCCGAACAACTGCACATCCAGGTGTAACGCCGCGCCGACGATGACGCCCAGCACCAGCCCGAACACGCCGTAGCTCGGCGCGAGAAACCATGCCCCCCCGATGATTGATAAGTTGTATAATATCGGCGCCAGCGCCGGCAGCAGGAAATGCTGGAAGCTGTTCAGAACGCCCATGACGATGCCGCTGACGCCGAAGATGACCGTGCTGATCAGCATCCAGCGCACGAGTTCTGCCGTGAGCGTTTGCTGTGCGGCGGAGAAGCCGGGCGCAAGGATCGTGCGAACCAGCCACGGCGCGGCCAGCGCCAGGATCGCGGCGAGCGCAGTCAGCAGGATGAGTACCAGGTTGGTGACTGCGCTGAACAGCCGCCAGCCGCCCGTGAGGTCTTTGCGGGCGAGGCAGCCGGCAAACACGGGGATGAATGCTGAACCGAGCGCGCCGCCCGCGACGAGTTGAAAAAGCAAGTCGGGCACGCGGAATGCGGCTTGATATGCGTCCAGCTCCGCACTCGTGCCGAAGCGCGCGCCGATGATCATTTCGCGCGCCAGTCCGGCGACCCGACTGAGCAGAAACAGGCCCATGACGAGCACTGCGGCGCGGGCGATCTGACGCGTGGAAGGGGATGCGGCGGCGGGGCGGGCGGTCATGGCGGCGATTATAGCATTGGGTGGATGAACCTGCACACGGGAGATGAACGCAGATGGGACGTGAAGATCAGGGAGTGGCGGCAAGCCGTCACCGCTATCACGTGGTGCCGCGCACCCTTTGTTTCGTGCGGCACGGTGACGCGGTGCTCTTGTTGAAGGGTGCGCCGCACAAGCGGATCTGGGCAGGTTGCTACAATGGATTGGGCGGCCATGTCGAGGCGGGTGAGGATCTCTTCAGCGCCACCCTGCGCGAGGNNAGGTTCACGATGTGCGTCTTGCGGCAGTGGTCCACGCAGACGCCGGCGACCCTCAGCTCGGCATCCTCTTTTTCGTTTTCACGGCCTGGGCAGACACCAGGGACGTTGTCGAATCGCCGGAGGGCGCGCTGGAATGGGTTTCCCTCTCGGCCCTTCCCGTGGAGGTGATGGCTCCCGACCTGCCCATCATTCTTCCCCGCGTGCTGGCGCTCCCCGCGTCCGCGCCCCCTCTCTTCCTGGCATACAGCTACGACGAGCAAGATCAGCTCGTGATTCATTTCGCCGAACCCGTCTGATAGAGTGCTCATTCTGGAGGTGATGCACGATGGTGCAAACACAGGATATCAAACGATACCGGCAGAACCTTGAGGCGGAGCGCAACGCTGCGCTGCTGTACGAGCGGTTGGCCGAGGCCGAATCGAACGCTGACCTGGCAGCAGTTTATCGCAAGCTGGCGGACACCGAGCGCGGACACGTGCGCTTTTGGGAAGACAAGCTGCGTGGCGCGGGCGCGGACGTGCCCGCGTTCCGGCCCACCTGGCGCACGCGGGTCCTGGGAGCGCTGGCAGCACGCTTCGGCACAGGATTCGTCCTGCCGACCATCGCAGGCATCGAGCAGCAGGCGGGTGCGGAATACGACGGCCAGCCCGAAGCAGAGGCGGCCGGCCTGCCGCGCCATGAGCGTTCGCACGCGCGCATCTTCGGCCAGCTCGCCAAATCGGGCGGCGGGCTTGAAGGGAGCGCGGTGGCCCGGTTCGAAGGGCGGCACCGCGCTGCGGGCGGAAACGCTCTGCGCGCGGGTGTGTTAGGGGCCAACGATGGACTGGTATCGGTGTTCAGCCTGGTGATGGGTGTAGCCGGCGCGGGCGTTGGCAACCGCACGATCCTGCTGACCGGTTTCGCGGGCCTCTTGTCCGGCGCACTGTCCATGGCGCTGGGCGAATGGCTCTCGGTGCAGAGCTCGCGGGAGCTGTACCAGCATCAATTGGATATCGAGCGCGAGGAATTGGCCGAAGTCCCCGAAGAGGAGAAGGCGGAGCTGGCGCTGATCTACCAGGCCAAGGGCGTGTCGGCCGACGCGGCGCGGCAGATGGCCGAGCACCTGCTGTCGGATGAGACCACCGCGCTGGATACCCTGGCGCGCGAGGAGCTGAGCATCGATCCGGCCGAGCTGGGTGGCTCCGCCTGGACCGCGGCCATCACATCCTTTTTCCTGTTTGCCATCGGCGCGATCATCCCGGTGTTCCCCTACATCTTTCTGACAGGGGCGGCGGGCATCATCGCCAGCGCACTTGCCAGCACCGCAGGTTTGTTCCTCGTCGGCGCGGCGATCACGCTCATGACCGGTCGCAACGCCCTGGTCTCGGGGCTGCGCCAGGTGCTGTTCGGCCTGGCCGCCGCCGCGGTGACCTTTGGCGTCGGACACCTGATCGGGGTCAATGTGGTGGGGTGAGGTATATGCCTGTAGAATCTCAGGTCGAGTCCGGCGAAACACCGCGCACCAAAACGAGCATTCGCCAGCTGCCGCGCAACGTGTGGGCGGTCAGCCTGACGAGTTTCCTGATGGACATCTCCAGCGAGATGGTCATCAATGTCCTGCCGCTCTTCCTTTCCAACGTTCTCGGCGTGAAGACCAACATCATCGGCATCATCGAGGGCGTGGCCGAAGCGGTTGCGAGCCTGTTGAAGCTCTTCTCAGGCTGGCTGTCGGATCGGGTGGGGGGTCGCAAGTGGCTGGCGGTGATCGGATATGGCTTCTCTGCGCTCACCAAGCCGTTCTTCTATTTCGCCGACACCTGGGGTGCAGTGGCCGGCGCGCGCTGGGCCGATCGCGTCGGCAAGGGCATCCGCACCGCTCCCCGCGACGCGCTCGTGGCCGATTCCATCGATGAGCGCCACCGCGGCCTTGCCTTCGGGTTTCATCGCGCAGCCGACACCGCAGGGGCCATGGTCGGCCTGCTCATTGCACTCGGCATCGTCTGGGCCGCACAGCGCGGCGCGGTGAGCTTAGGCGAGCGTCCCTTCCGACTCATCGTCTTGATCAGCATCATCCCTGCCGTGTTGGCGGTGCTATCGCTCGCCACCCTGGCGCGCGACGTCCCTGTCACAGGGCAGCGCGCGGTCCCGAAATTTGCTTTCCGCGGTCTCGGCAGGCCGTTCATGGTCTTCATGCTGATCGTCGGCATCTTCGACCTCGGCAACTCCTCCGACGCCTTCCTGGTCCTGCGCGCGCAAGAACGTGGCCTCAGCGTGGCGGGCATCCTCGCGATGCTCGTCACCTTCAATCTGATCTACACCTTGATCTCAACTCCTGCGGGCGCGCTGTCCGACCATATCGGCCGCCGCACGATCATCATCGGCGGCTGGATCGCCTACGCGGTCATTTATCTCGGCTTCGGCTTCGCGCAGACCGCGTGGCAAATCTGGGTGCTTTACGCCATCTACGGGTTGTACTACGGCATGGCCTACGGCACGGCCAAGGCCCTTGTGGCTGACCTGGTGCCCGTCGAGCTGCGCGGCACGGCCTACGGCACCTACAACGCCGTCCTGGGGATCCTGGATTTTCCGGCTTCGGCCATTGCGGGCATCTTGTGGCAGGGCATCGGCGGCTGGCAGGGCTTCGGCCCGTCCGCGCCCTTCATCTTTGGCGGTGTGCTGGCTCTCCTTGCCGCCTTGCTGCTCGCCATCACGGGCAACGGCCGCGCAAAAACCTGAGCCGTGGCAGGCTTCCGAAATAACCCGGTCTCTATCTCGTCTTCTCGATCAAGCCCCACAGGGCCTGGTTCACCGCACCAGGGTTCTCCATCGGGCTCATGTGTCCCGCGCGGGGGATCACGACCAGTTGCGCCTCGGGGATTTGAGCAGCCATGCTCGCAGCATCGGCCGGCGGCGTGATCGCGTCTGCCTCGCCGACAATGACCAGGCTCGGGACAGTGATCGTAGGCAGCGTGGGCGTGTTGTCGGCCCGGTCTCTCAGCGCAGCCAGCGCACCGATCAACCCATCGACCGGTTGGTCCAGGATCATCTCCCGGAGCAGCGTTGTGATTCGCTCGTCAGCCAGGCTTTGCGGAGCCAGCAGCCTGGGCATCATCTCGTCGCCCAGCACGTGAGCTCCGGCCTCGCGCACGCGCGCGGCAGTCACATCTCGATTCGCTTTCCCCGGGGGCGAATCCGGCTCTGCGCGCGTATCGATGAGGGCGATCCCCGCCGTTCGTTCCGGATGCCGCCGCCAGAATGCAAATGCCACGTAGCCGCCCATGCTCAGCCCCGCAACGATCGCCTTCTGCACGCCCAGCTGGTTGAGCAGCGCAGCCAGGTCATCCGCATGCTGCTCCATTGAGTAAAGCCCCTGAGGCGCATCTGACAGCCCGTGGCCGCGCAGGTCGGGCGCGATCACGCGTGCGTGCCTTGCCAGCCCGCTGAGTTGCTAGTGCCACATCCTGCTGTCCAGCGGAAATCCGTGCACCAGCAGCAGCGTTGGCCCGCCGGCTTCCCCGCGCTCTCGAACCATCATCCGCACACCGTTCACATTGACGTCCATCTTGTCCCTCCGCACCTCGAGACCTCCGAGACCTCAGGCCAACCGCGGTTGGGCCATGACCTCGGAGTTCTTGTTCCGATCCGGCCTGCATAGTGTATCACAGACCGTGGTATACTTGGCCGACTTCTCAATGGGAGCGAGTGGTGACCGGAGTCATTCCTGCGCGCGAGGTGACGTTTCGTCAGCGGCTGGCGGTTGTGGCCTGCTACGCGGCCATGTTTATGTTGGGTTTCATCATTTCGCTGCTCGGTCCCAGCCTTCCTGGCATCGCCGGGCGTACGCACGTCACGCTTCCCCAGGCTGGTTTCCTTTTCACCCTTTTCTCCGCCGGTTCAATCCTGGCCACGCTTTTCGTCGCGCGATTGAACGATCGCTCGATCCGGCGGTGGGTCTTCTTTGCGGGCGCGTTGCTGATGATTGCCGGGCTGTGGTCTGTGGCCAACAGTGGGACCTTTGTGCGTATCGGTGCGGCAATTGCATTGACTGGCCTGGCGATGAGCACTGAGGGCACTGTCCCGAACGCCGTTTTTGTTGACCTGTACCGGGAGCGCGCTGGAGGCGCACTGAACAAGCTGCACGCCTCGGCCGGCATCGGTTCATTCGTCGGTCCCCTCGTGCTGGCTGTGATCTTCCGCTCCGGTGGAGACTACAGCGTGGCCTACCGCATCGCCGCGGCGCTGACGGTCATCGTTGCACTCTTGTGGGTCGCGGGCAAGCCCCCTCCACCCGTCCGTTCCTCGGATGGCGCGCCGCCCCTGGATCGCGCACTGCTTCTGTCTCTTCTATTGGTTTTTGTGTTGGCGGTCCTCTATACGGGCACCGAGCAGGTGCTTGCCGGTTGGCTGTTCACCTATGGCGGTGACGCGTTGGGCCTGGCTGCCGCTGTAGCCAGCCTCGCAACCTCCCTGCTGTGGGGCGCAGTGTTGCTCGGGCGGTTGCTGGCCGTGGCCGCGCTGCGACGTACGAGCAATGCCCGATGGGTGCAGATAAGCCTGGCCGCTGCATTTGTGGGTGTTCTTCTGATCCTCGGCGGCCGCACTTGGGCGCCGCTGTTCTGGATCGGAGTGGGGGTGGTGGGCTTGGGCTTCGGCCCGGTTTTTCCCACATCCCTGGCCCTTGCGAGTGAGCTTGCACCCGAGCGCTCGGGCGCGGTCAGTTCGATCGTGGTCGCTTCTGGCTCGATCGGTGCCATGACCCTGCCCCTGGCCGCCGGCTCCTTGATCCCCTCGCTCGGCGTTGCAGGCAGCATCGCCCTGGCTCTCGTGCCCCTTGGCGTGATGTTAGCCCTCGCGCAAGCCATCTCGCGTCGCGTCTGAAAGAACGTTAATTTTCTTGCTGCATGGATTTCATCCCTAATTCATTTGAGCGCGTTATCGTTAACGCAACACATCGGTGATATCGGTGTTATCAAACTTGGAACCAGGGCAGGAAGATCATCGTCTGAATAGCACGACAAGAAAAGACTGAAGGAGTCGACCCATGGACATCCCACTGTTGATCGCGATTTTGGCTTTGCTTACCTGGACTCTCCTGCCCCAGTTGGATCGCTATGCAGACACCGACATGCCGGGCGAGGCCAAGCCGTCGCATCTCCAGCGCCTGGCGCGTTGGATCAATAACTAACTAAGACCCCGAGACCCGGATAAACCTCCGAGGCGTCGAGGCGACAAAGTCGCACGACCTCGGAGGTTTTGTTTTTGTCATAAATGGAAAACTGCGCCGCGTCATTGCAGCGCTCGCCTGGCCGGGAGTATCATCTTCAAAAGCTCTCGAGGGTCTGACCTTTCATCGAGCGTCTCAGTGCGGAGATCCAGCTATCATGCGTGAATTCATCGACGGCGCCACGGCGATCGCCCGCGGCGCAATGGATGCCGGGTGCACCTTCTTCGCCGGCTATCCGATCTCACCCGCGACCCCCATCCTGCTTCACATGATCCGCGAGCTGCCGAAAGCCGGCGGCGTCGCAATCCAGGCCGAGGACGAGATCGCATCCATCAGCATGTGCATCGCTGCGGCCATGACCGGAGCGCGTGTATTCACCGCCACTTCCGGTCCGGGCATCTCGCTCTACAGCGAGAACATCGGCCTGGCGATCATGGGCGAGGTTCCTCTGGTGATTGCCGATGTGCAGCGCATGGGGCCCGCCACGGGCGGAGCGACCACGCCCAGCCAGGGCGACGTTCAGTTCGTGCGTTGGGGGATGTCCGGCGGCTATCCGATCATCGCGCTCGCACCTGGGACAGTTCCCGAGTGCCACAGCCTCACTCGCCGCGCGTTTGATCTCGCGGAGCGGTTCCGCTGCCCGGTCTTCCTCTTGACCGACAAGGAGCTGTTCCAGGCGCTGACTACGGTGGATGTGGACGCCTACGAACGCCCGTCCGTGAGGGAGCGCGTCATCGCCGCGCCGGCCCCGCCTGGCGCGTCCGGGCTGCGTCCTGAGGAAACGCTTGTCCCCTACCGCATCGCGTCACCTGATGCAGTTCCCCCTTACGCCCCCATCGGCGGCCCGCACATCGTCCGCTTCACCGGCTCCACGCACGACGAGCACGGCTTCCTGACCAAAGACCCGGCCAGGGTGGGGCGGCTCAACGAGCACCTGCGAAGGAAGATCGAGGATCACCTGGACGAGTTGGAGTTCACTCAGTCCGATCCACAGCCCGACGCGACCGCGCTGTTGATCTCTTACGGCGTCACTGCGCGTGCGATGGCAGAAGCCGTTCAGGCCGCGCGGCGGGATGGGCACACGGTCTCGGCCCTGGCCGTGCAGAGCCTGTGGCCGGTGCCGGAGAACGCCCTGCTCAGCGCAGTATGGCAGGAGCAAGGTGAGTCGGAGATCCGCCGGATCATCGTCGCGGAGCTGAACCACGGCGACTTTCGCCGGGAAGTTGAGCGCGTGGTCTATGGCTATGCTGCGCGGCGAGGCTGTCTCGCGCCCGAGATCATCGGCGTCCACCGCGTAGACGGCGAGCTCATCACTCCCGGCCAGTTCCTGGCAGAGATCATCTGAGGCGACCATGTGGCACACCTATCGTAACGAGCGCGACTATCCCTTCTGTCCCGGCTGCGGGCACTCGCTGATCCTGAACCACCTGAATACCGCCCTGGTCAAGCTGGGCCTGGACCCACATCGCGTCGCCCTCGTCACCGACATCGGCTGCCAGGGCCTCGGCGATCAATACTTTGTCGTCAACGCCTTTCATGGCCTCCATGGTCGCAGCCTGGCGTACGCCACTGGCATCAAGCTGGCAGACCCCGAGCTCAGGGTCTTTGTCCTCATCGGCGATGGCGGGACGGGCATCGGCGGCGCGCACCTGCTCAACGCCGCGCGGCGCAACGTCGGCATGACCGTGCTCGTGATGAACAACTTCAACTTCGGCATGACCGGCGGCGAGCACAGCGTGACCACTCCGCCCGGCGGGGTCACTGTGACCACGCGCAAGGGCAACCTGGAACGGCCGCTGGATATCTGCAGCACCGTCGCCGTGAACGGCGCGGGCTACGTCTGGCGCGGCACGGCATTCGACCGTGAGTTGCCCGACGCGATCGTGGCGGCCTCGAACAGCGAGTGTTTTGCGCTGCTGGACATCTGGGAGCTGTGCACCGCCTACTACGTGCCCAACAACGACTTCTCGCGTAAGGCACTGTTGGAGATGCGGGATCAGTTGGCGATGCCGGCGGGTCTCCTGCACCGGGAGGAGCGTCCCGAGTATGCGANNCGAACCAGCCATTGGCGGGCAAGCCGATCCTGCCCGCCAACCCCTTGCCCGCGCTCCTCACCTCCCCGCTGGATCGCGAGTTCCGGCTGGTAATCGCGGGCTCGGCCGGCGGCAAGGTGCGCTCGACCGCGCGCATGTTGGGCGAGGCCGCCATCCTCTCCGGCCTGTGGGCCGCGCAGCAGGACGACTACCCCGTCACCGTGCAGACTGGCCACAGCATCAGCGAACTGATCTTCAGCCCAGCCGAGATCCTCTTCACCGGCGTGACTCGCCCGGATGCGCTGGTGCTGGCCACCGAGGATGGCCGCAGGGCATCTGGTCGCTACCTCAAGGCGCTGACCGCCGAGAGCTGGCTCTTCACCACGCCGGAGTTCGCCGACCTGGAGACGCCCGCGCGCAAGGTGGTTTTCGATTTCGATGCCATGGGCATCAAGGGGAGCAAGAAGAACCTGGCGTTGCTGCTGGCCGCTGGGGCGCTGCAGCAGCTAGGATTGTTTCCGCTGGCCGCGTGCGAAGAAGTCGCGCGTCGTGGGCAACGACCTGAGGTCGCGGAGGAGATGACTGCCGCGCTGGCCGCGGTGGAGGCCAAGGTGCCCGGCACTTGCCAAGTGCCGGGCACCTGATGGCGCGCGAAGTGCCGGGCACCTGACCCCAATGCGCCGGCTTGACCGGGGATCAGGAAGATGCTATCATAGTTTTGACCAACATCTTGGTTAAAACGCTGGCGCAGGCTGGCGGGTAAACACAAAAGGGAAGGCAGCCATGTTGATCCTATCGGTGAGCGAGGCGAAACGCCAGATCAAGGATCTCGTTGCGCAAGCTGGTCTGCGCAACCAGGTCTTCTACATCACGCGCTACAGCCGGCCCAAGGCCGTCATGATGAGCGTGGAGCAGTACGAGCACCTGGTGCGCCAGGTCAGCCAGCTCCAGGGCGATCTGGCGCGTATTTGGGCGGCGCTGGACGCTCCTGGTGACGCGGGCCAGCCGATCCTGCTTCCGACGCCTGATGGCGGCACGCGCCTGTTCCAGCCCCGACGACCGATCACGCCGGATGTGCGAGAGGCGATCCGGCGCGCAGCCCAGCTCGCTCTGGCGCAGCGCGATCGGACTCCGGAGCAGATCATTCAGGACGGCCGCGCCGCGCTGGAGCGCGCCCGCCAGGATGCGGCCCTGAGCGGCCAGGCCATCGCAGAGGACGCCGAGGCGGCGCGCGATGACTGACCCAGAAACCGGCGCGTTCGCAGCCCGTGGAAATCGTGAACAGGGTGAACTGCGCGCCGTGCTGGACACCAACGTGCCGCTCGCGGCGCATCTGTCCCGCAACCCCCACAGCCCCACGATCGAGCTGTTGGCACGGTGGCGCGGCGGCCAGTTTGTCCAGCTTTACTCCGACGACATGCTGGTAGAACTGGTCGAGAAGTTCCAGGCGCGCAAGATCGCAGCGGACGTCTTCGACCGCTACCTGGCCGACCTGATCACGCTCGGCGAGTTCGTGATCGCGGCGCCGGAACAAGTGCCGGACGTCATTGCGGTCGATCCGGACGACAACGCGATCCTGGCCTGCGCCTTCATTGGCCGGGCCAGCCATATCGTGACCTACGACCCGCATTTCGACGTTTTGGGCGGCGCCTATCAAGGCATCCCGATCCTGGATGGCCTGCACTTCCTCTACATCGTGCACAGGAATCGGCCGCCCGAAGCGATTGTCTGAGCAGCGACTCACGATCGATCGCGCGGCCTGACGAGCAGCCTGGCCCCCCTTTCCGTTTGCACTATTCCTCACGCTGTCATACAATGGCCGCGTCCCACCGCGAATTTGACACACATCATTGCTGCATCCACCGCCAAACAACTCCATACGAGGAGGCCCATCATGAAGCGCACCGTCTTCCGACTCGTCACCCTGGCAGCGCCGCTTGTCCTGCTCCTGCCTGGCGGCAGCCTGGTGGCCGATTCTCGATCCGCCGAAGGGTCAGCTCCCGCTGCCAGCGCGCCCCTGTCCGTCGCGGATCTCACCGTTGCTGCTTCGGAACACGACCTCCTGCTCACCTGGACCCACCTTGGCAGCGAGATCGACCACTACGAAGT
>MTKZ01077644.1_pt1 | contig 14559 bp, 19 predicted proteins | sample 1042781 | NCBI WGS metagenome assembly MTKZ01 (sample SAMN06212207, study PRJNA360539) | anaerobic digester metagenome | biome: Wastewater treatment plant; material: sludge; isolation source: anaerobic digester fed with sludge from wastewater treatment plant | place: Denmark: WWTP Viborg ...
GTCCACATTTCCACCGCGTACGTCGTGGCGGCCAGCAGGAACATCAGTATGGCGGTCCGGAATGTCATTTCGTTCCCCTCGTTGAGTTCATGATGCCGGAAATCGCCATGGCGGTTTTCGGAACCGTCCCGGCATACACAAGAATCTCGTCGATGCTCCCCTCCAGGCCGCCCGTCACAGAGCCTTGGAGGTTGGCAACGGTCAGCCGGTTTGTATACGCTTCGCCAGAGCCGGACATCGTTCCACCGGAGCTTCCGGCAACGTCAGCCTGCGCCCCGTTTATCCATATCGAGTAAAGCCCTAAGTTCGTCACAGCCCCGGTTTCCTTGACGAACCCGATATGAGTCCATGCGTCAGGCGCGATCGACCCCGATCCGGTGATGCGCCCGCGGTAGACCGTGGAGGAGTCGAGATATTGGCCATAAACAACCCCGGTCGAGGCGACGTAGACACGGAAGCCGTCGCCTTGGTTCAGGTGTCCGCTGTTGCAAAACAGATAGTGCGTCGCTGCGTTCGTAATTTTGATCCATGCGAACATGGCAACCGCTTCCTCCCAGCCTCCGGGAAGCGATGGGATCGAAACAAAGGACGACTTGTTTGTTGCCATATAGCCGTCCGGCGTCAGCATCATGGCGTTCCCCATCGTGGCCGGATATGACCCGCCATAGTATGCGTTCGTTGACTGCGTGATGCCTGGACGGTGCCAAAACAACAAGCCGTCCGTCGGAACCGGGTATGCCGAAGCGTAGGCCGCCAACGCGGCATAACCTTCCACCTGCGCTTCTGCCCGCGCAGCAACCAGCAGGGCAAGAATTGACAGCCAGCGGATCAATGCAGCACCTTCCAATACGCGCTCGTCGAGTTCGGTTGCCAGTCAATGAACACCGTATTTGTAAATCCGTTGGTGTAAATTCCGGTGGTCGTGAAGCCCAGCAGGTTGTTGGTCGCGAACACGGTGTAGTTCGTCCAGAGCCGCACATGGAACACAACCGCCGCCGCGTTTGACAAGGTGGCCGATGGCCGCGACACGCGCACCGTGGACGCTCCTGCCGCGGAATAGAATTGATGCAGGTTGCCCGTTGACCAGACCGTGACGTAACCGCCATCGAGCGAAATGGATTGCGCGTACCGCTCCGCGACCCGCGCCACGCGGAACGCTTCCGCGTCGCCGATCCGTCCGGCCCNNTCGGCCAGCGGTCGATCGCCGTTGTTCGCGCTGTACCACAGCGCGTTCGTCGCGGTTCCGACCTCCTTCCACCCGTCCTCCGTTGGAATCATGTAGCGGAAGAGGTCGTTTGCCACATCATAGGCACCGAGCGCACCGTTGTTCGTGGACCCGATCCGGAGGGCCGCCACCAAGTCGCCGCCCACGGACAAGGTTTCAACAGCGGAGGGCCAGTTGCTTATCGCATTATTCGTTCCCAAAGCGATTGCTCCGAACCGAGAAGGAGTGGTTCCAGCCGAATAAAAGGCATAGTTGTTGGATGTCCCCCGCACCATTTCATCCGCATAGAACCCGTAAGCGTTGTAGTTGATTCCGGTGCCGGACAGGGAAGAAACCTTTACGCCGTAGTAGTTGGTGGCTGTCCCGCTATTTAGCGCCGGGAATGACCAGTAACCATAAATGTTCCCCATCTTGCCATCCAAATAGATGCCGGGCCGCACCTGCACTCCGATCACATGGCCGATGTTGGTTCCCTGGATGGCGAATCCAGCGTCGAACCCTGCGTAGGAATATGTCGGGTCGATTAAGACGGAAGAGTGGTCAATGAATCCGCGCGCGTTTCTATTGGTCGCGGACACGGACCGCAGAATCCCTATGCCCGGATCTGCCGCCGATTGATTTGTATTTCCAACATAAATGCTCGGTTGCCCGTTTGTCCAAAAAGCGGCGTGCGACCCGACCTCCCAACCATTCGTCTCCTCCGACTTCAGATATCCAGCGGCGGAGTGCGGATCGTTCGACGAGGCCTCATGGGCGGCCAGGTTGCTTGCCACGGCGCTGGATTTTNNATGGGCGGCCAGGTTGCTTGCCACGGCGCTGGAGTCGGCGGGGACGAGCGTGTCCAATGGGGAGGCGAAAACAAGGTTCTGCGGATCCCTGGCCGGATGGACGCGGATGTCCTGGAAGGCGAGGATCCGGTGGAAGGTCAGGTTGGTCCAGGTGCGGGCGTAGACGGCCACGCGGCCGACGTAGCGGCCCGCCGGAAGGCAGGTCTGGGTGGGCGCCGGGTTCCACGTCCAAAGGGTTCCGGAGCGGGTCGGCGCCAGGTTGAGCCAAAGGTTGGTTGCGTCGGAGATCTCCCAGCGGGCTTCCCGCGTGGAGTCCGCGGCGGGCAGGCGATACCGCATCCGAACGCTCTCGGCCTGGCTCCACTCCATGTAGTCGGCCGACTCGATCAGGGGGTTCGTTGGGGCGACGAAATCGAACGTGCGCGAATCGACGGCCTATGCGGAATGTGCCAGGCAGGAAAACAGCAGCAGGATCGCGCCGATCATGCCGCCGGTGCCGGTGATGCTCGGGCGAACGACGATGGATCCGCTGCTGGCCCGGCTCTCGGCCGTTTGCTCGGCCGGCGCTTCGAGGCGGAGATCGCCGGCGCCGACCTTGCCAAGATCCGAACGGATCCAGGCGACTTTTTTGGCCGTCGCCTCCGGCATTTCGACGCCGCGCCGCGTGAACAGGATCTCCAGGGCGAAATACTTCGCAGCCGTAATGATCTTTTGCGGATACGGCTCCGACAAAGGAAGGCGGACGCGCCCTTCGATGAGCGCGTCCACCTCGCGGCAAGCGGCCTCGATCACCGCGGCGAGCAGGCCGGGGTCCGGCTGCTCGCCCTGATCGGCGAGCGCGGCGTCCCGGTATTCGTCCGGGACGACCGCGCGCAATTCCCTGGCGGTGACGTAGGCCATGCCCGCCCGCAGCGCCTAGGTAATGGCCAGGCGCCGGCCGCAGAGGGCCGAGACCACCTTGGTCTGCTTCGTCCAGTCGACGGCGATCACGTCGACCCGCGGCTCTTCGCGGTACATCCGGACGTCGAAGATGTTCCCCGCCCGCGCGGAGAAGGTCTTGGCGAAGCTCGGATCGTACTGCGTCGGGTTCTGCGAGGCGAAGAACATGAACACGTCGGCGCCGACGACGAAGGCGTTGCTCTGCGCCTTGCCGGCCTTGGCGGTGTCGTACGCCAGGGTGCCGACGCGGATGTCGATCCCCGGATTGATCAGCATCGCCGCGAGCGCCTCGATCGACAGCGTCGCGTTGGCGGCGCCCGGCATGCGGCCGATGACCTTCGTGTTCTTGCGCAGCTTGCGGAACGCCGACAGGCCGAGAACCATGCGGTTGGGCATCAGGCCGGTCGCCAGGGCGATGGCCTCGATCTGCTCGTCAAGCTCGTCGATGGGATCGACGTCGTTGCTGCCCCAATTGCCGCGGTCGGCGACGGCCGAAACGCTGGCGCGGACCAGGTCGAACGTCTCCTTCTCGTGGCTAAGGCGGGCGGTGCTGACGACGTCGCGCGTCTTGGCTTCCTCCAGCATGGCCTGGTCGGTGCCGGCCTGGAGGCGCTCGAAGTCGTCGATGGTGGCCTCCAGCGCGTTGGGCTCGCAGTTGAAGTCCTTGTCCTCGGATTCGAACCCGATCCGGTTGGCCTTGCCGCCGACGGCGCGGCGGGTGGCCGGGACCTTGAACGCGTTCTTGTCCGAAAAGTCCTTGTACTTCCCGCTGGCGATGCCCGTCACGACCGTGGGGGCGATGAACTCGGCGAGGCTTTTCGACATGTCCTGCGAAAGGCCCCGAGCGTAGCTGACCAGGGTTTCGACCCGGCCGTAGATTCTGTCACTCACTGCTGTCTCCTGTTTTCAGGTTTTGTTGATGGTTTCGACCGATCGTTTCCGATCAGGTGCCCTCTGCGTAGGCCGCATAGACCTCGTCGCCGATGCGCGCGGCCGGAGGCAGCAGCACGGCGGAGACCAGTTCGTCGGCGACGCCGGCTTCGATGGCGCGGGCTTCGGCGACATCCGTCGCCGCGGCCTTGGTCCACTTGCCCGTGGTCGAGTTGCGAACAAGGTAGTCGCTCTTGGCGACGGTGCCGGCCAGCTTGACTTCGACGGGGCCGACGTTGCTGCCGAACACCGCGACGGCCACGCCGTCCTGGTACGCAACCGTCACGACGCCGAAATCGCCGCCGAGGACGGCGTTGCCGGACGCATCGACGCCGACGGCCTTGCCGAGGGCATCGCTCAGATCGACACCGGTGGCGCTTTCGAGCCGCACGATGCCTTTTTCATTCGTTTCCATGGGATCCTTCCTTGTGGGTGGTTTCTATTTCTTAAACAGTTCCGGCTTGCGCCCGCGCGCGAGTTCCCAAAGCGCCTGGAAGTCCTGGATGCCGGTTTCCTGGCGGATCTGCGCGATCAGCGCGTCGATGCCCGAGGAAAGCGCGCTTGTCGCCGGCTCCGCTGCGGAACCGGCGGGAGTCCGGCGAACGATCGGAAGGGTCGCGCCAAGGCCGGAGATGTGCTGCGCCAGGGATTCGGCACTCATGGCGCTGATGGCCGTTTCGTCGAGCGTGACGGCCTTCCCCTGGAGAACGGCCATCTGGATCATGTGCTCCTTCTGGAGCGAGTCGATGCGGGCGGAGAGCGCGGAGAGCTGCTGCTTGCCTTCGGCCAGCGCCTCGGGCTTGAGCGCGGCTTCGGCGATCGCGCGGACCTGGTCGACCGAGGCGGCGGTGACGGCCGGCGCCTCGTTCAGCCGGGTCTCGAGCTTTTCGATCAACAGGCGCTGGGCTTCGATCTGCCGACCCTGTTCCTCGATGCCGCCCTTCAGCGACTTGTTCTCATCCGTCAGTTTCGCGAGCGCGGTTTGCAGCCCTTCGATGATCTTCTGCTGGTCGTCCATGATGGCCTCCGGGTGTTGGTAGCTGGCGGAGAAAGCGGAGAGGCCCTTGACGGCGCCGTTGTCGCAGAGGGCGGCGGAAAGAATGCCGAGCAGCACGACGGGCTCGCCGGGCGCCTTGCGCTTGGTGTGGATCGCGACGGGCGAGAGATCGCAGTAGTCCGGCCCATGCTCGACGCCCTTGGGCGTCCAGGAAAGGGCCGTGACGTAGACGCCGTCTCCGGGGACGACTTCCAGATCGCCGTGCGCGGCGTTGTGGCGCGGGGCGACGACGTAGTTGGGGTGGCCCTTGAGGCTCTGGTGCTCGAAGTCGATCGCGATGCGCTTGAACGTATCGGCCGCGATCTGCTTGTTCAGCGCCGCCACGGAGACGTCGTTCACGACGATGGGACCGTCGGGCGTCTGATTCTCGCCCCAGGCAAAAAGCTTCAAGCGTTCGGGCAGATGTTCGCGGTCGAAGCTGACGGAGGATCCGGCCAGCGCCGACAGGGTCATGGGTTCATCGCGGTTTTCCATGGGCGCGAGAAAACCAGAAACGCGCGCGCGCCCCCACGAACAGAGTGACGGATGAGAACTTTCCCGCCGGAGGGCGGAAAGCGAAAGATTGGGGACCGGATGCGGATCCGGCTACTTGTTCAGCCAGCGCAGCAGGATTTCCTTCACGCGCAGCTTCGCCGAAGCCGTCGCCTCCCCCGCGGCGGAGAATGGAAAGAACGGCCGCGGGGGCAGGCCGGGGTGGTTGACTTCCCGCACCGGATGGGCCGCCCCTTTCCAGAACAGGGCCTTTTTGTTTTTCGGCCTTATGACGTGCGGTTTCGATCCGAGCTGATGCGCCGCCGCATATTCGCGGTCGCTTCCGATCAGCGCGTGCGTAGCCCCCGAGCTGATCGTGCGCGGGCTGCGCGATAGCGTCCCGGACCGAACTAGCGTCGCGTTTCCTGGCCAAGTCGCCGGACGAAGCGCTGGATTCGTGAAAGCCTGTTTCGTCAGGGTAACAAGCGAGTCGCCGATTTCCCGCATGACCGGGGACGGATTTTTAACCTTTGCCAGCAGTTTCTGCAAATGCGGCGTCATGGTATCGGTCTTGATGCTGATTTGCATCAACCACCGATTTTGAATGGATGTTTTTCGAGCGTTTTCAAAAGCGCGACGAGTTCTTCCGGCGTGGGATCACGCGATATTTCGTCTGCGAATTTCCTGCGGGCCGCTTCCCGCTCTTCCGGGGTAAGCCGATCGACTTGGGCCAACGCTTCCTGAAACTCGCGCCAAAACGGATCCGTCTTGGCCAGTTCGGCAAGCCTGGATTCGCAATCATCTTGGGGATTCATATTGAACGATTCCTTTCTTGCGCAGGTTGTCGAACATCGTTTTCCAGTTTCCCAGACTTTCCTGTCCCATATNNNNCTGTCCCATATCGTACCGCTTGCTGAAATTATGCACCAGAGCCGCATGGTAATCAAGAAGCTGATCCGAAACCGATTGGCCAACTCTAAACGTCTGCAATTTTTCGCTCGGCCCCGCAATGACGTTGAGCAACACGGCCCTTCTGTTATGCAGAGCGGTTTCAACGTCTTCCGGGTTCGGAATTCCCCCGCCAAAGTGGTTGTGCATCAGCACCACCCGTTGCTTCTTTTCAAGCGCCCGCCGCAGCATGGCATTTGGATCGACTCTCCGCGGATCGTCCTTGCTTCCGGTCGCCCACTCCAGCGCCTGGCCGGTCCGATGGTCGATCAGCAAAGCGTGCTCGACCAGCTTTCCTCCGATCCTTACGGTTTTGGCTTTGTGCAAAAGCATCTTTGCGGACCGATCCACGTCCGCGCTCAAGGCCCAGTCCCACACGTTGCGCGGCGATTCCCCGCGCCCCAGATAGATGGCCGTCTGCATGTTGCGGTAGAAGGCGGCAAAGGCGTCCTTGCTGACCGGATCCTTTCCATAGCGCTCATGCAGCTCGGATACCGGAATCCGCAAATCGCCCGGATTCCACTGGTAGGCGGCCCGTGCGGAGGTTTGATCGGTGGCCCGTTGCTGCGGACTAGCCACGTTCACGGTCGATCCAATTCCCTCATCCAGACGGCTCGTGGTCGCCAGCGATTTTTCCGCCGCATCCGGCAACACCCAGCCTTTGGACTTGATGGGCTTGTCCTCCTCGATCTTTCCTGTCAGGTCCATTTCGCCGGCGACGCGGCCGTCCTGCACGGTCCGGTCGTATTCCGCCTGGCTGACCGGAACCACCTGGCAACGGCAGCCCCAGTCCCAAGGCGGATAGTGGTCGATCCAAAACGGATGATTGGCCGGCAGGATCAGCCCATGCAACTTGGCGTGCGAATCTCGGACGCGGTCATCGCCCATGGTAAGATATTGCCAGTAAGGGAATGCGTCGCGCTGTTCATCCATCGATTGATAGTTGGCGGCGGCATAGGCCTGGAACCCATGGTGCCGCAGCAGGATTTCGGCGCGCTTACCGGCCGCCTCCTCGTCCGTCCAGGGGATGCCGCCTGGGCCGGTCAGTTTTTGCACGATCTGCTCTTTCAGCGTGTCCCAGTCTCCACCCCGCGGAAGCTCCGCGATGAGGTCGCGGATCGTTTGCGCAACGTGGAGATCCTCGATGCCGCTGATCAAAAATGTTCGGGCGCGGATTTCCGGGATCATCTGCTTGAAGACGTTCTGGTCCACGACAGGACGATCGGCGACGATCTTCGCGGCCTCGTTGAACGGTACGGGAGCGAACTGGATGTTGTCAGGCATGGCCCATGTCTTTCTGGCGCGCGCGGCGCCGGCATGCCCTGGATTTTGCATCGTGTCGATTGTGGCAAAGCTGGCAGAGCGCCGATAGATTCAGCAGGTTGGCTGCTTCGGGGCGATCATCGTAGATGTGGGCGCAGGTCAATACGACCTTGGATCCGGTCCGGGGATGCGGCAGGCCATTCTCGGCCCCGCAGCGCTCGCAGCGGTTCCTGGCCCGAACGGTCCGCACAAACCGAGACCGCAGCTTCCAGTCGGCCGGGTATCTCTTTCTCATTTCAGGCCGGATGGGCACAGATCCTCCGGGCTATCATTTTCGCCAGGCAGCGCAGGATCCCGCGCTCTGTGCGCGCTTGACGATGTTCTCCATCCACGGTGACGGCGTAATGGTTTCCCCCGTCGCCATAGGAAAGGATCCGGATTGCATGCTGACCGAAAATCCCATTTGATGTAAAACCTCCGCAGTCGTGCATTGTGGAACCAAACTCCATCCGCTTGCGCGCCTTCGCGGACCGCATCGTCGCGCATCTCCGGCGCTTGCGCTCCATCGCTATTGTTCTGACGGATTTGCGATACATATCATCCGTTGCCGTTTCCGTTCATTCTGTTGTTCGGCAAAGGCGTCCACCGCCAGCGCATCCGCCATCCGTGCGGCGGCTCGCTCACTTCGTCAATGGTCTGTCGCGGGTCGTCCATGACGATCCTGTACCGCGCCTTCATGCACAGGTGCGGGTGCGCTTCCTTGTGCGCCTTGGCGTCGGCCTTGGCCCGCTCGCGTGTCTTGCGAGACTCACCAAGCCGCATCCACTGGCCGGTCTCATCGTCGGCGTGCCTGAACTCTGCAAACCACGTCATGCTGCACCTCCTGCCGAACAAGGCGGTCCAGAAGTACCGCCATAAGCTGGCGGCCTCTGACCGCCGGGGTTCGGCTTCGCTGGCGGCCAGTAGAAGATGCAGCCACACATTCCGTAAATATCTAGGATGTCGTCGCAAACGGGGCATCTTGCAGGGCCGCCTAGCGAAGCCGAATGGGCCGTGTTGGCCTCTAGTCCAACCGGTTGCCCGGCTTCGCTACCGCTCAGCCGAACAACCCGGTTGGACCGAACACCCCGCGCTACGCGCGCCGGTGTTCGCCCCTGCTTCGTCGTCTTAAAAAATGCCTTCGTCATTTTTTCATCCTCCTCATGCGGGGTGTCGGTCAACACGGCCCATTCCCGGAAATGGCTGCAAGATTTACGTTTCCGAGCAAAACGCGCGTCCGGATGCGGCGGGCAGATCCATTTCCAGACGCGCTCATTCTTCGGCATCTCCCGATCACTCAGGCATCACGTAGAGCGTGGAAGGCACCGTGTCGGCCTGGTACGAATAGGTGTAGGAAATCCTGTTCGTATAGACCGAGCTGGTGCGCGAAACGTTGATGCGCCCGGAGCGGTTCGTCGTCGGGATCGAGATCCACTTCTGATAGACCGTCTCCTGCATGGCGAACACGATCTGGCGGATGTCGCCCGTGCTGGCGCTGCATTGACCGGCCGTTAGGTAGTTCAGCGCGGCGATGGGGATCGACATGTTCGTTCCGTCGAACGAATAGCCGGCGATCCAATTGGTCGGAGCCGCCACGAACTGAGCGCCGGCCGGGCCGGCCATACCAATGAACGCAACGACCATCACCAGCGCAATCATCATCTTCATCTTCTTCATCATCATCTCCTGTTTATGTTTTTGTTGTTTTGTCCGGAGGCTTTCCTCCAATATTCGCCGCCTCCGTGACCAAACGCACCAGCTCTTCGTTCTTCCAGCGACCGCCCTTGAAGTGCAGGACCGCCGGATGGTTCGCGGAGACATCGTCCAGCCAGGCGGCGTTAGTCGTCTCGGGATTGCTGTTCCACACGTGCTCGTCCATGGCGCGTACGGTGACGCCGCAGGCCCGGCCGCGGGCCAGATCGGTCAGCGCATATTGGTCGCAGGCCACCTTGCCAGGTTTGATTCCGTGGCCGTAGGCCGCGTAGCAGGCCTGAACGCTATCCCATAGATTAACGAAGGCCCGCGTGCGCGGATTCACGCGGATCCCGACGACTCCGCTGCTGCACGTGCCGGCGCAGCGGGGATAGCGGGCCGGATCCACGGCGAAGCGCGTCAGGGCCAGATCCTCGCGGCCGTCCACGAGCGGACGCAGGTCGCCGAGGATCGCGCAGTCGCCGTCGACGAACACGATGCGCTCGCCGTTGTCGCGCTTTCCGATGAACTCGGCCAGCGCGGCGGCCTTGAACATGCAACCTTGGACCCAGTCCTGCGGATCGGACATGCCCACGACGTTCTTCACGCCGTCGGGAAGACCTTGGATTTCCTCGTGCGAAAAGACCGTGATGCTGCTGGCGCCGGAATTCGCCACCCAGGACGGCAGCAGCCGGCGCAGCGCGTCTTCGTAGCCGCGCGTCGCCACCGTCACCAGATGGAAATCCGCCGTCTTCGAAACGGCATCCAAGAACGTCGCTTCGTAGGTCTTGGCGATCTGGGCCCAAGAATGGCGCTCCGCGAACCGTCGGGCATTCCGGCCGATCTGCGCCGCTTGTTCCGGATATTTCTTCAACCAGGACAACGCCTCTTTGATATCGCCGGGATCGTTGTGGCGAACGAACAGCACGTCGCCAGATGGCGCGATGGATCCATCGGCGCAGCGCGAACCGTGATATCCGCTCTCGATGCAAATGATGCACGGAAGCCCACAGGCCATGGCTTCCATGATGGAATTCGAGCAGCCTTCGGCGTTGGACGGCTGGGCGAAAACAGACAGGCCGCGCAGGAACTCGGGCATGTCCGCATGGTCGATCCTGCCCACGTCAAACTCGGGGGCCGGCGACGGCGCGCCCGGCCGCGGCTTCGTGGCCATGCGCAGCGCGACGCCTTTCGTGCGGCAGGCTTCGACGACGGCGGCGGCGCCCTTGTTGATCCAGCGCTCGCCGTTGACGTTCGCGGCCATGCCGACGACGAACGACTCCGGCGGCCGTTCCGCCGGATGGAACCGGTCGGCATCCACGCCGTTGGGAATCACGACGACCTTGCCGGCGCCGGCCTCGACCAGGAGTTCGCGCGTGGCGGTGTTCTGGCAGACGACCGTTCCCAGGCCGAAGTAGGGCCGGCAGCGGTCGATCAGATCCTGCGCCCGCGCNNAGCAGCCGGCGGGCGATTTCCTCGACCGTGGACGCCCAGCACCAGCCGGCCTGATCGGTGACGACGTAGATCCTCACGGCGTCTCCTTCTTCGCCGAGTGGTACCGGATGGCCTTGTCGATCGCATGGCGAACGGTCTTGGCGTTTCGTTTGAATCCCCCGAAATCTCCTTGTCCGAACTTGTCGCGGAGCATCACATAGGACTGTCCGCGGCCGATGTGCAGTTCCGAGTCGAGATCAACCATTTTGACCTGGCCGTTGAACCCAACGCATTTATCCGTCCTGCGAACCAGACCTTGCAGGAAGTCCAGGCGCTGCTTGTCGGTGATTTTCTTCATGTTCCCTTTCTCCAGCTCTTCGGCATCTCGCCGGCATCGATGTCGTACCAAGCCAGAAATGCCGTCCAGAAGTCCCACGCCGCCAGCTTCACCCGGCCCAGGAGGGTCCGGCGGAATTTCGCCTGCTGCACGAATGCAAAGCTCATGCCACGACCTTTCCGGCCCCGGCGGAGTGGAATTTCTTTTCGGAAGAAATGATCCGCGCCTGGAGGGCCGCGACCTGGTTCTTCATGTTCTGCACGTAGTCCGCGAACTCCTCCGGCGTCGCGTGGAGATAATGGCGCATACCGCGCTGGCCGAAGATGACGTCGCCGTCGGCGGCGTCGGCCGCGTGGCGCACGCGCCACTCCGGCCAGCCGAACGTCGCCATCAGTTCTTTGCGCGTCCTCCAAACGGGTTGAAGATAGAGGTGGCGCGTCAGCGCGACGGCATCGGCGGCGGCCCGCGTCTTGTTGCAGGGATCGGCGAACAGATCGAGCTGCTCCGTCATTTCACGCCCGGCCTTTCGTATTCGGCGTTTCGGCAGTTTTCCAGCCAGGCCGCAAAATCCTCGGCGCGCACCCGGATTTGGCTGTTGATCCGGTAAAAGGGCATGATGCCGTCGTCCACGATGGAGCGGTACATGGTTTGTGGGGCGACCCCCACACTGGCCGCGATTTGGGGAACCGTTACCCAGCGTGAGGTGGTGACACGCTTAAAAGTTAAATTTCCCTTGCCGTCATCCATTTCGGTGTAGATGACCGCCTTGTAAACGGTCCGGCTCATGTCCGATCCCCTTCGATTTTGGACAAAATGGATTTGAAGGCCAAATCCGGCCCCGCGAAGGCCCGCGAAATGGAGATCGGCCGAAAAGCGGCCGGTCGGGCGCGGGCGGAGAAGCCCCCCTTAAAATCGATCCTGGCGGCAAATAGCTTGGCGGCGTTCATGTCAAAAAAGCGTTGGGTTGGCGGCGGATTTCTTCTTGCGCGCCGCCACGGCCCGGCGGAGGTCGAAAATGACCGTCCAAAGCTGCTTGGCGGTGAGGCCGCCGAGTCCGGCCTTGTACTTCGCCTTGGCGATGGTTTCGGCGTAGCGGAGGGGCTCGGCAATCTGGCGGCGGGCGGCGGCCATCTCGGCGCGCAAGACGGCCATGGCGCGGCGAACGTCGTCGCCGGAGATCCGCGCCTCGGCCGCGGCGGTTTCGCGGACGTCCCCAGCCAGCCGGGCGAAGTGGGCGCGCAGCAGCTCGTAGTCCGCCTGGCCGCATTGGGTCAGGTGCTTGCGGCCGGTGAGGCGCTCTTGCTCCAGATGGCGCCACAGTTCCAGGGCGGAGGTGCGGCAGAGGCGGATGGCCGGATCCTGCCGCGGCTCCCACATCGGGCAGCCGTTGGCGTTCCAGGCCCGCTCCGCCAGGATGCAGATCTTCCGCTTCTGCTCCCGAGAGAGCGTCGCGGCGGCGGCGCCGTGGATTGCAGCCTGTTGACGCGCGTCGGACATGATTATCCTCCGGCAAGGTTCGAGACCCACGACGAAACCATGATGAGAATGGATCCGCCCACCCAAAAACAGGCGGAGATCTCGTTGGCCGTGTCCTTCGGCATTCCATACCGAAGGACGGCGCAAGCGCAAATCCAGGCGCATAATATGNNTGTTTGGCGGTAGACGGTATTGTCAGCCAGGACCACCAGGCCGTCCCCAATGCGGGCCGGTCGATATATCATCTGGCCGTTCACCCGGCGGGTGCGCTTGTAGGTCGATTTTTCCGATTTGAACATGATGGTCTCCTATTTCGCAACAACGGCCACGAGAGCGATCGCCAGGATCGCCGCGCAACCGCAGATGAAAAACCGAACGGTCTGCGAGCGGGGAATGATCAGCTTCCCCGACTCCTTGTTGATCGAATCGACCAGATCCAGATGGATCCTCCGACACGCAATGGCCCACAGCGCCATCACCACCACCACCGCCGCCGCAATGCCCATGATATTCATGCCCGTTCTCCTTTCGCTTTGCTCAAATCCGGTCCCGGCCGTCCCGATACCCGATGCAGATGCCATTCTCGGCGTCGTCCGGGGCTGGCCCGGCCAAACAGGTCGAAAGTCTATTTCCAGCCGATGCGGCTTTTCGCCCGAGCCAAAGAGCCGCCCGGCGAAAATCCTCGAGCGTGACCGGCATTTTCTTTGCCGCCGGCGAAGTCCCCGGCCGAGATGCGAAGGAAGGCCTGCCCTGCCAGGATGAGAAGGAACACGCAGACGACAACCGCACTAAGAACTTGTACCCGTTTATCTCGTTTTTTGCTCATTATCTGTCTTGGCCAACAGTTTTATTCTGCCGACTTCGGGGCGGGTTTATGCGGGAAACCCAATTCCTTTGATGGGGTCAAGGGTAGGAATTTGCCGCGGGGGTGTCAATCGTTTGGGCGCTTGGGCCGCAGGCAGCTATGCGGATGTTCGCCCGGTGCGGTGTTGGCGCGAGATCGGCTTTTTGCGGCGATGCAACACCTGCATAACGCCGCGTTCGCAGCTATCTCCTCCGCATGTTTCTTGATCCTCCCGGCCGCCCCTGCCCCGGGCGGACTTCCCTTGGTTGTTGGATTTTCTTTGCCGCCTGTAGATCGCCCCCACCCCCTCTCCCCTCTTTTTCGCGTCCTTCGCGCCTTTCGTAGTTGCCCTCCCCTTGGCTTTTCCTGAACCCTTTTCAGTTGCTTTCCCGCCCCCGCCACGGCTAACTCTTTCGCATGAGCACCGCCGCTTTCGTCATCCTCGCCCTCTTCCTCGGCGTCGCCCTCGGCTACGCCCTCGCCGCCTTCCGTGCCGCCGCGCAGCTCGAGCGCGCCAAGTCCGACGCCATCCGGCTGCAGGCCCAGCTCGACACCCTCCAAACCGCCCGCGCGGAGCTCGCCAACCAGTTCCAGGTCCTGGCCGCCCAGGTCCTCGACGCCCAGTCGCAGAAGTTCTCCGCCCAGCACCGCGAGGCCCTCGGCGCCCTCCTCGGCCCCCTCGGCGAGAAGATCGCCGACTTCAAGCAGAAGGTCGAGCAGGTCCACCTCGCCGACGTCCAGCAGCGCAGCGCCCTCAAGCAGCAGGTCGAACTGCTCGCCGAGCAGAGCAAGGCCGTCGGCCAGAAGGCCGACCACCTCGCCGAGGCCCTCAAGGGCGACAACAAGGCCGCCGGCAACTGGGGCGAACTCGTCCTCGAGCGCATCCTCGAATCCGCCGGCCTCCAGGAAGGCCGCGACTACGACCTCCAGGTCTCCGCCGCCTCCGACGACGGCCGCTTCCAGCCCGACGCCGTCGTCCGCCTCCCCGAAAACCGCTGCATCATCGTCGATGCCAAGATGTCCCTCAAGGACCACGCCGACTACGCTGCGGCCGCCACCGCCGACGAACGCGCCGACGCCCTCCGCCGCCTCGTCGCCTCCGTCGAAACCCAGATC
>MTKZ01002521.1_pt1 | contig 14554 bp, 15 predicted proteins | sample 1042781 | NCBI WGS metagenome assembly MTKZ01 (sample SAMN06212207, study PRJNA360539) | anaerobic digester metagenome | biome: Wastewater treatment plant; material: sludge; isolation source: anaerobic digester fed with sludge from wastewater treatment plant | place: Denmark: WWTP Viborg ...
GGAGGTTATGGGGATGTTACAGGCATGGTTGATCTTTCCCAGGATACCCCGGTCATAAGTGTCCAAGGCAAGATCCTGTCAATGACAAGCGGCCATTTACTGAAGACCCTTGGTATAGAGGCAAGAGCCATCGAGGGAGAAGGGGTTGCTACAGGCAATATTCATTTCAGAGGAGAGAAGAAGACCGACTTTATCCAGACCCTCAATGGACAGGTAGGCATTTACAGCAAAGATGGTACAATCAAAAAATGGAACCTTCTTGCAAAGATTTTTAGCCTTCTCAATCTTTACGATCTCTTTCGAGGCAAAGTCCGATTCACTGAGACTGGGCTTAAGTACACAAAGATGGGCGCTTCATTTAAGATAAAAGACGGCTATCTTACGACCGATAATTTTGTCCTCGATAGTCCCTCAATGCTCATAACAGGAAAAGGCACGATCAATGCCAGTGACAACGAAGTAAATGGCATTATCGCAGTATCGCCTCTCGTGGCTATCGACAAAACAATTAACAAAATCCCTGTCCTTCGAAGACTTGTACGAGATAAAAACAGGGGTTTCATTTCCGCTTCATACAATGTAAAGGGCAAGGTCACAGATCCAGACATAAGCCTGAACTACGTTGATACTATCGGGGGAAAAACAATTAATACATTGAAGAATGTGATCACCTTGCCAATAGAATTGTTAGAAAGGAAATAGATGGGCTAATGGGTAGCGGGCAAGAGGCCGTTGGCTATATGTGGGAAAAAACGCAATATTGCAATATTGATCGAATGAAACCCAGTTTCTCTGGTTTTGTAACGATAGAAATTTCATAAACGTATGAAAGGAAAACTGATGGGAATCAGAGGTATGAAGATTGGATTCATAGGAACTGGCAAAGTGGGCATTGCAATTGCTCACACACTTAAAAATAAGGGATTTGACATTGTTGCCGTTTCAGACAATACCGGAGAGAAAGCTTTCAACACAGCACGGCCATATCTTGGAGAATCAATAAGATACACAAACAGCAACATGGATGTGGTCGGATTGTCAGATGTTATTGCCATTACCACCCAGGATTACGCAATCAGCGAGGTCGCCAAAGAGATTTATGACAAAGCCAGGCGTCTGGATAACAAACTCTTTTTCCACACCAGCGGTGCTCATCCTTCATCGATACTGAAACCCCTTGACGAGAAAGGTGCTGTTATCGGGTCTCTACACCCTCTCCAATCATTTCCTGACATTGATAGTGCCATTCGTGTCCTCCCAGATACTTACGTTTTCATAGAGGGCAGCGCAGGTGCCTTGACTGTCCTTGAGACCCTCGGAAAAAATATTGGCCAAACCACAGTCTCTATCGAAGGGAACAATAAGGTCTATTACCACCTCTGCGCAGTCTTTGTATGCAACCTGCTCTGCGCCCTGCTCTATGCAAGTGAGAAAATTATGCAAAGGATTGATATAACCCTTGAACCTTTTTTCCCCATTATAAACGCCACGTTGCACAATATCCAGAAAAACGGGCCACTGGTTTCCCTGACAGGACCAATCGTTCGCGGAGACAGGGAAACAGTTCAGGATCACATACATGCAATGAGAAACATGGGGCTTCACAGAAGAATCTACAAGGCTCTATCTTTAACAGCCCTTGATATGGTAAAAGAAAGAGGAATACACAATCAGGAAACCATTACGGTTTTGCAGAGAATACTGGAGGCGATAGATGAATGAGAGCGTTGTGGAGAGGCTAACCCAGGCAAATTCTCTCCTTGTCATTACAGGGGCAGGTATCTCAGCAGAGAGTGGCATACCCACCTTTAGGGGTGCCGATGGACTATGGAGAAATTACCGCGCTGAAGACCTTGCAACCCTGGATGCTTTTGAACGGGACCCGGTAACAGTGTGGGAATGGTACGACTGGAGACGAGGCATTATCGGCAGGGCAGAACCAAATCCCGGCCATCTCGCCATAAAAGACCTCGAAGACATGTTTGAAAACTTTCTTCTTATAACCCAGAATGTGGATGGCCTCCACGGAAGGACGGGAATAAGGAACATTGTAGAGATTCATGGCAATCTATGGCGGACAAAGTGTACGCGAGAAGGCAAAATCTCCATGCTCATGGATGTACCCCTCAGATCGATCCCACCAAGGTGCGACTGTGGGGCGGTTTTAAGACCTGACGTCGTGTGGTTTGGCGAATCTATACCTTCATATGCCCTCGACCTGTCCTTCAATGTCTTGGAACAATGTGACACGCTCATCGTGGTGGGCACATCAGGGGTTGTGTACCCTGTGGCATCTTTCCCCCAGACAGTCAAAGACAATGGTGGCTATGTGGTGGAAGTCAATGTGGAGCCCACCCCTATCAGCGCAATCGCTGACGCATCCCTTTACGGAAACTCTGGCGACATCCTGCCCATGCTGGTCAAATGGCTTAAGGAAAGGAGGAAATAAAGGTCCGAAATACCAAACAAATCTTCACGACCCTTCTCATCCCCCGAAGGACTCCGCGTTCTCTGCACTTCAGCGAGAGATAGCTTTCTGTATCAAACCACCTTGGATTCGTCGATTGTAAATCTCCACTTGCAGAACATGTCCGGTGGATGATCGGGCGGTGCAAGAAGGCATTCAACCTTGATCCTTGGATCAATGGCATGAGCAAATGACTCAAATTCAGCCTGGTGCATATCCTGACAGTGGAATTCCGGTAGACCGTGTTTCACCCGTGCCATCTGGGTAGGACACTCCGGCACAGTGACAAGCGCCTCATCCTCTCCAGTCTGGCTTACATGATACCCAACAAGCATTGTCCACGGAAGGAATTGAAGGGCCTTTACCAGCCCCTTGATACCTTTTTCCTGTATGTTGAATCGCTGGACAAGGTCTTTGGCAGACATACCGGCAATCTTTGCCCACACAAGCTCATCAAGATACTCGGCAGCCTTCCTTCCATATTCCTTCTCAACAAACAAGAACCAGAAACCGTCCATTACGCGGTAGTGCCATAGGAGAAACCGCAGGTACTCACGAAGCTCAGGAGCCTCCATTGTTTCCAAAACGCCTATGTTCATTCCAACCTCCTATTACATCAGTTGCACGTTACGGCCATGAGTGTCAATCTGCAGCATGAAAAAAACCGATATCTGAAGACTGTGCAGTGCTGGTTTCGGCATATTCTATCAATCCCGTAACCAGCCTGTCAATAGAGCCATGGAGCCGTTCAGCTCCTTTCCATCACGAACTTCTACGTTAGGAATCTTAAGACAGCATTCAGTCCTCATATTTTCTATTGTAAAACCTTATTTCAGATCCACCCTGCAGTTCAGTTCAACACAAAACAAGTTTCATTCCCCATGCAGAAATCATCTTAACTCAACTAATTTTGTTTTCGGTGAGAAGGGTGATGCAAAACAAAAAAAGGTAAAAACAGAGTTGTAAGAAAAGACAGAATCTGCATTACGGTTTACCATATAGTGTGATATGGTTATCCATATGAAGACAACCATACAAATACCGGATGTTCACTTTGAGGAAGTGCGGATGTTAGCCCGCCAGGAGAATACTACTATGAAGGTTATTATTGAAGAGGGTCTTCGTCGTATTATATCTGAACGGAAACGTCGAAGCCATTTCAAGCTGAGAAAAGTTACATTCAAGGGCAAAGGTCTTCAGCCGCACCTTGCCGGAACATCCTGGGATCAAATCCTTCAGGTAAGTTACGAAGGACGGGGCGCTTGATTGCGGTGGACAGCAACATTCTGTTTTATGCTCATCGGGAAGACTCGCCCTGACATGGTCAAGCCCTCAGAAGGATTGTTGAATTGGCTGAGGGCAGAGCCCCGTGGGCGATACCGTGGCCATGTATCCACGAATTTTTCGCGATAGTAACCCACCCTCGAATATATAACCCTCCGACGCCGCTTGAGACAGCAATTGACCAAGTTGAGGCATGGCTTGAGTCACCCACCCTCGCCATGCTTTCGGAATCTGAAGATTACTGGCGGTTGTTACGTTCCACCCTTCAAAGTGGCCGCATTTCAGATCCCCAGGTACACAACGCCCGCATAGTAACAATATGCCACCAACATGGGGTAAGGGAGTTATGGACAGCTGACAGAGACTTTGGTCGCTTTCCGGGACTTGCTGTCCAAAATCCACTGATTTCTTGACAAGGTCAGTTTGGTAAAATCTGCGTGAGAAACGGTCTTACTCAGTCTGCCGGCTTGATGCCGGCTTTTTCTGCCAGGCAGACAAGATCGTCCGTAAAGGACATGTGAACCGTCTCAATTAGTCACCTATTCCCGATTGCATACTGAACACCAGGTCTTTATGGAGTCGGGGACCTGGCCAGGACATTGGCTTTCTCGGGGGTAGAACCTGCTATCTGGCAGGAGGCGGTACGAACACTTTATGTTCAGGTACCCACTTACCATTCACATATTGGCCAGGTACGGTAACCCATGATCCTGGATTTACACTCGGCGGTGGCGGAGGTGGCGGCACATCAGCCTGGGGCTGGCGTTTAACCACACCCGGAACCTGGTTGCCTTTCGCGTACATGCATTGCGAATAAGCTATATCGTACTGCCTTTGGAGCTCCCACTGGGAAGCATAAGCAGAATTCGATGCCACTGCGGTTCCCCCGAGAAGACCGGCCCCTGCACCTATTGCAGCACCTGCGCCAGCATCACCGGTGGTAGATCCAATAGCAGCACCTATGCCTGCACCCAGAAGCGTTCCAAGGACCGCTCCAGAAGCCAGATTTTGGTTAGCAGTCTCGCCTGGTGGCAATCCTCCAATCTGCTGCAGAGCCCATTGCCTGCACATTGTATCTTCATCAATAAAGACCTCGAAAGGTTTTCCAGGACCCGGCATCACCCTCACAGTTGGGCCTGCGGGCATGGTTGCGCACCCGCCTATCACTGCCACGATTAATAACAGCATTAAACCTCGTTGCCAATTCATTTTACCTTACCCTCCTCTCCTTGCGGTGTAGGAACTACCTTGGCCCATCCACCCGGACAACTGGTGACATAGGGATAATACCCCTCTGGATTGCTGCAGTAATACCAATAATAAGGCTGCTCAGGCTCGAGGTAGACTGCAGCTTGATCATCAGAATATGGATAGTCCGGAAACGCAGTGCGATAGTCTGGATAGGCATAGGGATAATACGGATACCAATAGGGATATACATAGGGGTAGCCAGATGCATAATAGCCAAAGGGGTATGGGTAGAACGGGAATCCCAGGCCCCAACCGAAATAGTATCTTGAACCGCCGCGATAGTCGCGATAGTAATGATAACCGCTGCCACGATGATATCTACCTCCGTAATAACCACCACCGCGATGACCGTCACCAGGACGTGGACCACTTATAGCGCCTCCTCCAGGAGGACGTCCGCCTGAAGAGCCGCCGCCAGGAGGACCACCGCGTGCGCAGAAGCCTTCTGAGAAAACACCAAAAGAGAAAAACACTCCGATAACGACGATAACAATGATTTTCTTCATATTTTGCCTTCCTTTCCCAAACATAACCTCAAAAGGTTCTTGTGTCAATATCTTCATCTTAACCGAAAAACCTCGCCCTTATTCTGCATCTTTACTTGCTGCAGCACTGAAAACCCAAGCGATTAATACCGGGGCCGGTAATACCTGTAGCCATAGTAGCCGGGATATCGAGGCCCGTAATATCCATGCCCGTAATAATCAGGATATTGAGTCCTGTAATAAGGGTATCCATAGTAGTTTGTACCGGATGATGAGGGAGCATCAGCAAGTCCTGTTGTGGGATACCTGCCTGAGGAATATTGATTGTCAGAAGATACAGAATACGAAGACCCGTAACAGGAGTCATAACAATCATAGCAGGCAAGAGGGACAATTGCACACCCTGTCAACACACTTAGCCCAAGGACAATCACAATGATTTTCACCGGGTACCTCCTTCAGCCTTGCGGTTTTACTGCAACATTTTTCATTATAAAACCGACAACCTATCGTGTTCTTTGTCTTTCAAAACACTTATAGCAATACTTATGCCTCAGCTACTTGATTGAAAGAAGCTGAAATAATTGGATAAACCCTCAATCTACCCGATTGCTTCTTACATTTTTGTCGTTTTGAAGAAAAATATCCGACAAAACCGTCGAGCGTTTTAGAGGCAAAAAATTAAGGCTGATCCAGGGTGCAATTATTATCTATCTATGGCGCGTGGTATGGGCATATCTATCGCCTCTTGCTTCTTCATAACCCTTCATGCATTGACTGGATGCTCGATTGACTATAATAGTTATAACAAAATGACTGAAAAGTATGGTATGAAAACAACAGCTATCTCTGAATTACAAAAGCACTTTAGTGAATATTTAAGCTATGTGAAAAGCGGTGATGAAACGGTGGTTACAGAAGGAAGGTTTAACACTTTTTTCATAGCACAATTTGACATCTTCTTTTGAGAGTATATTCTAAAGATGAGAACACGTCAGATAGTTGAAAATGTTTACCAGGTTGGCGGCGCTGCCATTTCTGATGTCAGGGATGGGGCGGTTTACCTTCTGGACTTTGATGAACTCGTCCTTATCGACAGTGGGGCCGGGCCTGGCTTTGAAAAAACTATCAGAAACATTGAGACCATTGGATTCGATCCTTCCAAAATATCAACCGTCATCTTGACTCACTGCCACATGGATCACATAGGAGGCGCGACACTGTTCAGGCAACACTGTGGGAGCAGGATTGTTATGCATGCATTGGATGCTGAGATCATAGAGCGGGGGGACCAGCATATGACCGCTGCATGGTGCTTTGGCATTTACCTCCAGCCATTCCGAATCGATGTAAAACTCCGGGGCAACCAAGGACGTCTCGTTTTTGGAGAGCATGCGGTCAACTGGATCCACATACCCGGGCACACACCGGGATCAATTGCACTCTACCTCGGTGAGGGGGGCAAAAGGATTCTTTTTGCTCAGGATATGAGCGCACCCCTTCTTGAGGATTTCAAATGCGATCCAATAGCATGGAGGGAGTCTATGGACAAACTCCTTGCCCTCGAGGCTGACATTCTGTGCGACAGCCATGCCGGCGTTTTCAGGCCAAAACACCGGGTCAAAGCGTACATTGAGAGATCAATAATAGAGCATGGATTTTCGTCATAATGCTGATAAGCTCATAGCTGTAAGCCAAGAGCAAGATCATAGAGGGGCAATAAGCGACCGTGCTTTGCTGGGACGACTGCTCTTCACTTGATAACCACTGGAACCCGAAAAAAGTCAGTGTTTATTCGCCCTTCGTCAATCGGTATTTTTTCCGCTCCTCCCATTTCTTCCCTATCACCTGTAACCTAATTACCTGTAATCTGCATTCCTATTCATTTATATAGGAATGTAACACCTCCCCTCCTGTGATGGTCATTCCCATACTGAAGTAGAAGGCACCTGCCACTATGATCGGGCCGGGATCGGCCACCTCCTCAAAGACCGGCGGAGAGAATTCCAGCCACCTTTCCTGCTGTAATCTCATGGACCGATGGCCTGCCCGGATCATCAATGCTCAGAAAGTGCCGCATCAAATTCAATTTTACCGCAGGGATATCTTCAGATCTTGTTTTGCAGGTAAATGTTTATGGAACTTAAGAATTCCTCTCATCTGCACACCTACACATTTACCCCAGACTTCATATAAAAAATCCTGTTTCATTCACATTCAAGGGTTCTTTAGCTCCTTACTACCATGGAGAGTATCCACACGTAAAGTGCAGATGCAGCCAGCTGGCAGACTGTAATCGGTAATCCATACCGCAAGAACGCAGCAAAGGTAATGGGTCTGCCGTGAGCAGCACTAATGCCTGCACTCACCACATTAGCAGATGCGCCGATCAGTGTAGCATTTCCACCGAGGGTGCCCCCGAACATCATGGCCACAAAAACAGGAAGGGTAACAGGTGGCCAGTCTGTAAAAAATACACCCAGTGCATCCTCAGGGACAAACTCCGTTGAAATAAGATATCCTTTAACAAGGAGAATCATGGTGGCAACGATGGGTATGTTTGCGAGCAAGCTCGAAGCAAATCCAACTCCTACTATCAGCGCAAAGGCGAGGGGAACCAGGTTCGATCCGAACCACTGGCTCATGTGACTGCTCAGCCCGCGAAGGGCGCCTGTCTTGGTGAAGGCCTCGACAAGGATGAACATGCATGCGAGAAAGATAATCGTCTTCCAGTCAATATCCCGCAATACATTTGCCACCGGTTCCACCTTTGCACCATAAATAATCAGGAGGGCTACAGAACACGCTATAATCGATGCTGACGCCGGAACAATACTTGCCGGAAGAAATTCTCCAAAGAGAAAGAGGAGTACCATGATCCCGAGAACTCCGAGTGACAGGACACTGAGCCACGGTCGCTTGAATGTCTCCCCCTTCAAATCGTCTGGAAGTGTTAGCTCTATTCTCCATATATCTTTCATTATGAGGGGCAGAAGCGGTATGAGCACGAGGAGCGACACAAGCCCGCCTGCGCTGACTCGTTTAAAATATTCTATAAAGGTCATGTTGATAGAGGTGCCGACAAGGAATGTGGCCGGGTCGCCCACAAGGGTGAGCAGTCCTGCGGAATTGCTGATAATCGCAGTAAGAACGAGGGGAGCTATTATGTCTATCTTCAACACAGCGGCAACACGAATGATAATGGGCGCCAGCAGAAGTACCGTGGTAGCGTTCGGAAGGAACATGCAGGGTATTGCCACGAGTATGACAAGTCCCAGAAGAAAACGCTTGCCCCTGCCCCTGGTCTTTCGGAGGAAAAGGGCTCCCAGGAATTCGAAGATACCTGATGTGGTCAATGTCCGTGCTACGATCATTCCTCCGAAGAGAAGGGCAAAGGTTGATCCGGACATCTTTACTACATTGATGATGTCACCCTGGGTAAGGATACCGAATACAATCAACACACTCACCCCGAGCAAACCTGCCAGGGCAAGGTCAAGGATATTGAATGCTATGGCCAGGATGACTGCGGCAAAGACAGCATAGGTCGTAACGATTTGCAGTTCACTCATGGTATGGCCTCTGGTAATTCTCGCATCAGCACGCCTTCAATCTCGATGAATTTATCTGAATGGAGGGGCATACATCAGTCCCCCTTTATTCCAGAGACGGTTTGGACCGCGGTCAAGATTGAGAGGGCTTCCCCGTCCAAGGTTTCGCTCAAACATTTCTCCGTAGTTTCCAACACTTTCAACTATCCTTACAGTCCAGTCATTGGCAATACCCAGGGATTTTCCAAAGTTTCCTGATGATCCGAGAAAGCGCTCAAGGTCCGGGTTACCTTTCTCCTTTGCCTTGGCTCGCACGTTTGCCTGCGTCACCCCTATTTCCTCAGCCTCTATGAGGGCAAACAGCACCCACCGTACCAGGGTAAACCACTCGTCATCTCCGCGACGTACCACCGGCCCCAACGGTTCTTTGGATATCTGACCGGGCAGAATTGCGTATGTTTTGGACCCGTCACGTACACCTGAACGTACCGCTGCCAGGTGTGAACGATCAGAAGTGTATGACTTGCACTGTCCTGAAAAAAAAGCTTCCTGGGCCTTAATAATGGATTCAAATATGACTGGCTTATACCTCCATCCTTTCGTTCGGAAGTAATCATCAAGGTTTGCCTGGCTTGTCGTTCCTTTTTCGATGCATATGGCAGCATTCTTCAGGTGAAAAACTTTTGTTATTCCACTACTTTTGCGAACCAGGAAGCCCTGACCGTCATAGTAGAGCGTTCCGACAAATTGAAGGCCCAGCATAGTCTCCCGGCCAATTGTCCATGTGGTGTTCCTTGAAAGAAGGTCGATTTCTCCGGTACGAAGGGCTGGAAGGCGTTCCGAGGCTGTCAGCGGGTAGAAAGTTACTTTTTCAGGATCACCAAAAACAGCAGCAGCCACAGCGCGGCAAAAGTCAGCATCCATCCCGGTCCATTGCCCCTTGGCATCCTTCATGGAAAAACCAGGTAAGCCCTCGCTGACACCACATCGAAGAACGCCCTTTGAGCGCACCTTCTTTAACGTCTCATATGAACCAGCAATCGACGGGAACAAAAGGATGACAATGAACAGTATGATGAATCTTTGCAATCGGGCCATCCCAGCCTCATCCCTCTGTTGTTCAAAGTGACTGAAAATTTTAATAAACAATGCAAAACCTGTATTAAAACCTTATCTCCTCTCAAAAACCACCACGCTTCTCGGTGACACCCGACAGTATCCATGGGGTTGCCCTACTTGCTTTCCCGGCTCGGCAATGTCGTCTGGTGATGGCTTTGCCGTGTCGATAGCACAGTACCACAATCTCCCGGCAGGGTCAGGAAGCGGAATGCTTAAGCTCTCTTCTGACATGTTCAGGACAATATGAAGGTCTTCCTCATCAACCCTGACTGCTCCGAGGGTGAAGGCCAGAACCTGCGCGTCGGGATCTTCCCAGGCAGGCTCATAAAGCTTAACCCCATGCCAGGTAACATCAGGATAGGTTGACCCTGGTTCACGGGTCCCTTTCAGAAACCTCTGGTGCATAAGACAGGGATGGCGCTTGCGGAAAGCAATCATCTCCCTAACAAAACGGAGCATATCGCGGTTTCTGCTCGTAAGACTCCAGTCAAACCAGGATATCTCGTTGTCCTGACAATAGGCGTTGTTGTTACCTTTCTGCGTCCTCAGCACCTCATCCCCGTAAAGGAGCATGGGGATTCCCTGACTCAAAAGCAGAATGGCCATGAAGTTCCTGGTCTGCCTTTGCCGCAGAGAGGTGATCCTTTCATCATTGGTCTCTCCTTCTACCCCACAGTTCCAGCTAAGGTTGTCATTCGATCCATCCTGATTGTCATCACCGTTGGAGTGATTGTGTTTCTCGTTATAGCTTACGAGATCGTGGACAGTGAAGCCATCGTGACATGTAATGAAATTGATACTGTTACTGGGCAATCTCTTTTCACGCCCATAGAGGTCACTGCTCCCCATCAGTCGCGTGGCAACCTCCCCAATAATCCCTTTTTCGCCCCTGACAAAACGACGGATTATATCCCGGTACATGCCATTCCATTCAGCCCAGCGGTACCCTGGATATCCTCCTACCTGGTAAAGCCCTGCAGCATCCCACGCTTCTGCAATGATTTTCGTGTTTGCCAGGGTCTGAGAAAGTTCAATGAGCCACGGAGTAGGGGCAAAGCGTTTCGGGATTCCGTCCATGTCGCGGGCAAAGACACTTGCCAGGTCGAAACGAAACCCATCAATGTGCATCTCCCTTACCCAATACTCCAGACAATCGATAATGAAGCGGGAGATTACAGGGTGGTTGCAGTTGACTGTGTTGCCACAGCCTGTAAAGTCCCGGTACAGCCTCCGGTCATGGGGGTAAAGATGATAAAAACCTGAATTCCCGAAACCTTTGAAATTGATGGTGGGCCCTTCTCCGCCCCCCTCTGCTGTATGATTAAACGCCACATCCATGATGACTCCTATTCCTGCCCGGTGAAGGGCTTTCACCATGTCTCGGAATTCCCGTATCTGGGTTCCCAGGTGGGGGGTTACCGAGTAACCGGGATGAGGGGCAAAAAAACTGTGGGTGCAGTATCCCCAATAGTTTTTGAGTCCCAATGCAGCCGTTCCCTCTGGAACACACTGTTCATCGAATGCCATGGTAGGCATGAGTTCAACATCTGTAATGCCTAAATCTTTCAGGTATGGAATCTTTTCAATGACACCGGCAAAGGTTCCGGGATTGATCACCCCTGAGTTCGGGTGACGGGTGAACCCCCTGACGTGCATCTCGTAGATAATAGTCTCTTCCACAGGTCGCTCGAGTGGTTTGTCGCCCTCCCAGTCATACATGTCCTCCTCGACCAGGATAGCCCGCATTGAGGCATCACAGTTGTCCCCGGGCTGAATAGCCCGTTCACGATTCCATAAAAGGTCTGTCACAGCACGCGCTACAGGGTCGAGCAGTATCTTTTCTCTGTCAAAGCGATGACCGGTTCGGGGTGTATTGCCTGGCCCGTCAGTACGCCAGCCGTAACAAATATCCGGGGTCAGGCCCGCAACATACACGTGCCAGCAGAAGAAGGTTCTGTTTGTCACATCGTCAAGGGTGATTATCTGAAACGGGTGTGGGCTGTCAGCACACTCAAAAAGAAGAAGCTCAACCCTTGTGGCAGCCCAGCACCAGATTGCAAAGTTTACACCTTCACCATCAAACGTGGCACCAAGAGGATAGCGATTTCCAGGACCAATTTCATAGGTGCGGGCATTCCTTTCGGTGGAGAACGACATAGCTCTTTATGGTGGTGATACAGGGTCGACCATATTTCGTGGCTGGCCCGTTGCGGTAAGAACACTGGCCCAAATCCAGCCATCAGGATCAATCTTTTTTCGCCTGGAAACAGCCAGGCTGATTGGTACATGCGTGTACCTGTTCATCCATGTACCCACGAGCATGTTTGTTCTGCCTGTCATAGCAGCATGAACCGCATTCTGGCCGAGGATAAGGGCAAAAGCAGAATCAGATGCGTTTGCCGGAACACTCCTGATAGTATAACTGGGATCTATATATTTCATGCTGATCTGCATCGTGGACTTTTTGAAGAAATTGCGAATCATGTCTCTCAGGTAATGGCCTATATCAGCGAAACGTATATTTCCGGAAGCATCACGCTCACCTGTATCTTTGAGGAAATTCTGACCTGCGCCCTCTGCAACCACTATGACAGCATGGCCTCTCTCCTGGAGTCTTTTCTTCAGGGCATGCAAAAACCCCTCCATAGTGAAAAGGCTTTCCGGTATAAGGCAGAAATTGACGTCATTGCACGCCAGAGTAGCATATGAAGCGATATGACCCGATTCCCTGCCCATAAGCTTTACAAGACCGATTCCGTTTCGCGCGCCGAGAGCTTCCGTGTGGGCGGAGAAAATTGCCTTTTTTGCCTCTGCCACTGCTGTCTCAAATCCGAAAGATTTCTGCACATAGGATATATCGTTATCTATAGTTTTGGGTATGCCGATCACGCTTATCTTTAATCCCCGATTCTTGATCTCTTCGGAAATAGCCTTTGCCCCTTTGAGGGTTCCGTCGCCTCCGATAACGAAAAGAACTCCGATGTTCATACGGTCAAGGGTGTCTACCATCTCTGATATGTCTTGAGGCCCCCGTGATGTACCGAGGATCGTCCCGCCCTTCTCGTGAATCCCTTCGACTGATTTCGGGGTTAANNCCAAACACAGTCCTGACTCCATAGTGATAGTACAGGCTTAGGACGATAGATCTGATCACATCGTTTAGCCCGGGACACAGCCCACCGCACGTCACAATTCCGCATTTCAATTTCGAGGGGTCAAAATAAATCTTCTCTCTTGGCCCGGCTTGTTCAAAAGCAGGGGGTCTTCTCCCGGAGGCCAGGTACGTCTCGATATCAGGCAGGGTAACCCTAAAAAGTACGTTTTCATTATCTTTGGTAAAGCGGCCAATAGAGACCGGCGACGGTATCCGACATTCTCCCAATTTTTCAATGTTCAGATCGAGCTCATCTTCCATCTTTATATTCCTCTGTTGTTAAATGCTTCAGATTGTGCAACTACTGACCTTGTCATGCACAATTGAAAATAATCAATGGGTTTACTTTAATGTAGGCAGGATAAAAAGTCAACATTATCCGGTAATTCCAAGTGAATCTTGCCATGATGTGTTGTAAACTGTATCAGGGCTATTTCATGAAAATTCTCACAACCCCCAGGATGGACAGATGTATTGGCTGCCATTCCTGTTCTCTTGCCTGTGCCCGCCTCGTCCACAGGCGCCTTTCATGGGATACTGCCGGAATCAGGATCGCCTCCTCAGGAGGATTATCTACAGGTTTTGAAGCCCGGACTTGTCTTGCCTGTGACCCTGCCCCCTGTGTCAAGGCCTGTCCCACCGGGGCCTACACACAAAGAAAAGGTGGGGGAGTTGAGGTAAAAATAAGTCTTTGTAATCGTTGCGGAGCGTGCGCACGGGCCTGCCCTGTTGATGCGATCTTCCTGGACAATACAGGCCAGCCATTTGTCTGTATCCACTGTGGCCGCTGTATTTCTTTTTGTCCCCATGCGTGCCTTGAAATGGGAGATGTGGCTGCTCAGCCCATGGAAAAGGGAGAAGAAGAGGTAAACCTGTGATCAGTAACCAATTCAAAATCCTGAAGATAGACCTTTCCTCAGGCAAGGGAACCTATGAATTTATTGAGGGCAGGGACGCATTCGCAGGAGGCAGTGGACTTGCAGCATTACTGTTCAACCTTTACGGCCATACAGATAGGCCCTGGGATGATCCGGATCAGCCGCTCATTTTTACCATAGGCCCTCTGACTGGATACTTTCCGCTCATGAGCAAGACAGTGTGCTCCTTCAAATCACCCTACCACAACCAGTATGCTGAGAGCCATGGTGGAGGTCGCTCTGCCCTGGCACTGAGGTTTGCAGATGTTGATGGACTTGTAATAACCGGGCAGGCCAATCGTCTCAGCTGCCTTTCCATAAGCTCC
>MTKZ01014228.1_pt1 | contig 14551 bp, 9 predicted proteins | sample 1042781 | NCBI WGS metagenome assembly MTKZ01 (sample SAMN06212207, study PRJNA360539) | anaerobic digester metagenome | biome: Wastewater treatment plant; material: sludge; isolation source: anaerobic digester fed with sludge from wastewater treatment plant | place: Denmark: WWTP Viborg ...
TGGCAATGACTCTTATGTATTTTTATTTGTCCTTTCTATGTATTTCTATTTTGCCAGAAACACCCAGACCATAATCCCTTTTTCGGGATGTAGCAGTACGATATCAGGTTGTTGACCGTTGAAGAATGGTTCAATGTAGACTATCCAGTTTTTATCAAGATTATCGCGAAAGAAGTTTGAGATATATGCTTTTGCTTCACCAGAAGATTCACCTGTACCGTTTTGATGACTGCAATTCACGATCTTGGCCATTAACCCCCTCCGATACCATTTGAAAATAATTGAACAGGGTGTCTCAAAAAAGAAGGGCCTCCAATATCATTATTTGTACCGTTAAACAAGTAAACTGAGGCCCAGAGAGAGGCCCAAAGAAATGTTATCACAAGAGACAGGAAAAAGAGAAATCATTAACTCGATTTATAGACTCTGACTCAACAAGAAAACCCCTCCTGTATTGGTTAAGGAACGCGAGAAAAGGAGAGAAATAGAGAGAAGAGAGGGCGAGACGAACGAGAAGACGAGAATTCTCCTTCATAACCGTCATCCCGTAATAAACCTATACGGGACTTATATACAAGATCTCGTTCTGGCGAAAATGGAGACTATTCTCCTCACATCTGTTGCAGGGACCCGATTTTGGTTGGCACCTACTAACTCATGGAACTAATATCAGGCAGTCAAATGGCTCGTTTCAAATTATGGAAAAATGAAGTCCCTAGTTATCAGGCATTTTTCTCAAGGATAGCTTCTTCTGCAACGTGGACAAATTGTGCGAATCCTTCCAGAATCAACCGACATGTCAACTATATCCTTATATTGATATAGGCTATCCCACTGGAAGAAGTTTTCCGGTTTAACGGACTGCATCTTTGAGATAGTGTCTTGAGATATATCATAACTCAAATAATTATACTCATGTCTGCATTCAGGATTCGGGCAGATAGTTCTTGTCAGTATCAGTTCGTTGCAGTTATCACAGATCCTTTGACTGTCATACTCACGTATCGGTCCACCACAGCAGTGACATCTTTTTTTCCCTATTGAAATGATCTGACGAAGCATAACATTTTGGAGACGTCTGAACGAATTGATATCGAACATAGTCAGGGGCAAGAAAAGAGTCCGTTCATTCAATGATTTTGCATAGGAAATGACCTTTTGCTCATTCTCATCGCATTTTGGTAGCGCAACTATCACATAAGAAACATTCTCTTTTTCTGCCAGAATATTCGCGCACTCTTCAACGTACGACTTGAAAGTATCCCTGTTATCATTTTCAAGTTCAACAACCACAGGTAGAATTATAAATTCACTCTTAGACGGCAAAGTGTACTCTCTTTGGCGTTGTTCAATTGCGCCTTTTAAAGCATTATATCTCTTCTTTTCTTCGTATTGTTCTTTTCCACGACTTTCCCTTGTCTTGAACAAAGCGCAAAACTTTTCTATGTCCTCAAAAGAAATATCATTATCCCAGGACAAGGTTCTATTATCCAAAGAAAAACTCTCATAGCTGTTTCCTTCCGCAATCGGAGCCAGCAAACCATTTGTAAGTTCCATACTGCGCTTCGTCTTATCCCGAATAGTAACCCGAATCAACCTTTGATCGTCTTCTACTTCTACTGCAAGCTCGAGGTTATCTCCTGCTCTGTAGTACCTCCCGTCTTCTTTGATATCAAAGTTCAACACGTGCGCTGTATATCCACAAAGAGTTCTACAAAACAGAAGGTAATCTGAATAAGTAGACCCAAATGCTGGAATTTTTTCTTCAACAACTTCTTGAGATGCTATTTCCTTATGAACGGCTTTCCATAGCCTAAAAACTGCGTTATAATGCTTATCCATCAGTAAAATATTGGTCTCGTTTAGAGGATTCGTTACTGGCTTTGATTTTTTGAGATATCTATACAGCCTCGTCTGTCTTAGAGTCCTGTATTTTTTTAAAAGCGGCATAGCTCTATCAAGTAGCTCTTTGATCAGTTTCGAGGTTTTTGAACATTTTTCATAACCTCCTTCATCAGAATTAAACAGCTCTGATACTGCCTTTTGAAAGCTTATATCGAAGCCGAAGCTTCCCGTTTTAACACTGCTGTTTATTATGCCATGTATCTGCCCATATTGATCTCTTAATTCTTTCTCTTTCTTCCTTAGAAAAGAGATGATCAAATCGATTAACGTCTTTGCTACGCGATTCTCATAAATATGGAATTCATCATCTTCAACTCTAGAGAATAGACGAGAAGGTTTCAGCCCACTGGCAGTTCTCGCAAGCCAGTCCTCACTGTGAGCGGCCAAGTACGGGATAGATTCATAACCGATACGCTTAACCGTTTCAATCGGTCTTACTTCGTTAATCGCTTTCAAATGTGATTTTGGTTTGTCACATATTGCCTTAAATGGTAAAAACGCAGCCTCTATCTTGTCAAATGTATCTGTCCAATCATGTACATCTGCGCTTTGATCAATAGCATACATTTTAAGTCCACCGGATTTGATGCTTTCAATTTCATTTTCCAGTTTGTGATCATACTCATAAGCAAACTGATCATACACAGGCGAATATTTGTTTGACAAGGTATATACTAACGGCTTAACCATGTAGGTATATTTTTCGCCATTCCGACGAATAATCAATTCGGCTTCAGCATCGAAGGCTACCCTGGAAATATCTGAAGAAATAATGTCGCCATTTAATATAACATCGATCTCGGTATCATCCTTTTCCTTTTTCAATTCCAGGCATGCCTTGCAGGGGACAGTACGGAATATGCTGCCAGCAACCAATTCTTTGTTGATTAATTTCGAATGATAGAATACTCTCATAACTCTTATCCCAAATCCTTGATTCGCTTCTTAATAAGGCGTTGTGTCTCCGGATAATCCTTTGTTGCTTTAAGCAATTCTTGGAATGACTCGCTGTCGTCACTGGTAATGACCTTACGCAAGATCTTTGTAGAAATCTGATAGTCAAGTGCGTCTTCTAGGCTACCTTTTGAAGCAGCGAAGACAGCCGCAAAATCTATCGTCTGAGTGACAATCCTATTACCGAAGGACATGTCAAACTTTTCCATAAGAACGTTGTCAAGCACTTCAAGTCGCTCTTCAACTTCCTTAGCCTTTTGCTTTTCTAAGCCATTGATTGCTGCGTCAAACAGCTTCAGCAAATCTGTGACAGAGATAAACTTCTTGTCAGTGTGTTTATAATTGTTTTCAGACACACCTTTCCTATTTAGAGAAACAACCTGTGCACGGTCAAACACCTTGTCGCTAATTCCGAAGGTAGACTCGTCCTGATTGGCAGTACCGACAAACCAAATGTTGTCGGTGACTTTAATCTTTCGCCCTGCAATCAGGTCTTTCGCACCGGTCAGCTTTCCGAGTTTCGCTAAATACGATGTCAGTTGTTCTTTTTCCTCGTCAGAAGCCTCAGACTTTAAGTCTCCTTGTCTGCTTCTCTCGATTCTTTCCCAAATAGCAAAGACAGCTGGCTCATCTTTTTTCATTTTCTGTTTTACTTCTTCAGGTAACTCCATGGGAAGTGTACGCATATCTGAAGAAACAAGTTCTATGAGCCACTTATCATGATCAGGCTCCTGTAAAATTGCCAGGAAATCTGAAAAGTAGTATTCGATTCGCGCAAGGTTCATTTCGTCCAGTACAATGAAGGTCGGGACCTCCTGGCATCTCTTCTTGCTGCTTCTATAGAGCTCTATTGTGAAGCTTTTTGCATTGAACTTTTTATTGAAGTCGTTATAGTAGCCCAGGAGTTCATTTCTATCCCTCCAGGAAGACTCTACAGGGATAAGTCTATTGAAGCCAGAAATTGCTTCCGAAAAAATACGCGGAAGGCTTGATTTACCTGTGCCTGACATTCCCTGTAGGATTATCAACCTGCTGACGGCCATTCCGGCGAGGAATGCCCTAATGTCGTTGTCAGTGTAAAAAAGCCGTTCCTCTTTTGCACGGCTTCCTGCGTAATTTTTTACATGGCGCACAATTTCTTCAAGAGATTTGATTGGAGTTCTTTGAGTTCGCTGACTTACATCGCTTATAAAGTCGCTTTCCTCAGTCTCATTATCGACTTTTGAAAGCGCTGGACAAGTATCGCCGGTACGGCTCTCCAATGCAGTTTTATGGCTTTCGAGCTCCTGCAATAAATGCTCATTCAGCGCATTCGTTGCTTCAGTCTCCTGCTTAACGATCTCAAGTTCTTTGCTAGCATTTCTTGCGGCTACAGCTTCCATTCTGTATCTGTTTCTTTCTTGTTCAAGTTTATCATTATCTTTTTCAAGCTCTTGTACCTTTTGGGCCTTTTCTTCCAGGAGCGATATACTTCCATCATCCGGATATTTGCTGTATATTTCGGCAAGTTTTTCATATTTCTCTTTGAACTCCTGCATTGCTGAAACAATTTCACGCATGGGCACAATTTTTCGTTCTCCAGCAGAATTCTCGATCTCGGTCTTTATTGTATCTAATAGAGTCTGAGAATCGACTAAACGCTTAGAAAGGGCTTCATATCTTTCGAGAAGAATTCTGTATTTCTCCCGCTCTTCACTCAATTCAAGCGCTAGTTCTGTAATTTTTGAGGGATTTGCAGCAGAGTATTTCTCTCTCAGTTTCTGAACATGCTCCTTAAGTTCGTGAAGCTCTTCCTTTTCAAAGTAGAAATCCTGCTTCTCTTTATCTAGATTCAGCCGATCATCATATAATTTTTTCTCACGGGCAGAGACCTCTTCAATCTGCTTTTTCAGACTATCAATCTGAGCCTTCCAGACGTCTCTTGCTTCCTCAGAAGTCTTTGTGAGCTTTTGAATTCTCTCCTTCTCAGCTTTATCAAGCACTTGACGAGCATCAGCCTCAGCCTGGGATCGAATTGTTTCTGCAGCTTCCTGAGCAATTCTTACAGTTTCTTCGCTTTCGGATTTTGCTAAAGATACAATTTCCTCAGCATCTGCTTCAGCTTTGTCTATTGTAGCAACCGCTTTATCGTATTCCTCTTTGATTGAATTATAGCTATTCTGGAGCTCTTCCCTTTGTCTAGCCAGATCGGAACTTTTTTCTTCCAGCTCTTTGGAACGTCTATCAGCTTCAGCGGCAGCCTCTTCAGCAGCCTTCTTCTTGGTCTCAAGGAGTTCTATGTCGTAAGTGAGTTTTTTGAGCATAGCTTCTTTATTCTTATTGAACTCAGATTCCGTTTTGCTCACTTCGACATCGGATATTGTAGTTTCAGCCTTTGGCTCTTGATTAGAAGTTGGCTGCAGTGGACGATTTGGATTTTTTTTGTTTCTGTTCTTCCTCGACAACTTTATTCCTCCCTAAATGCCTCTAAGAGACCGTTTATTAACTCAAATACGTTTTCTTTATAGTACTCATAATCTCCGGGACCAAAGCGCTCGTCAGTATCGTGAGAGACTTTCCTTCGGATTTGATTTAACTGATCTGCCAATTCATATAGTCTCTGTATTTTCTTGTTGGACAAAAGCTTTCTGCTTTCCTTTGTTCCGATATAATAGTCAACAACAACAACGTTAATAAATTTTTCAACAATGCTGTTTCCGTGAGTCCGGCCAAGTCTTCCTAATGCACTACTCACATACTTGTGGCCCCACGTAATTTTGCATGGATCCATTTCAGTGTTTTTTGTCAAAAGCTGTATGAAGGACTGACACCCACGGTTATCGAGATCGGACCTTGCATTTCTTGAAACCGTGTAAAGCACATCCTTTTTCAATCCTCTAAAGAAGGTGTTGAAGAGACGTTCAACCACACTTCTGGATATGCTATTTACAATATTCTCTTTTTCCAAAAGACTGTTTTGTCTTTGCATAAGAGAATAAATACGCGACATATCCTCGTATACCATAGGGAATTTGCTCGAGAATATCTTCAAAAGAGGTATCTTTTCAAGTACGAAAACACTGAAGTCCTTATCTGAACTCTTATAAGATGGACTAATCTTTCGAATCTCTCTGGTCAAATAGGAGTTAAGCTCCTCTTCGCCAATGAAGGTGGTGCCCGTTGCAGCAAGCCACTGAACTTGCCTGAGAAAATAATCGTTATCGATGTCGCTAAAATCAAATGGAGATTCGGCTCTATATCCACCAGGATACTGCGGATCAATAATCAATCTCATCCTTAGATAAATACTTTTTTGAGGACATTTCAAGGCACGTATAAACATATTGCTCTGAAGTTCTTTTTGTGCATCGCTCTCTACGCTTTCAAGGATCGCAACATCTTCTTCATCAAACGCATCGAGATCCTCGAACTGATCTGTGGCTTCATCGAAATCAATTTCGCCTTCGTCATACTGCCTAGAGGTATCGACATTCTTGATATAGCTTTTATATGCGTCGCGAAGTCTTGATCGTTTCACGGGGATTTCTTTAAAGGTTTTTGCTTCATCTCCGCTGATTGTGAGCCTTGCAGGGAGCTGCTCACCTCTGAACAACGAGACTTGATTGATATCACCTTGATAAAAGTACGGCAAAACATCTTTCTTTATGGCGTTTATGAACATATATCCAAATTGAGAATTTGTAGATTCTCTTTCTGAAATGAAGCCATTAAGATACTTTTCCCCGCCTCCAGTCAGCTTCCATGGCTTACCGATCTCTTTTGCAACATACTCCTTCATCTCAAGATGCGCCAGGATTTCTTCAATCAAGCTCTCCGATGCGTTCATAGTCCTTGCTATACCATGAGTTGACAATCCTATAGAAACCAGTTTTAAGACTGTTTCCTCATAAGCATCCAAATGATTTTCCAGGGGCGGTGTTGCTTCACATTCAATAGCCATAACCGCGAGTGCAACATCGATTGCTTTTTCATCGGATGAAAATCGCCTCATGTTCAAGATGTCAATATTCACGGTAGCATCCTCCCCCCTCTTTTGCACAAATATCATAGAGCCTTGAAAAACACGGAATCTGAATAAGTGTCTCGACATCCCCGTATGTTATAAGTTGCCTTCTGGCCCTGCTAAAGGCCACACACAGACGATTTGGCTTTTCCAGGAATCCAACCTTAGGCTGTTCTCCAATGCCTCTTGGCTTGTTTGAGCGCACGCATGATAGCAATACATAGTCGAATTCCTTTCCCTGGAATGCATCAACAGTACCGACTTCGACTCTGGAGATTTCCTCACCGTCTAAAAGCATGTCCAAGCTCCGTTTGATTTTCATCGTCTGGGCAGCGTAGAACGTAATAATACCTACTTTGGCTTCTCTATCGGTTTCCAGAATGGTTTTAACATCCTTGCTTATAGCCTCAACCTCAGCTCTACGGCTTTTAGATATACCTGGAGTTTCTGCGCCTCTTGAAATTGGCACATTAACAAGAGTTAAAGCTCTGCCGCTGTTGATTGATTTAGGACTTGACCGCAGTTCGGGAGTTACGCTCTCAGCAGTTTGTAGTTGTCCATCATAGAAGGCCTCACTTACGAACTTACATATTTCCGGATGCATTCTGAACTGATGTGTCAGCAGAACTGCTTTCTTTTGCCCCTTCAAAAACATCCCAAACAGACGTTCAAACAAGCTTTTCTCCATTTCAGGTAGATCCTTGAACCTGGGATCATCCATAATCACCTTTAAGACATCTTGTTCAAGCATATGAGGTAGCTGTTTATGGTCGCCAACCAGCACAATCTTTTTTCTCATCGACATAGGAATAAACAAATCTAGCGGATTCGCTCTTGCTGCCTCATCGATTACAACCAAATCGAATGTCTTCTGAGTGTTTTCTCGAAGATCTAGACTGGTTTGACATGTGGCCGCGGTTGTCATCGAATACTTTCTTACAATGGTCTCGTACTCCTGCTCTAATCTTGACAAGAACTCACTTAAAATTAGCGACTTCTTGCTTTCTATGTCAGACAGTGTATTAATATACTGATTTGCAAAACACTTAGACATCGCAACTATGCACTCGTGTACTACGCTCTTATCTTGTATGTCGATTACAACACCATGCTTGCAGTACTGCTTTTGAAGTCTTTTGACTGTGTCAACGTAGCGGGCAAATTCAGCTTCGGAGTATTCTTTATTGCACACAGCATCGATTGCATCAATAATGCGTTCGTCGATTTCCAAATCATCGCGAATCTTTAAATGTGCAGACAGTCTTCTTGCGTTTATTTCTCCATCATCAGAAAATGCTTCAGGCCATGTTCTCTGCGCTTCCAGCTTCGCAATAATCGGATCAGGAATATCATCGGCATCCATATCCTGAGCGGTAGCTCTTATCACCGCATTTGCCGCGTCAATAAGCTCCTGGGGGTAGCAAATGTCAGTGTAGCTAAGATATTGCTTAATAAGTTTGGCGGCCAATTCCAAAGGCTCTCCGGCGTTTTTGTAAGATATGAATTCGTCATTCAGGCGCTTTCTATTCTCAACAAATTCCGTTGTGGCTTTATCCTCGATAAGTTTATTAATTGATTCGTATACACTTGCATACCACCCGTCAAGAGCTTTTTGATATTGCTCCTTTGTGCTATCCTTTGTACGCTTGGCTGTCTTTCGATATGCTGGAATATCACCTGGAAGAGGGGTAGATATGGCATTGTCAACGGCTTCATTCTGAAAACTCGATATGAGTATTTTTGGGCTACGAAGAACATGCTCCGGATTGAGCTTTTTCTTTTGCCGTTCTTCAGCCTCATATATTTCTCTGAATCTTTCGCAAATAGCTTTGATTACTGTCGTTTTTCCAGTCCCGGGAGGGCCCTGAATCAAAGCGATATCCGGAGTGTTAATTGCAGTACTTAGTGCTTCAATCTGCTCAGGATTCAGGTCACTTGCTTTTGGAAAATTCTTCTTCAGTTCTTCTGTGACAGCCTTTTCACTTCCCCAATTGCTTGGAAGCTCGTATTCTGAAGCTCCCGCTTCAATGAGAGCGACGATTGACTTGATCGGCGACTGATGCTTAACCATACGATCTCTTGCAGCATCTCGTCTGGCCATAATATATCTGTCACCGGCAGTGTATAGAGTAAGACTTCCTGAATCTGGAATAGTAACAAGCCCATCCATTGCCTCAATATATGTGGTGACCTTTTTCCCAGAGATTTTCTTAATCTGCCCAACTACTGTTTGCTTAGTTCTCTCAGCATTATCTTCTTTAGCGGTCTTTTGGCTTGCACCAAGTTCTTTTCCTTTAAAGGACTCGTCAAGTTCTTCATTAACTACAAATTCGTAAGTTGTTCCGGACAGATCTGTCTTCTTTGTATATGATGAATAGTGAAGCTCTCCGAACTCCTCGCTTTCTTGCTCCAATAGTCTCTTACTCAGCTTGTTGTATGCATCCCAACGGGTAAAATACGATGCGGGATTTGAAATTTTGTCCAAATCTGCTGCCAGGCCATCATTCATATATGATGTTTCGTTCTCTGAGACGAACTTTATTTCCGGTGCTATATAAACATCAACAGGAACCTCGTAACGTTCCTTCAAATATCTTTCGCTTTCGGCTATAATACCGCGGGGCGTGTTGTGTGCGATCAGGTAGCGCTTTCCAGAAAAAAATCTGATATCTTCGTTTTGCTTCTTATTATTCTTGTAGTTGAGACAGAACAGAGCAGGTTCTCCCAATTGATCCCATACATATTCCTTATACAGATTTTCAAGGTTCGTTTTTTCCAGCAGCTTTTCCGGTACCTTAATATATATTGAGGTCTTATATTCCGTCACGGATCTAAAGGTATATGCCTGGATTTCCAATGAAGTATCGTTAACGCCCTCAATTGCAAACATGCAGCGAAAAGCGTCATTGCGTTCACCATTAATCAGATCAAGTATATACTCTGCTGTCATTCTATCTGCTTTGCATAGTACCATCTGCGAAGCGGTTATGCCTATTCCTGCACCATACTGATTAACCAGAAATTCGCAATCTCTTTGAGTGGCTTCAATATGGATAAGCAAGCCGGTTGAAAAATGAGCAGATGAATCTATGTAATTGAGTTTAACTTTCAACCCTTTTGCAGAATAAACATCTGATATCTTCATTTTCACACCTCCATAAAGCGAGCCATTCTAATGAAAGAATAGTGTTTTCCACCGCATTCTATGGAAACAGCGCGATTATTATCAATTTCAAAATAGATTTCATCACCACTCTGTAGGGATACTGGCTTTCTGTTGTCGAGCCGTATGAATTCCCTGGAAGCATACTTTCTGATGACTATCCCGGCTTTTGAGAATTCGTTATATGCATGATATCCCTTTTCATTTTGAGCCACAGACATATAGTTTTCCGAAGACCTTTTTTCTTTTCCAAGATCATCAAACCTCAGGATATACAAACTCTTGATGAGGTTCTTCCATGATTCCTTCAGGATATATGAGTTTACGAGCTTTCCTGATTTGTTGGTACCTAATACCCTGGTATTTCTGTAATCATTTCCTTCATACAAAACATCATAAAAATTAAGCATGGCCTTTGGTCTCGAAGGTCCGTCACACCAAGGACATCCCTCATAAACTTTGCCGTTCTTTCTAGGATAATGCCAGGCTCCGCATGATGGACACTTGATAAGTTTGTTGCTTGCCTCCAGCAAGGCATACTCGAATTCAGTAGCTGATGGCCTACTCATTCTATTTTTTTTGCCATCGACAAAGCATCTTCTGAATAGTTCTTTGAGCTTATCTGTGAAAACAATATCTTCAGGAAGCATGTTCGTTGAGTTTTCATCAGTAACGTAATCTGTCTTTCCCGCCAGCGCAGCTTCTTCGTCTTCTGGTGTTCCATCAAGCACATCATCACTAATGTACGGGTGTCCAACGCGCAGCAGTTCAAACAGAATTACAGCCAGAGAATAGTTATCAGAAAGAACATCCGGATTTCTCTGTCTGCTAATGACTTCAGGGGCGATATATCTCGGTGTTCCAAGAACTACTGACTTTCCTTTTCCAGCTATATATATGTTATCTACATCAATCATTCTGACCGATGCGGACTTATTATCAATTTTTATCAAAATGTTATTCCCGGAGATATCGCAATATGAGAGGTTACTCTTTTCCAGCTCACTGAACGCTTTCGCAATCACATATCCCACAAACATTCTTCCAAAAAGCCCCAGTTTCCGGTACCACTCAGGAAAAGATAGGTTTTTATCAGGTATCAAATAAGAATTAAGCGACTTATGGCCAATGACTTTGTCCATTATATAACCTGGATAGGGCGATTTGATAAGATCAACAACAGCGACAAAGTTCTTGGGTGTCTTTATAGCTTTAATAAACCGAAGCCGTTCAATGATATCATCGTCAATGCTCTGGCAGCCAGATGGATAATAAAACTTGACCATATATTTGCCAGTGCTCTCACCATATACAACACCCTGGGCTCCCCATCCAGCTTGCCTGGACAGCCTGTATTTTTGACCACTTACTGAGACTATAGTCATATCGGTTAAGTCCTTCATTCTACCGCTCATATTTCACCACTCCCACAGTCTTGTCGTCAAAGCAATAGTTTGAAACATCGCTAAGAAACTCCTCCAAAGCATGTCTCAATTCATTTGCACATATATCCTTTTCTATTTCTTCAACCAGATTTATTTCTTTTCCGGGCAGTATACCATTTGCGATACCATCAGTGCAGCAGAAAATAACATAGGGCTTAAAAGTATCCAAATAAAATTCTGCTGTCCAGAAATCACTTTCTGATGCTTGGGCATTTAAGCAGTTTGTTTCATTCGTGAAGTGTGTTTCTTCTATTGGAGATATGAGATTTATGCCGTCAGAAGATATTGCAATAAAGCCGTCTCCTATAGAGAAAACCTTGACCTGGTTGACAATCTTAAATACTGCTTTTAGTGTTGCACAGTAATCATCTATATTGTCATCAGCAATTGAAGAGTGCCAAAGTTCAATCAGTTTCTCGGCAATGATGTCGGTTTCGAATGGAATGGATCCGTTTTTGATTGCTTGAAACAGCTTTAAGCTTGAATCAACAACGAACCTTGAACCGAGCTCTGCTTTTTTGCAGGACCCGACGCCATCGGAAACGGATAAAACAAAATCCTCACCAACACAAAAATATGCCACCGCATCCTGATTGGGTTGACCAAGCTTCTGGTGATTTGAACCGATATCAGACGCCGTAACAAATATTAAGTTGCCGTAGCGTTCTTCGTTGACATTCAAATAATGATATCCTCAGCATCCATATCAAAAATAGGTGCTACAACCGATGTCTCATTAGGATTGACGCTGTTCATTCGTGCAACGGTTGACATGGTAACCCATCGGAAAAACTTTGTAATTCCAGTTGCATCATTTGCCTTGATAACTGGAATTTCAGGATTATTGATAAATGTCTTCAACATCCCATAGTCAGCATCAACGCCGATTCCAAGGGCAAGTCGTTGGCTTTTGGAGGAGCGTTCACCAGAATGCAAATCATTAAGCGGCTTCCAGCCTGCGTAATTTTTAACTTCAGGGCAATCCGTAGGAATACCATCGCTAATTAAAACAATAGTAGGGACATATGATCTAGAAGAAACAGTATTTCTGTCTTCAATCATATCCCTCACTACCTTAAACGCTTCTCCCATCGGTGTGTTGCCAGAAGCTGTAAGTTCTGATAGTGCCAGTCCTTTGATATCGGCCAAAGGCTGCATTACCCTAACATTACCACCAAATGCGATAACCGACAGCTGGAATTTTCCCCTGATATCAACCAGGTTGTTCAACGCATTCAGCATTTCTCTTAGTGCAAGATTCAATTTGTTGATTTTCTCACCTTGCATACTACCAGATGCGTCCGCTAAAACGAATATGGGCAGAGCACGAGGTTCTCTTACTACATAACTATTCAGTCCCATTTTCATCCCTCACTCATTAGTAGTTTTGCTTCTGTAAAGACTCCTTTCTGTCCTAGACAACTGGTTGAAAAATATCGCCTTCGTAGATATTGAATTACCTCACAGCTTATTTCAATTACTTACCGCTTCAGTATAATTCAATGCGTCTCTATACTTTCTCGTTTTGTACATTGAGTATGGAAAGGCGCGATGAATTATACAGTCTTGCCTTCATATAAGTTCGATCAGTTTCTCCCTTCTTTTTTGGCGCCTCTCTCGATGGAAAGGCACAAAAATCATCCGGAAGGAAGATGTTTCTGCCATCTAAAGGTTCATAACTGGTGTTCTTAATGATCTGCTTGAGCTTCACCCTGTAATCCTGATCCACAGTCATAAGATTGTCCTCATAGAGAGTATTGATATCAGATCTGGGAAGAAGACCGTTTTGAGGCGTGTCGGTTTCTTCGAAATCTGGATCTATGCGGGCCGCTTTCAGAACCAGAGGACAATCTGCTCCAGTGATATTGCATCTAACATATCGATTATACGATTTTTCGCAATGAATAAATAATAATTATTACAGTTAATCCGTAACTCATGAAGCTAAAAAGCGTTGTAAATTTAAGTATGAATACGAATCTATGTAGGTTAAGAGGTCATAAAACGGTTTTACTTCTTAATAAGTACGTAGACGAGAAACCCGAGGTAGTTTTTACCTTTTCGAGAGCCAGTGTGTATGTCGATTCCAGAACAGTTGTACGCTACCGGCCTTCGAGACGACTTCCAGAACGCGAATCCCACACGAACGCTTCCATTCGCTATTCTATCCGCCTGAGGCAGCGTTTCACGTAGCTTCTTAATCGGATAGTCCATTCACCGAATCACGCACCTCCACAAAGCACGACGCTTTCTCACAATATCCCGTTACCCACTCGATGACAATCTCTTTGTGCGATTGTAGAGAGGTAAGAACAGATAACCGGCCCATTTACCAGGCAGCGATTTCGGTCGCAAAAAATCATAAGGAGGAGTGGTTAGTTTGATGACGGAAACACCGTCAATGGAAATGCCTGAATGGATCAGAAACCCCGGAGAGTTCGACATCCGGAACATACTGAAAGACTCTATGTATTACCCGGCCTGCGGCCACGACGGTCACCCGGTCGAGTACTTCATGGGAAATGTCTATAGCTTCGTATATGTCGATTACTCGATAAGCAGGGAAAACCTGCTGGAAGAGGTCACCAATGTGGGCTTCAGAGGTTACAGAGTTCTTCGGCAGCTTCCGATAAGCGAAGGCCAGCTCGCGCTGAACGGCTGGAGGATAAGGGTCGAGCCGGACGGTCGGGAATACCACGAACCCGACCAATACTCGGACATTTTCGAGAAGCCCTTCGCCGAATGGTTCATCTTCGAGAGGACCGAGGAGTACGACGAAAGCCACAACCCATACAGGTTTTCGCTGCTCTTCATATGCGCGGACGGCGCGGCCGCTTATCAGGCGCTTTACCTGGAAAACAGGATGACTCCGAAGATCCTGGCCATAATCCAGCCCGGCGAAGCCTTCGGCTGCAACTGGACAAACTTCACCAACAGAGGACAGATACTCGCGCGGTCGGTCTTCCACGGGGGAAACCCCTTGCCCGAATACCTCATAAACGGCGGAATAGGCCGCAGCGAGTTTTACAGGGCGCCTATCTGGCCGGAATACACGGAGTTCGTCAAGAAATTCAATATAGG
>MTKZ01004623.1_pt1 | contig 14549 bp, 5 predicted proteins | sample 1042781 | NCBI WGS metagenome assembly MTKZ01 (sample SAMN06212207, study PRJNA360539) | anaerobic digester metagenome | biome: Wastewater treatment plant; material: sludge; isolation source: anaerobic digester fed with sludge from wastewater treatment plant | place: Denmark: WWTP Viborg ...
GAAACCTTTCCATTGCTGTACCCGGTTCCAGGTGCCTACATACAGATAGCCGCCGTTTTCCGCACCGTCCGGCGTGAAATGGGCCATGGACCAGGGGTAATCATTGAGGTCTTGGGCATGGTCAGCCGCATCAAAGCCATTCTCGGAAATCTTTACAAAATCCCCTTCCACCAGCCCCCCCGGGCCCGCCTCTGGCTGACGGTTGCAGCCGGCGCCAACAAGCATCACCATGAAGACCAATAGAACAAGCATCCGCATATTAGGCTCCTCGAATTAGATGTATTTCCATGACCCCGCTTTTTTATTGTTGCCTATAGTACCAAGGAGCGTTCTGTTTCGCAATTTTTTTTACGGTACTTGGTTCTTATGAACCGTGGAGCCGTTGATATATGCCCATAAATCTTGGATATTCCAACGGCTGCCGCCCCTTGGGCTCAAAACTAGTGCTCTCATATGGAGTACCCCTTACTTCTCATCCGTACGAAAAATCGTTTTTTTTTACCCGATACCTAAATTATTAGTTGACAAGATATCCTGTCTGTGCTAGGATATGACTAAGATATTAGTCATAGAAAGGGTATGGCATGAATAATAAACCGGCTGTACAGAAGTTGACGGAACTGGAATCGGTGATTATGGACGCGGTATGGGAACTGGGCCAGGCGACGGTGCGCGATGTGCAGGAGCATCTGCAGGCGGCCCGGCCCATGGCGCGAAACACGGTACTGACCATGATGGGCATTCTCCGGGACAAGGGATTTCTGGTCAGTACACGGGAAGGCCGGGCGGATGTCTATCGTCCCACGGTATCGCGCAACCAGATGAGTCGCCATTCCCTGAGTGAGGTGCTGGACCGCTTTTTTGGCGGATCGGCTTTTGCGCTGGTCAGCCAGTTATTGGACTCCGGAGATGTGGGTACAGAAGAAATTGAAGCCATACGCAAGGAAATCAACCGGCGTCTCAAAGATTAAAGACGTCACAAAAAGGAGTAGAAAATGGGAGTATTCAGCTGGCTGGCTGCCGTAGTCGTAGTAGTTGTAAAAATTGGTTTGGTCATATTTTTCGTTGATGCCATGCGGCGTTTGTTGCTTACCGCGGAGAAGATTTCCAGAGAGACCGAAAAACAAACGGACATACTCAATACGCTTGTAAGCGCTGCATCGGCTGGAAATACGGATACAAGACGGGATACATAAGTTCTTCTCATTCCAGAAGTGCATTTTGGAACGCGCATGTTCTTGAAGTTCGACTTCATCTACAAAAGACAACAATGCAAACACAGATACCTGCTCGAAAGCCAGGGATGCAAAGTACAACTTTGCCGGCAATTGCGTTTCCAAATGCAATTCTTGTCATGACCCACAAGTACCGGCCGGAAAATTTAATATCGTCTCATGAACATGGTGTTGAAATCCTGAAGGGATTCCATATCATAGCCCGGGGTTGCGGTACTCCGCTACCCCGGGTGGGCGCGGACAATTTCCCTCGGACTACCCCAAGGGGGTTGCGTAAGATCGGGACGTAACCCTTTCAGTGTAAATGAGATTTGCGGTTAACAGTCCCCCAGGGTAGCGGGGTACCGCAACCCTTGGGCTGATATACGCAGCCCCTTCAGGGCATTCCCAGGTCATCGTGCTGTTCCGAATGGTTTGGCTACTATGTAAGATGAAGGCAATATTTATGGGCAATGACAAGAATGCAATTTGGGAACAAGCGGATGGTCGGCCTGCACTTTTAGAACGAATGAAATAGGAGACATCACATGGCTTCTTCAAACTTGCTGTTCAATGAATCGGGCCGGTGGCTCGCGGTGTGGCGCATGTTGCGCTACTCATACACAGCCATCGCCTGGGCAGCCGTGACTCTCGCCTTGCTAACGGTTACCGTGGCAGTTGGCCAGGAACCGCCGCTCCCATCCCCGGGCTTGGCGGAAGCCGACACCCTGATGGAAGAAGGCAAGTACGAGGAGGCGCTAAGCGCGCTCCATGAATTTCAAAACCGCATCTACAAAGCGCAGAAAGCCGGAGAAGTCACTGAGGTTCATGCACGAGAATTGCAGGAACGCGCTTACGCATGCATAGAGCGCGCGGAGATTGCGCTGGGCTACACGGTGCTGAGGCTGGAACAGGGGGCATACACGGCACGGGAGACGGAGGTCGAAAACAATGTTGGCGGACTTGTGATGGTGCTGGAGTCTCTGAACATCGCGGCGGACTACGATACCCTGATGGGGGATTCCGGCATGGCCTTTGTCTGTCAGGCGGAGGCGCTTCACAAGAAGGGCGGAAAAGTCGAAAAACACCTCAACACCAACTGGCCATTTTCCTTTGTCACGCGCGTGGATTTCCTGTCGCAAACCCTGGGACGCCGGTTGAAGCTCGAATATCTGCCTGATTACGCCTCTGGGGCGGCCAGCCTTCGCGAGTTCAATTACGAGCATGTGCTGCCAGCCATCGAGACCGAAGTCAAGGAAGGCCGGCCCGTTCTCGGGCTGGATAGCAGTTCCATGGTCGTCACAGGATATAAACGTGCTCCCGATGGGGTACTGGATAGTTTCTTTGTGCATTGGCCCGGTCCGCACGCGAACCGTCTATCCACCTTTGAGGAATACCTGGTGGGTGTTGTCGCTGTGGGCGGCCCCATTCCGCAACTGGACCGAAAGGAAGCGGATCGCCTGGTGATTCAACACGCGGTGTCGTTGGGACGGGACGCGCTTTCCCATGGAGTTTCCTTTCCGGAGGTTCCGGATGCCAGCGGTGACTCGGACTGTATCCCCAACCCGGAAGATGTCGTGACGAGCCGAACGTATTACACCGGTTGCGAATCCTTCGCAGTGTGGAAGGACTCCATTATGGATGAAACCAGCCAGGCCTACGAGGAACGAGGTTACGCCTACCGGAATCTCGCGCTATTGCGCCGCAGTGCCCCGGTCTATCTGCGCGCCATGGCCCTGAGACACCCTGAAAACGTCGCGAAGGCTCTCAACCAGGCGGCGGATTTCTATGACCAGGTGCTTAACGAGTTACCGGACCTTAATGATTACGATCCCGTATATCCATCCGAAGAAACGCGTCAAGAGGCCGCCGACCGCATCAGTCGTATCGCGACACTGGAGGCGAAAGCCATAGAAAGCCTCGAAGAGGCAAAAGGAGCAATCCGATGAACACTACGGTAGTTCTTCTCAACGACATGGGCCGGTGGCTGGTGACACAACTGGGACGCATGAGCGTGGAACTCGCCATTCTGGCAGGAATCGTGCTCATTGTCTTGTATGTCCTGCGCGTCAAGTCGCCGGTCTTGCGACACCTGTTCTTGGGCTTGCTGCTGGCGAAACCGGTGGTCACCTTTCTCGTGGCCTCTCCCCTGTCGCTGTATGGGTTCTTCTGGCCAACCATGCCGGAGGTTTTCTATACCTCGGCCCCGACGCCTGTTCAGATGGAAAGTACACCCTTTGAACCATCGGTTCAAACAGCCTTTGTGCCGGAAGTACCGCCCATAAAACCGTCACGTCCGGAGACACCGTCTTTCTGGCGGCAAATTGACCGTTACGGGCTGATCTCTGCCCTCTGGGCGCTGGTGGCGTCCCTCTTCGGGTTGCGCCTGTTGCTGGGTTGCGCCTACGTCTCTTTTCTACGGAGCACGGCAATTACACAACGGGAAGGTCCCCTGGCCGAACTTGTGGCCGAGGCGGATGGCCCGCTTCGCATGCGGCGGCGGGTACGCATTGCCACGACACGGGTTGCCCATGGACCGGTTTTGGCAGGCATCTTCCGCCCGGTCATCTTGTTGCCCGAGCACATGGCCGAAGCGCTCACCCCGAAACAAATGAAACTGGTCATCACCCATGAACTGGCCCATGCCAAACGGTGGGACAATCTTGTCCTCCTTATCCAGCGTTTGGCGGAAATGTTCTTCTTCTTCCATCCTGTAGTCTGGTTCTGCGGCTGGATGATGCGGCGCGAAGCCGAAGCTGCCTGCGACGACATGGTGGTGTCTGCTTACGGTGACGCTGACGGCGCGGGCGCAGCAGCCTATGCCGACAGCCTGACCCGCGTAGCGGAAATGAAGTGCGGTATCACACGACGCCTGCTGGTTAACACCTTCGCCGCCGCCGAGTCCAACTTCCACCGTCGCATCAAGCGTATTCTGAGCGGCCGAAGCGGCCGAATGACCCTTTGGCTCAGTTTGGCTACGGGGGCCGCGCTGGTGCTTATTGGCGTATTGGGCCTGCCGACAGTTACGTCCGCTCCCTCAAGTGATGAGGAAGTAAATAACCTGGAAAAACTCCTGGACCAACCGGGCAGCATTGCTTTCGAGAACCAGCATGTATCCGAAATTCTCGAGTTCATTTCCGATTCAACAGACACTATCAATTTCGCCATAGACTGGCGCGTGGTGCAACTGCCGCCGCACGTGTCCAGCAAGGCCAACACGCGGGCCTGCGGCCGTATACCTGTTTATGTGACGGACGGGATGGTTCCGTTTATTGACGTACACAATGTTCTCTGGCGCGAGGTACTGGATACGCTCTTACTACCGCTTGGTCTCACCTATGTCGTCAAGGAACATTACGTCTGGATTTCCTCCCTGGAAATGCTCCAGGAAGACGCGGCGGACAGCATTTCACCACCGCGCAACTCCGACCCCGGCCTGATGAAGGCGCTGTCCGATATCAGCAACATTGAGTTTGAAGATATTTCTGTGCGCGAAATCCTTGACTTCATCTCGGATTCCCACAATATCCGTATTGTAGTGGATGACGCCGCAGTAGCGCCGATGGAGGGCGCCTCCCCGGCTGATGCGGCCACCTATGTCACCAACGGTTTTGTGCCTTATTTGAGCCTCCGGGGCGTACCCGTCTCGGAAGCGCTTGAGGCCCTATTGCGGCCCCTGGATCTGGCGGCGGTGGTGGATGGCGATACCGTCCGCGTTATTGCCTGTCACCCAGCCGAGACAGCACCCGGACAGATTCCTCCCATCGCCGGAGAACAGGAGGCGTCCGATCCTCCCTTAGCCATTGAATATCTTCTGCGTACCCCGGGCAACGACGGCTTTGTTTGTACGCGCATCCAGGCCGGAACGAAGAAGATGTGGGTAAAACCGGGGGAGGGCCGGGACGGTTACCTTGTCAAGAACATCACCCTGGACCCGGCCCGCGTGACGGTTACGCGTCAGGCGGACGGAAGGGAGTGGACTATTCCCGTGGATTCCACAGCGATTCGCGACGCCATTGCCACTGACCCTGTCGGCAGCAATACCTTGAAACTTTTGGACATCAAACGTGATTTGAACGGGCCTCGCGCACGAATCCAAATCCAGGAAGGCAGTCGAGGTCATTGGTTTTACAGTGGCGATTCTTTCGAACCATATCTCTTTTCCGACATCAAGGACCAGGAAGGCACGGCGCTGGTCACGGACGGCGACGGAAAGAGTTTTCTCCTGAAACTGGAATCCGGGCAGACATCGCCCGATCCGGCTCCCCAGTCAGAAACCGAAGCCAAAAAGTTTCTGGTCCCATTGAAGGAAGACCGCATCGTGGAACTTCTCGCCGTGCGCAGGCACGGCTCGGACGACCAGTCGTTCTGGCGGCCCGATGGAACGCCATTGGTCGAGTCGCCCTATGACCACGTGTCACCCGCTGTTACAGCGGATGGGACATTATACGAGTTCGTTTTCCGGATTAAGGGAATGGATTCGGATCTGCCGACGGAATTCAATTATGACGGCCTTTCCGGTCGCGTGTCCGCGGTTCCCCTGGCAAAGGATGAAAGCGTTGTTCCAGGCATGATGGTCCACACGGTAGTCCTGAAGGACAACCCCGAATCTGTAACTGCGCGCCTGAAGTTCGCCTCGGCTGAATGGACCCCCCTACTTTCGCACGACAATGTCGCAAGCCCCGTCTCAGGGCATAGCACAGACAAGTATTCGGTAACCTTTGCGGAGCCCTATGTGAAAGACACTATGGTAAACGTGACCCTCACGTTTACCGGTTCCCTGGCGAAAAGCGCCTTACGGCTTGTGGCCATTGACAAGTCAGTACAGACCCATACAGGCAGTCTGAAAGATATGAGATTGGAAGATATACAAACATTTCAGATGGAGAAACCTTGGGAGACTGTGCTACAGAACACCTACGCCTTTTCGGATGTGAAACTGGAAGATATACAGTCATTTCAGGTGGAGACCTGTCCCTGGGATGAAGTTGAATTCACGAATATCTCCCTAGCGGCTGGACGGCATACGGACTGCAACGTCTCCGCTAAGGCTACCGTGAAGATTCCCGAGGAACAGATTCAAACAGTTACATTAAACTCCGAAAGTGAGATTGAACATTTTCTAAACGCTCCCAGGGTTGAAGCAGATTCGGACAAAGGCGCCTTGCAGGTCACATCGCTGGACGGTACAAAGATCTTTCAAATCAGTGCCCTACAAAATGCCCCTCCGATCTCCGGCCCATTCAGGGTTGCGCCCCTGGTGGGCTGCCTTAGCGAGAAAATCAAACAGGATTGTAAGGCCCAGGGAATTACCGACGGCCCGGCGATTGTGAAGAAACTCCAGGAAGTCACCCTGGAAATGATGCGCAAAGCACTTGATCGTGCGTCGTTGCAGGAGGTCAGTCTGAGGGAAGGCGCCCATGGCCGCATCATTGTCGAACCACCGGCGGGGATGGACTTCAAGCGCGTTATGCCTATATTCAAGGTTCCGGGAACGGTCAAATTTTGCCCGGCGGCTTCCGTGGAAGAAACCCTTGAAGCACTGCGCAATGCAGAAAAAGATTCACGTTTCCAGGGGCGCATAGAACCTTTGATAGACCTCAATACGCGCAAGGGACACGTGAGTATCAAACCAGACCAGCGCGAGGCTGCCACGGAGATGCTGTCAGAACTGCAATCGGTACTGCCTGAAAACAAGTTTTTCCTGTGTGGCTCCCGGCAAGACCCCAATGCCCTGTACCTGATTGACTTCAATACCTCCATGCCCACTGTAAAGGTCCGTTCAGCCGAGGCGGCGCCGGATGAAAATAACCCCGGACAGGCAATGGTCCTTATTATGCTTGCGGATGAGGACGCCCAGCGTTTGGGCGAACTTACCCAGTCCCTGCTCGGGAAGAGCCTTGCCATCCTCGTGGATTCGGAAATTCAGATGGTGCCAACGGTCAGGGATAGAATCACCAACGGTATTCAACTAGTAGGCAATTACACGCCGGAGGAAGCGACCGGGCTGGCCGCCCGGCTGTCAAGCCCGGGATACCCTGTGCCGCTGGCTTTCCTACCCGGGCCTGACGAGACCTCGGAAGCCCTCGAAGAACGCACCTATGAAAACATTAATGAGGCTGTTTTCGAAGGAATAAGAACACATCTTCTTCCCGTCTACGACCCGAACACAGGCGAGGAACTTTCGACCCTGAGTTACGATAAAGCTTCGGGCCGGTTGACCATCCGCAACCTGCCAGATAATTTTTCCTGGTTCGAAAGACTGCTGAGTCAGCTCGGCCTGCCCAAGAAAATAAAGATTTCGTCGGCAAGCAGCCAACTCGCCTCCTGCGCTAACAACCTGAAGCATTGCGGCATTATTTTAAAAATGTTCGAGAATGAAGCCCCAAAACAGATGGCCCCCCCGCTAAGTCCACTGCCCGGATGTTTGATGTGGCGCAAGGAAGCCGTTTATCCCGAATATCTCACCGATCCAACCATTTTGATCTGTCCGACCCAAGAGGAAAAACTCCAACAGGCAAATGGGATGGAGAAACCTGAAGACAAGGCGAAGTTTTGCTTTGACAATAGTTCCTATTGGTATCTGGGCTATGCGATTCCTGACGAGAAAACCGGACTGTCCTTTGTGGAAGCCTACAAGAAACAAGCGCAGGCCAATCTGGGTTTTGAGGCGGATCTGAAGGATGACGAAGGCTTTCCCATCTTACGACTTCGGGAAGGTGTTGAGCGTGCCTTCATTACGGACATCCAAAATCCTGCAGGCGCGGCGATGGTGCAGTCCGAATTACCTATCTTTATTGAACGTCCCGGCCATCATGACGATAAGGTCAATGTGGTTTTCCTGGACGGCCATGTGGAGTGGCCTACTTACCCGGGTGACTTCCCGGTGTCTAAACGGTTTATCGAGGCGCTGGAGTCACTGGATGCCCTGCGAAAACAAGGAGGAGAATCTTCAGGAAGCGAAAATACTCGCGGTAAGATAATAGGTGTAGTCACGAGTAGCACGACAGGACAGGCCATTTCGAGCGCCTACGTGGGTGTCGGTGATTGTGGAGACAGCGGCGGCTCCAACCATGACCGTCATCGGCAGGAGGGACTTTATGCCCAGGGGAAAACCGACGACGCCGGCCAATTCACACTCGATGGCCTGGCGTTGGGACGTGAGCATCTGCTGATTGTCACCCATCCTGATTTTGTTCGTGAAGACAGGCTGTTTTTTCAGGACACGGCCGATTCCGGTGTACCCTTCATGGTATCGTTGAAGCCCGCCGCCCGAATTACTACCATTGTCGTGGATGCAAAGGATACGCCTGCTGGGGATGCCGCCACGGGCAAATATTTCTTCTGGCTGGAAGCGCTGGACGGACACAAATTCATTCCGCCGGGCCGTGACCCCCACCTCACCTCTTTCGCATCGCCTATCTGGTCCGAGTCGGGTACGGGGGACACCTTCTCCTTTTCGGAACTGGATGCCGGGGAGTATTCCGTGAACGTACTGCGGGAAGTCCCCGTTGCCCCTACGGATGAGGCCATGTCTGCGGAAAACACGGCGGTTACCGTAACCTATCATGGCGGCATTACTGTTGGAGTGGAGAATGGACAGAGTAAAACCATCACTATAGCGCCGGTTGAATACGATACCCGCGTCCGGATAGGCATTCCCAACACGCCGGACATCCCCGCGACCGTTCAACGTATTCTTGCCATTACCCGCGATCCTGCATTTACAAGCCCGGGTGAGACCGGGGTTCCCAAGATATATACCTTTAATGACCCTCTTTTTGCGATGTTCGCACAGGGTGTTTTCTATAGCACCTCGTTGCAGGGTGATTTGTTTGTCGCTAAAGACAGGTCACATCGGTTCTGCACCTTTGCCAATCTACCGCCTGGAAAGTATTGCGTGCTTGGTGGGGCACCGGCGGCGCTGGCGGGTGCACTGTTCGAAGTGGTGCCAAACCGCGAAGAAGTGATCGAACTGGGACCCAATCCTGGCTCTCGTGAAAAGAGTCCTGCCCAGCCGCCCTACCGAAAGATAGACCCGCAGGGCGGCGAGGTCGTGGACGGTTTACAGGCGGTCCTCAAGACGGAAAAGGAACAATGGGCTGCCGGGGAAATCCCACAATTTACGGCGGACCTTCATAATGTTGGTGCAGGCGCCCTGGGTATTGATGATCCGCGAGTGGGCGTGGTGACCGAATATGACGGCGTCCAATATACCGTCAGTAATGCGGGAATGATGTCCGCGCCCGGCCTGTTCAGCAGGGGTGTCCACGGCATCCAGGGTGGTCTCGACAGAGACTTGATGGATTCGGAAAAACGGCCCCTGACGCTGACGCCCGGCAAACATACCGTTCGCGTGGCCTTTCATGTCCACGCGCCTCAAGGAGTCGAAGGCGCCCCGGCACTGGTGTTCAGCAATCCGGTAACCATTGAGATGGGCGGCGTCGCCGTACCCGGTTCCACGGCCACCTCTGCCTACCTGCCCTTGGGGATGCTGCTGGACCTGGACCAACCGACAGAAGGAGTTCAGGTAGGTTTCCCCGACGTGAATCGTTATAAAGCCATCGGGGACTTCCGGGTGGACGGCACTTTTCCCGAAAACAAGCGCCTTGGCCTTTTATTGAATCTGGATGCCGTCAAAGACCTGTCATTCTTGACGGAGTTGCCGGAAGATCGTATTGAGTTGCTCGGACTGCCATTCAATGACGCTCACACTGCGCTCGAAAACAGCGCCCTGTCGCTAATTACTGGCCTCAAGGGGTTGAAGTCGCTGTACCTCGACTATTTCAGTGTGCCGAAAGAAAGTCTTCCCCTACTCAAGAATCTTCCCGTGCTGGAAACACTGGCTATTCATCCCGAACCGCTTGACGCCGATGCCGCAGCCCTCATTGCCCAACTCCCTACCTTAAAAAGGCTGCGCATTGAGTACACCGATAAAGAGATAAGCAGTTATGTTCTGCTCCAACTTGCCAAATGTACCACCCTCGAGGAATTGTGGATTGGGGGACGCGCCCTTGAAACTTCCGGGTTGGAAGCACTGGCCAAATTGCCTGCACTGCGGCTGCTCCGTATCGGTCCCTGTGAGTTTGATGCGCAGGGACTGCAACATCTTGCGGCATTTCCCGTGCTGCGCCGACTGGAATTCTACGACCTCAGTGATGAAGGCATGAAACACCTTCCCTCCATCCCCTCGCTGAAGGAACTCGATATTCAAGGCAAACACGACGGGTTCAGCCCGGAAGCCTTCGCGGCGGTTGCGCGCATGCCCGGAGTTGAATCGCTGGCAATCACGGGACGGCATTCAGACGACTGTATTGCCCAACTGAAACCCATGACAACCCTGAAGTCCCTGGGGCTTCATTCCCTGTTCCAAGATGAGGCGAAAATTACGGATGCCGTGCTGGCGCACCTGGGGAGCATACCCTCCCTCGAATCCCTGGATATTTATACGGGCAATTTTACCGATGCCGGATGGGCTGCGTTGACTTCTCTTCCCAACCTGAAGCACCTTTACATCCCCAACGCGGAAATCACGGATGCAGCGCTTATCCATATCGGGAAGATTACAAACCTTGAGGACCTTCGCATTCGGGCGAGCGATATCACGGACGAGGGACTCGTACACCTTGAGTCACTCACCGCCCTCAAAAGGCTTAGTTTCTTTCTTGCGGACAAAATCACCCAGGAAAGCATTGCCCGTCTGAATGGAAAATTACCGTCTTTAACAAAAATTATATGTGACCAGTCGTGTTTTGAGAAGGTGAATGCAACATCATTTGCCCCTGAAACTGGTATAGATACAACAGCACAGGCTCCGGCAACCATTAGTGTCACAGCCGACGGGCAACCGGCCTCAGAAGCGGAAGTAGCGCTTGCGCGTCCCGGCTGGTGGATTACCTGCCATAACGGAAAAATTCGGGACGCCGTAGACCACAGGCGCCCCGCCAACGCGGAAACCTATAAAACAGATTCCTCGGGCCGTCTTACCTTGCCTGACATTCAGGAACCATTCCTTCTTGTAGTAACGCACTCCTTTGGCTATGCGCTTGTCAGAGGAAAATCCCCGGATGCCGCCTCCATCGCGCTTACACCCTGGGGCGCCGTTGAAGGACAACTGCAGTTGAGCGGTGTTATGTGTGTCAATGCCGGTATGGCAGGTACCACTTCACAGTACTTCGATAAAAATGCCCGGGCAGCAGCACCGTCTATAGGTGATAATGAAGAAATACAGATTATGTTCGAATCAGAATCCAGGACAGATGACAATGCTCATTACGTCTTGTCCCATCTGATGGCGGGCAAAGCAACCGTCTATCCGTTGATTGAGGATGCAAACGGTATTGGGAATTACGTCATGGGTCTTGCGACGGATGCCACGATTGTGTCCGGCGCCAAGACCCTCCTGAACTTTGGCCAAGCCCGCTTCCAGGTGTCGGGAAGACTTGTGAGCCGCGAGGGTTTCGCCGCCATAGACTGGACGGGGGTAAAGGCCGATCTGATCCTTACAGCCCCCCACATTGGCATGCCCGGGGACGAGGAACAGTGGAAGGCGCAAGGCGCTTTCGCAAAATCCGATAAAGGCCGTTCGTACTTCCGGGATGTTCCCATTGCGGCCGACGGATCATTCCACATTGACGAAGTACCCGAAGGCAGTTTCTTTTTCCGGTTCTATGTACCGCCTGCAGCTGCGGGCATGGCGGATACCACCTCGAAATCCGTAGGACAAGGAGGCAAGAATTTTACGTTGTCCGCCGCCGCCATGAAACCCGGAGAGCCAATGTTTTTTGATCTTGGCACCTTTGATGTTGCAATCAACAAAGACGTTACCGATACACAGAAAGAAACAGCGCCTCCCGCCAATACTCCCATGCCTGCGGTAACTCCCCTAACTGCTGCCGATGCCCTCGATAATACTATGGCCCTGGCGGAGTTTCGGCTGTATGTGGCGCATGGGGCGGTTACACAGAAAGGGAATCCCCTGCCTGATATCTGGGATAAATCATTCCGTCCTGTACTGCGTGGGTTGTTGACCAGCGCCACGGAAGCCGATGCCTATGCTGTTAATGGTGTACCGCTTGTGATGGACGGGAACACGTTGACATGGGCGGGAAAAGAGACGCCCGATCCGGGTTGCGCCACGCTGGCGGCATCCTATTCCTTCATGATGCGGCGGGATGAAAGCGTAAATCAGACCATTTCCATACCGCCAGAAGCAGGGTTGCCAGCCGTAATTCCAAACGAAGCTGAAATGAAGGTCGCTTGTCAACTCATCAGCGAACATCAAATCCGACTGTGGCTGACCTTGCCTCGGCCGACTGAGGTCTCCCCGGAAGGTATCAACACCTGGACAAATGTTTCGGCAACTGCTCTTCATGATACCTGGCAACTTTTGGTAATTGATCTCCAGAATGAGAAAAACGAACCCCAGGCGCCTTTGTTGTTGTGCTGGAAATTCCGGTACGGTAGGGAACAAGACTTGAAACGGATTACACATCCTGCAACAGTTGGTAATGTTGCCATATCGCAAAGCCCTGCCCCCGATATGACCCATGTTCCGCAATATTCCACCGAGGCAAAGATACTATCCGGCCCCGTGGAGGCTATTGAACGGTTTGTAAACACGCTGGAAACCCTTGGAGAGGTGCGCGTCACCCCTGAAAATACCCGCATGTTCCGCGTGGCTGACAAAAACGAAATTCCGGCGTTGCTCGAAACACTGGAGAAACAAACACCGGGCCTGGAACTCCTGTCCGCGCCCCGTATCACCATGATGTCCGCGGAAGACATGGCCAGAGTCGATGGGGATAAGGCTCCTGAAATGGTTGGGCCCCCCTCGCAGCCCGACCCGCTCCAAGATATTTTTTCCTCCGGCCAGAATCGTGTCGTTTTAAAGGGATCCCTACCACGGGAATTCTGGCAGAAGAACATGGGCCCCTACAGCGCCTCCCTGGTGGATTTCCTTCAGGGCGAACAATATCCCGGCGTCATTGCAGACATGACGACCGAGTATTCCAGCGAGCCCGGTGTCCATGAACCTGTACCCACCCGCTCCGGAATCGCGGTTGCCGTTTCGTTGCACAAGACCAATGACCCGCAGATCATTGATCTGAGGCTGTATTTCAATTCAAAAGTACCGGAACCCAAGGGGTTCTTCGAGTCCCCGGTTACCCTTGCCACACCTTTCCCTCTGGGCCAGTGCATTGGTTTCGTGACAGAGAACCCCGACCCAGAGAAAAAGACCCTCGTGCTGTTTACCCTCGAGTAGGTCAACCCGGGTTCCCGATTTTTCGAGAGCTGACGACAGGGTGGGTAGAGCGCAGCGGAATCCGCCGGAACATTGCATATATTTTAGGACGGCAAAGATGAGAAATACTCATCATGACACTATAAAACCCTGCTTACGTTTATCCCAACGGGATTTCGTCAAATAGACCAAGGACGTCCGGAGAAGTAGCGGTTGTTGTGATGTAAATCCCAAAGGGATTTCGTCTAATAGCCCAGGGTTGCGGTACTCCGCTACCCTGGGATAGGTCGCCCATAAAATATTTACCCCAACGGGGTTTCGTCAGGAGCGCGTCACCATGCCTCAATCGTTTTCGGCGGTCTTTATACACCTGGTATTTTCCACGAAGAATCGTGTGCCGTATTTGCGCGACAAATCCCTGTGCGAGGAAATGCATGCCTATCTGGGCGGCGTTTCAAAAACATTGGATGCACAGCCCCTGATAGTCGGCGGCACGGAAGATCATATTCACACCCTTTGCCGCCTCGGGCGCGAGGTTTCTATAGCCGGGTGGGTTAAGGAACTCAAACGGGTTTCCAGTTTATGGATTAAAGATCGGGAACCGGCCTTGCGGGATTTTTCCTGGCAAGCCGGGTATGGGGCGTTTTCCGTAAGCGCATCCAATATGGACGCGGTTCGGGCGTATATTGCCGGTCAGGCGGAACATCACCAGAAACAATCGTTCCAGGACGAATATCGTTTGTTATTGCGAAAACACGGGATAGAAAGGGACGAACATTATGTTTGGGAATAAACACCATACCCCTTATGACGCAACCCCGTTGGGGTTGAATTGTGGAGGGGAACCGGTAACCCGGGGTAGCGGAGTACCGCAATCCCGGGCTAATTGACAGAATCCCGTTGGGATTCAAAAGTCGGTCTATTTGGTAACATCATGACGAAACCACGAGTCGGAACCCCATTAAGATTCAAAGGCCGGTTTTTCGGGTACCATTATGATAGAACCAAGGGTCGGAACCCCAACGAGATTTAACACGGATTTTCATTATCAGTTAAGATGGTATCCATTTCATGATACCGAGGCATAACCG
>MTKZ01117108.1_pt1 | contig 14542 bp, 10 predicted proteins | sample 1042781 | NCBI WGS metagenome assembly MTKZ01 (sample SAMN06212207, study PRJNA360539) | anaerobic digester metagenome | biome: Wastewater treatment plant; material: sludge; isolation source: anaerobic digester fed with sludge from wastewater treatment plant | place: Denmark: WWTP Viborg ...
GTTCCTGGCCATTACCGGGTCACCGCCTTTCGGGCCGTTCCTGAGCGAGTTCACGGTCCTCAAAGCCGCCCTGGACCAGGGGCGAGCGGTCGTGGCCATTCTGTACCTGGGCTGTCTGGGGATCATATTCATCGGTATGGCTTCGGTCTTCGTACGAATGACGCAGGGACAGGCGAGTCTGCCGATGGACCAACCGCGGGCCCATGAGCCCTTGTTGAGCGTGATACCCCCGGCAGTCCTGGGCGTGCTCGTCTTGTGTCTCGGTGTTCACGTTCCGACGCCGTTGAACAGCTTGCTCCACCGGGCCGCACAAATGGTAGGAGGATCCTGATGGCCGCAAGCAACGTGCTGGTCTTGTACAACGGCGCTTCGGCCGCCGCGGAAAGCATCCCAACATTGGGGGTCAGCGAGTTTCGCAGCGCGGTGATCGACGGCGTGGAGCGGAACGGCCGGTTGGCGGCCATGATGGCGACGCCGTCCCAAGATGGGCGAATGCGGCTCCTGGCAGCGGTTGCCCACGGGAGCCGGGGCAGCCTGGCGGTGTGTGGCACGGTCGTGGACGACTCGTACCCCGCACTGACACCCGAGCGTCCTGCCGCACACTGGTTCGAGCGGGAGATTGCCGAGCAGTGGGGAGTGCGGCCGGAGGGGCATCCCTGGCTCAAGCCGATCCGCTTTCACAAGTCGTATCGGCCGGGCCACGATGCCTGGGACCGTGGGACTTCGACCGTCATCGAGCCCTGCGTCACCAACTACTTTGCGATGGAAGGCGAGGAGGTCCACGAAGTCGCGGTCGGGCCGGTACATGCCGGGATCATCGAGCCGGGGCACTTCCGGTTTCAATGCCATGGCGAGGACGTCTATCACCTTGAGATCTCCCTGGGATTTCAGCACCGCGGCGTGGAGCGAGCTCTGATCGGCGGACCGGGACCTCGGACGATCCACTACGCCGAGACACTGGCCGGTGACACTTCGATCGGCCACGCAACGGCCTGCAGCCAACTCCTCGAAGCGCTGAGCGAGGTCCGTGTGCCCGCTCGCGCCCAGATCATTCGCGGAATCGCGCTGGAACTCGAACGGCTCGCGAATCACATCGGCGACCTTGGTGCGCTGGCCGGCGATGTCGGTTTCCTGCCCGCCGCGTCGTATTGTGGNNGTATTGTGGAAGGATTCGCGGCGATTTCCTCAACATGACGGCCCTGATCGGCGGCAGCCGCTTCGGACGCGGGCTTGTTCGTCCCGGCGGTGTCGCGTTTGATCTTGAGGTCAGCCGGCGGGCTCAACTGATCGAAAGGCTCGGCGCTGCCCGGCAAGACGTCACCACGGCAGTGGATCTGCTCTGGGACAGCCCCTCAGTACTCGCCCGGTTCCAGGAGACCGGAGTCGTGGATCGAAAGACGGCGGTTGATCTTGGCCTGGTCGGCGTGGCCGCGAGAGCATGCGACATCGAGCGAGATGTCCGCCACGAATTCCCCACGGGCATATACAGGCTCGCGCACATACCCGTCTCGATGGCTGAGGCCGGAGACGTGTTCGCCCGGGCATTCGTTCGATGGCTCGAGATTCAGCGGTCGCTGGCTTTCATACAGGACCAACTCCGTTCGCTGCCGTCAGGGGAGAACCGGGTGGCGGCCAAGCCTCTGGGCCGGTCTCGAATCGCCGTGAGCCTGGTGGAGGGATGGCGAGGCGAGATCTGCCACATGGCCTTGACCAGTGACACCGGGGCTCTGGCCGCCTACAAGATCGTTGATCCGTCTTTCCACAACTGGATGGGGCTGGCGATGGCCTTGCGCAACCAGCAGATCTCCGATTTCCCACTGTGCAACAAGAGCTTCAACCTGTCCTACTGCGGACATGACCTGTAGGAGTTGACATGCTGAGCATTCTGACCGCGCGTCTGCAGCAGAAGCACCGTACGACCGCCTACCCGACGGCCGAGCCGATTCTCCCAGACCGTCTTCGTGGCCGACCCACGATTGACGGCTCCAAGTGCGGGGACGGCTGCGATGCCTGTACGCGCGTCTGCCCGACGCAAGCGATTCAGGCCGAGGGCAAGAGCACCAGCATCGATCTGGGCAGATGCCTCTTCTGCGCTGAGTGCGCTCAGGCATGTCCGGCGGGAGCGGTCGCTTTCACAACGGAATACCGGCTCGCAACACGTTGTCGCGACGACTTGGTTGTCAGCTCCGATCCCTACCGTTTGGCTGAAGCGCTGGACGCGCAATCGCGGCGCCTGTTCGGTCGCTCCCTCAAGCTCCGCCAGGTCAGTGCCGGCGGCTGCAATGCCTGCGAAGCCGACCTCAACGTCTTGACCACTGTGGTATTCGATCTCAGCCGATTCGGCATTCAATTCGTTGCCTCACCCCGCCACGCCGACGGGCTCGTGGTGACGGGTCCGGTGACAGCGAACATGAAACAGGCGTTGCTCAAGACCTATGAGGCCACGCCGGCTCCGAAACTCGTCATCGCGGTCGGGGCCTGCGCCATTTCAGGTGGCCCATACGGCGGGCATGAAGAGGTGCTCGGCGGCGCGGCTGCCTGCCTGCCGGTTGACCTGTTCGTGCCTGGGTGCCCGCCTCATCCAATGACCATCCTCGATGGCCTGCTGAGGATGTTGGGCAGGATCTGACAGCGGTCGGTGATAGGGCCACGATTCAGCCTGCGGCGGCGCCGGCGGCGGGCTGGGTGGCGGGTTGAATCTGCCTGCGGAGATCGGCAAGACTGGCGGCCAAGGTGGTGCCCAGACGATCGGGAGGAACCGCCTGAGTCAATTTATCCAGGAAGGCCCAGACGCCCTTGGGATCAGTCCTGGCCGTGTCGCGGGCGTAGTCCAGGACTTGCTCGGCCACGACCTGACGAGACTCGGGGGCAAGCTGAACCTCGGCCACCAGGCGGATGGCTTCGTCGGGATAGGCGGTGATGACCTGCATGCGATCCTTGGGAACCATTCTCATGAAAATCGCCTGATACGCCTCCCAGGCTTTCTTCTGGACCGCGACGGACAGCTCGATCTTGGGGTCAAATCGGGTTCGCAATGGCACGAGGTGCTCCGGCCGTCCTCCCAGATGGCCCAAGGCGGTCACCGCCGCCTCGCGCACACCCGGATCCTGCTCGACGGCCAGGCGCTCGATAACGAGAGGCAATCGGTCCCCAGCCGGTTTGCCGGCGGCGCCGATTCCGCGAATGGCTGATTGGCGGATGGCCGGGACATACTCGTCTGAGCCTGCGTATTTGACCAGGACATCGAGACAATCGGGGGCGGCGATACTGGCCATGGCATCGATCACGGCTGCCCGAAGCTTATCGTCTCCGAGGCCGGCCTCGGCTCGTTGGAGCAGGGCCCTGGTGACGGGTTGGAGATCGACAGTACCCTGCGAGGACTTGGCGAATTCGATCAGAGATGCCAAGGCGCCGGCGGCCTTGGCCGCCACTGAGTCCACCGGGTCCTGAAGTCCCTCCAGACAAACTGGAATCGACGCGGGATTCTGCAGGTAGCCCAGCGCGTGGTAGATCAGCTCTTTGGTGGCGGGCGATTCTTCCTTGGCTAGCCGTGCTTCGAGCAGATGGGAATCCTCCTGCTGACGCAGATCGCGGAGAATCTCGATCACTCTCCGACGAACCGACTCCTCGGGATCGTCGATCATGGTCCGCAACTGGGCGAGTATCACGGGGGCCGGCTCGACCTGCTTTTTCTTAAGGGCCTGATAGATGGCCTCCAAGGCGGTCTCACGCACGAATGAACGTCGTGAGGCCAGCCAGAGCTTCAATCGCTCCGTGCGGTCGGCGTCGGTGGGAAGCAGAGCATAGAACTCGCGAGCCAAGACCACCCATTCGTCGATGACGAGTTGCCGGTCGATCTCCGCGAGCCGATGATCGACGACGGCGTCGCCCCGATAGCCGGCTAACGCGGCCACTGCCGCCTCGCGAAGCGTGGGCTCTTTATGATCCAGCAGGGAGAGCAAGGGCTGACGGAAAAGAGGATCCTTGCTTCGGACTTCGGCGATAGCCTCGCAGACCGCCAGTTTGGCGGCTTCATTGTTGCTGCTTGCGAATATGGGCAGCAGAGCCTGAACGCCTTCGGGGGAGTTGAGTTTCAGGATCTGGACCGCCGCCTCGCGGCGGACTTTGGGATCGCTCTGCCCGGCGATCTTGAGGACCAGCTCGGCCAGTGTCACGGCATCTGCAGCAGCGGGGCTGGAGGCCGGGGCCGATTGGGTGGCGAAAGTGCCCGGGACAGCAGGCGAGAGGGCCAAGAGGGCGCAGATCACGACTACCCTACTGAGGCGCATCGCCGACCATCCTGGCAGCAGTTGTCCCAACGTCTTCCTGCCTTGTAGACGCCTTTTCACCGTTTCTTATTCCGGAGCCCGTCGTGCAACCGTCCTGAGAACTTGCTTCTACCCTGCCGCGGAAAAAATCGCAAGTCGTGTGCCCTGACAGAGCGCAAAATCCCCCTTGGCCCCGGCACCTTTAGAGATGTCCGGCGGTTCCACCCCCAAACATCTGTGCTATCTGCATAAGCATCGGAAATCCGCCACCAAGGCAATCAGTCGAAATAGGAAGGACTGCGGCAGCCCCTTCGGCCAATGTGGCTGGTGCCTCCGGGCGACATCGTCAATAATGGGCTCGGCCGAGCCATCCCACGGGTCGATGTCGGCCATGCCTCAGGCAATGCGGAGGTTCTGATGCAAATACGCCACGTTTTGGCAACCTGTTCACTGATTCTGGTTTGGAGTCCGGCCGTTCTGGGCGCCGAACCGGGCGTCTCGGTTGACGGCGACAAGCTGACGGTGCGGACGGCGACCGCGGAGGCGGTGTTCAATGGCATGGCCATCGTCAGTCTGACCAGCGCGGACGGCAAGGTCCAGTTTGCCGGACCGGAGCCGCCGGCTCACGGGGTGGATCTGTTCTACCTCAACGGGAGCAACCTGGGGCAGGACAAGCATCAGCAGGTGAGCGTTCGGCAGATGTCTCCCCTGGCCGCCCGGATCGTGGTCGAGGGGGATGATTCCCGCCGGTCGCTGCTGGTGGCGGTGGACCCGGACACGCAAGACATCCGCGTCACGCCGGACGGGTTATCCAACCGGCGAGGGCTCAGGTCGGTCGGCTGGCGGGTGCCCTTTGCGGCTGAAAGTACGGTCATCCTGCCGGTCGTCAACGGGATTCAACTCAAGCCGGACCAGCCCTGGCCGGGGAATGGGCGGTTTTTGTGGCCTTCCCAGTGGTGTGCCCAACTGGCGATCGTCGAGCGGGACGGGGCGAGCCTGATGGTGCATTGCGAAGATACCCAGATGCGGTTCAAGGCGGTCCGGGTCACACGCAGCGGGCCGAAGACCGAGTTGTGCTTTGAGAGCGAGCCGACCGGACCGCTGTGGGATAACCGGACGGCCGGGGGCATCGAGTGGCGGATCAACACCTACAAGGGCGACTGGAAGGTGCCCGCCACGCGGTATCGTGACTGGTTGAACAAGACCTATGAACTGGCCGAGAAGCGCAAGCACCGGCCGGCGTGGGTGGACAAGATCTCGCTGGCGGTGTGCTGGGCGAATACGAGCAGCGAGGCATTTCTCGATGCCCTGGCCGAGGTGCACCCGCCCGAGGAAACACTCATCCACCTCTCAGGGAACTGGCGAACCGACAAGTACGACGTCAATTACCCCGACTACACGCCCAACGACAAAGGCCTGAGCTACATGGCCAAGGCCCGCAAAATGGGCTTCCATGTGATGCCCCATTTCAACTACTTCGCCGTGTGGATGAAACACCCGTTCTTTCAGGAGGTTCGCGATTTCCAGATTCGGTCGGTGGACCTCAACAGCCCCGAGGGCTGGTACTGGCCGCCGCAGACGTATGATTACACGCGAATGGCTTTTATCCATCCCGGGCTGGGCTTGTGGCGTGACAAACAGATCGATGTGCTACTGGAGACGTGCGGGAAAATGGAAACCGACGCCGCGTTCATCGACCAGACGCTGTGCACCTGGAACACCGACAACGGCCAGGTCCAGGGGATGAACACCGTCGAGGGGATGTGGCAAATGCAGGAGGAGTTCGCCTCGGTGCGGCCGGGGCTGGTGCTGGCGGGAGAGGGGCTCACAGAGATCTCATTCCAGCGGCAGTGCTTCGCCCAGGCACACATCCACGACGGCTGGGGCGATCTGGAAGCCAAACACCCCCAGGGCGTGCATCCGATCGGATCGTTCCTCTGGGCCGGCCACACGAGACTGATCGGCTACTATCATCTGAACCCGGACAACAAGGATTTCGACCTCGGGGTTGAGGTATACGAGCGGATGGGCGCCCTGCCCACCATCGTGAGCGGAAATCCCAAGCACTTGAAAGAGATGTCGGCGGGGACCAGGCGGATTTTTGAAAGAGCAAAGAAAAGAGGGAGCTAACAGCTTTTAGCTCTTAGCTGTTAGCTTGGGGGGTGCCATGCCCACGCAGAGCCGTGGGCATGGCACCCGGCCGAGAGTGCCGACGAGGGCGTCGGCACCACTATGGCCTGGCATCGTGACTTCTGACTCCTGTCTTCGGACTACTTGCTCCGGCCCCCAGTCCCCAGCCTCCCGTCTCCGGCCTCCTGTCTGTCTCCTCTCCGAAGGCGCGGACATCCGCGGGCAGAGGCTGTATACTCACGGCTCGGGCTCGAACGTGGGCACCCGAACGGAGGAACCTCATGCCGTTGACAGCGAAGGACATTGACGGACACATGCGTGAAGTCGGCAAGTACGTCGACTGGTCGGGAACCTGCGACACGTTCAAGGCCGGAGACGCATCGACGCCGGTGAAGGGGATCGCGGTTTCGTGGATGAGCACGATCGCCAACCTGCGGGAGGCCCAGGCCCGAGGGTGCAACCTGTTCGTCACCCACGAGCCGACGTTCTACTCGCACCTGGATAACGAGACGGCCTACGACAACGACACCTGCACCCAGGTCAAGCGGGCGTTCCTGAAAGAGACGGGGATGGTCGTTTACCGCTGCCACGACGTGTGGGACCGCTTTCCGAAGGAGGGCATCCTGGACAGTTGGGCGGCGTTCCTTGGGCTGACCGGCGAGCCGATCAACGCCGAGACGTTCTGGAAGGTGATGCCGATCAAAGAGCAGCCGGTTGTCGTGCTGGCGCACGAGATCGGCCGTCGCGTCAGGCCGTTCGGCCAGCAGGCCGTCCTGACGGTGGGCGACCAGAGCAAGAGGGTCTCGAAGGTCGCGATCGGCACCGGGGCGATCACCAGCGCCCGCGAGTTCCNNGATCGTCACCGAGATCACCTGGTGGCGCGACGCCCGCTGGGCCCTGGACATGGGGATACCGCTGATCGTGGTCGATCACACGGTCAGCGAGGAGCCGGGCATGATCAACCTCGCCAAGTACCTCAAGCGACAATTCCCCGGGGTGAAGGTCGAGTACGTACCGACGAACTGCCCGTTCAAGGTCGTGGTGGCGAAGGATGAAGCATGAAGGCGGAAGGCGGAATCAAGCCGAAACGGGGTATCGGTCGGTGAACACATGGATGCGGCGAGCCTTCGGAGGCATTGTCTGTGCCGTTGCCGTTCTGGGCGGCTGCAAGGATGAGGAGGAAGCTCCGCCTCCCCCGCCGGCAACGTTGCCGACAACCGGTCCTTTCGCGGCCCCGACCTACGCGAGCTACCTGAAGGGAATGAAAATCTGCCTGGACCCCGGGCATGGCGGCCGTGCCAAGCGGAAGGGATACAAGCGCGGACCGACGGGTCTGCGCGAGGCGGAGGTGAACCTGAGGGTGGCCCATTGCCTCCGGGAGTTTCTCGAGGCCAGCGGGGCGAAGGTCTACATGACCCGAACCAGGGACGTATATCTGGCCGAGGATGAGCGGGAGGACCAGCGGCTTCGGGTCGAGATGGCCAATCGCAACGACTGCGACGTGTTCCTGTCCATTCACCACAACGCCAACGATGCCAACCCGAACGCGAATTTCGTTTCCGTGTGGTACCACGATGACCCCGATCACAGCCCGGCCAGCCTGGACATCGCCCGGCAGTTGGCCGTGGGGCTGATCGACGAACTGCGACTGCCTCAGCAGCTTGGCTGCCCGATCATGAGTGACAAACTCATGTATGCCAAGAGCGGGTTTGCGGTGCTGCGCCAGGCGAAGGTGCCGGCGGTGCTGTGCGAGAGTTCGTTTCACTCAAATCCTGAAGAGGAAGCCCGGCTGCGAAACCCGGAGTACAACCGCCGCGAGGCCCACGCCCTGTTCGTCGGCCTGGCTCGATATGCCTACGCTGGGATACCACGCATGCGGGTTGTGGACCCTCCCGACGGCCTGCTGCCCGAGAGCGGTGCCAAACAGCTCGTCATCGAGCTGAACGACGGCATCCGCGACCGTAAGAGCTGGGGATGGGACCGGCCGCTGATCCTGAGTGACAGCATCGTCGTGCGACAAGATGGAAAAGACCTGCCGTTCACCTTCGACAAGCAGACCAACCTGCTCACCGTACCCCTGCCGAGCAGGCTCAAGCTCGGATCGATGCGCTTGGAGGTCCGATTTGTGAACCTGTTCAAGCAATCGAACCCGAAAACGTCGCTGGAGCTGAAGGTCGTCAGGAAGCTGCCGCTCAATCGGCCGGTCGCCAAAGCACTGGCGCCCCCGCTGCCCGCACCGGCAACGGAGGAAAGCGAGTAGGGGCAGGAGTCAATTGGTCTGTTGGTCTATTGGTCTGTTGGTCTGTTAGCAATTAGGCATCTAGACTGTCAGGAGGATTGATGGAGGCCTGAACGCAACAGCGGCATCCGCGTGGCGTTCACCGGTTCGCCATCGCCTGGAGCATTTCCAGGGCCGGGCGGTATTGCGGGTCGATCTCCAGGCAGCGGTTGAGGGCCTGGCGGGCGAGGTCGGGCTGGTTGGTCTGCATCTGGATGGTGGCCCGGGTGTAGGGGTAGGACGGATCGCGAGGCGAAAGCTGCTCGGCGCGGGCGATGGCGTCTAGGGCCTCTTGGGTGCCGCCGGTCTTGTGCTCGGCCAGTGATAGGTTGTACCAGAAACGGGCCTGCGAGGCGTCGCGCAGGACGGCGGCCCGGAGCGAATCGCGGGCGGCGAGGTCCTCTCCCATCTCGCTATAGAGCAGACCCAGCCAATAGGGGTAATAGGGGTTATTCGGCTCGATCCGCGTGCCGTCGTGCAGCACCTTGACGGCATCGAAGGACCGCCCCTGCTGTTGCAGGAGCGTGGCATACTCGTGCCGTGCGGGAGCCAGTCGTGAATCCCACTTGAGGGCCCGCTCAAACCACGGGGCCGCCTGGGCGGAACGTCCGGTGTCCATCAGGAGTCGAGCCTGCTGATACGCCCCCATGGGCTGGTCGCAACGGTTCTCGATAAACGCGGTCAGCTCGCGGCCGGGCGGCGAGGTCAGATCGATCTGCCGTCGCAGGGCCCACGCGGCTTTGATACGCACCAGACGGCTTGGGCTGGCCAGCATCGGAGCCAATAGCTGGGTGACGCTCTGACCCAACGGCTCAAGGGCGTCTATGACCACGGCCTGGACCAGCGGTGACTCATCACCCAGCCGACCGACGAACTCAATCGCCACAGCCTGCTGCATCGGCGATGGGTCGGGGCTCTGGAGCACCGCGTCGAGGAACTTGAGGTTCACCGCCCGCCAGTTGGGGTTTTTCTCTTCGCGAAGCATGGCCAGCAGGTCGGGGGCGGCGGACAGATCGCCGGCCTTGAGCCGGGCTTGGAGCCGCGCTCGCCTTTGTGTCGGACGGTCCATCCGGTCGCCGTACCACTCCTGGACATACTTGATGTTCCAGTCGAGGCCTTCTTTCTCGTGGCAGCGCATGCAAGCGTCGGGGATGCCGTGCTCTTTGTTGAGCATCGGATCGGGAATGGTCATGCCATGGTCACGCCGCCAGTGGCGGGCCATGTAGACGGTCTGCGGCATGTGGCAATCGACGCACTTGAAGCCGGGCTTGTCGGACGGGTGGCGGCTGTGCTCGACCTCGTCGATCGGCCGCTTGGTGGCGATGCCTTTTTCGTGGCAGCGAAGGCACAGTTTGTTCTCGGTGGTAGCGACCTTGCCGCCGTGATAGTAGTGACAGTCGGTGCACCGCACGCCCCAGGCGTACATCAGGCTGAGCGAGAACGCCACGTACTCAAAGTCCTCGTCCCGAACCTGGCCGTCGGGATAGAAGATGTCCGAGAGATCAGGAATCACCGGGTCGTAGTGGTCGAGGAACTTCTCGCCCGGGACGAAGTTGCCGGTCAAAGTGCCGCGGCGGGCGTGACAACCCGCGCAGGTCTCGATGTACCGGTCGCGATCGAACTCGGGAATGGTCGGGTCGCCGGGCTGATCGGGATGCTCGTCCTGCCAGTCGTTGTGGGCCTGCATGGGTCCGTGGCACTGCTCGCAGCCGACGCCTTTCTCGAGATAGGTCGAGGCGTAACCGTCGTCCGACGCGCGGTAGCCCTTCTGGAACTTGGTGGTGTGGCAAACAGCACACATGTCGTTCCAGTTCATGCCTCGCTGCGTCCAGTGGCCCCACTCCCAGTGCTGTCGATCTTCGTCGCCGTAAACGTCAAACCATTCCTTCTTCGCCGGGTCAAAGGCCAGTTCGGTGACCTGCAGACGATCGCCGGGGAACGGAATGAGGTATTGCCACAACGGATCGACGCCGATGACACCGATGGGCTCGAACTCCTGTTGCCTGCCGTCGGGACCCATGGTGGTCAGAACCAGGCGGCCGTCCCGCATGTCGGCATACGAGGTCTGAGTGCCATGGCGAATCTCGCGACGAGGCGAGAAGGCCGGGTGGTCCAGATCGGGCACAATGTCGCGCAAGGCATTGGCGTGATGCGACGTTTTCCACTCGGCGTAGGCCTCTTCGTGGCAACGTTTGCAGGATTCGGAGCCACCCCAGGCGCTGGCGGGGGCCGGTGCCGAGGCCGGCTGGCTTGCGGGAGTGCCGGCCGGAGCAGACGCCGACGGCGCCGGACGCGAATCACAGGCCGACAAGGCGACCGGCAGCAACACCGATGTCAACACAATCCGCTTCAAAGTCGGTCAATCCAGTGCGTCAATCAGAGGCGTCAGTTCCAGGAAACCCAGCCATCGCATTACACCAGCACGACGTGACCGCCGGCCGGCCGCAGCACAGCCCGCCTGAAACCATGCCACGCCACACGTCCCGCAGGTTCAAAGCGTACTCGACGAGCGCCGCGAACAAAAGCGCCCGCACACTTCTCAGAACACAAGTCCGCGATTGACCCGGTCACCAGGTTACCCGAATCTCCGATGTCGGCAGGACTTGCTTGAATCGCGCGAGCATAGCTCGCCGCCGGGCGTCGTAGCGCCAGCCAGGGGCGGCGGGCGCGGCATCGGGCGTCAGGGAGTCAACCACCTCCTGGCCGACCCGCACCGTCAACGGCTTATCGACGTTGGCCACGATCAGTTCGTTGTCCTGGCCGGGCAGGAAGGCGACTTTGACCTGCCATGGTCCGCCCGGAACCGGCGGATCGACTTCCACCGGCTTGCCCCAGGAACTGACGTGCCAGCGACGATGGCCCAGGTCGTCGCGGACGACGCGCGTCCATGGGTCGGACCAATTGGGCAAACGGTCTTGAGCCTGAAGACAACGCATCAGCAGGCCGGGGTAGATCAGGGCCGGGTAAGCGATGTTGGTCTGGATATGCCACGAGTCGGGGTAGAGGCCGATCCATGGTTCCTTGTCCATCATCTGCTGGAGGCCGCTGAGTACCACGCCGTCGGCAATGTAGCGCAGCAGCGGGTCAGGGCGACAGGCGTCCAGTTCGATTACATGCTGGGCCCACTCCAGCCCGCACCACTGCACCAGCACGCCGAACCAGTTGACCACGTAGAACGTCGGTCCGAGGACTGGGACGGTACCGTAGGGTGTGACCTGGGGCCGGCCGCTGCGGTAGGCTTCGGCCAGCGGGATGGCGTGTCGGTTCCAGTCATCCTTGTCGCGAGTCGCCACCAGGAAGCCGCCGCGGTCTTCGATGGGCACGTGCCAACTGTAGACAAATGGCACACCGCACCAGGCCCAGTAGGAGGCATCATCCAGCCATTGCGGATCGCCGGTGATCTCGTAAGCCAGCCGGTAGGCCTCGGTCGACAGGGCGGCGGCGCGGATGTCGGGAATCTGCTGGTGCACCTCCCAGACTTGCGCGCCGCGAGGCACACGGAAGCGCCGCATGGCGTCGAGCGCTTTGAGGGCGGCATCGATCTGCGGCTGGGATCCGGTGAGACGAGCGTACTTGAGAATCGGCAGAGCCTGCTGGACACAGGTGCCGATGCAGGTGGAACCGTCTTCGCCGAGGCTGTCATACTTGCCTTGGGTCAACTCGCGGCAGGTCTTGCGTATTTCCTCGGTGTTGACGAAGGGCCAAGTGCCGTCCGGCCGCATGGCGGCCATCGCGTTGCGAGCGGGGCCGTCGTGGGNNACCGCGCGGACAACAAGCCGGCGGCGTCGATGATCTGGCGGCCGGCCTGGCCGGTCCGATCCACCCACTGCGCCTGGCGGGTCTCGATCGAATGGCCGATGAGCGTAGCCGCGATCTCGGGATTGTGGCGGCTGCTCGTGTCCATGTACCAGTGATACCGCCAACCTTTCTCCTGAGGCCAGTACATTGTCTCGCCGAGACTGCGGGCAATCAGGTCGTATGTCTGGCGGTCGTCGTAACCGCGAGGCGGCGGTGTGGGCGTGCCGAATACGTCGTACCACCAGCGGGCGACCATGGCGACGGGCACGTCCGGTTCGGCGACAAGCAGCGCCCGGATCTCCAGTACTTCCTCGTCGGCGAGTGTATGTGGCCGGCGGGCCAATGACTCGTTTTCCTCACGAGCGGGCACGGAGAGCTTCATCAGGTGGTTGGATTGTCCGTCGAGGAAGTTGGGTGATGCGAAAGTCGCACAAGGGCCAACGTCGGAGCCTGACGCCGCCGGCGGCCATACGACCGCGGAGGTCAGACCTCCTGCTTCGACGGCCATCATGGGCAGCGTGATCTTGAACGGANNTCTTGAACGGATGCGGTGACCAGCGGTCGGCGAACTTGTCTCCGACGGCTCTGTTGCTTGAGGAGGACCAGCCGGGCTCGAGGAATTCAAGTCCGCCGAAGATGGCGAAGCGGTCGGTCGGGTCACTTGCCGGGTCGCGGTCTGCCCGCAGAACGGGGACGGAAAGATCGAGAACCTGTCCGCCCGGGGGGCCTCGCAAACGACCGGCAATCTCGATCGCCTCGTGCCCGCCGATTTGCCGCAGATTCAACAGGATTTCGACCTGCCAATCAGGCAGACCGGAGATCTGACCGCTGAGCAGGACCATGTCGGGTGAGGACTGGGCTACCGATAGCAGCAGACAGCGAGTGACGGCCACATCGTCGCTCAGCACCGTGACCTCAGCCAGAGGCAAAAGCCAGCCGGCAAGTCGATCGGCAACCATCCAGCGGGCCGCGCCGACATGCTGGCTGTCGGGTGTGGGGATAAGATCGAGCCGGACGCGATCGGACCGCAGACCCGGAAGCGTCGGCAGCGACTCGCCCCGGCCCACGATGACGCCGGCCTCGGAATCGACAACCACCTGCCCGCCGGAAGAGACGCGAGCCCGACATGACTGCACGCCCGGCCTGTCAAAACGGACGGGTACCGTTGACCGGGCAATCGCTCCTCGCAACGCAGAATGAACCGGCTTGCGTCCCTGAGAATCGGGCGCGTCCGCCGAGACACCCGCAATTTCGATCTGGAGATCATCCGTCGCTCGGCGGCCGTCGACCTGCCGGATCGTCACGATCGCTTGCGCGTCCTCCCCCACGGCAACCTGATGGGCGCCTGTCGCAAATCGCGTTTCGAGAACAGGCGGCTTGCGAACCAGTTCGACGAAATCGATCTCGATCTTGTTCGCGGACGGACCGTTGAGCGGGTCGATCCGAAAGGCAGTCAGAACACGGCCGGCATCGGCGGTCCGGCCCAGCGGGAATTCGGCGGTCACAAAGCCGCCGGGCTCGACCGGAGGTTGGCGATCGAAAAAGTATTGCCGCGAGCACTGCTTCTCACTCCAAGCCGGATCGTCGCGAGTGACCCAATAGACCGCCGACTCACCCCCCTTTTCGCCGCGCAAGCCGACACGCACGACCAGGCCGTCCAACGGTACCTCGACCGGCGGCGCGAAGACATATGCATCGGGGTGCGACGTGGCGATGTGCAGCCTGCCATCGGCGACCGCCAGATCCTGCACACCGTTCCCTCCACGCCAACCCTCAAGATCACCCGGTTTGCCGAAGTCCCAGCGGCGGAGCACGTCAGGTTCAGCGGCAAACGCCTGAATGCCGCTCTGCGTGACCGCGATCACCAGCATCAACCCGATTCCGCGACGAAAGATCCGATGAGTAGTCGGAGACATGAACTGCTCCTTTGTCATTGTGTGCCATGACTCGACTGAGCTCGTCGAAATCTGCTCTGCGAGCAGTGCATTCTCGCTCCTGCACTGCCGACACCTCGACTTTTGCCATTCTTGGGACCTAGCCGGGGGGTCGGCGATGCTCAACAAAAAGA
>MTKZ01120004.1_pt1 | contig 14533 bp, 9 predicted proteins | sample 1042781 | NCBI WGS metagenome assembly MTKZ01 (sample SAMN06212207, study PRJNA360539) | anaerobic digester metagenome | biome: Wastewater treatment plant; material: sludge; isolation source: anaerobic digester fed with sludge from wastewater treatment plant | place: Denmark: WWTP Viborg ...
CTCCCCGTCGTCTTCCTGCTCCGCCAGCGGCCGGATGTCCCGGCTCCCGGTCGCCGCCAACAGCGCCCGCGCATCCGCCTCCCTGTACTTGGCATCCGTGGAATCAAGCACAATGGCAAACCGGTCGGTCGTGACCAGCTCCATGACGCCCGAATCGTGCAGCGGCGAATGCCAGCGGCCGAGCCCGCAGAAAAAGAGCATCGCCCCCATCGTCGCCAGAGCCGCCAGCAGAACGAACATCTCGAAGTAGATGGGCACGTACGCCTGCCAACTGAACAGCGCCTTGCCGCCAATATGAATGGGGTAATGAAGCGTATTCAGCCCGCCGGTCAGCAGCAGGCCGACAGCCACACCGACAAACCCGGCCCCAATGGCAAAATACGGCACCGGCGAGGCCTTCAAACCCATGGCGTCATCGAGCCCGTGCACGGGGTACGGCGTGTGGCAGTCCCACTTGCGGTAGCCCGCATCGCGGACCTTCTCCGCCGCCCGAATCAGTTCGTCGGCGCTGTCATACAATGCGACCAGCCCCACGATTCTGGTGGCAGGATCAGCCATGGCCACCTCCGTGCGACGGCTGCGACCCGGGCAGAACCGCCTTCACCTCGGCGATCGAAATCGTCGGCAGGAAACGGCAGAACAGCAGCACCAGCGTCAGGAACAGGCCGAAACTGCCCGCCAGGAGGCCCAGATCCACCCACGTCGGCTTGAAGTAGTCCCAACTGCTCGGCAGGTAGTCGCGGTGCAGGCTGGTGACGATGATCACGAACCGCTCGAACCACATGCCGACGTTGATCAGGATCACGATCGGGTACATCAGCAGCGCTGAGCGCCGAAACCGCCTGAACCACAGCAGTTGCGGCGACACGACGTTACCGAAGATCATGATCCAGTAAGCCCAGGCGTACGGTCCCGACGCGCGGTTCGCAAAGGCAAACCGCTCATAGGACAAGCCGCTGTACCAGGCCATAAACAGTTCCATCGCGTAGGCGTAACCGACCATCAGCGAGGTCACGATCACGATCTTGTTCATCAGTTCCAGATGATTGTCCGTAATCAGGTGCTCCAGCCGGAACATCTTCCGCATGACGATGACCAGCGTCGCAACCATGCCAAACCCGCTGAACACGGCGCCGGCCACAAAGTACGGCGGGAAAATCGTCGTGTGCCAGCCGGGTAGAATCGACACCGCGAAGTCAAACGACACCACGCTGTGAACCGAGAGCACCAGCGGCGTGGACAGACCGGCAAAGAGCAGATACGCCTTCTCGTAATGGCTCCAGGCCCGCGCACTGCCCCGCCAACCTAGGCTCAGCAGCCCGTACAAGAACTTGCGGAAGGGGTGCTTGGCGCGATCTCGCGCGACCGCCAGGTCCGGCAGCAGCCCCGTGTACCAGAACAGCACGGACACCAGGCCGTACGTCGAAACAGCAAAGACGTCCCACTCCAGCGGCGACCGGAAATTCTGATAGACCCCCTGGTCGTTGGGATACGGCAGCAGCCAGAACATCGCCAGCCAGGGACGCCCGGTGTGGATCAACGGGAATTGCAGGGCACAGATGACGGCAAAAACCGTCATGGCCTCGGCGAAGCGGGCAATGCCCGTGCGCCATTTCTGCCGCAAGAGAAAAAGAATCGCCGAAATCAGCGTCCCGGCATGGCCGATGCCGATCCAGAAAACGAAGTTGACAATCCCGAACGCCCAGCCGACCGGCACGTTGTTGCCCCATGTGCCGATGCCGTGCATCACGGTGTAGGCCACACTGATGACGAAAACCCCTGCCAGCGTACTGCTCACGGCGAAGGCCAGCCACCAACGGATGGTCGGGAATGACTCCATCGGCCGGCAGATGTCGTCGTCCAGCCGGCGAAGGTTCACTTCCCCGCTCACCAGCGACGCCGGGGCCAGAAGGGAAGGGTTCGCGCTCATGCGTGATGCCCTCCCTGCTCCTGTTCAGCCGTNNAGCCGCCAGGTCGGGATGCGGATTCCGCACCCGCGCCAGGTAGACGACGTTCGGCCGCGTGTTCAGTTCCTCAAGCACCAGAAACCCTCGTCCGGAGGCCTTCAGCCGCACGATCCGGCTGTTCGGATTATTGGCGTCACCAAAGACGATCGCTCCGGCCGGACAGGCCTGCTGGCAGGCGGTGCGGACCGCCCCGTCGGGCACGGCCTGGCCGCGATTCAACGCCGCAAAGCGGGCCTCATTGATTCTCTGCACGCAGAACGTGCATTTCTCCATCACCCCCACGCTTCGGACGGTCACCTGCGGATTGAAAGCCAGTTCTTGAACCGGATCCTTCAATCGCGGCTCGTGATAGCGGAGGAAGTTGAACCGCCGCACCTTGTAGGGGCAGTTGTTCGAGCAGTAGCGCGTGCCGACGCAGCGGTTGTAGACCATCTCGTTGAGCCCGTCGGGGCTGTGTGCCGTTGCGTTGACGGGGCACACCGATTCACATGGAGCGCTGTCACAGTGCTGGCACATCATCGGCTGGTGACGGATGACGGGATCGTCCGGGTCGCCGTCCTCGTAGCGGTCGATACGAATCCAGTGCATCTCGCGGCTCTTGCCGACCTGCTCCCGCCCGACAATGGCGATGTTGTTCTCAGCCTGGCACGCGGCCACGCAGACGCCGCACCCGATGCACTTGCCCAGGTCGACGGCCATCACCCACTTGTGTCCCCTGGAGTAATCCACAGGCGGGTTCATATCGACCATCCGGGGCCGGTGCCGTCTGTGCTTCACGAAGTCGGCTTCGCGCCGGTACTGCTCCAGTCTCCCGTCGAGCACAATCGGCCGGCCCTGCATAGAAAAGTGCTTCTGCGTTCGCGCGAACTGCCGGGTCCCGTCGGCCTTGCTCACTGTGGCGTTGACGGCCAGCCTCGGAGTGTCGGAATTCTCGACGCCGATCAGCGCGGCGATATTCACTCCGCCCCCCTCGTGTGCGATTCCGCCGCCGGCCGTGCGACCGTAGCCCAGTTGAGCAATCACCGCGCCATCGGCCGTCCCGTTCTGGACCACAACCGGCAAGCGGACCGTCCGGCCACCGACGGCCACCGAGACCCGATCACCCTCGTTCACGCCGAGGGCTTCCGCGGTCTTCCGGCTGACCGCCGCCCAGTTGTCCCAGACAATCTTGCTGATCGGGTCCGGCAGTTCCTGCAGCCAGCCGTTGTTCGCGAATCGGCCGTCATGCACCGAATGGTGCGGTACCAGAACCAGCTCATACTCTCCCACCTTGGCCTCGGTGTTCGCCATCGCTTCCGCCGCCGTGCGGTCCAGCTTCGGCGATTCCACCGGCTCGGGCCGGAACCAGCCGCCAATCCGCAGTTGTTCGTTCCACGCCCGCTCGGGGGCCTGCTGCCATCGGCGCTTGACGAACGCATGCCAGTCGGCGGCCTTTCGGATCGGATCGTCCGCGGCCGCCAGCCCCTGCGTCCATCGCAACAGTGATTCAACCGCCTGTCGCGTATCGAATAACGGGGCAATCACCGGCTGACACAGACTCTCCACTCCTGGCCGACAGATCGCGTCATTCCAGGACTCGAGGTTGTGGTTGCTCGGCAGCGCCAATGTGCAGAGCGACAGCGTCTCCGTCTCATGGAGATCATGCCCCACCGACAGCCTGGCTTTGCTTAGCAGCTCCCTGAATCCCATTCCCGGCATGTCGTACACCGGGTTGACGCCAAGGCAGATGACGACCTCCGCGCCGCTGGCGACCGTCGCCGCGACCTTCTCCATGGGTGTTACCGGCAGCGACGCCGGCCGGCTGTTCCATTCGAGCGTCCTGCCCGGTGCCCCCAGCACCTCGTTCAAAAGTGCGACCGCCGCGTGAGTCGCCGGAGGCAGGTGCGGACCGGCGACAACAAGAACCCGCTCCCTGTGCGCCGCCAGATCCTTCGCGATCGCGACCAGGACCTTCGTATCGAGATGGTGAACCTCGGCCAGCCTGCCAAGCGGTTCCGCATCGCCGGCGACCGCCTGCCGCAGTGCATTAGCCATCGCCGTCATCGCCGACGGCCGCAACCGCAAACGATGGTCGGCATTGGAGCCGGTCACGGTCATCGCTGACTCGATCACATGCAGCCGCGAGATCTCGGCGGAGGCATGGTCGTGCTCGTGCAACTCCCGGCCTGCCACAAACGTTCGAATGTTCTCCAGCACCGCGCCATCGCCGGCCAGGAAGTCCGAATCGAGGCTCAGAATGATCCGTGCCTTGTCAAACAAAGGCCGCCACTCGCCATCCGCCCCGTATAGCCTCGCCCACGTCGACCTGCGAGGGCCGTCGTGAGCCGACTCAAGAACAAGGTGCTGAGCCCGCGGGCACACCTTCAGGAACTGGCCGACCAGATTCCGCTCGGCCGGTCCGAGGGTGGAACGCGTCGCCAAGAGGACCGATTTCGCCTCCCGCAGAACCCTGACGATCTGCTCGTCGGCGGCCTGCCAGGTCACATCCTCCCAGGCGCCTGCTGGACCTCCGCTTGCCTTGCGGATCGGCCGGCGCAGCCGGTCGGGATCATAAAGCGACAACAGTGTCGCCTGCATGGCCGCGCTGCTGACGCCGGCGTTTGCCGGATGATCGGGGTTGCCTTCCACTTTGATGGGCCGCCCGTCCACGGTCCGGATGAGCATCCCGTAAGGGAATGGACCTTCCGTCCAGGTGGATGAGTAATAGAGCACCCTGCCGGGCTTCTGGTACTCAGGGCTGTCAACACGACTGATGATCTTGCGCTTGGGCTTCCGCTCGCACCCGGCCACACCGGCCGCCAATGCCACCGTCGCCCCCATGAACGCCTTCATCACCCCTCGCCGCGTGAGATCGCCAACCGGCGAGAAATCTTCGCTGTGCGTCGGCAGAGCCGCCTGCTTGAGCAGCCGGATGGTAGCATCGCTGTGGTATCTCTTCTTGCGATACTGGCTCATGGCTCCCTGCTTCACCGATGACAGGCCGTACAGTTGATCGGCGCCCGGGTCGCATCACCCCGCGCCTCCGCCGCCGAACCCGCCGGCGGAGCCTGCTTGTGGCAGTCCAGACACCAGGACATCTTCAAGCCATATTCCCGGCGAACGTGCTCCATCTTCTCGACCGGACCATGGCATTCCTGGCATGTGAGCCCGGCCGTCATGTGCCGGCTGTGGTCGAAGTACGCGAAATCCGCCAGGTCGTTCACCTTGTTCCAGACGATGGGCTCCTTCCTCTCCCAATGGGAAAGCAGGATCGCAATACCCGGCTTGAGCCGCCCCTGCGCGTCCTTCGTTTGGACCTCCAGATGGCAGTTCATGCAAACGGTCACGGACGGGACCGTGGCGGAAGGCCCGGTCTCGGCCTCCACGTGGCAATAGAGGCAATCGATCTGAAGCGTCCCGGCGTGAACCTTGTGGCTGTAGGGCAGTGGCTGTTCGGGCTCATAGCCCGCCTCAAGGTTCGACGGCCAAAGCACATAAGCGCCGAAAGCCCCTCCCAGCACCACGGCGAATAGAAAGACTCCGATCGCAATGTAGACCCTGCGTTCGAACTTCCTGGTAAACATTCCGGATCAACACCCAGCCGCCGTGGCGAATAGCACAACTGCCCCGCACTGGGCGGGGTTTGGGATCTGCACCGTTTGTAAGAGGATAGGGCAGATGGGCTCAATCTGGCAACCCGAGGCGGGTTGAACTCAGACTTTTCTCAATGGTCCAGGGGTAAGCTGAGCTGGATCGACCACAGCCGGGAATGCGAGCCCCGGCCGGCGGGCTGGGCCGGGGTCTGAGGTCACGTCGAGGGGAATGGCGACCGTCGGCACTTCGGGCTATCGGCCATCCTGGGTAAGGGGAGTCTCAACGCTTGTGGTCAACCGAGGTCTCTTCCTCGTCGAGGACGGTACCTCCTCCCCGATACACGACCATGCCATGCAAACGAAGCCGGGTCGGATCACCGACGAGCCTTGCATCGATTCGGGCCTCCACAGTGCTCTCGTACTCGACCTCGTCGTCATCCACCTCGCTGGGTTGCACCAGCGGGACAATAATCTGCACCGGCTGGTTGCGCCTCGATTTGTCAAACAGATTCAAGACCAGATCGAATGATTCGCCCGCACCCGGATGCTCGATCTCGACGTCATACTCCACGAACAGCCGCCATTTTTCGCCGTCCCACCGGATCTCCGCGTCCAGATCCTCGATGTCGACCTCTGTCCTGTGACCGGACAAGTGGCCAAGTTCAGATCCGCTCGCCGATGCGACCGCCGAACCCAGCAGGAGACCCACTGCCGCCATCATTCGTGAGGTTGTCATCATCGCACATCCGCTCCTGAATGGGATGAAACTGAAGTTAGGCTTTCCTCATCCAGACAGACACCGCCCGCCGCTGAAGGTTAGCCGTCAGGCCGCGCAAGCCCCCGCAAAGACCAGGGGGGAGATCACCCTATCGGCCAAATCCGCGACGTTGTATCGTCCTGACTTTGACTCCCTTTTTGCCTTTTTCAGACCCACGGCCAGCCAGCAATCGCTCGTTCCGCGCCTCCCGCCACTTGCCCGCGCCGCCCACCCCGGCCGCGGGATCTGATCACGACCGCAACATAGGCCCAGCCACCAGCCAGGGGCATGGCTCAGGCCTCCCCGACGGCCAGTTGTTCCGCCTCCCGGGCCACCTGCCGGCCTCGCTCGACGTTCACGAGCGCCAGCAGGATACCGCCCACCGCGAAACAGGCGATGACCGACAGAATCGGCGTGCGCCCGGGGAGCCCGGCCGCAAGCATGATCGTCCACACCGCCGGCCCCATGATCCCGGCGAACTTCTCCATCACCGCAAACAGGCCGAAAAACTGCCCCGACTTGTGCCGAGGAATCATGCTCGCGAAGAGCGACCGGCTCAGGGCCTGTGCCCCGCCCTGCACCATCCCGACCCCCAGGGCCAGCAGCAGAAAATGGAGCGACGTGGTCATGAAGTACCCGCCGATGCTGATGAACGTGTAGACCACGAGCGTCAGGAAGATGCACGGGCGGTTGCCGATTCGCCCGGCAAGACCGCCGAACAGGAACGCGAAAGGCACGCCGACGAACTGCGTGATCATGATCGCGCCGATCATGATGGTGCGGTCGAAATGCAGGCCCTCTCCGTAAATGGTGGCCAGGCGGTAAATGGTCCCGATGCCGTCGTTGTAGATCAGGAACGCCAGCAGCATCATGAAGGCATCCTTGAACCCTCGCAGATCGCGGAGTGTGGCCCAAAGCTGCGAGAGCGATGCGTTGACGATATCGCCGAACCCGTGGCCGTCGGAATGCATTTGAACCGGCGGCTCAGGCACGCGCCGAAAGAGCGGGAGAGAGAAGAGCAGCCACCACACCGCCACCGAAAGGAAGGCCACCCGCGTGGGCCAGGTCCCCTGCTCAGGTGACGCAGGCTGCCGGGCAGGTAAACCCACGATGCTCGGATCAATCCACACCAGTTGGATCGCCAGCAGCACCCCCCCGCCGATATAGCCGAGGGCATAGCCCGCGCTGGACACGCGGTCCATCTCGTCCTTCTTGGCGNNCTTCTTGGCGATGTGCGGCAGCAGGGAGTCGTAAAACACGAAGCTGCCGTTCACGGCGATGTTGGCAACAACAAACAGCAACGATGCCAACAGTAGATCGTTGTAGCCAATGAAATACATGAAACCCGTCGACGCCAGACCGATGCCCATAAAGAGCTTGATCAGCCGCTTCTTAACCGGCAGGAAATCAGTCATCGCCCCAAGCAGCGGCGCGAGCATCGCGATAAGGACCAGTCCGATGGTCGTCGAAAGCGTGAAACGCATCTGCGAGGCTTCCGGCGCCAGATGAGCCCCCGCCACGCTCGAATAGTAGATAGGAAACACGGCGGTCATGATCGTGGTCACAAACGCCGAGTTCGCCCAGTCGTACATCGCCCAGGCCCGCAGTTCGGGCCGGTGCAGACCGAGACGTTCCAGAAACCCGACGCGCGCCGCGGGATGTGCAGCAGCATAATCAAGACTTGGAGGCTCGGAATGGCCGGACCGGTCGGAACTCATGGGCCCGGACTATATCACCGCGGGGATTCCCTGTCACGACCGCAGCCACGATTGACACGCTCGCTCAGGCAGCGCCCAATGACGAATGTCGAAATCCGAATGACGAAGCAGGAATACTATACGCTGACGCGTTACGAACTCCGTCATTCGGGTTTCTGGTCTCTCTGGTCATTCGGATTTCGTGATTCGGGCTTCTTTCGTCATTCCGTCCAGCCGGCGTACGTTTCAACGAGCCGACGGGCGTCGCTCGGACTCTCATCTAACAGCTCCACCCGCCATCGCCCGACGGACAGCGAGCGAAGCTGCGGCAACAGTCCCGCCCCCGACTGAGCGCGGCGGTTGTACACCGTACTGCGTCCGGCCCGGTCGACGAGCAGCGGATGATCAACGCCGAGCCGATCCCTCAGGTGAAGGCGGTGCCGTCGGCACGGGCGGCTGCACCTCCGGCAGTCGTCGGTCTTCGAAAGCTCTGCGGCCAGACAATGGGCCATGTGGAACATTGGGACATGCTGATAGACCACAACTTCCAGGACCGTGCCCGGCAACATCGCCGCCAGAGGCGCCAGTTGGGCAACGTTCAGATCATAGGAGGCCGTCACACCGACCACGCCAAGTTCCATCAATGTTGCGGCCGTGATTTCGTTGGCCGCATTCAGCGAGTGGTCCGCGACCAGCGGGATCTGAGGAACATGCTCCCTCAGCAGGTGAAGCGCCGCCAGGTTTCGCACCAGGATCATGTCCGGGCCAAGGTCTGCCAGAACTCTCATCAGTGCCTCTTCTCCCGGTTTGCAGATTCGCGGGGTCGCCAACCCCACGGGCACGCCCGCGGCTCGGCATCGTTCAACTGCCTTGGCATCCTCGGCACCATCCAGGAGGTCGGCGTATACGGCCGATAACCGGCCAATGCCGGCCTCGGCATGCCACTTCAGGACGGCGTCCAGTTGCCCCAAGTCCCGAACCAGAATGCGTAGATTCGGGTTTGTCATCCAATGATCGGCAGTCTTGCCGCAAGCCCGATGGCCCATCTGATATCGAATCGCCATCAGCGCGTTGCGGTCGGCAACCCCATGACGTGACGCGGCGGCCCTTTGTTCAAGCAACAGCCGTACCGCTTCGCGGCGTAGCTGGTTCAGCACACTCTTGGGGACCATGAACGGCAGGCTTGCGACCGCGGCGCCTTTGTCCACCACCTGCACCGAGGCCAGCTCGAATGGGGTATCCCCCAGCCGGCTGAATTGTTCCTCGACAAGAGTGCCAGTCAGTGGATGTCGCCTGGCCTCCGCCAGCGGTTCCTGTGATTCGACTCGGGCCACGTGCCCGCGGTCATCCTCCAGCTCGATCAGCAAATGCCGCTGCGACGAGACCGACGCACGGACTCTCACGGGCACCCTGCGGACGGCGTCAACTCTGCCGTAGGTCTTCTCCAACTCGCGTCGGATGGCCGGGTCATCCGTCTTCCACACCACGCTGCCAACCGCCACAGCCGCCACATTCACGTCGCCTTGGCCGAACCGCAGTTCCACGCAGGTTGCGGGATGCCCTCCCGCCGAATGCTGTTGATCCGCCTTCTCAACCGCGTATACCCGCCCTCCCTGCTCGTCTGGCTCGGCCTCCCCCGCGTCGAACAGCACGCCGTCGCCGGGTTTGAGCGGAGAACGCTCGCCGCCGTCATCGCCGCGCCGCAATTCAACCAATACGCCTTGTCGAGTCTTGCCGATCACCCTGCCGACATCGACTCCCCTGCTCTTCGGAAAACGGCCATCCACCAGATCCTGATGCCGATCGCCGTCGAGAAAGCCGTGCGTGAACCCTCGCGAGAAGCTCTGCGTCAGCACCGTTTTCTGCTCGGGGCCGAGGCTGAACTCCCGTCCGGCCTTTGCCGCGTCAATCGCCTGGCGATAGGCGCCTGTCGCTGCCGCGACGTAGTGCGGGCCTTTGAGACGGCCTTCGATCTTGAATCCGCTGACGCCGGCCGCCAGCAACCGCGGAATCAGGTCCCACGCCGCCAGGTCCTTGGCGCTCAGCAGGTACGGCCGCCCGCCCGCCTCGCGGACCTCGCCGTCGACCACCAGCCGGTAAGGCAGCCGACATGCCTGAGCGCACACGCCGCGGTTGGCGCTGCGACCCCACAACGACTCGCTGGCGAGGCACTGACCGCTGTATGAGATGCAGATGGCCCCGTGGACAAAGACCTCCAACTCAACACGGGTCGAGCGCGCAATCGCGGCGATCTCGTCGATGGACAGCTCGCGGGCCAGTATGACTCGCTGGACGCCCATCGCGCCAAGCAACTCGATGCCCTCGGCATGTGTCTGGGTCATCTGCGTGGACGCATGAACCGGCAGAGTCGGGGCGATGGAGCGAATGAGCTGGAGCAGCCCCAGATCCTGCACGATGACCGCATCAGCCCCCGCTTCGACGATGCCCGCCACGAAACCGGCGGCCCGCTCCAGTTCTTCCGAAAAGATCAGCGTGTTGAAGGCCACGTACCCGCGCACATTCCGATCGTGGAGATAGCCCATCACTTCAGGCAGCCGAGCCAGCGTGAAGTTCGCCGCACGGCGACGGGCGTTGAAATCCTCCAGGCCGAAATACACCGCGTCGGCACCGTTGGCCACGGCGGCGCGCAGGCACTCGTCATCGCCCGCCGGCGCGAGCAACTCCGGAGCTCGGAGAGTCGGGGTATCAGCCGGCATCGGGTGAGGCTCCAGGGACATCGTTGAACCCACCATCCTATCAGAGCGAGCTCTCACTCGACGAGCCAGTTGTCGGCGCCATTGATGACCTCCTGCACGTCGATCGGCATGCCCGGTGCCCTGAGGCTGCCGATCTGCCGGTCGAGCATCTCGTTGTAGGTCGGCAGACGGACGTCCCGGAACACGCCGATCGGCTCCGGGAAATCAGGGTGTTGCAGACGGGTCAACAGAAACGCCAGCGCCGGCGAAGAACACCTCTCGTCGTGCACCAGCAGATCGGTCTCGGACACGCCGTTCTGTCCGATTCGCACGATCTCCGGCTGATAGCCGCCAGTCAGACGAATGCCCTTGTCCAGCCCTTTCCCGAAAACCAGCGCTCGGCCGTGGGCCAGCTCGATGATATGGTCCGCGCGAAGCCGACGATCAGTCGCGTAGCTGAACGCGCCGTCGTTGAAGACGTTGCAGTTCTGATAGACCTCGATGAAGGCCGCCCCGCGATGAGCCATCGCCCGCCCCAGCACGTATTCGAGATGATCCGGAATCATGTCTACGCTGCGAGCGACAAAGGTCGCNNGCGAAAGTGCAGGGACTGAGTTGACCGATGAGCGAACCAAACGGCGTCGAAACGGTGACCTTGTTCGGTTCGGACGTCGGCGAAGCCTGCCCCTTGGTCAAGCCGTACACCCGGTTGTTCATCAGGATGATCTTGAGGTCCATGTTTCGGCGAAGAGCGTGCATCAGGTGGTTGCCCCCGATGGCCAGCCCGTCGCCGTCACTGGTGATGACCCAGATGTCCAGGTCCGGCCGCACCAGCCGAAGCCCCGAGGCGATGGCCGGTGCCCGCCCGTGAATGCCGTGGATACCGTAGGTGGCCATGTAGTACGGCAGACGGCCCGCGCAGCCGATGCCGGAGATGAAAACCACCCGATCGGGGTCCGCTCCGTTGGCGGCAAGCACCTTGCGAACCTGCGTCAGCACTGAGTAGTCGCCGCAACCGGGACACCAGCGAACTTCCTGATCGCTGGCATAATCCTTGGGTTTCCTCTTGCGATGGCCGTCAGTCGGGCCGCTCACCATGGCGCCACCTCCTCCTTCAATGCCTGCTCGACGGCCTCGAAGATGCCGGTCACCGTGAAGGGTCGACCTGTCACCCGGTTCAGACGGCGGGCGTTCACCAGATACTCCGCCCGAAGCAGCCTGGCGAGCTGGCCGAGATTAAGCTCGGGCACCAGCACCTTCCGAAAGCCCTTGAGCACCTCGCCCAGGTTCCGAGGCATCGGATTCAGCCATCGCAGGTGGACATGAGAGACCGGCAGGCTGCTGCGGTGAGCCCGCTCGACGGCCGTCCTGGCCGCCCCGTAGGTGCTGCCCCAGCTGATCACCAGCAGCTCTCCTGCCGACGGGCCGAGCACCTCCACATCAGGAATGCTCTCGGCAACCTTCGCCACCTTGGCCGCCCGGAGCAACACCATTCTCTGATGGTTGTGCGGGTCATACGAGATATCTCCGGTGACATCCTCCTTTTCCAGGCCGCCGACGCGGTGCGCCAGACCGGGCATGCCCGGCACCGCCCACGGCCGAGCCAGGTTCTCGTCGCGAGCGTAAGGCTTGAACCCCTCTTTCGGGTACTCGGTCGGAAGATGAAACGGCGGCAGCTCCGCCACCGTCGGCACATGCCACGGCTCCGCGCCATTGCCCAGATATGCATCGCTCAGAATGATGACCGGCGTCATGTACCTGACCGCCACCTGGAAGGCCTCATAGGCGGCTGCAAAACAGTCCGACGGCAGTTGCGGAGCAATGATCGGTACCGGGCATTCGCCATGACGCCCGGCGTAGACCTGGAGCAGATCTGACTGCTCGGTCTTGGTGGGAAGGCCGGTGCTCGGCCCGCCGCGTTGGACGTTGATGATCACACATGGCAATTCGAGCATGACTGCCAGGCCGATCGCCTCGGTCTTCAGGTCCAGCCCCGGACCGCTGGTGCCTGTGGCGGCAAAAGCGCCTCCGTAGGCCGCCCCAATCACCGAACACATGGCCGCAATCTCGTCCTCAGCCTGAAACACTTTGACGCCCATCGCCTCATGGCGAGCGAGCTCGTGGAAGATGTCAGTGGCCGGGGTGATGGGGTAAGACGCATAGAAGAGTTGCCGGCGAGCCCGATGAGCGGCCGCCATCAGGCCGAGAGCGATTGCCTCGTTGCCGCGAATCTTGCGATACAAGCCGGGCTGGAGTTGGGCGGGCTCGACATGGTACTGCTCGGGAAGCAAGTCGGTCGTCTCGCCGAAGTTGTGACCTGCTCGAAGGGCCGACTCATTTGCCCTGAGAAGCGCGGGCGAATCGGCGAACTTCTGCCTCAGCCACTGGAGCGTCGGCTCCAACGCCCGCTGGTACAACCAGCAGACCAGGCCGAGCGCGAAGAAGTTCTTGCATCGCTCGGCCTCCTTGCGAGTCAGGCCCGTCGTGTCGATGGCCTGCTCGGTCAGGGTCGCGATCGGAATGGCAAACACGCGGTACTTCGACAGGCTGCCGTCCTCCAGCGGGTTGGTCGCGCAGCCCGCGAGCCGCAGGTTGTGTTTGGCAAATCCGTCCGTGTTGGCAATCACAATACCGCCTTCTTCCAGGTCACCAATATTGACCTTGAGCGCGGCGGCGTTCATGACCACCAGCGTCTGGATCACGTCGCCCGGCGTGTAGATTTCGTTGCTCGAAAAGCAGATCTGGAATCCGGAGATGCCCGCGAGGCTGCTGGCCGGGGCCCGGATCTCCGCCGGGTAGTCCGGCAGGGTCGCCAGGTCGTTGCCGAACACGGCGGTGGAAGTCGAGAACCGCGCGCCGGCCAGTTGCATGCCGTCGCCCGAGTCACCGGCAAACCGTATGGTTGCCTGCTCGAGCACCTGGACGACCTTGCCGCGAGAGCCTGCCGGCGGCGGAATCGGAGGCGGTTCTGACATGAAACCTCTGTGCTCCTTGAGAACCAGAACAACGCCGACCGATTGTAGTCATTTTTCCTCGTTCTGTCCTGCCCTGTCCACGCATGGTTGTTTCATCAAAGGCCCGTGGAGAGCATCAGGGAATTCGCGGGGTTTTTGGCGCAACCTCCCGCTCTATTGTGCAGGGCCGGCTTTCCTGGTAAAAACGCATCGGGGTGTCTGTTATTCCGGCGGTTTGACGAAGGGGAGGTAAACGGGACCGCCGAGGCAAATGGTCTCTCCGCGGTCGGCGGATGGAGCGTCGTGGCGATCCGCACATTTAAGAGGTTCATGTCACGACACACGATAGACCAGGAAGATCTGGGCGGCTTGCCGCAACAAACGTGATGACGTCATCCCGCGTCATCCCGGTGCTCGTTTATCTGGCGGTGGCCACCACCCTGGCTCTGGCTTTCCTGGGCAGTACGGATCTCATCCGGATGGAGCCGATCATCGCCCTGGGCGCCACACACATGATCGAGAATGGCAGTTGGTTTGTGCCCCACCTGTACGGCGAGGTCTACGCGTTCAAGCCCGGCCTGGCCTACTGGCTGGCCGCGATGGCCGGCTCGGCGTTGGGGTGGTCGGAATTCTCGCTGCGCCTTCCGACCGCCGTCTGCGGCCTGGTGCTGGGCCTGGCCATCTGCCTGGCCACCGGACGCCTGATATCCCCCCGATGCGGCCTGGTGAGCGGGTTGGCGGCAGCCACATCCTGCCTCTTCTTCGAACAAGCCCGGACCATCGGTTTCGAGATGCCCATGGCCCTCGGCGTCGGTGTCGCCGTTCTTGCGGCCATCAGGAATCTGGCAGAGGGGGAGTCGAGCCTGGGATGGTGGATGCTTGCCTGCCTG
>MTKZ01007700.1_pt1 | contig 14528 bp, 11 predicted proteins | sample 1042781 | NCBI WGS metagenome assembly MTKZ01 (sample SAMN06212207, study PRJNA360539) | anaerobic digester metagenome | biome: Wastewater treatment plant; material: sludge; isolation source: anaerobic digester fed with sludge from wastewater treatment plant | place: Denmark: WWTP Viborg ...
GCTTTGCTCTCGTGCTCCATGAGGTAGGTCCTTGCCTCATCTTTGGCTTGATTTATGATCTCTTTATATATCTCGGCCATTTTAACCCCAGGATATCATATTCTCTTTCGCGAAGACTGGTATGCCCCAGTGCATTTTATGTTTATACCGCTTTCTTCTTGACAGATCGCTCTGACGGCCCGCTCCTATTTCTTTTTAATGGTATCCACGGAATCCGAGCCCGTTGGATTATTCAGGACAGATGCAGATGGATTGATCGCATCTTCCTTTATCCTGATGGCTCAGCCAGTTGGATCCCAATCATATCCTCTACCGTCGAGATCTTCGTCACTCAGTTAAGCCTTATAACATCCAGGCGGAAAGGAATTAGATAGGTAAGAATTATGGTTGAGCTAAAGGAATCATCCATATTAATTTGAAATACATTGAGATAACATCCAAGGAAAATGAAATGAGGATAAGAGACACATGGAAAGAAAAAAGTGGATTAAGATATTAAGCCTCAACTTGGGCATTGCCGCCGCCAACATAATAGTCTTCTCTCCCGGATTGATCGGGCTGGAATTGGGTGCCAGTGCATTGGCCGCAGCCTCTGGCAGCACAATCCTCTTTTTAAGCTGGGCCGGGCTGTTTTATGGAAACTATAAGCTCCTTTCTGAGCCGGAAAAATCAATTCCGGTCAGCCAAATCAGCACTATAGAGGGCTATATCGAATCCCTGAATGATCATCGTGATATCAAAACATTCGAAAAGAATATTGCACTCTTGCTTGATCAGATTGAGCGGCTGCAAAAAAAGAATAAGACTATCCGCGAGATCCTTCTGCAGATATTCTGTTCCTCGGAGATCGCTTACAAGAAATTTGATGCCGTCATAGCCGAGGTGGAGAAGATATTCTTCTTAAATATCCGAAGCATCCTCAACAAACTGAATGCATTCGATGAAGACGAATACAATTTCGTTAGAGCAAGACAGGAGGCGGGAGCCTATTCAGAGCAGTTTATAGAGGAAAAATTAAAGGTCTATTACGAATATATAAAATTTATAAATGCTGCTACGGAAGACAATGAGCAGATCCTGCTGAAGCTGGACAAGCTGCTGCTGGAGCTCTCAGGCTTGAACAGCATCGAGAGCGGCGAATTGGAGCAGATGGCGGGCATGATCGAGATCGATAATCTGATCAAACAAGCAAAATACTACAGGAATACGGGGTAGGGAATGAGCATGATGGACGAGAGCAATAAGAAGGTACTTTTAAAGGTAGGCGGATTGGCATTAGCGGTATTCCTTTTGGTTTATTTTGGATACACATCGATTGACGGTGATAAATCTATTGGCATCGGTTCCACTGCAAATTCTCTGGAAAACATCATCAAAGACATCGATGTGACAACTGTTGCACACAAGAGAATCCCGGTTGAGATCAATGGCACAGACCTGACAGATGTTCTGCCTGATATCTCCAAATACCCACCCCAGGTGAGGAGCAGCACATCCAGCTATATCGAAATATTTTCCTCAACAGAAAAGTCAGGGAGCGGTACTGACGGCTGGCTGACGGAGGTGGCCAGAGACTTCAATAATGCGAAGGTGATGATCAACGGCAAACAGGCATCGGTAATGCTCAGAGGAATAGCTTCCGGTCAGGGGGCCGATTATATCACTTCTAAGAAGCACTTGCCGGACGCCTACACTCCTTCCAATGAATTATGGGGGGAGATTATAGTCACCAGGGGGATTAAAGCCGAATTGGTGGAAAATAGACTTGCGGGCAATGTAGCCGGGATCCTTCTCACCAAAGCCAAGAAAGAAGAGCTGGAAAGCAAATATGGACAAGTTAATATCACTACGATTATCAAGGCTGTGGCAAATAACGAACTTCAGATGGGCTATACCAATCCTCTTGCCAGTTCAACCGGGCTGAACTTTTTGGTATCAACATTGCAGGCTATTGACACCAGCAATCTACTGAGCCATAAGGCAATAGCAGGATTTGAGAGCTTCCAGGACAATATTCCTGTGGTGGCCTATACTACCTTGCAGATGAGGGAATCTGCCAAATCAGGCATCTTAGACGGTTTTATCCTGGAATACCAGACCTATTTGAATACTCCGGATATCAGATCTTATGAATTCATTCCCTTTGGATTCAGGCACGACAGCCCAATTTACGCCATAGGCCAGCTATCGCCCGATAAAAAGATGATACTGAGTAAGTTCATAGAGTTCACTCAGCAGGAAAAGTACCAGATACTGGCCACAAAATATGGTTTCAACGGCCTTAATGAATATCAATCCGAGGGGGGAAAAATAAGTGGCGACGCCATCATTCAGGCCCAAAAAATCTGGAAAGAAGAGAAAGATCCCATGCCCATCTGTGCCGTCTTCGTAGCCGATGTATCTGGAAGCATGGACGGCGAGCCTCTGAACAGATTGAAACGCTCATTGCTCGAAGGTCAAAAGTATATCGGCAGTGACAATCTAATTGGCCTGGTGTCATACTCAGACGATGTTCGTATTGACCTGCCTATCTCCAAATTCGATCTGAAGAATAGGTCTTTATTCGCGGGAGCAGTTCGAGATTTGCAGACTGGCGGCAGCACGGCAACCTTTGACGGGATTGCTGTGGCCATGGATATGCTCCGAAAGCAGAATGATTTAGATCCCAATCTGAAGCTGAAGATTTTCGTTCTCAGCGATGGGGAGACCAATAGAGGGCATTCGCTGCAAGAGATCAAAGGCACAGTAGAGCAATCCGGGATCCCCATATACACAATTGGCTATAATGCAGATATCGAGGCGCTAAAGGAGATATCCAGAATCAATGAGGCGGCCAGCATCAACGCCGATACAGATGATGTTGTTGATGAATTGCGCAATCTGTTCAATGCTGAGCTGTGATAGAGGAGGATTAAGAGGGCATAGGAGGGATGGAGATGGGTTTCACAATGGAGCTGCCCAACGAAGCAGCCATCAAGAAGGAGGTCATGCAGCAGGTTAAGCCGTTACCTGAAGAGGTAGCTCAGCTTCAAGAGGTAGCGGAAGGCAATATTGCCGAGATCCTGAACCTGGATATCGGCGAAATTGCCCAAAAGAGGTTCATCCTCCAATCAATCGAGTCTTTTGGAGCTGACTCCATGAAGAACTCGGCAGCTAAAAATTCCATGCTGCAGACGACAGTTGGTAACCTGTCAAGAGAGGGAGAGGAAGGTGGGGTCGTGGCAAATGGGCTTATGGAGCTGCACCGGGAGCTAGAGGACCTGGACCCCAGCCTGATCGACTTCACCAAGACCGGAATCTTGGGCCTGCTATTCAATCCCATACGGGCTTATTTTGCCAGATATCAGAAAGCAGAGTCAGCGATTGCGGATATCATTGCCTCTTTGGAAAAAGGGAAACATAGCCTGAAAAACGACAATACCACCCTGGAAATCGAGCAGCAGGCATTGCGCGATTTGACCAGGAAGCTGATGAAAGAGGTGCAGCTAGGAATCCTTATGGATGAATCGATTGAAAAGCAGTTCGAAGAAGCCAAATCCAGGAACGAGGACCCGGAAAAAATCAAATTTGTCGCTGAAGAGATCCTATTTCCTTTGCGTCAGAGGATCATGGATATGCAGCAGATGATCGTTGTAAACCAGCAGGGTGTAATGGCGACGGAGGTAGTGATCAGAAATAATAAGGAGCTGATGCGCGGGGTAGATAGGGCTAAAACGGTTACAATATCTGCCTTAAGGATAGGAGTCATGGTGGCTGGAGCCCTTTATAACCAGAAGATAGTTCTAAAAAAGATTCAAATGCTCAATGAGACCACAAATGGCATCATCAGCGGCACCTCCCATATGCTGAAGGTACAGGGAGCGGAGATACAGAGACAATCAATGGAGACCACTGTCTCTATCGAGACGCTGAAAACTGCTTTTGCCGAGGTCATGGAAGCACTGGATTCCATCAGCAGCTATAAGCAGGAAGCTCTGCCCAGAATGCGGGATACTGTCAATCAGTTCAAGGAACTGGCCGCCAAGGGAGAGGAGCGGATACAGCAACTGGAGTCCGGCAATAAGATGACGCAATAACAGTAAAGCAACCAATCGAGTCTCAGGCGGGTCAGCACCGATCCACAGCGCCCTGTTAGCAGGAGCCGATCACCGAAGTGATGGCTTGATCCCGCCCCGAGCCCGACTCAAAGCCGTAACAGATGNNCTGTTTTAGGCCTTGTGCCGCGCCCTGGGCCAATGACGAGGACTCCAGATCCAGCCGATTAGTCTGCTACGCCGGTCAAGGCGTGCATATCTCAGACCCTGTTGGTCTATTTCGGCTCTTTCTGGGTTGTTACCTAAATGCTATCATAGACAGCATATCACCGGATTTCAAGTGCTTGTGGCGCATCTACGGTGGGATACGTCTATCAAGCTCTTTTTTTCTGGAGATTAGGTAATTTTGTCCTCGTTCTTGCAGCGCAAAACGCGGCAAACTACATATAATATCATTATAGATACTTATAACTGGCGGTTGAATCCATCCCCTAAATCCAATCCATAATTACCTATATCAAGGATCGCCATAGTGAGAGGCCAGGGATGTTCAATGCAGGCAAATCCATTCCAGTATGATGACTCATGCAAGCACTGCGGAGTCTGGCCCATCTCCGAGGGGCCACATCACCAGGAAAACTGTCCCAGACATCAGCCGGAGATGGCTTATGATTCGGAGCTGAGCCGCAAATACCCCTGCAAGTTCTGCGGGGCGCTCCCGTTTATTGCCGGGCCACATCATAAGAAGGATTGTCTGCGCTGCATTGAGGATCAGTGATCACTGCACAATCACAATCCAGCGCTATTTTGAGGGCTATGTTCTGGCGAATCTAAGCCTGGAAGAACCTATTTGCTTTCCCATGCCCCATCTTTTCTCAGCCATAGGTCCATATCCGCCGAGGCGATCTTTCCCGCGCCCATAGCGCTGATGACCGTGGCTCCGCCTGTGGTTATATCTCCCCCCGCCCAGACCCCTTCCATGGTGGTCCGGCCTCTTTCGTCCACCACCAGGGTGCCCCATTTGGTGGTCTTCAGCTCCGGGGTGTTGGAGGCGATGAGGGGATTGGGCACTGTGCCCACCGCTATGACTACAGTGTCCACATCCACGATATGCTCCGAGCCCTTCTTGGTTCGCGGGCTGCGCCTTCCTGAGGCATCGGGCTCACCCAGCTCCATCTCCACCACCTCCATGGCCTTGACCATGCCCCTGCTGTCCCCCAAGAACCGGGTGGGATTGGTGAGGAAGTCGAAGATCACCCCCTCCTCCATGGCATTCTCCACCTCCTCCAGGCGGGCGGGCATCTCCTCTCTGCTGCGTCGGTAGACCACATGAACCTCATCCGCCCCCAGCCTCATGGCGGAGCGGGCGGCATCCATGGCCACATTTCCGCCTCCCACCACTGCCACCTTCTTGCCCTTTTTGATGGGAGTGTCGTACTCCGGAAATTTGTAGGCCTTCATCAGATTGACCCGGGTGAGGTACTCATTGGCAGAGTACACGCCGCTGAGATTCTCTCCGGCAACACCCAGAAAGCGGGGCGCTCCTGCGCCTATGCCCAGAAACACGGCATCAAATCCCTCTTCGAAAAGGCCCTTGATCTGGACCTGCCGGCCTACCACGCTGTCCAGCTCCAGTTTCACTCCCAAAGACTGAACATACTCTATCTCGGAGCGGACGATATTCTTGGGCAGACGGAACTCAGGGATGCCATAGACCAGAACACCGCCGCCGTCATGCAGAGCCTCGAATATGGTTACCGAGTGTCCCATCCGGGCCAGATCGGCAGCACAGGTGAGGCCGGCCGGTCCCGATCCCACCACAGCAGCCCGCTTTCCGGATGGCGGCAAGAGCTCGCATACAGGGCACTTTTTAGTGGAGAGATCCCAGTCGGCTACATAGCGCTCCAGGCGGCCTATGGCTACGGGTGCACCCTTCTTTCCCAGCACGCATCGGCTCTCGCACTGCACCTCCTGAGGACAGACCCGGCCGCAAATTCCTGGAAGGCTGTTCTTTCTCTTAAGAGCCTGGACCGCTCCAGGCATATCCCCATCACGCAGGGCCAGGATGAAGGCGGGAATCTCCACACCCACAGGACAGCCTTCCACGCACTTGGGCTTCTTGCACTGGATGCATCGGTTGGCCTCCTTAGCTGCATGCTCCGGGCCATATCCCAGAGCCACCTCCTGAAAATTGCATCGTCTCTTCTCCGGAGATTGCTTGGGCATCTCCACCCGGTCCAAATCGATCTTGCCTGACATCTCTAATGCACCCGTGCCTTCTCAGGCTATGAAAGATTGATAATTAATAAGACTTTGCCTCTCGATCCCGCAAAATCCAGGCAGCTTGCCTTGTTTCCTGCTGGTTTGCTATGGCTCAATTTATAAATTCCACCACTCCTTTAAAGATAAATGCCCATTACTGTTTATCCAATTCACCTCAATGCCGTTCATGATGCAATCGCTGATGCATGGCGCTGCCCTGATCTGCCATTGATACGCGACTTTCTGCTCTGGACTATGCTCAAGAGAAGATGCCGATTGGCAGACTCGATGCTTTAAATAATAGAAGGGATCTGCCTTAAGCTGAAGGTGATCAGTCTCATGACCAAGGAGACAGTAGTAGCTGTAATCGCACTAGGCATCTTTGCCTTAGTGGTTTCTTGTTGGGCAATTGATAATCCCGCCATCGAGAATAACGCCACAGCATTGAACAACACCAACCCAGAGCAAAATGCGACCAATAGTACCTTCAGTCCCCTGAATGGTACTGTTGACTCCATCCTTAACCAATCCAACCAGTCTGATCTGTGGAATTGGGGAGATGTTCCGGCTGGATATGTCAAAAAGAATGGCAAGATCGTTCCCGAAGCCTACATAGATTCCGATGAGTCGGTTATGGAAACCCCCAACCAATTATCGCCAAATAATGTGGAGAAAAACACCAGAACCGGTGGGATGCTGGTTCAGCCTAAATAGTGGTCTCTTATCAATCTTTTTTGCTTTTTCCCGTGCGTTCTTATTCCCGCTGAGGATAGAGGCGATATATCATTTAGTCCAGGGTGAAGTCGAAATAGTGATCGCTTTCCCAGCAGCCTTCACAGAAATAGGAGCGCCGGTTCTGGCCACTCCACTCGCAGAGAACCTTTCCGTCTCTATAACGGGCTATCATCTCACCGCAAGCGCGGCAGGATCTACATATCATGATTGATTATTATAGTCTTCTTAGAAGAAAAACCTATCGTCTGGAAAGGCTGCCCTCACGGCAGGGATCTTGCCGAAAGAATAATCTGTCTTTCGAGGCATAGGATGTAGCTATGAGAGCTTTCTGGATAAAAATGGCTGGAGCAGGCTTCTCCGGGAAGGATGAAGCATGAAGTGGCGCAGGGAGAGGAGGAGCGAGAACATCGAGGACCGAAGAGCCGCCGGGATTCCCGGTGGTCGAGCAGGGGGCATCGGCGGGATTGGACTGCTGCTGATCCTCCTCGTCTCCATGTTCATGGGTGTCGATCCCAGTCAGTTTCTCCAAGGCATGGACTCAACGGGAGGGGGCGCGCAGCAGTCGCAGCTATCCGAGGAAGAGCTGAACCAGAGCAGCGAGTTCGTCTCACTGGTACTGGGCGACATCGAGGCAACCTGGGACCAGGTGTTCCGGGGAGATCTAGGCCAGGATTATGTTTACCCCAAGCTGGTCTTGTTCAGCGGAGCAGTGCAGTCGGCATGCGGCCAGGCCAGCGCCTCTGTCGGCCCATTCTATTGCCCCGGCGACCAGAAGGTGTATCTGGACCTGGAATTTTTGGAGGAGCTGCAGAAAAGGTTGGGGGCTCCCGGCGACTTCGCCCAGGCTTATGTCATAGCCCATGAGGTGGGCCACCATGTGCAGACTCTTTTAGGATCCTCGCAGTATGTGGAAAGGATGAGCCGGGGAGCCAGCCAGGCGGAGGCGAATAAGCTCTCGGTAGCGCTTGAGCTTCAGGCCGATTGCTATGCCGGACTGTGGGCCAATCGAGCCTCAAACCAGAATCTGATATTGGAGAGCGGGGACATTGAAGAGGGGCTGAATGCTGCCAGCGCCGTGGGGGACGACCGCCTCCAAAAGCAGTCGCAGGGCTATGTGGTGCCCGACTCATTCACTCACGGCACATCTGCCCAAAGGGTGGAGTGGTTCAACAAGGGTCTGGAGACTGGAGAGATAACCGCCTGCAACTGCCCGGAGCTGCCCGCAATCAGATGAGGCCATGCCAGGAGAGGGTGCTCTCCTGGAAGACTTTTTGCCACAACTGACGGAAAGCATGGGGGGATTTGGACCGGTGGAAAAATTACCCGGCTCTCAGAAAGGGGATTTGTTTTTATTGGCATGAGATTCATGATGCAACTGTCGGGACACAGCATACGCCGGTGCTTATCCTTACTGCCGCAGCGATTGAGACTGGGCAGGCGATTATTGGCCAAAGGCAAGTTTAAGCAGCCAACGGAAAAGATGGTCCGAACTGCTTATCATGAGGCGGGACATGCTGCTGCCTATTTGGCGTACGGCCTTGATTTTGACTATGTTTCCATCGTCCCTGAGGTGATCGATGGAAAGAACCTGAATGGTGTGGTCAGGAGGTTATCGCCGGTGCGCGAGATCCCCAAGCTCCCGGAAGAGGTTGATCTTTATGTCTCGCGAGTGATTAATGCCCTTTATGCCGGCGGCATATCTGCAAAGCTCTTTGCCAGCGAACCTCTGCCATCAGATGCGTCCAAGGGCAGCGATTATCTCAAGATAAAAAATCTATGTGAAAAAAGGGACCGCTGGAAATGCCCTCTCATTGACGGGCCAGGAGGAGATCAGTATCTGATGGTGAGATACCAGGAGAGCTATGAGCTGATCAAATCTCATTCCCGCCTCGTAGAAGCCATTGCCCAGGCATTACTGTCAAAACAAAAACTGCTTTACAGCGAGGTTGCTGAGATCTACCATGCCTGGAAAGAAGAGGAAGGCGGCCTCGCTGAGCCGGAAGATGCCAGGGAAAGGTAGCACAATATTCTCTCCAATATCTGCACTGGCGCGAAATGAATTTCATGACTCCACATTGCAGAGTCTTGAGATTATTTCGCGCCCGCTTTGATTCGCAGCTGGTCTTTAGATGCCGCCCTCCTTCCAGTTAATCTTCATAGCCCGCTCCACCCTCATCCGGCTCTTCTATTCTGCTCAGCGGGATTGCGGGCAAAAGGCTTTTTGATCATTAATTATATGATAAATCATAATCAGCGAACGGAAGGATAAGCATCTGAAGCTCTCAGAAGATCTGAGATGGATCTATCTGGACCTACTCTCAATTATTGTAGGCATTAGCGGAGGGCTGGGGGCAGTAGCCTTCCGAAGGCTTGTGGAGCTTGCCCATGAGTTCTTCTTCGGCTTTCTGCTGCCGCATGCTTCCTCGGGTTATTTCATCGTCTTTCTGCCTGTGCTGGGCGGTTTGATAGTCGGACCCATGATCTACAAATTAGCTCCTGAGGCCATGGGAGACGGTATACCTCACATAATGACCGCCCTGCAGAGGTTTAGCGGAGACATCCGAAAAAGGGCTGGACTGGTCCTCATCTTCAGCTCAGCTATAACTCTGGGCAGTGGGGGGAGCGCCGGAAGGGAGGGACCCATCGCCCTAATCGGAGCCGCGACCGGCTCGGGAATTGGCAAGGCCATAAAGCTCTCTGCCAGGGATGTTAAGGTGCTCACCTGCTCCGGGGTGGCGGCGGGAATCGCTGCCACCTTCAATGCCCCCATGGGAGGGGCCATATTCAGCATGGAGGTAATATCCAAGAAATTCACATCTCTGGATGCAGTGCCCATCCTTCTGGCGGCTGTAGTAGGAAAGGCAGTAGCATCGTCTCTTATTGATCCTGTACCGGAGTTTGTCAATCCCACTTTCTACTTCACCAGCTTGGACATGGTTCTCTGCTTTATCCTGGGACCGCTCTTTGGATTACTATCGTTCCTCTGGGTGAGGAGCTACTATCTCTTTGAGGACGCATTTTTGCGACTTGCTGTTCCGGATATCCTGAAGCCGGCCATCGGTGGAATTGCGGCGGGAGTATGCGGCCTATTCTTCTTCGAATACGGCATCATGGGAGTGGGATATGAAGGCATCAACAGCGTATTCGCTCTGGCCTCCGCCGGTCCGTCCAGCCAGCTACTTCTTCTTCTGCTGGCCCTTGGCCTGCTAAAGGTCCTGGCCACTGCCTCAACTGTCGGCTCTGGCGGGAGCGGCGGCGTCTTCGCCCCCACACTTTATATAGGTACCATGTTCGGTCTGGCGGTCGGTCTGATGGCAGAGATGGCGGCACCTCATCTGATCGCCAATCCGCTGGACTATGGACTGCTGGGCATGGGGGCCTTCTTCGCCGGGACGGCGGGCGCTCCTCTCACCTGCATATTTATGATAACAGAGATGACCGGCAACTACAGCGGCCTGCCGTCGCTCATCGTCATCTGCATACTCAGCTATACCGCTGCCCGCATTCTCTTGAAGGGCGGCTCCATCTATACCATCAAGCTGATGAGAAAAGGAATCCTCCCCGATTCTCCCCAGCCGGTGCTCTCCGAGGTCTCTGTGGCCGAGGCCATGCAAAGAAATGTGGTCACAGTCAGCCCCGATACCAGGATTGGAGAGGTAAGAGATGAGATCTATCGCCGCAACTATACCGGATTTCCTGTGGTGGAGGGAGGGGAACTGGTGGGGATGGTCACATTTGACGATATCAGAATGATTCCTCTGAAAGAACAGGAAGTATTAAGCGTGAAGGATGTGGTTGTCAGAGCTCCCATCACCGTCTATCCCCATCAATCGGCCAAGGTGGCCATGGATGTCATGCATGACAACGACATCGGCAGGCTGGCGGTAGTGGAAAAAGGCAACGCAAGAAAGCTGATAGGGATCGTCACCAGGAGCGATGTGATAAGGGCTTATGAGAGAGAGATGAAGAGGAACCCGGGTGATGTATCAGGCGGGGGAAGGGCGGGAGATGAAAAATGAATGGAAAAATTCTTCAGCCCGAAAAAATCCCCAAGCTCAGCCCTTCTCCACCTCCGCCTTCACCAGCCGGTGCACCTCTCCCGCATCCGCCTTGCCCCTGGTCTTCTTCATCACCTGGCCCACTATGAAGTTCAGCGCCCTCTCGCTTCCCGCCCGGTAGTCGGCCACAGCCGCACCGCACTCCGCCACCGCCTCGCGGACAGCCTTCTGCACTGCATCGTCCTCCGCCTTGCCGAGACCCATGGACTTCACGATCTCGCCGGGAGAGCCGCCCTTGCCGTCCAGCAGAGCCCTTATGATCTGTACTGCTCCGTCCTCAGTGATCAGGCACTTCTCCAGCATCCCCACGATCTCGGCCATATGCTCCTTTTTGAAGCTCTCGATAGTCAGGTCCCTGTAGTTCAGCTCCCCCTTGAGCACATCGGCAATCCACACCGCCGCCAGCTTGGGCGCTGCTTGCGCTGCTACGGCTTCATAGAAGTTGGCCACCTTGATCTCCGAGGTCAAGGATTTGGCATGATCGTCGGTCAGGCCATACTGTTTTACAAAGCGCTCCCTCTTGGCATCGGGCAGCTCTGGCAGAGCAGCCCGGATCTCCGGCACCCAGGAGGCTATGCGGAGAACCGCCAGATCGCACTCCGGGAAGTAGCGGTAGTCGTGCGCTCCCACCTTGCTCCGGATGGATACGGTTATATTCCTGATCTCATCGAAGTGACGGGTCTCCTGCACCACCTTGATGTTGCGCCGCTTCAGGTTTTTCTGCCGGGTGATCTCGTAGGACAGGGCCTTCTCCACTCCTTTAAAGCCGGAGATGTTCTTGACCTCCGATCGGTCGCCGCCCTTGAGGGAGATATTGGCGTCTACTCTCATCGCTCCCTCCAGGGAGCCGTCGAAGACCTCCAGGTATTCCAGAATGCTCTTCAGCTTATCCAAAAAGGCCCGCGCTTCTTTAGGAGAGGTCAGGTCCGGCTCAGTTACCACCTCCAGGAGCGGCATGCCGCAGCGGTTGTAGTCCACCATAGTATATTTGGCCTTGTCAATGGTCCCGGCGTGAACCAGCCTTCCCGGGTCCTCCTCCATATGGGCCCGGTTGATGCGGATGTTCCTCTCCGCCCCGTCGTCGCCCAAGATCATGATATGGCCCTGGGTAGCCAGGGGGAAGTCATATTGGCTGATCTGAAATCCCTTGGGCAGATCCGGGTAGTAGTAGTTCTTGCGGTAGAATAGCGTCTCCTCCTCTATCTTACAGTTGAGGGCCAGCCCCACCTTGATGCCGTACTCCACCGCCTTGCGGTTGATCACCGGCAATGAGCCAGGCAGCCCCAGGCAGACGGGACAGGTGTGGCTGTTGGGAGGGGAGTTGTGGTAAGCAGTAGAGCAGCGGCAGAACATTTTGGAGGCCAGCCGGTTCAGCTGCACATGGATCTCCAGGCCGATGATCACATCCTCCATCTAGACCACCTCCGGTTTGGCCTCATGGAAGGGCGTGGCCGACTCAAAGGCCTGAGCGGCCTTAAGGACTGCACCCTCCCCGAAGTGAGGCCCAATGATCTGCAGGCCCACGGGCAGTCGGCCATCAAAGCCGCAGGGCAGGGATATGGCCGGCACACCTGCCAGGTTGATGGGCACAGTGAAGACATCGGCCATATAAAGAGAGAGCGGATCGTTGATCCGCTCTCCAATGCGGAAGGCAGGTATGGGCATGGTCGGGCTGGCCAGGATATCTACCTCCTTGAAGGCCCGCAAAAAGTCCTCTTTGATCAGTGTCCTCACCTTGAGCGCCTTGAGATAGTAGCGGCCGTAGTATCCCGCAGAGAGGGCATAGGTGCCCAGCATTATCCTTCTCTTGACCTCCGGGCCGAATCCCTTGGCCCTTATGGCGGAGAAGGTGGTATGCCAGTCCTTGTCCTCCCCCTCCCGCAGGCCGTAGCGCAGCCCGTCGAAGCGGGCCAGATTGGAGGAGGCCTCGCTCATGGCCACCACATAATAGGCAGCCAGAGCATAGCGGGTGTGGGGCAGGCTCACCTCCTGCCAGGATGCGCCTAAAGATTCCAGGGTATGGATTCCCTCCCAGACCGCCTTTTCCACCGCCGGGGCGACTCCCTCTCCGAAGTACTCCCTGGGAATTCCTATCTTCATCCCCGCCACCCCGTCATAGAGCCCCGCCAGGTAGCTCCGGGCTGGATTGGGGGCGGAGGTGGAATCCCTGGCGTCATGCCCGGATATGACCTCTAAGAGCAGAGCGGTGTCCTCCACGGTATGGGTGAGCGGCCCTATCTGCTCCAAGGAGTTGGCGTAGGCCACCAAGCCGTAGCGGGAGACCAGGCCGTAGGTGGGCTTGAGCCCCACTATGCCGCAGAAGGAGGCGGGGCAGCGCACCGATCCCCCGGTATCCGAGCCCAGCGAGCATGGCGCTTCGCCGCCGGCCACCACGGCGGCGCTTCCTCCGCTGGAGCCGCCGGGCACAGTATCCAGGTCCCAGGGATTCCTGGTGGGCCCAAAGCAGCTGGTCTCCGTGGATGTGCCCATGGCAAACTCGTCCATATTGGTCTTGCCCATGATGATGGCACCCTCCGACTTGAGCCGCTCGATGACATGGGCATCGTAAGGGGGAATATATCCCCTCAGGATATTGGAGCTGCAGTTGGTCTCGATTCCATTTGTGGATATGCATTCCTTGATGGCTATGGGCAGGCCGGAGAGAAGGCCGCCGCCGGGACTTTTATCGAAACGCCTGGCCTCCTCCAGAGCCCTCTCTTTGGCCAGAGTGGTAAAACCATTGAGACGGCTTTTCTCGATCCGCTCATACAGCCGGCAGAGGTATTCCTCAGCCGACTCCGTCCGTAGCCGCTCCATTAAGTCTCTGAGCATGGTCACACAATCCTGGGGCTCTTGAAGTAGCCGTTTTCCCGGCGAGGGGCATTCTTCAGAGCCTGCTCCGCAGAGAGAGAGGAAGATGCCGCATCATCTCTGAAGATATTGGCCAGGTCCACCACCCGATAGGTTGGCTCTACGCCCTCGGTATCCACCTCATCCAGCTGATGGAAGTAATCTAAAATGGAGTTAAAATGCTCCACCAGCTCATCCTTTTCCTTGTCATCGATCTCAATGCTGGCCAGCCAGCCGATGTGCTCAACATCTTCCCTGGTGATCATGTCATCCCACTCATTTAATTCCTCAGCCTCGAAGCATTCGGGTATCTCTTTCCCCATAGCTCGAGCGTTCAAGCCATCTCTATTCGCGCCTTTTGCGGCAAGATCAACTTATCTGATATAAAGGCTCTTTTATGGCTTTTTCATAAGCAGATCATATTCAGACCATCCTTTTTTTAGCCCAAGGGCGTCATCCATGTGGCCCGTCCCTGCAATCTCCCTTCCAGCCATTCCCTGGAGCCGGTAGAGGGATGCGCCAATGGAAATGAGAGCGGGACGCCAAAAGACTTAAGAATTCTCATGAGAGAATACGGCGGGACATTCGG
>MTKZ01004486.1_pt2 | contig 14525 bp, 14 predicted proteins | sample 1042781 | NCBI WGS metagenome assembly MTKZ01 (sample SAMN06212207, study PRJNA360539) | anaerobic digester metagenome | biome: Wastewater treatment plant; material: sludge; isolation source: anaerobic digester fed with sludge from wastewater treatment plant | place: Denmark: WWTP Viborg ...
GGCGAACCCGTCAGCCCGGTGGCCCGCTGAAGCTCGTCCACCATCTGGTCGACCAGTTGCCCGTCGGTCAGCGCTGCAACACGTTGCTCCCCCACCCGTCCCGCAGAGAGCCTGAACAGCACATGGTCGGGGTGACGAAGATGCGGCCACTTCGTGGACAGAAACGTGGCCGCCTTCATCAGCGTGCGGGCCTTGGCAGGGGTAAGTATCCCGGTGGCGCGCAGGGGATCGCACGACGCCGCCGATGCGGCGTCCCATGCCACCACAGCGGTCGCGACCGATGCGGTTCGCAGCGTGCCGAGCGGCGCTGCGTCCACGCCCAGCAGCGGTTGCATCAGGCCCAGCGCCGGCGCAGCCGGCAGCGCCACGACCACACCATCGAACTCGCTTCCGTCGGCGCCGGTTTCCACCAGCCGAAAGCGGCGCCCCGAGCGGGCGATGGTCTCGACCGGGGACGAGAGGCGCACCCGCACGTTGGTCCCAGCGAGGATGTGGTCGATCAGCGTCGCCAGCCCATTCGCAAACGTCACGAAGGACGGGGCCGGGTGAGCGGAGCGGACCGAGCCCAGCAGCAGCGAGCGGTGGCGGGCGGCCTTCGCCGCCAGCATCGGGGTGGCGGCCCGCATGCTGAGCCGGTGCACGTCGCCGGCGTGCAGGCTGCCGAGGACCGGGTCCACCAAACGGTCGGTCACCTCGGCGCCAAAACGTCGACCAATGAACGAACCGACGGATACATCGCCTTGGGCGCCAGTTCGCTGCTCCCGGGTCGCGGGCAGCAGCGGTTCCAAGCCGGCACGGGCCATGCCGAGGGGCGAAAGCGCCCCGGAGCGGACGATAGGCCACATGCGGGTGGGGCCGGCCGGGCCCATGCCTGCCGGCAATCGGCGTCGACGGGCGCCGTCCCAGATCCAGGCGAAACTGGAGTCGGCGGTGATCAGTTGGTCGGTGAGCCCCAGTTCGTCAAGCAGTTGTGCGTTGGGTCCGGCCAGGTGCAGCGACTCGGCGCCGACGTCCACCGGCTGCCCCAGCATCTCCACCGTGCGCACCTGCCCACCAAGCCGAGCACCGGCCTCGAACAAGGTGACGTCATGCCCGGCACCGGCCAGCCTGCGAGCAGCCACCAACCCGGTGACACCCCCACCGATCACTGCCAGAGAAGCTTGCACCATACCGAGGGAAACCTCCCGGATTCTGCGCCGGACCGACTGCCGTCGTGCCCAATTCGCAAGCTACCGGGCACCGGCGGCGCTGCCATCACCCGGACGCGGTGCCAGTGGGCACAGCACGCTCCAGCATCCGGTCTTGCGCGNNGGTCTTGCGCGTAACTAGAACGTGTTCTACTTTTCGATGAACCATCGACCACCAGGAAGCGGAGCCACCCATGGTTGTAATCCCCCGGATCGTCTCGGTCGATGACCACGTCATCGAGCCACCCCACCTGTGGGAGAACTACATCGCCTCAGAGTTCCGCGACCGTGCACCGAGGGTCGAGCGCATCCCGTGCGCCCACATGGGTTACGTAGGGGGAAAGTTCACCGCCGAGCCCGGCGACGATGGTGTGCCGTGCGATTGGTGGCGGTTCGAAGACCTCCTGATTCCACGAACCAGGGTGGAGTCAGCGGTGGGCTACGACCGCGCCGACATCACGGTGACCCCAACGACCTACGAGGAGATGCGGACGGGTTGTTATGACCCCACCGCCCGGCTCGCCGACATGGACCAGGGCCATATCGAGGCACAACTGTGTTTCCCCTCCAGCTTCCCGCGGTTCTGCGGCCAAACCTTCTCCGAGACCAAGGACAAAGACCTGGGGCTCGCCTGCATCGAGGCCTACAACAACTGGATGATCGAGGAATGGTGTGCCGATTCCAACGGGCGGCTGATGCCGTTGGCCATCGTTCCGCTCTGGGACCCCGAGTTGGCGGCCACCGAGTTGCTTCGCAACGTGCGGCGGGGCGTGCGAGCCGTCACGTTCTCCGAAATTCCCGCCTACCTGGGCCTACCGTCAATCCACACCGAATACTGGGATCCGTTCTTCGCCGCATGCGCCGAGCACGGCGTGTCCATCCATATGCACATCGGCTCGTCGTCGAAGATGCCTTCCACATCCCCCGACGCTCCGGCGCTCGTGGCCTCGGCGTTGACGTTCGGCAACGCCATGTCGTCCATGGTGGACTTCATGTTGTCGGGTGTGCTCGTTCGCTTCCCCGAACTCCAACTCGCCTACTCCGAGGGCCAGATCGGCTGGATTCCCTACATCCTCGAGCGCACCGACCACGTCTGGGAGGCAAACCGGGCGTGGGGCGACGTGGGCGACAGCGTGCCCGAACCGCCGAGCACCTATTTCCACCGGCAGATCTATGCGTGCTTCTTCGAGGATGAGTTTGGGTTGACCTCCGAGGCGCTCAACAAGATCACCCCCCAGCGCATCCTGTTCGAGACCGACTACCCGCACTCGGACAGTGTCTGGCCGGAGACAGAAGCCACCGCACAGCGACTGATGGGCCACCTCGACCAGGAAACCGTCAACCTTTTGTGCCGCGGCAATGCCATCAAGCTGCTCGACCTCGACCTACCGGTCAACCCGTAGCCCCATCGGCAAGGGCCGACAACACGAGGCTGCACCACAGGGCGATCCTCGCCCCACCCGCCAGCTGCTCAGGTCACTGCTCGGCGGTTCGACGCGCCGGCGCCGCCTGTGCCACCAGTTCCGCAGCAGACGCCTCAAGATGCGCGAGGAACCCATCGGGGTCATCGATGACCTCGGGGTCGACCGTGAGGCCTACCCCGAGCTCCTCCCCGTAGGACAAAACCCCGATGATGAGCGCAATGTTTCCAACGCCGGTGATGAACGGGTGGACTGCCTGCAGCTGGGAACCCAGGAGGTACATGGGTAGCGGCGAGCCTGGAATATTGGTGACCGCAAGGTTTGCAAACGGCTGCCGGGACAGTGCAAGTGGTCCCAGCCGACGAAGCAGCAGCGGTGGCACCACGTCCACCACCGAGAACAACGACGAGACCATCGAAGATCCTCCGCCCTGCTTGCGGCGCACCATCTCTGCATGGACCTCGGCCAGACGCTCCAGTGGATCAGCCGTGGCGACCGGGAGTTCAGCGACCAGTGCCGAGAAACTGTTGCCCGCCCCGGAATCGTCCCCGCCCACCGACCCCACCGGCACCAGCACGCGTGGCGGCTGGTCGGCCAATTCGGCCGAGACCTCATCACCCAGGTGTCGCCGAAGGGCGCCGGTCACCACGGTAAGCACCACGTCGTTCAGCGTGGTGCCGTGAGCGCGCTTCACCGACATCAGGTCGGGCATCGACATCGCTGCCCAGAGCACGTCTCGGTGGGGGCCCACCCGACCGTTCAGCGGCATTGGTGGCGCCGTCTCGACCCCTCCGCGCATGGCGCCGGCCACGGTGTCGGCCACCGACCGAACCACCCCGGGCACCCGTCGGGGATCCAGCAGGGACGCAAGTGGGCGAACCGCCCCAACAGCAATCTCACCCTGGCGTCGGGCGCGGGCCATGAGTGCCTCGGCCAGTAGCCGGTCGTTCCCGGGGGATGGCTCCGGTTTCCACGGCGCGCCCACATCGGGATCGTCCCGAGGTTCAAGGTCCATCAGCAACATCGCAGCGTCGAACAACGACAAGCCATCGGCCAACACATGGTGGACCCGAAGCACGAATGCCACCCGGTCGTCGTCCACACCCTCGACGAACCACGCGTCCCACAACGGCCGTGACGAATCCAGTGGCTCCGAAAGCAGCTCGCCGACGAAGCGACGCAGCTCGGCCTCACCCCCCGGTTCCGGCAGGGTCGAGGCCATCACATGATGGGCGATGTGGAAGTGGTCGTCATCAAGCCACATGGGGCGATCGGCATCAAAGGGGATCGAGGCAAGCCGCTTGCGAAATCGGGGCGACTGGTCCAACCGGGCATCAACGTGAGCCCGAATCGCGTCGAGCCGAAGGTTGCCGACCTCATCCCGCAGGGGCGCCGCCTCAAAAAAGCACACCGCCCCGATTTGAAGTTGAGCCTCCGGATCGCTGACGAAGAGCAGCGTTGCGTCCTCGGCGCTGAGAGGCTCGTGGCTCACGAGACCTCCGCCCCGCTGGAGGTATTGCTCCCCGCCACGGTGAGCCTTGGCTTGGCGGCCGTTCGCCCCGCCACCTCATCGATGAACTCGACGACGCAGTCGGTCAGACGCGCGGGCGAAAAGCGCAGCTCCACCGGCGAACGCGCACGTTCCAGGCGGGCGTTGGGCAGCTGGTTCACCAGGTTGACCGCATCGCTGAACGGGTGGATCAGATCGTTGCTGTGGGCCAGCACCAGCGTGGGCGCTTCGAGGCGTGACCGCTGGTCAAGGCTGGGCGCCACCGGGCCAACCAGCACCCCGTGCAGGATCGCCGCCATCACCTCGGGCGGAAGCGAACCGGCGTGCATCAGCGCGTTGACCGGCCCCCATGGGGTTTTTGGAAGGCGCCTCACCGCAGCGGACGTCACGCGCATCACCGGCCGCCCATAGTGGGCGGCCAGCAACATGGGCACGAAGGCAAGCGCGGCTGAAGGCACCGCCCACTCCAGCACGGGCATCTCCAGCACCAGGCCCTGCACACGTTCGGGGTGCTCGACCGCAGCAAAGAGGCTGACGTTGGCGCCAAGTGACAGCCCACCAAGCACGGCGCGCTCGACCCCAAGGTGATCGAGCAGGCCAATGACCTGCTCCGCATAACTGTCGATTCGGTATTCGGCCGCGTGCGCCGGGCTGTCGCTGCGACCGTGTCCAAGGAGATCCAAAAGCACCACCCGGTTTCCGCGGTCGGCCAGCGCGTCGGCGATGCCCCGGTTGAGGTTGGAGTCGAGCAACAACCCGTGCAGGTACACCACGACGCTGTCGCCCGAGCCGTACTCGTCGTAGACCAGTCGGTGGCCCTCGTGTTCGAAGCTGGACGTTCGGTAGGTCATGGGCGTCCTCGCCATTCATTTCGAGGGATTTCAGCCTAGCAACGAGTCTCTCTGCGCCGGGTGGGTCAGAACCCTCACCTCACCGGGGGCGCTTCATGATCGTCGAAGCGACCGTCATCAACTCAGAGCCTTTTGACGGGACGATTACCTGCTGCTCAACCCAAAAATTCATCGACATTTATATCGAACAGGTGTACGATATAACCATGTCCACCGGCGAGTCAAACCCCAACCAACCGAACAGCGACGGCAACCGCTGTGACAGCGGTCGCGACGGTGAGCCGGCGGCCATCTCCGGCGACCTTGTCGGGGCTTCCGAAGGTGCCCCGGAGCTAGATGAGTTGGTGGCGATCGCCGCTCAGCGGTGCAGGTTGGATCACCGCGAGAGTGTGTTGCTGGCCGAGATTGCCCAAACCGACGTGTGCGACGTGTTGCACGGACATCACCCCAACGTCTGGTTCGCCGACCGAACCCGACAGGCCCGCTACACCGCATCTTCACGCGTGCGCACCGCGCAGCGGCTCCACAACCGGTACGGCGAATTGGCCGACGCGCTTGCGGCCGGGGTGGTTGGATGGCAACACGTTGTGGTGTTCGATCGGGCCGCCAACAGCCGCATCCGAGCAGCCATGATCGAGTTGCTGCCAGGGATCATCAACCTCGCCCAGGTAGCAACGTTTGAACGCTGGTCCCAAGAAGTCCGCGGAATCGCCGACCGTCTCGACCAGGATGGCGGCTACGACCCCGCGACCGACCCGACCAACAACCAGCTTCACCTGGTGCCCACCACCGGCGGCATCACCTACATTTCCGGACAGCTGGTCGGCGAACTGGCACTCACGATCAAAAAGCTGATCGATGGGGAGACCGACCGGGTTCTGACCCGTTACCGGTCCGACGCTGAAGCCTCCGACGGCGACATTCCAGTGCCGTCACGAGCACAAGCCGCAGCCGAAGCGCTCGGCGAACTCGTCGACCGCGCTTCTAGCATCCCCGACGCAACAGGAAAGCTCCCCGAGCCCGAAATTGTGGTCATCCTCAACGATCAGACCGGTGATCTCACCGACGACGACGGCAACCACCTCTCACCGGTGATCCTCCGGTTCATCATCGCCGCCGGGCTCATCCGACCCCTTGAAATGGCTGGTTCCGGCGACCCGCTGCGAATGGGCCGCACCCTCCGCTGCGCCAACCGCCATCAACGCCGGGCCCTCACGGTCCGCGACGGCGGCTGCCTCTTCCCCGGCTGCGGCCGACCCGCTCACTGGTGCGACGCCCACCACGCCGACCACTGGGACACAAACGGCACGACCGACATCGAAAACCTCGCTTTGTTGTGCCGGCACCACCACCGAGTCACCCACCGGCCCGGCTGGGCCATGACCCGGGATCAAGACACCGGAGACCCCAACGAAATCCGGTTCCGATGGAGGACCCCCACCGGTCGCCTCCTCGAATCCCAACGACACCACCAACGCAGCAAACCAGCCGCAGCGTAGGTCAGTAGTCACCGCAAACCCGGCCAACAAGATGTCATCAACGCGCACCAGCCCCACCGACCTCGACAATGAGGGTTTGTGTGACCGCCTCTGCGACCACGACCGATCGAGGTGCTATTCCCTCTCGCGTTGCTCGTCGATCCACCGGTCGATGCGTTCCCAGGCCCGGAACAGCCAGTCCATACGCTCGGCCGAGTCGGTCGGAATCTCGCTGGCCGGGACAACCCGCCAGGCCAAATGCAACGTCTTGTCCTCGGGGAGCGATGCCCACAGGTCCGAAACCGTAAAGATCTGATCGAGGCCGGTGTGAGCAACGAAGACCACATCAGCGGCGGGGCATGCGTCGATGGCGGCCAAGGTGCCCGCCGGGCGCGGGGCCAACACATGGGTCATCGACTCTGCGCGTCGGGCCGCCTCTTCGTGGCCGTCGCTTCGCAGCCGTTCAATGGCCCGTGTGCGGCGGCCTTCGGTGAAGTTGCCACCTTCCGGGAAGATCACAAACGCACCCTGGTTGGTCATACCTGATGCCAGTTCGGCAATCGAGGAGGTCGTATCGCTGCCCGGTGTGGGGTTCTGCATGATGAACCGGTTGGGAAGCCGGTTGAGCAGTATGTCGAACACCGGATCAAGCTGAAGCGCCGCCTTGGCAACGATTCGGGGACGACGGCCCTCCCAGGACATGACCTCGTGCAGCAGGAGAAACGAGTCGGCGGGTCCGGCATGCCTGCTCAGCACGATCAGCGGGGCATCGCTGCTGGTGCCATCACCGGAATCGGTGGGCAACGCCATTCCGTCTTGTTCGATGTTGAGGGAGAACAGTCGGCTTCCCGTGTACACGAGGAGCCGCAATGCCCAACGCAGCAGCCGGTAGTGGGCGCTCACAAACGCCTCCGACGAGAGTTTCCAGCCGAACCCCGACGCCAACCACAAACCAAGGGCGGCCACGGTGACCACCACCTCGACGAACAGATAGCACGTGGCAAGCCCCAAAAGGCGCAGTGCCCGCCACTTGCCGGGAAGTCGATAGGACAGGATCAGCGCGGCGATCAGAAGCAGCGGCACGGTCGTGACGTACAGGAAAAAGATCAGCAGCGGAAGTGGCCAGAAAACAATTCGACGCACCCAGCGAGGGGGCAGCTTCACGATTCGAATGCATTCAGGTAGTCGACGGATGCCTCATAGGACCTGTCGATTCGACGCTCAATCGACTCCGAGTTGCCGCGCCGATACTGGCTCACGTCGTTGAACGACTTCGGGTCTCCGGTCGGCAGGACGTGCACTGCGATGTTGTCCGGCAGGTTGCGCAACGCCTCGGTGAAACGATGCCGACGGGAGATCTCGAAGGCCACCATCGCCACCTCCCACGGGTTTGACGGCGGCGCCAACGGCGCTTCCACCCGGCCGACCTGCAGCACGTAGATAGTGGTCGCACCGTGGGTGATCGCCCGGTCCAAGGGAATCGAGGAGACCAGCCCGCCATCGAGGAAGTGCTCGCCGTCGATTTCAACCGGGGGAAACATGCCTGGCACGGCCGACGACGCCAGGATGGCGTCAACCAGGGGCCCCGCCGAGAAGTAGTGGGCTGTGGCGTGCTCGATGCTCGCTGCGACACACTCGAAGCTCACCGCGAGGTCTTCGATGTGTCGAACGGGCAGGATCTGTTCGAGGAGTTCCCGCAGCACCCGGTTGTCGCTCAGGTGGGTCCCCGATCTGGCGAGGGTGGTCACCTTGGAAAAGACCGAGCCACCAAACACCCCCGAGTGGTCGAGCGTGGTCCACAGCTCGGTCAGCGCCTCGACGCTACGAGCGGAAGGGTCTGCGGCGATCATGGCCCCGTTGATGGAACCAATCGAGGTGCCCACGACCAGGTCGGGAATGATGCCGAAATCGATCAGCGCGCCGAGCATTCCCACCTCGTGTGCACCGAGATCCCCGCCGCCACCCAGGACGAACGCCGTCTCTGTTTCCATCACGCAGTTTCTACACCTTGGTGGTCACCTGGTGGCTCCGACCGACGGCAGGTGGAGGTAGGTTTTTCTAGTATCACGTAGAGGTATCGTGTCCGTGATGATGGCAGCCACCCTGGGAACGAAGCCGCAGGCACGCATCGTGCTCCTCCTCCCTACCGAGGGCTATCGGGCCGAAGCGTTCTTCGATGCCGCCTCTGCGCTCAATGTCGAGGTGGTTGTGGCCACCGAACACCCCCCGCCACTCGCCACCGAGATGGAGGGTCGCCTGGTCGATGTCGACTTCGATCGGCCCGAGGTGTCGGCCGCAAAGATCGCCGCACTCGCCGAGCGGGTCCCGGTTGATGCCGTGGTCGGGGTGGATGATCAGGGCGTGCTCACCGCGGCGCACGCAAGCGAACTGCTGGGCCTGGCGGACAATCCGCCCGACGCAGTTGCGGCAACCCGGGACAAGGTGGAGATGCGCAGCGTGCTCAAGGCATGGGCGGTTCCCCAACCTGAGTTCCGGGTCGCCGATTCCGATGCGGACATCGCCTCGCTCGCTGCCTTCGTGGGACTGCCCTGCGTGGTGAAACCAATCTCGCTCTCGGCCAGCACCGGTGTGATCCGCGCCGACACCCCTGATGACGCCGCCCTGGTGGCCCAACGGGTGCGCAGGATTCTCGTCACACACGACCGGCCGGGCGACGAACTGCTGCTCGTTGAGCACTTCGTCGCCGGGGCCGAGGTGTCGATCGAGGGGTTGTTGCGTCACGGCGAGCTGGAGGTTCTCGCGCTCTTCGACAAGCCCGATCCGCTCAATGGCCCCTACTTCGAGGAAACGATCTACGTCACCCCATCGCGCCTCTCCGTTGCCCAGCAGAACGCCGTGATCGAGGTGGCCGCTGCCGGCTGCCATGCGTTGGGTCTACGCGAGGGCCCGGTTCACGCCGAGGTCCGGGTGGGCAACGACACCACCGATACCCAGCCAGCGGTGTGGTTGTTGGAGGTGGCGGCCCGTTCCATCGGCGGTCTGTGCTCCCGGGTGTTGCGATTTGGCGCCGGTGTCTCCCTCGAAGAGGTCATTCTGCGCCATGCGCTGGGGCTCGATACCGGCCAACTCACCCGTTTCACCGGCGGGCCCGCCGGCCGCGGTTCCGCAGGGGTGATGATGCTTCCGATCCCCCGGTCCGGCCTCCTGGTCGAGTTCGCCGGCGTCGAGGCTGCCGCCGCCGTCGAGGGCATCGTCGGGGTGGAGATCACCGCCCGGCCCGGCCGGTTGATCCAAGCTCTCCCGGAGGGAGGGCGCTACCTCGGTTTCGTTTTCGCACGGCGGGACACACCGGCACTGGTTGAGGCCTCCCTGCGGCAAGCGCACGCAGCCTTGGAAATCAACATCATCGACGTGCCTCGACCTGTCGGTGCGGCCATGGGATCCGGGCGCACTCGTCGGGGTTGACGCCCTGGCCATCTCGGTGCCGATGCACACCGCCAGCCGCATCTCACCTTCGGCTGCACCACCAAAGTGGAGCTGATCCTGCGCCAGAGCGACCTGCGCAGAACCGACCGAACTCCAGCTACAGCCGCTTCAACAACCATGACGAGCACGCCCTGAGGCGAGCTACTTCTTGGCGGGTTCGTAGTAGGGGTTGGTTCCCGATGCGTGATCGGTGACGTCGACCACCTCAAGGATTTCGGGGATCTGGTCCTTCAGCGTGCGCTCGATCCCCGAACGCAGCGTCATCGCCGAGACGGCACAGCCCTGGCAGCCCCCGCCCATCAGGATGTACGCCTTCGGTTCCTCCCAGGCGCGCAACTCGGCGTAGCCGCCGTGCTGGGCCAGGCTCGGATTGATCGCCTTCTCCAGCAGCAGGTTGATGCGCTCGGGCACCTCCCCGGTGAGTTCCACATCCAGTCCGGCCAGTGGGTTGGGCCGGTTCGGATTGCGCAGCACCATCCCCGATCCGCCGGCGGGAAGGTCGAGTGTTGCCCCCTGAAGTTTGTCGATCGAACTCGCCGGCACGATCACGCCCAGACCCAGCCAGTCGACGACCGAGTCGTCGGCTTCGGCCGAGTCCAGCGCGTCGAAGGAGAGTTCGTAGCGATACTCGGGGCCACTTTCTCCGGTGACCTCGATGCGCAGCCCCTGTGGGGTGGCGGCCTCCTCCTCGTTGAGCAGGTCGAGGATCTTGGCCCGGGCAAGGTCGGTCACGAGCACCACGGGTTTCATCGAAACCTCCGAGGCGTGACTTCGTTGGGGTAGGGCCAAGCAAGGTCCATCACAGGCCCAATGCTGCCAGGCTTTCCGGTTCGATCAGGTCGGGGCACCATGGCGGATCCCACACGATCTGGAAGTCGATTCGGCATTCGCCGTCGGGCCCCAGCGCGTTGGCGGCCGCCAGCCGGGCCATCTCCGGCAGCGTCTCGGAGACGGGACATCCGGGTGTGGTCAGCGTCATGTCGATCTTCACCCGGTCGCCCTCCGCCTCCAGGCGGTAAATCAGCCCCATGCTGACGATGTCCAACCCCAACTCGGGGTCATACACCTGACGCAACGCGTTGTAGATCGCTTCGATCGGATCGTTCGTGAGTGCCATATCAGGCCTCCTGTTGTTGATCGTGCCATCGAATCATCAGCAGCGGGCCCGACACCAGGTTCGCCACGGCAAGAACGCCTGCCAGACCCAGTGAAATACCCGCCCCCCGCACCAGCCAACTGGTGGCGGTGAGAACGCCGAGCACACCGGCACCGGCACCGACGACCGCCGCCCCAAAGGTCACCCGAGCCGCAGTGTCGTTCACGAGGTGGGCAAACAGGAGCGCCCTGCCGTCGGGCCCCTTCATGATTCCCCGGGAGCGCAATCGGTTCCAGGTGATGAATGGCACGATCTTGTGCGAGTGGCCAATGACCGCCAAGGTGAGCCAGAGGATCAGGGAGAAGACCTCGGTGACCACCAGCCGGGTCCTGAGTTCGGTGTCGATGGGAGCGAGACCGGCCACGATGCCGGTCATGATGGCGATCGCCAGGAAGGCTGCGGAGGCAAGCACAAAGCCGTGCAGCAGTTCGAGGCTGCGTCTGCGGTGAGCGATGACCGAGGCCAGCGAGGCGAGGTGAAAACCGAGGCCCGCCACCACGAGCGCTCCTCCGACGATCGTCACCGGTTGCGACGAGAACAACAGCCCAAGCGTCACGATCGGCGCCCCGGTGCCGACCAACCAAACTGCCCGTTCGCCGGCGCGGGCGTGCGGACGGTGCGCCAGCAGAAACATCGGCCACAGCTTCTCGGCAACCGCCACGTAGGCGAGGCCGAGCCATCCGATCAAGCCGAGGTGAGCATGGGCGAGCACCCGGTCGGACAGCAGCGGGAACCAGTAGAACCCACGATCGAACGCGTAGGTGACCCCGAATCCAGCGGTGACCACCAGGTAGGCCACCGCAAGGCGCAGTCCAACAATCGGCGCACCCTTACCGGTGGCCGACAGCGGCCGCGAGAGGTTCCAAGCTGCGGTGCAGACCGCCGTCGTGGCGAGCACTCCGCCCAGTTGCACCACGCCGGTGTGTCTGGTGGCAAAACCGAGGGGTATCAGCCATGCCCCCGGCACAAACAGCACGCCGGTGAGCACGCCGGCGGGAACCGACCGCAGCGGCTTGGCCCCCACCACCGGGCCGAACTGGTGCAGCGCACCCAGCACTGCGGCGCTCAGAAATGCGAGCACGCCGAAATGCACCGCTGCCAACACATGGTCATCCCTGGGGAAGGTCACCGCCGTTGGTGCCGTAACCATCATGGCGACCCCAAACCCGATCAGGCCCGCCCCGGCGGCGGCCAGGAAGCCGAGCGGCAGCCAGGCCGGGGGCACGTTCTGCGTCGGGTCCATCGCCATCACCGAGGCCGGCAACGTCGGCGCCGATGGGGCATGCGTTGCTGAGGGGGCATGCGTTGCTGAGGGGNNGTTCGCTTCGGACTGGTCGGTCGCTACCGCACCCGCACCCGCACCCGCATCGGCGGGTTCGAAGCGGACCCGCCACTCGGTGTCGGTCACTCGTTCGGATTGATAGGTGTAACCCTGCGCCGCGAGCACGCCTTCCAGGGGCGTCGGCTCGAACGGCGCCACCAGCAGCAGGGACCGACCATCAAGGGCGGCCACGGTCTGCATGATCGTTCCGAAGGGCTCCTCCCCTCGTTCGATGATGGGACGGACGTCGAGCAGGACCTCACCTGTGTCACCGGTCAGGTTGTCTGCGCTCATCTGAGCCTCCGCTGGGTTGCGCTGCAATGCAGGGCTATTCTAGCACTTGCTAGAATAACTCACGATCAAGGAGCACAACATGCCCAGCACCGACCAAACCCTCGATATCCGCACCGAGGTACCCCGCCGGCGCCACGAACTCATCTTCGAGACCTACGGCAAGCTCGGGGCCGGTGAGAACTTCGTGCTCATCAACGACCACGACCCCAAGCCGCTGCGCTACCAGTTCGAGGCGGAGCACTCCCGCGAGTTCTCCTGGGACTACCTGGAAGAGGGTCCTGAGGTCTGGCGAGTCCGCATCGGCAAGGTCTGAAGCCTGCGACAGGGGCCGAGGAATTACCCGGCCTGCTCGAAGCGGACCCTCCACTCAGCGTCGCTCACCTTTTCAACTTCGTAGGTGAAACCCTGCGAGGAGAGCACGCCCATCAGCGGAGTCGGCTCGAAGGAGGCGACCAGCATCAGAGACCGGCCATCGAGCGAGGCCACGGTCTCCATGATCTTGCCGAACGGCTCCTCCCCACGCTCAAGCATGGGACGCACGTCGAGTAGGACCTCACCAGAGCCTCGGTCGTCGCTCTCGGTTACTCCGCTCATCACGCCTCCCGCGTTCTTCTAGTTTTGACTAGAAAAGACTACCAGAAGATGTTCTCGGACGGTGCGGCGCCGCCCGCGTCCTCCGCCCTGGGAGTGCGCGGTGCGCCCACCCGAAGACGGTCGTTGCATCACCGACTCCCGCCGGTGGTGCCCGAGGGTTTCTGCGGTTTGAGAATCCCTGCCAGAATTAACCGATGGCCATTCCCGAGTCGATTGATACCTCCGTCACCTTCGAAGAGGCCCGGACGACCATCCCGGATCTCACCTCCAAGCTGTCGGACGCCTACTACAACGCAACGATCAGCTACTTCAACCGGCTCACCGACGAGGTGTGGATCTTCGGCGTGAAGCCGGACGATGGGCCGGTTTCCTTCGTGCCCGGCCAGTACACCTCGCTGGGCCTGGGCTACTGGGAACCCCGCATCGACGATGCCATCGAGTCCGACATCGACACGCAGTGGTCCAAACTGGCGCGCCGCTCCTATTCGGTGTCGAGCCCCATGTTCACCAGCGACGATTACCACGCCGATCATGGGGTGGCCGACCTGGCCCGCTGCGAGGACCTGGATGACATCGAGATCTACGCGGTGCTCGTGAGCCCCGACGGCGACTTCGTGCCCGGCCTGACACCGCGCCTGGCGATGAAGAACGTTGGCGACCGACTGTTTATGGGCCGGAAGATGGCGGGGCGCTACGACGCCACTGCGGTTGACGACCCGACTGCACCGCTGGTCTTCCTCTCCACCGGCACAGGTGAAGCCCCCCAGATGGCGATGATCGTCGAACTGCTGCGCACCGGTCATACAGGCCCGATCGTGTCGGTGGTGACCGCACGGCACTGGTCAGACCTGGTGTACGTGGACAAGAACCGGGCGCTCGAGAAGCGCTTCGACAACTACACCTACCTGCCGATCCCCACCCGGGAGCCGGACGTGGAAAAGCGCTACATCCAGGACGTGGTGCGCAACGACTTCACCGCAGACAAGCTGGGATTCGAGCTGGACCCCACCAACACGCACGTGTTCGTCTGCGGCAACCCCGACATGATCGGGCTGCCCGATGAGTCCGGCGATCAGCCGGTGTTCCCCACGACCCTCGGAGTGTCCGAGATCCTCGTCGAGCGTGGCTTCAAGCTCGACAAGCGCAAAGACCCAGGCAACATCCACTTCGAAGAGTTCTGGTAGGCCGAGGTCAGCTCTCCGGGACGCTCTGATAGCGGGCGACCGTGAAGGCGATCATGAGCGGCACGATCGTCGCAAACACCAC
>MTKZ01001825.1_pt2 | contig 14522 bp, 11 predicted proteins | sample 1042781 | NCBI WGS metagenome assembly MTKZ01 (sample SAMN06212207, study PRJNA360539) | anaerobic digester metagenome | biome: Wastewater treatment plant; material: sludge; isolation source: anaerobic digester fed with sludge from wastewater treatment plant | place: Denmark: WWTP Viborg ...
AGTAAGCAAAGATATGTGCCTTATGTAGATACGCTTGATGAACTGTTTGCAAAATACTTAAAGCAGAGTCGTCCAATACTATTAAAGCTGAAACAATCGGAATTGCTTTTTCTGAATAATCGCGGGGAAAAAATGAGTCGGATGGGTTTCTGGAAAATATTACGCAAAGCGGTTTTGGAGGCAAATATCAAAAAGGAAGTAACGCCACATACTTTTCGGCATAGTTTTGCCACTCATTTATTGGAAGGAGGAGTGAATTTAAGAATTGTGCAAGCCCTTTTGGGACATTCTTCCATTGATACAACGCAGATTTATACACATATTGATATGAAGCGACTGGTAGAAACATATAAAGAGTATCATCCACGCGCGTAAAAAAGGTGAACAGCGAATGGTGAACAGTGAAAAAAAAGAATTGAAAATTGAGAATTACAAATAATAATCTGCGAAATCTGCAAAATCTGCGTGAAATAAAATTTTTATCTGTGAAATCTGTAAGAAAAAAAGGAGCATAAATGAAAAACCGGGTTAATCCGTTCAATCCATTTTGCTATATAATTATAGCGCTTACATTAGTTCTTTGTTTATCATCCTGTAAAACGAAGAGTTTCAAACAGGAACAGGCAGAATTACAAAAGGTTTCGGTTACTTTAGATTGGACTCCCAATACCAATCATACCGGAATCTATGTAGCTAAAGAACTTGGCTATTTCCAGGAACAGGGCTTGGAGGTGGATATTTTGCAGCCGGGACAAAATGTTACTGACCAAATTGTTGCCACTGGAAAAAGCGAATTTGGCGTAAGTTATCAAGAAAATGTAATTCGTGCCAGAAGTGAAAATATCCCTCTGGTTTCAATTGCAGCCGTTATTCAGCATAACACTTCCGGTTTTGCCTCTTTGAAAAAAGCGGGAATAAAAAGTCCTCTTGATTTTGAAGGTAAAAGATACGGTTCCTGGGATTCGCCTTCAGAACTTGCTATCCTGAGAGCAACTATGGAAAAATATGGTGCCGACTTCAATAAAGTAACCGTTATTTCCGGAATTTACGATTTCTTTTCNNGCATAGCCCTAAACTATATACCCCTCAAAGAAATAGACCCTGTTTTTGACTATTATACACCTGTAATTATCAGCAGCGAAGATTATCTGGCAAAAAATCCCGAGACCGCCAAGAAGTTTATGACAGCCCTTAAAAAAGGTTATGAATATTGTATTGCCAAACCCGATTCCGCTGCCGCTATTTTGCTGAAAAATGTCCCCGAACTTAATGCCGAACAGGTTAAACGCAGTATGCAATATTTGGCAAAAGAATACCAAAGCGATGCTGAATCTTGGGGAATACAAAAGTCGGCTGTCTGGAAAAGGTTTTGTGAATGGATGTATCAGCAACGCCTTATTCAGCTTGCAGTTGACTATAATAAGGCATTTACGAACGACTATCTACCTCAATAAATTCTATGCCTAATTGCATTCTGGAAGCGAAGGACATTCGTAAAACATTTCTCTTCAAGGGAGCGCTGGTTGTTGTTTTAAATAAATTACAATTCAGCATCCGAGAAGGTCAGTTTGTCAGTATTGTAGGTCCAAGTGGTTGTGGTAAAAGCACTTTCCTGGAACTTTTGGCTGGAATCACTAAACCAGATAATGGTAATATTTATCTTGAAGGCAATGAAATTACAGGAAAAACGGGTTTTTTGGGTTATATGCCGCAGGATGATTTGCTTTTTCCCTGGCTAACCACAATACAAAATATTCTCCTGCCCGTAAAAGTGCAAGGCAAAGACGAAAAAGAGGCAAGAAAGAAAATTATTGAACTTCTCCCCCTGTTCGGTTTAATGAATTATACGGATCATTTACCCTACCAGCTTTCGGGGGGATTAAAACAACGTGTTGCGCTTTTAAGAACCTATATGAGCAGTGCGGAAATCTTACTTTTGGACGAACCCCTGGCAAAATTGGATGCTTTAACGCGCAGTCAACTGCAAACCTGGCTGAAAGATATTGTCCATTTACTAAATCTAACCGTTATTTTAGTTACCCATGATATTGACGAAGCAATTATGCTTTCGGATAGAATTGACCTGATGAGTATCAATCCCGGAACTTTTATGGAAAGCATATATCTGGATAGAAATGCACCCTTAAGCGCTGAAGAACAGCTAAAACTGAAAACAAAAATACGCAGTAAACTGGTTAACGGAGAAGAAAAAAGTGAAAATGGCAAGAAAAATGGTGAACGGGAGAAAAGTGATAAAGTGATATAGATTACAAGTGTTTAGCGGGAGGACGCTGTTACTCCGCTAAGAAAAAAAAGCGGAGCTTAGGCAAGCTCCGGTTACACAAATCGTGTAATAAGAAAATACTCGCAAATCAATAAAATCCGTGCAATCTGTGTATTCTGTGAAAGCCGTCCTTTCTTGTTAGCCATCATCAACTCAACCTAAAAGATGGATGAAGGATGGGTTGTAATTAGGCAAGCTTATATGGCTGTGTTGTTTTTGGTTAAATTATAGCAGAGTGCAAAGAGCGAAGGGAATAAATATTATTACTATGATAAAAAGTTCCGTAGGAACGACAGATATTAACAACGGGTTTTAACCCGGTGAAAAGAGAAATATGAAACAACTTATTTCTTTTGTTAAGAAAGAGTTCCGTAGGAACGACAGATATTAACAACGGGTTTTAACCCGGTGAAAAGAGAAATATGAAACAACTTATCTCTTTTGTTAAGAATGAGTTCCGTAGGAACGACAGGTATTAACAACGGGTTTTAACCAGGTGCTATGAAGATAGACGATATCTTATTTCATTTTTTCCAAATGAGTTCCATAGTAAAGTGGAAGTTGCCAAAGCATTTGTTCTCAACTGCATTTTGGGGGTTAAATAAAGTCCGCTGTTTTCAAGGTATTTCAGCTTTTTTCAGCTTGAATTGCTGAAGCATTGCTTACCCATTACGGATGGGATTAGCAATGGGTAAGCAATGAGTAAGCAATGCTATTAAGGAAGAATATGTAATTATATTTAGATAATAGGAGTTAGGAAAATTTAGGGGAAGAAGATAATATTATATCTGTAACTCCATTTTTTATATAGTTTTAATATTCATAAACCCTATATAGTAAGATAAATCTTATAGGGATGGCAGTTAGATAACGACGAGTTTTAACCCGGTGCAAGAGGAGAAAAACCACAAAACTATCCTTATTTTCTGGAAAAAGTTCCGTAGGAACGACAGGTATTAACAACGGGTTTTAACCCGGTGAAGAAGAACATCAGAGAGCCATTATCTCTTTTCCCTGGAATGAGTTCCGTAGGAACGACAGATATTATAGAAGGGTTTTAACCCTGAGCAAAAAAATCAAATTTTGCATTTGATTTGCTAAATTCTAATTTGCCATAAATAGAAGTTATTTATTTTTCAGTGTTCTTATAACTCTTTGGCAAATTGGAAGTTGCCAATCTATTAGCCTTCAATTGCATTATTCGGTAGAGAAAATTGTCCATCATTTTTCAGAGTTCTGCAAACTCTTTGGCAAATTTGAATTTATCACCCCCTTTTAGTTCAATTGCATTATTCGGGTGCAAAATCCTGCAACTTTTAAGTCCCTATTTCCTATGTATTAACAATCCTTTGAACCATCCTAACCAATGGCACATCTTCATTATAGGAAGCCACAAACTGCAAGCCGAAAGGAAGACCATTAGCGCCTAAGCCATTGGGAATAGTTAAAGCTGGCAAACCGCAATTCGTCCAGGGCAAACTCATTAAAGGTGAACCGGTTGACTTTAATCCCGCAGGAGCAGTAGTTGAGGTAGAAGGAGTAATCCAGAGGTCAATTTTTTGTTCTTGCATCAGATTTATTATTTTTTCTCTAAGTATAATTGTCTGTTGGCGTAGATTTTCCAGTTCCGCGGCACTGATTTGTAATCCTCTGGCATACAATTCCTTAGAGGAATCGGAATAAAGTTCCTGATAGCGCTCATATAAACTTTTATGATTTAAGGAGAATTCTGCCGCAATCAGGGCATTATGGCTCGCATTAATAGAGTTTATATCGCCAAAAGGATCGCAGGTAACTATTTTGTATCCCTTTTTCTGCAGTTTATCAAGAGCACTGCAATAATTTTCCTGAACGGAANNTAAACCTGTAACTCCACAGTAAGAAGCAGGCCTGATAATAGAGCCAATGGTCTGAGTTCCCAAAGCTAAAAGACAATATCCTGCAGATACAGCTGCCGCTGATCCACTGGAAGAACCACCCGGAGTATGATTCGGATTACAGGGATTTTTTGTCTTTGCCGGCTGAAAATAAGCAAATTCAGTGCAGGTGGTTTTCCCTAAAATTAGTGCTCCCAAATTTTTTAAGCGGGTAACAATTTCCGCTTCTTTGCCGGAAAAAACCTCCGGAGGAAGTTTTGAACCCGCACGCGTAGGTAAACCATCCACATTAAACAAATCTTTAACGCCAATTAAAACCCCAAAAAGAGGTGGACGCAATTCCGGTTGAGGAAAACGGGATAACAGTTCTTCAGCTTGTTTCAGTAAGCGTTCTTGCCTGTTTTCTTCAGGTTCCAGAGCACATAAAACGGGTTCCTTTTTTTCAATATCGGCAAGGGTCTGAAAAAGATAATCCTGCAAAGGAAGTTTTCCCTGCCGTAAAGCAAAAGAAAGTTCTTTCAGGTTATCGGGAAAAATAGCGGAATTCATCTAATATCCTTCCGGATTTTAAGGAAACATAAGGGAATATTGATGTTAAATCACTCCTGCTTTTTGCAATTCGGCTAAGTCCTCTTCACTTAAGCCAAGTCGTTCACAATAAATCTCTTTATTGTGTGCTCCTATTTCCGGAGCGGGCTCATACACTGCTGAATCTGGAAAAGAACTCATTTTTATAGGATTTCCGGCAATTTTTACAGTGCCCGCTATAGGGTCATTAACTTCCACAAACATATTACGAGCAAGCAATTGAGGGTCTTGCATTACGGATTCAATGTTGTTGATAGAAGAACAGGGAATTCCGGATTTTTCCATTAGTTCCAGCCACCAGGAAGCAGGTTTCGCCGTAAAAATAGGTTCTAAAATGGCATTTAAGGCATCTATATTTTCCGTGCGTAAGCGATTGTTACAAAAACGCTTATCCGAAATTAATTCCGGAATTTCCAGAGCTTTGCAAAAGGTATCCCAAAGGTTATCATTCCCCACGGCAATCACAAAATAATTATCGCTTGCCTTATATGCTTGGAATGGAGATATTGTTGGATGACGATTGCCAAGAGGTTTGGGTGAAATCCCTTCTGCTTGATAACGCACTAAAGCATTTTCCAGAATGGCTATTTGACCATCCAACATAGCAACATCAATTTTTTGTCCCAAACCTGTTTTTGTGCGTTGGTATAAAGCAGAATTAATCCCGATGGCAGTGAAAAGCGAGGCAGTTATATCTCCAAGAGACATTCCTACGCGTGTAGGAGCCATATTTTGCCAACCAGTAATACTCATAATACCGCCCCTGGCTTGAACTAAAATATCGTAGGCAGGTTTTTGGGAATCAGGTCCGCTATGCCCGAAACCGGAAACGGCAGCATAAATCAATTGTGGATATTTTTCCTTTAATAACTCATATCCCAGGTTAAATTTCTCCATCATGCCAGGGCGGAAATTTTCTACCAAAACATCACAATGTTCTATCAGCTTTAAAAGCAATTCTCTCCCCTGCGGTTTTTTCAGGTTTAACGAGATACTTTTCTTCCCGTGGTTGATACTGAGAAAATAGAGAGAACGATTGTGCAGAAAAGGACCATAAGCTCTGGAGTCATCGCCCTTTTCAGGATGTTCCACCTTGATTATTTCTGCGCCCAAATCGCTTAAAATCATTGTGCAAAAAGGACCTGCCAGAACACGACTAAGGTCAAGAACTACAACATCTTGAAGCGGTTTATTCATTGTTTTGCCTTTTCCCGCAAACAAGTTAATGCCACTTTCTCTGCCGTTATAGGTAGGGACTTAATTCTAATACCGAGAGCATCTTCAATGGCATTGGCAATCATTGGAGCTGCAGGAAGCATTGTATGTTCTCCAATTCCCCGCGCTCCAAAAGGACCATCCGGTTGAGGAACCTCTACAATAATCGGAATAATCTCTTCCGGAACATCTTTAGCAGTAGGAATTTTATAGTCCGTAAGATTAGGATTAAGCAGTTTACCTTTTTCGTTAAAACGCATATCTTCATATAACACAGTAGCTAAACCCTGAAGCAGACCTCCCATTATTTGGCCTTTTACCAAATCAGGATTGATGGCTTTTCCGGCATCAATGGCTAAAGCAACCTTCAGCACTTTCATTTTGCCCGTTTCCTGATCAATTTCCAAATTCAAACCTGCCGCACCTACCGTGTAATGAACATTAGGATGACCTCCCTGACTTGTTTCCGGATTGTCTTTAGTGCTGGCAAATTCAGGCATAAACATTCCGCGACCGTTTATAGGACCACCCTTAAAAGTTCCGTCTTCCGTCATAATGCCCTCTACCACAAAATTTTTCAAAGGTAAAATGAAAGCGGGATCGGTTTTGCATTTAACTGCTTCATCTTCCAGATAAAGAGCATCCAACGGAAAATGATAAACCCTGTGAATGAGCGTAAAAATCTGCTCCCGGGCATCCAATGCGGCATTTTTAACGGCATTTCCACAGCTCCAGGTTATATGACTTGCAACAGTTTGCCACTCATAAGGATTCCGATCCGTATCAGGTGTTTCTACTCTAATTTTGGCTGGTGGAACAGATAAAATTTCTCCTGCAATTTGAGCCATAACTGTCTGATAACCTTGTCCGATATCCATACCGGAAATAAGGAGATTGATTGTGGCATCTTCATTGAACTTTAAAAATGCGGAAGAAGAAGCATTCGGAGGCATAGCAGGCGCTTTCCAAAAAATAGCAAAGCCCTGACCAATAACTTTTGTCGGGTCTTCGGAAATGGGTTTTTTTCCCCAATCAATTGCTTTTGCGGCTTTATCAATACATTCCTGTAAACCGCTCGGGTTCATTTTAGCACCATAAGCGGTTTTATCTCCTGGCTTAATGGCATTTATCCTTCTAAATTCTACTTCGTCCATATTAAGTTGATGAGCCATTCTACTGATATGACTTTCCAAGCCAAAAAGCATTTCCGAATAGCCAAAACCGCGATAAGGACCCCCCGGAGGAAGATTGGTATAAACACAAATAGAATCTATGGAAACATTATCAATCCGATAAGGTCCGCTTGCTGATAAACCAACTGCATTAACAACATTTGCTCCATATTCTACATAAGCACCTGCATCCCAATATAATTGATGTTCCAAAGCCGTTATAATTCCCTCTTTTGTAGCACCCATTTTTATTTTTGCGATCAATCCCAATCGCTGATAAGTATTGGTAAATTCCTGTTCCCTGGTGTAACGCAACTTAACTGCATAACCCTTTAGTTGAGTGGCTAAAACTGCAGGAATAATTTCCATCGTAACTCCGGCTTTTCCTCCAAAACCACCTCCCACATAAGGAGTTATAACTCTTACATCTTTATGGCTGAGGCCTAATGCTTCGGCAAAAAGATTTCTTTGGGTATGCGGAGATTGTGAACTGCTCCAAACGGTTAATCGTCCCGAATGGTCAAATTTGGCAACCGCTATATGGGTTTCCAAAGCACAATGTGCATAACGAGGAACGGAATATGTCTCCTCCAGAATAACATCTGCGTTGGCAAAACCTTTTTCCAAATCACCTTTGCGGGTTTTTCGCCAATGAGCTATATTTGTTCCGCCTTTGGGATAAAACCACGGTACGCGAGGATAATTTTCTACCTCCGGATGCAGTAAAGGAGCATCACTTTTCAGAGCATCCATTTGATTTAAAACTGCCGGAAGGGGTTCATATTCCACTTTAACCAAAGAAACAGCACTTTTTGCAGCTTCCGGAGTGAAAGCCACTACCGCACCTATTTGTTCACCTACAAAACGGACTCTTTCCTGAGCGAAAACATAACGGTCTTTCATATAAAGTCCGAAACGATTGTGAAAATCCTTCCCTGTAAATATTTTATAAACGCCTTTCACCTTCAATGCTTCAGAAACATCTATATTCTTGATCAAAGCAGATGCTTTCGTGCTTTCAATCAATTCCGCATAAAGCAGATTAGCTCCAAAATCAATATCATCAACAAAAGTAGCTGCTCCGCTGATTTTATCCAAAGCATCAATACGCGTTACATCTTTGCCTATATACTTATAGTCCTTCATTTTGCCCCCCTTCCGGTTAAAGACATAATAGCATCAAAAATAGGTGTATAACCTGTACAACGACAAAGGTTTCCGGCAATTGACTCTTTAATTTCCTCTAAAGAGGGATGGGGATTTTTTTCCAGCAATTCAGTAACCGCCAAAATTATTCCCGGTGCACAATAACCGCATTGAAAAGAATTGAATTCAATAAATGCTTCCTGCAGAGCACTAAGTTTTTCCCTGGAAATACCTTCTAAAGTGATAATATTATGATTTTCCGCTTCAACGGCAAGAATCAGACAACTGCGAACTGCTTTACCATCAAGCAAAACAGTGCAGGCACCGCAATCACCTCTTTCACAGCCACATTTGGGACTTTTAATTCCCAATTTATTCCGGAGCACATCCAGAAGTATTTCATTATTTTCCACTTGCACATTACGGGGTTCATTATTAAGTATCAAGCTGATTTCTTTCATCATACATCTCCCAAAAGCTTTCGGGGCTCAATATATTTGCCGGAAATTCTTTCCTGAATTGCCGTTAAACCTCTTTTAAGCATAATTCCACTAATATACATCCGGAATTCTTGTGTGGCGCGAATATCTGTTATGGGGTTTATTTCTGAAGGAATAAGAGCTATGGCTTTTTCTATTAAATCAGCATTCAGAGGGTTACTGTTATTTAAGAGGTCTTCAATATAGTAAGCTCTTTTGGGAATAGGGCTTAAAGCACAATGAGCCAAACGATATTGTTTATCCGCAGTCATTAAAATTCCCCAACCTGCCTGAGCAAGGTCTTCTCCACTGTAACGACCCAGCTTTAAATAAATACCGGAACTATCAGGAATTCTTTTCAAGGAAATACCGGTTACTATTTCATCTTCCTGCAAAGCTGTTTTTCGGGGAGCAAGAAACCATTCTGTAACAGGAATTTCCCTTTGCGACTCAGGACTTGCACAATGAACTTTTGCCTCATAGCATAAAAGAGCAGGAGCAGAATCCAAAGATGGAACTGCAGAACAAATATTTCCCGTTAAAGTAGCCCGGGCACGAATTCCTGTAGAGCCAATTGTTTTACAGGCATCGTGAAGAAGAATAAAATGCTTCTGCACCAGTTCATTATCTATAAGCTGCGCAAAAGTTACATTACTGCCGATAAAAAGTGTTTCCTTTTCCCAATTGAGCTTTAATAATTCACTGATACCTTTTATATCAATCAACAAATCAGGTTTCAGCATTCCTTCTCTAATATTTACAATCAGATCGGTTCCACCTGCCAGGAAATGGGCTTTATCTTTATATTTTGCTTTAAGTTGCAATGCTTCAATCAAAGTGGAAGGACGCTGATAGTCAAAAGTATGAGCCAAAGCCATATTTTCTTCCTTTTTTAGGGTTCCCAAGCCATAATGCGACACATAGAGGATTCCAGTTCAATGCCGCGCAGAGGAAAAAGTCCTATCCAGACCCTTTTATTGGAGATTTTATCAATATCTCCCCCCAGGTTTTCTGCATGCACCAGTTTTTTAGGGAAGAGTTTCAGATGCATCACCTGATAGTATACTTCAGGAGGAAACATTTCATCCCAGGTCTTACTGTATTTGGCAATCAACTTTTGTTCCGCTTCGTTAAAAGAACCAGGATGCCAATTGCGAATAATAGTATTCATAGGATGATCTGCAGAACCGCAATCTACTCCAATCCATTTCAAATGCATATCCAAAGCCCAGGTATGAAAAGAAGGATCAGGACCTGGATGCTTAACAAAATAGCGGAGTTCATCACTTTCAGGTTGATCCCAGGCATAACGATGATAGCCGGTATTGATAATTAAAATATCGCCTTTTTTGATTTCCGCTTTTTGCATCAGAAGCTCGGGAGAGTATAAATCATAGTCATTTACGCTATCAGAAATATCTACAACTACTCCAGGACCAATCCATTCTTCCATAGGAACTTGTCCTATACTGCGTCCACTGGCAAAAAAATGGATTTCACCATCAATATGTGTGCCTACATGATTGCTGGTAGTAATAATTTGACCATTTGCACCCTGACCTGAATGAGCTCCGGCAATGCGTTTAAAGTATTGAATTCCCAAAGGCATATAGCTGGGCCAGGGAGGTGTATGAATACTTAAGGGTTGAGTTAAATCATACATCTTTAAGCTCTGCATAAATTCAAAGAAGCTGTTTAATTCCATTTTTATCTCCTGTTTATATAGTTCAAAGTTCAAAGTGCGGGAGTTCAAAGTGCGGGAGTTCAAAGTTCATTATAACAAAGATATCTTTTTTCCTAAAAACCATTTCGCTTCCTCACTATTTTCACCATCTCACTATTTTCCCATCTTACTATCTCACTCTTTATCTTTTTTTTAATACATATCCGCTAATGTTTTATAGGCCTTAATAAACGGTTCAAAAGGTGCTTTCACAACTCCAGCGCCAACTTGTCCCACACCAGGATTTTTATGTGCCACACCTGTGTCAATTACCGGAGCTATGTTATTTTGAATAACTTTCACTACATCAATTCCCAAAGGGGTTCCTCTAAAATCCAATGCCGGAATTTGATAAAGGGAGCTTTCTCCAAAACAAATATTATACATAGACAATGTGTAATTTATTGCTTCTTTGGCAGTTCCACCTACAAATTGAACTATGGCAGGAGCTGCGGCAAGAGCAAAACCACCCAAACCGCCTGTTTCTGTTATAGAGCTGTCACCAATATCGGGATTGGCATCTTCTTTGGTAAAACCTGGAAAATAGAGGGCATCGGGAACAGGGGCACTACCCGTAAACCATTTATTTCCTGTTCCGCTAACCTGAATTCCGAAGTCAGTTCCATTTCTTGCCATAGCCACAACAATAGAGCTACCGGAAATGTTTCTGGCAGGATCAAGAATGGCTTTACTTGCAGGCATAGACAGGTTCAGGAAAAAATGGTCGTTGCTATTTATAAAATCCAGTGCGGCAGCAGATTCTTCAGGATTAGTCATTGTTTTAATAATGGCAGGAGCTATTTGTCTGATAAACAAAGAAGTTCCAGCCCGATTACGATTGTGAAGTTCATCACCCATATTCAATGCTTGGGCAATAAGTCCCTGAATATTAATCGTTCCCGCATATTCTATAGCTCTTTTCAGGACGGGATAGAGCACTTTTTCCATCCATTTTAAGCGGCTAATCACTTCTTCGCTATAGGCACCATAGCGCAAAACTTTTCCCAAACCTTCATTTTGGGTAGCATAAGTAAAATTGCCGTAGCTTTCATTTTTAATAATAAAAACAGGCATTGAAGGACTGATAATACCTGCCATAGGACCGGTACAATTATGTTCGTGGCAGGGAGCAAATTCAATTTTTCCCGAAGCGGCAAGTTTTTCTGCTTCTTCTGCATTTTTTGCCCTATCTTCATAAATTAGAGCTCCAATTATGGCACCCCGCATAGGACCGCACATTCTATCCCAGGAAATAGGAGGACCGCTATGGAGAATAAGGTCTTTATGCATTCCGGGAATAACCTTCAGGGCAACATCCATTCCGGTTAAAACCGCTTTGCCGGAATTGATTATTTCCAGCGCTTTTTTATTAGCTGGAGCAATGATGTTTTCAGGGAGCGAATTTATTTTATGATGATAGCTGTTTTCAACGGGTAGAGGGGGTTTCCAAAGGAGGTTTACCACATCAATACCTTGAGTTTTAAGGTCTACGGCAAATTTTTCCAAGCCAATGTTTATTACTTTTGGTTTATCTTTATTTAATTTCAGCATTTAGCACTCCGATATAATCTTAAACATTGGCAGACAAATTCACAAGCAGAATGATGAGAGATAAATACATAAGCTCCTGCCTGTTCCAATTCCTTTTTTTGTTTTTGCCGGTTTTGAGGATCGCCGTCTGTTCCTAATAAATGGCAGACAACAACAAGGTCTGCAGGCAATTTTTGCAGGGCAGGAACAAGTTCTTCAGCCGGATTAGGATGAGCACCAAAACCCAAAACTACATCCAATAAGATGATACCTACTTTAGGATCATTTGCTTCCTGAGCCAATTTTTGCAGACGCAAACTGTAATCTATCATTGGATGAGGACGTCCTATTGTAAATTCATCTGCTCCTAAATCTATAATACTATTTTCTTTTGTTTGCCAGCCATCTGTCAACCGGAAAAATGCCTGATCCGTAACATTATTAAAGGGTTCGCAACCAAAATTATCAAGATAGACCTGAATTGCTTCATGACAAAGCGTTCCGCCACTATATAAACCGCGCAGATAAGGACCTCTTAGCTTTGGCAAAGGAAAATCTTCCGCAAGCTTAGCAGTTTTTACTTCAATTCCTGCTTTCTTACAGGCAAAAAAAGCGGTTTCAGACAAAGAACGGACATAATATAAATTGGGCAGTTCAGGAACCTGCATTGGAATAAGGAAATTGGCAATCACCGGTTTAGAACTATGAGAAATCAGTTCCCACAATTTTTTCTGCACCTCTTCACAGGGGGGTTTTCCTATTACAATAATAACTTCTGTATTTTCATCCTCCAGCAGATATTCCAAACAGGCAGTCAGCATTAAGCCGCCAATTTCTTTTTTCCCATCCCTTCCTCCGGTTCCAAATGCCTGCGAAATTCCTCCACCCAAATTAGCGATGGTAGAGGAGATTTCCTGTAAACCTGTTCCTGATGCGGAAACAATTCCTATTTTACCGCGGGGAACATTATTGGCAAAGGCAAGTGGAATGCCATTGAGAATAGCGGTTCCGCAATCAGGACCCATCATCAAAAGACCTTTTTTCAGAGCTTTTTGTTTCAAAGAAAGTTCATCTTCAATGCTTACATTATCGGAAAAGAGCAAAATATGCAGTCCTTTTTCCAGTGCTTTTTCCGCTTCAGCGGCTGCATATTTTCCGGCAATGGAAATTAGGCAAAGGTCTGCTCCTCCTAAAGTTGCAATTGCTTTTTCCAGAGTAAATGCCTGGGGAATTGGAGTTTGATTGTATTCATCAGCGGAAGGTTTATTGATTAATTCTTCTGCTTTATTTATTGCTTCCGCAGCATTCTTTGCGTTATCGGCTTTGATCACGATAACAATATCGTTTTCCGAAGCAGAGTTTATTTCTTCTGCCAGCATATCACTTGCCTTTAGAATTTCCCGATTTTCGCTTGTAGCTACAATAGCAACTGCTTCCAGAACGCCTTTTAGAGACCTTAGTTCCCGGGAAATAAGCATCAGCTTAACAGAATCCAAGTATTTTCCCGCAATAATTTTAGCTTTTATGGGCATTATATTTCCTTTATATATTTACAGATAGCACATTGAGAGCAGCAAGGACATCCGGAAAAATACAACTTCAGCATTTCGCTATTTCCGCAATCCAAAACCAATTAAATAACAAACAAAATACAAATCCGCTCAACATATCTTTTCCCGAACTCTCACCTGAATTCATTATTAGATTTATGTATTTTGTCAAGTTAATTTCGTCGTTTTCACTTAAAGCAAGCAAAAAATTCGCCCACTCTTCATCCGGACGCAGGTAATATGCCTGATGCAGAAAAGTATTGACCAGCAAATCATTGTCCAAAGCGGTTTCATAGATTTCTTCCCGTTGTTTTATCAGGTCTTTTCTGCCGTTGGCAATCAGCCAGGATAAACAGATTATATAGCCAGTCAAAAAATCATCACCGGCAGGAGTGCTTCCCAAACCCCGGCGTTTTATTTGTTGGGCAAAGAGTGTATATTTTTGTTGAAAGAGGTTATTTATACCTTTTATGAGGAAGTTACGGAACTGAAGAAGAAATTCATCCTGGGATGAAGGGGGCTGAAAAAGCAAGGATAATAAATTATTTTTCTCTTCACCCATAAAGAAATTAAGCAGTTTTTCGCAGAGTAAGAAGGTCTTTTGGGCATTTTTATAAGGATGAATTGAAGGTATTTTCCAGATATTATCCTGGCTGTATGGTAAAGATATTTCTTGATTAATAACCACTTCTTTTTCTGTTACTTTCAGTTCTTTAGCTAAAGGAATCTTTCCTTTTAGGATTAGACGATATGGACCTGCACATATACTACTCTCACATAAAGATATAACAATATCTTCTGCGGCAAAATTTATTACCCGCTCAAAACAGCTATGAACCTTTGTATAGGTGCCTGAAGGAACCAATTCTCCGATGCGAAAAAGGGTATAATTATTTTTTCTCTGCATAACAATAAAATAATGCTTTTGTAATTAAATGTCAAATGGGTAGATGGAGAA
>MTKZ01049586.1_pt1 | contig 14518 bp, 12 predicted proteins | sample 1042781 | NCBI WGS metagenome assembly MTKZ01 (sample SAMN06212207, study PRJNA360539) | anaerobic digester metagenome | biome: Wastewater treatment plant; material: sludge; isolation source: anaerobic digester fed with sludge from wastewater treatment plant | place: Denmark: WWTP Viborg ...
ACTGGGTCTTGTCCAGGTAGTCACGCGTGATCGGATCGTTCAGGTCCGCGACCCAGTCGATGTGCACCGCGCCGGGAATGTGGCCGCGGCTGTAGAGCAGGATGTCCTCGTTGGACTCCACGATCCGGACGTGGGGGTCGGTCAGGTGCTCCGCCACCCATTGCGTAGAAACCAGTTTCTCCGGAAAAGCATAACCCTGTTGCACACGTGCCTCCAAAGTACTGCAACCCTACAGTCCCAGCTTGCGCGCGATCTCGGTTTCGAGCTTATTTCGCACGCCGGCTACGGGAATGCGGTTCAGGACTTCCTCGAAGAAGCCCTGGACGATCATTCGCTCCGCATTGGTGCGATCGATGCCGCGGGACATCAGGTAGAAGATGTACTCCGCAGGCACCTGGCCAGCGGTCGCGCCGTGTGTGCAGCGCACGTCATCGGCTTCGATCTCGAGGCCAGGGATGCTGTCCGCACGTGCGGTCTTGCTCAGCATGAGGTTGCGATTCGCCTGGTAGGCGTTGGTCTTTTGTGCGGCGGGATAGACCTTGATGTAGCCCTGGTACACCGAACGCGCTCGGTCTTTCAGCGCTCCCTTGTAGAGCAGGTCGCTGGTCGCGTTGGGCGCCTTGTGAAGCTGGTTCGTATGATGGTCAAGGTGCTGGCGGCCGCCGGGGAAATACAGCCCGAGCAACTCCCCGTGGCTGCCCTGGCCGTCGAGGTCCATGTTCAACCACGCCTTGCTGAGCCGGCTGCCCCACGAACCCATGAAATGCCGCAGCAGGCTGTCGCGGCCCAGCTTCATGCGCTGGGTCGAGAAATCCCAGGCGCTGTCCGCCAGGTTCTGCAGATGCAGGTAGTGCAGTTGGCTGCTCGCACCGGAAAGCAGCTCGACCACGGAATTGGTCAGGCCGTTTTCGCTTCCGATGAAGTCCTCAACCAGGGTCACCACTGCGTTTGGCTCGGTTGCCACCACCGTGTGGTGGAACCCGGCCTTCTTGCCTTCGCTCTGGCCGATCACCACCTGCAGCGGCTGCTCGACGACAACATTAGCTGGCACGTACACGAATGTCCCCGAATTCCACAGCGCATAGTGAAGCGCACTGAACTTGTTCTCGCCCTCGGACACTGCTGCGCCGAAGAACCTCTGCACGAGGTCGGCGTGCTCGCGCACGGCGGTTCCCAGGTCCGTGAATACCACGCCCTTGGCCGCCAGCCTGGGATCGAGCCGGTAATGTGCGCGGGCGCCGTCAAAGAACGCCAGCTCGCCGGTGCTCTCCACCTCTGCGAGGCTCTTCGAGATATCATCTGGCAGCCTGCCACTGGCGCCTACACCCACCAGCGGTGTGTACTCTTCTGCCTTGAAGCCGGTGAGCTTCGTGCGCCGCCACGTCTCCTCCGTGCCCGTGGGCCACGGTATTTCCTGGAAAAAACGCCATGCCTTCAGTCGCAGGTCGAGCATCCAGTCTGGCTCCTGCCGCACTAACGAAAGCGCCTCAACAGAGGCCTGGGAGATATTCTCAATCGCTTGTGTTGCTGTTGTCATCTGTCTTTCCTTGGGCCTCAACCGATCGAGCCTTCCATCTGGAGCTGGATCAGGCGATTCATTTCGACGGCGTATTCCATGGGCAACTCCTTGACCATCGGCTCGATGAACCCGGAGACGATCATAGCGCTGGCCTCGTCCTCGCCCAGGCCGCGGCTCATCAGGTAGAAGAGCTGTTCCTCGCCGATCTTGCTCACCGATGCCTCGTGTCCGACGGTGACATCCTCCTCGTCGATTTCGATGTACGGATAGGTGTCCGAGCGGCTCTTCTCATCAAGCAGCAGCGCGTCACATACCACGTTGGACTTCGAGCCGACTGCGCCCTTGGCGACCTTGAGCAGGCCCCGGTAGGACGCGCGACCGCCGCCCTTGCTGATCGACTTGGAGATCAGCTGGCTTGACGTGTTCGGTGCAGCGTGGATCAGCTTCCCGCCTGCATCCAGGTGCTGCCCCGGTCCGGCAAAAGCCATGGAAAGGATCTGGCCCTTTGCGCCCGGCCCCAGCATGTAGACCGACGGGTACTTCATGGTGACCTTCGACCCCAGGTTCGCGTCCACCCACTCCATCGTGCCACCCTCCGATACCAGCGTACGCTGGGTGACCAGGTTGTACACGTTGGTTGACCAGTTCTGGATGGTCGTGTACCGGCAGCGCGCGTTCTTGCGCACGATGATCTCGATCACACCTGAGTGCAGCGAATCCTCAGAATAAGTAGGCGCGGTGCAGCCTTCCACGTAGTGCACCGTCGCGCCCTCGTCGACGATGATCAGGGTTCGTTCGAATTGGCCCATGCTCTGGGCGTTGATGCGGAAATACGCCTGCAGTGGGATATCCAGGTGCACGCCCTTCGGCACGTACACGAATGAACCTCCCGACCAGAATGCCGTATTCAGGGCAGCAAACACATTGTCGGTCGACGGCACCACTGTGCCGAAGTACTCTTTGTAGATGTCCTCATGCTCGCGCAGCCCGCTATCGGAGTCCATGAAAATGACTCCCAGCTTCTCCCATTCGGCTTTGAGCGAGTGATAGATCGCTTCGGACTCGTATTGCGCGCCCACGCCGGCCAGGAACTTGCGCTCAGCTTCGGGGATGCCCAGCTTGTCGAACGTCTCCTTGATATCCGCCGGCACGTCGTCCCAGCTCTTGCCCTGTGCTTCCGTCGGCTTGATGTAGTAATAGATATCCTGGAAATCGATGCCGCTCAGGTCAGCTCCCCACGTCGGGATCGGCTTGGACAGGAAGATGTCCAATGCCTCGTGGCGCAGCTTGCGCATCCATTCCGGCTCACGCTTCATGGTGCTGATCTGGTCGACGATCTCGTGGTCCAGCCCTTTTCGCGCCTTGAAGACGTAGTTCTCGGGTTGGCTCCATCCGTATTGGTATTCGGATTTCAAATCCGAGAGAATCTTCTGATCCGATTCCATCGCAGACATAATGCGCTCCTTGGACCCTTATGCCATTTCCTGGCCGGGCATCGGCTCCCCGAACTCCTCGCGAATCCACTGGTAACCTTTCGCCTCGAGCTCCCTGGCCAGATCCGCTCCGCCTGACATGACGATGCGGCCGTTGTAGAAGACATGCACGTACTGCGGCTTGATGTAGTCCAGCAGCCGCTGGTAGTGCGTGATCAACAACACGCCCAGGGTTTCCCCTAGCAGGCTGTTCACGCCCTCTGACACCACGCGCAGCGCGTCGATGTCGAGGCCCGAGTCCGTCTCGTCGAGCACGGCGATCTTCGGATCGAGCATGGCCATCTGCAGGATCTCGGCGCGCTTCTTTTCGCCGCCCGAGAATCCGTCGTTCAGATAGCGACGCGCGAACGCAGGATCGATGTGGAGCTTATCCATCTTGTCGGTCAATTCCTTGCGGAACTCCCGCATGGGTATCAATTCGGAGCCGATCGGCTTGGCGCTCCCGCCATCGGCAACCTGCTGCTTGGCCTTGTCCGTGTATCCCCGCACCGCGCTGACCGCTTGGCGCAGGAAGTTCGCCATGCTGACGCCGGGAATCGCGGTGGGGTACTGAAAGGCCAGAAACAATCCTGCCTTGGCTCGCTCATCCGGCTCCATCTCCAGGATGCTTTTGCCGTCCAGGAGGATATCGCCCGAAACCACCTCGTAGTGCGGATGACCCGCTATCGTATAAGCGAGCGTGCTTTTGCCCGAGCCGTTGGGCCCCATGAGCGCGTGCACTTCACCCNNTTGACACCCAACAGAATCCGTTTTCCATCGACGTTCACAAACAGATCTTTGATCACTAACTCAGAAGACATAGACCACAGCTCCTCATTAAGGTTGACTTGTTACTTGGACTCGATCTTGAACTGGCACCCATGGTGCCCGTCGAGCGTGCAGGAGACCAGCGCGACCGGCTGGTTCATTACTTGCTCGATCATGCTCTGTTCCATCTCGCAGATCGCGCGATGTTCGCGCGCCAATTCATAGTATGGACAGGTGTACTCGCGAAAAACGATGCCATCGGGCTCGATGTTCACTTCTGCCAGGATGCCCTTGGCTTTCAGCATCTCAGTCAGTGCCAAAGCTCGCTCGTGCGGCACAGGCGAGTCGATTTGTTGCGCGTACTGTTCCGCCATCCGCTTCCCCATGCGCGCCAGCAATTCCTCTACTTTGCCCGGGCCTTCGACGAGCAGAATCTCCCGCAACAGGGAGTTGGTGAATTCGTCGTAGTGGCGCGGGAAGAGCGCGCGGCCCTTCGTGGTCAGCGAATAGACATGTTTTGGCCGCCCCCGGCCGATGTTCTCGGCGCGTTGCTCTATGAAGCCTTCAGCCAGGAGCACCATCAGTTGCTGGCGCACCGCAGTTGCGGTGACATCCATCGCCTCTTCCAGTTCCTTGACGGTGGCTGCGCCCTTGCGCTGCAACAGCATCAGCACCTCGCCCGCGGGGCTGCCGGTCAACTGCCTTTGGATCATCTGATTTTCCCTTCGCTCCTCAATACGTTTCAAACCGAATTCGAGTCTATCACAGGGGCGTAATATTTGCAAATATGAATGTGTAAAATATCAAAAAGCGACGACTTGCCGATCAGCTCGATACTGAGGGCCGGATCGTTAGGGGATTATGCAGATTGGATGTAACATCTGACGCTGGAGGTTACACGGGATGGAATTGCAGGGCAAAGTGGCACTCGTGACCGGTGGCGCGGTCCGCGTCGGCAGGGCGATCGCACTCGCGCTGGCGCGTGCCGGCGCCGATGTCGCGTTTAGTTATCACTCCTCGGCCGATGCAGCCAGGGAGACGCAGCGAGACTTGGAACTCCTGGGCCGGCGAGCGCTGGCGCAGCAGGCAGATGCACGGAGCGTAGCTGCCTGCCGCCAGCTGGCGGATGCGACGATCGCGCATCTCGGACGCCTGGATGTGCTGGTTAACAGCGCGTCACTGTGGAAACGTACGAAGTTCGCGGAGCTGAAGGAGGAGGAGTGGGACCAGGTGACGGATGTCCTCCTCAAGGGGTCGGCTTTCACCAGTCACGCGGCCGCGCCCTACCTCGCCGCGCATGGCGACGGCGCGATCGTCAACATCATCGATCTATCGACCTTCGTGCCCTTTCCGAACCTGACCGCGCACTCGGTGGGCAAGGCGGGGTTGCTGAATCTGACATATGGGATGGCACTGGAACTCGCTCCGGCGGTGCGAGTAAATGCCGTTGCACCCGGATCTGTCTTACCTCCGCCACATTATACTGAGAAGCAGATTCAGATCGCCGCGTCGCGCACCTTATTGGGCCGATGGGGCAGCCCGCAGGATGTCGCCGACGCGGTGCTCTTCCTGGTGCAGGCGAGCTACATCACCGGGACTGTGATCGAGGTGGACGGCGGCGAGCATATTGCGTGGCGCAAGTAAGGGCTCAGGTCAGCGCCAACACGACACCTAATGACGGCAGCGCCAGTATGGTCGACAGCACGATGATGTTGGCAGCCAGGCCATCGTCGGCGCCCATTTGTTGCGCCATGATATAAGATGCCGTGGCGCTGGGGCAGGCCAGGAAGATAAGCGCCATGAGCAGCTCGGGTGCAGATAAACCCAACCATCTGGCCAGCATAACTCCGGCCAACGGCGCAGCGGCGACCTTGAGTACTGCTGAAAGGGTCGCGTTGCGCCAGCTATCGCGCAAGGTGGTAAAAGTCAGCGCCGCGCCGATGCCCAACAATGCCAGCGGAGTCGTCATATCCCCCAGGGTCTTGCAGGTTTGGCGCAGCGGCTCGGGGAGCGTCCATCCGAGGCCAAGCACGAGCAGTCCCGCTCCACACGAAAGGATCAGCGGGTTTGTGACTAGGCGCGTCACCAGCTCCCGCAGCCTTTGGGGCAACTGCTCGCGTCCTCCTTCGCGACCCCCCACAAGCACGAGCACCGCGGCGGTGTTGTAGATCGGCACGAGCAGAGCGATCGAGATCACCGCTACGGCCTGAAGTTCCGGCAACTGCTCGTAGCCTCGGGCCGCCAGCGCCAGGAACACCACGGGCAGGCCCACATAAACCAGGTTGCTGCGAAATGCCCCGTGCACGAATGACCTTGCGGAGGGCGCCGGCAGACGCATCAGCTTGGCTATGAGGTAGCTCAGCGCAATGGTCAGTATCATGGCGCCGGTGAGGACCGCGAACACACGCACGGCCGCGTCACCCTCCAGCCGGGATTCGGCGGTCTTATAGAAGAGATACGCAGGGATGCCGACCCAATAGACGAGCCGGTTTGTCTGCTGAAAGACCTGGGCTGGTGCAAAGATGCCACCGCGCAGGAGTGTCCCCAGAGCAATCACTGTGAAGACGGGCAGCAGGATGTTGGCGATTTCGAGCATGCGTCAGCTGTATGTCTTGCCCCGCCAGAGTGACCGCGCCGCAATGAGTACCGCCAGGACGGCCACTATCAGGGACGCAACGATGGNNGCCAGGACGGCCACTATCAGGGACGCAACGACGGAACTGATCATCACGCCCGTCATGTTGCTGTAGTTCACTGCGATTCCGGCGAACGCCCACACTAAGACCAACAGGTAGGCCACATCACGCCGCATCAAAGCCATCAGCGCCGCCAGCGCGAGGGCAACTAGGTACATGGTGATCAACCATGCCAAGGCCCCGAAGGGCTCGCCGGTCCATCCGGCATGGACGAATACGTGCGCGGCGTTGGCTACCGTCGCCACCGTGATCCAGCCCAGGTAGATGCTGAAGGGCAGACGGACAGCCCATCGTTCGCCCGCAGGGATGCCCTCCTGGCCGCGGCGGAGCATCAGGTAGATCGCTATCAGCGCCAGTAGGAGGACCAGCATTGCGATCATGGACAGTGGGAATTGATTATAGTGGAACAAGAGCAGCCAGACGATGTTCGCCGCGCAGGAGACCACGAATGGCCACCCGATGCGGCGCAGTCGGGGATTCTCGCGCTGGCGAGGAAGCGACTGGTAGACCGCATAAGCGATCAGGCCGAGATAGATCAGACCCCAAATGCTGAAAACATAGCCCGCGGGCAGCCACAGGTTCTGCCCCTTGTACTGATTGGCGATGTCGCCGGTCATCTGGTTGTTGATGGGCAGTGCATTTGCGAGCCCATTCACGACGATGGTTGCGACGACGCTGGCCCAGACAGCGATCTGCCTGACAATGTCACGGTGCATCTGCATTCTCCTCGGATCAATCGCGGATGGGTGCTACTTTTCAAGCGGGAGGCCGGCCTGCTGCCATGCTACGATGCCGCCCTCCATGTTGTGCACGTTGCTATAGCCCTGCTTTCGCAGGAAGTCGGCCGCCTGGCCGCTTCGGTTCCCGGACCGGCAGGTCACGATGATGGTCTTGTCTTTGGGGATTTCGGCGACGCGGGAGGGCAGCTGCCCCAGCGGTATCAGCTTTACGCCGGGGATGTGTCCCGCGTCATACTCTGTCTGCTCGCGCACGTCGAACACCACGACATCGGCACGGCCTCGCAGTGCGTCAACCGTACGCACGTCGAGCGTGTTGGGCAGGTTGGCGATATCGATCTCCGCTGTTGGTGCAGCCGGGGCCGTGGGCCGGCATGACGAAAGTGCCAATGCGGACATGATAAGAACAAGCAGCGATCTGATGGTCAGTGGCATGGTCGCTCCTCAAGCGTATGACTGGATGCGTGTTGAAGCCCGTCGTTTAGCCAGCGCCGATGCTGGAAATCTGGCCGAATCCGTTGATCGTCAGCCGCCAGGGGCCACCCTGCGCCAGCTTGAGGTACTCGTCGACATTGCGGGTCGTGTAGGTGTAATCGCGATCGTTGGCACGGAAGACGATGAAGTACTCTTCCGCCTCCCCGCCGGCGCGTTGATTCTCGGCCAGGCTTGCAGCCGGCCAGCGCGGATTCAGGTCACGGCCTTCCAGGATCAGGGGGGGCGCGACCACCCATGCGAGGGTGCGATACTCGCAGTAATCTGCGAACACCTGGTACTGGCAGTCCTGTTTCACTTTCCCGTATCCGGTGCCGGTATCGACCACGTAAGGCGTGCCGCAGATCTCTCGCGCGCCAGCCACCGGTTGGTCGACCACCTGATAAACCCGCTTCTGGCACTGGACCACATCGACGCCCGCGGGCAGCTGCTCCAGCCAGCCCTCCCGCGTGACCGGCGTGAGCGCCTGGATGGCAATGGTCCGCCGCCAGCCGTAGTCGGCCACTTGGCCGACCGCATCGCTGCTGCGTCGGCCCACCATGAAGAATACCCCGAGCAGGATCACGGCGCCGAGCAAGATCAGCGGAAGGATGCCCAGGCCCCCCGGTCGTCCCGTGGGCGCAGGTAGCGTGCTGGCGGCTGCCGGCACAGCCTGTCCCAATGGCGCGTCGCAGTTGGTGCACTTCAGCGCTGTGGCTTTGTTCTCCGTGCCGCAGGCAGGGCACCTTTGGGGCGGCGCGGGCTTATCCCGCAGGCCGCCGATGACACCCGTTACTTCGCGGGCGGTGCCTTCGGCTAATGGCGCCGCGCATTGCTTGCAGATCTTGGCAGTGGCAACATTGCGCGTGCCGCAATAAGCACAGTAGATATCGGGCCCTGACTGCGCAGCCTCGATCTTGTCCTTGTCCTTGATGATCTGCTCTTCAGCTGCCTGTTCGAATTGGACCTCTGGCGGCATCGCTGTGCCACATTGCTGGCACTTCTGCAAGCTGCCAGGGTTGCGCGTGTTACAGCTCGGACAGGTCCATTCCAGTTCGACGTAACCGAGCTCCTTTTCCGCCATGCATCCTCCGCTTGATTCTTTTAGGACAATAAGGATAACTGCGTGACCGGCCTATTCCCAAATCGCGTCGTTCATGCCGGGCATTTTGGCCATCACTTCCGCTGGTGATGGGTGGGCCACGCCCAGGATTCCCGTCCACGCTAGCCACCGCGCGTTACGCAAGAGCCATTTAATCCCTAGGCTGGCCAGGTAGACCATCAGCCACGCTGTCGCCCACCGGCCCAGGGTGCCCAGCCAATCCACGCCCAGCATCCTGCTGGAGAGCGTTGTCAGGTCGAGCAGGGCGATGCCATAGAGAACTCTCAGGATCGCGCGACCGAAGTATGGGGTCGCGTGGACAAAGGCTAGCAATAATGGCGTGCTGGTCAGGCCCACCATGTCAACCAGGGTGAGCGGATCCACCGCAGCGCCGGAGATCCCTCCGAAGACCAACCAGCCCGCGCCTGCCAGCGCCATGCGACCGACCAGGAACGCCACAAAGCCGAACAACACTCCGGCAGTCCATTTGAGCCATCCTTCACATCGTACCAGGAGGCGCGTGCCATGAGCGGCAGAATACGAGACTGCGGCGAGGAATAGGACCGGCACGGCTGGATCGAAAAAGGAGGGAACGGCCATATCACGCCCTTCCGATTGCGGTCACTGAGGGCTCGGCTGACGCGGGGAGATCTGGTCTGAACGCGCGCGCCGCGGTTGAAGCCGACAGGCTCTTTATCGCACCTGGACGGTCGGCAGACGGAGCAAGCAAATCGATGACTGTCTCGGCGGTCTTCTGTATATGAGGGGTGCCATCGGGCAGCCTCACCGATCGGCTGAAGTAGTCGCCCAGGCCCATATGTTTCATCGGCCCGATCGGGATCGACCGAAAACGGCCCGCGTGCACGAATCGGTTCCACGCTGAGTTCGGAAATATGGGCCAACCCGTGTACCCCAGGAACCTTCCGACGTACTGCGTGATGTCGTTGCTGCCCGATAGGTGTACGATCTCTTCCAGGTCCTCTGTGCCCGGATCATCTGCGATGACGCTGCCCACCGAGATCACGCGCAGCTTGGATCCGAGCCATTCTCTCATGTGGGGCGCAGCGGACTGGGCCAATTGACCGCCGCCGCTGATGCACAGGATCGTCACAGGTCGCGGCTGCTCAGGGCGATACCCATACCGCAGCAGGCCTTTCATCATCTCTTTGGCAAACCCGTAAGCGAAGTATGGTCCAAAATCCCGGTCCCGCGAGACACAGACCTGGAGAAGGTTTCGGAAATAGATGATGTGATAGAGGATCATAAACCGGCGATTTCGCCGGGCCAGCTTGGGGATGCCGGTCCAAAGGCCTTTAAGAACCCGATGTTCTGTCAGCGGCGTGCTGCTGGGTGAGTAAGGGAAAACATCGCGTATGATCACCGATCCGGGCACGCCTCTTTCGACCAGGTCGAGGAACTGCGCCTCTTTTTCCGGCACCTCTTCGCCGCTGTTCCGTCCGACGCCGCTGAGGTAGATGAGGTATTGGTCGGCAGCAGGCTTGTTGGGATGCGGCAGAGGAATGACGATCGGCGAGCTCGGAGCAGCCCGGTTGCGGCCCAGCCCGGTCCACCAGGCAATCGTTTCCGCGCAAGAGGTCGCGGCAAAGGCGAATACCGCGACCACAACAAGCCCGAAAACTCCGAGTAGAACGGTCAAGACGGTCATCAGAAGTCCGTGCTCCTGTTGCACCAGTATAGCGCACAATGCGCGCGAGTACAACACCTTAAAGAGCCTGGCGAATTCTGAAGCCGCACAGCGGCGGCTACTTGAGGTCTTCAGGATAGGCAAAGAGTGCTGGCGCACCGCCTGTGTGCCAGAAGACGATGCGGCCTGTTCTCGCCTTGGGCAACAGCCGGTGGGGATTACGCCGGAGGATGTCGAGCAGCCCTCCGAATGCGCGGCCGGTATACACCGGGTCCAACAGGACGCCCTCGTACTGGGCCATGAGCTTGATTGCCTCGCGTTCCAGGTTGCCCATGACACCGTATCCGCCTCCCAGGTAGCTGTCGTCCACGAAGATGTCGTCCGTCGAGAAGCTGTGGGTCCGGCCTAAGTGCGAGACGGTGCGCGTTGCCAGGTCAGCCACGGTGGCCTGCAAGTCGGCTGCGACTGCATCGATGCTGACGCCAAGGATCGGCACGTTCCAGCCAAGTTGCCACGTACCTGCTGCCAGTCCGGCCTGCGTGCCGCCCGAGCTGGATGCAACGACGATGGCATCCGGTTTGACGCCCGCCTCCGACACCTGGTCACGCAGCTCTTCCAGCGCCGCCGCATAACCTGTCGCTCCCACCGGGTCGGAGCCCCCATAGGTAATGAAATAGGGATGGCGTCCGGCAGCGAGCAGCTCAGCCTCGAGCTCTCGCAGCCTGGGCAGGCGGTTCTCGCGCGTTGTCCAGTGCAGCGTTGCCCCGAGCAGCAGGTCGAGCAGCAGGTTGCCGTTCGGCGTTTCAGGCGGCCGCCCGCCGAGAACAAGGTGGCAGTCGAGCCCGGCCCGCATGGCCGCGGCCGCCGTCTGCCGGCAGTGATTCGATTGCACCGCACCGGTGGTGATAAGGGTGTCCGCGCCCTTGGCCAGGGCATCGCCCACGAGAAACTCCAGCTTACGCGTCTTGTTGCCGCCGAGCGCGAGCCCGGTTTGGTCATCGCGTTTGATCCAGATTTCTGCAGCGATGCCCTGATCCTGCAGCCACGCGTTCAGCCGTGGCAGCGCATGCACCGGGGTGGGCAGGAAGGCCAAAGGATACGAAGGCAGATGGTTTGCTATTGACATAATGTCTCTCAATTCTACAAGCAATGACGATTTCAGTGTCGATCATCCGGATGATCGGGAGAAATCGTGATTGCCAGGATGAAGTGATGTTCTGATGTCCATCCGCCGCGCCGGTGCATCCACCGGCGCGGCAGCTTAGCGGTGGGGTGCCTACTTCAAGATTAGCGGCAGGAAGAGCCCCTGGTCCAACGTCACAAACTGCAGACGTCCTTCGATCGCCGGGGCAATCGGACCAGCCTGCGCTCTTACGTAGTCGATCACGGCGTCACGCACGTAGAGCTGCGTGTCAGCCACGATTTGATCAAGCGGCCACAGGCTGACGCCTGCATCGTTGAAGTTGCATGATCCGGCAGCCAGGTAGTTCACCGTCGAGACGTTGTAGGACTTGGTCGCGTCGCTGAAGTCCACCGGCGTGCCGTTGATCGTCAGGGAGACAACGTTGTTGCCGTTTGGCATTTTCGGATACATGTCCGCGTACTTGATCACGTTGCCCGCGTCGGTGTCAAGCATGCAGGTGGTGTAGTGCGAATAGCCACCCCACTTCGGGGTCGCGTCCGCCATGTACTTGTAGTACCAGTAGTTGCGGTAGGCGCGTTCGAGAATTGCCTTTAGCTGCGGGCCGTTCATCCTCATCACCAGTAGCGAATTCTCGTACGGCATCAAGGTGAACATGTCCGAGATCTTGAGAGTGACCGGAGCCTCGACCGTCGCCCCGTCCGCGACCTTTCTGTTGGACATCGCACCGGACAGGTGGAAGTCTACCTGGACGCCGGCCTTTTTCATCGCATACACGGCCGCATCGGCCTGCAGGTTGGCGCCGTTGGTCTCTTCAGTGTAGGCCTCCAGCGAGTCGATCGGGACCGTGGTCTGGCCGATCTCAGTGTCGAGGTAGCTGGCTTGCATCGTTGAGTAGGGGTCGACGATAGCCTTGACCGCTGCGTTCTCGGCAGTGGCGGTCGTCACCTTGATGTAGCGTCCTGCGCGGCTCACGACCTCATAGCCGCTGCCGGTCTTGGCCCGCAGACCTATCACCACCTCGCCCAGCGTGTTGTTGTAGGCGAGCGCCTGGTTGACCAGGACGGGGGTGTTTTCGGGCCCGACGACGACTGCGGGCAGATACTTGTAGGCGCCATACCCGATGCTTGGGTCTGTGTGGCTGTGGCTGCCCAGGATAACATCGATGCCGGGCACGACTGCCGCCAAGTTGGTGTCAACGTTGGCGTCGACTTCCACACTCTGCGGGTCTTCCGTGAACCCGATGTGGGTCAGCGCGACGACCGCATCGTTCCTCCCGCTGAGTATAGGCGCCAGGGTCAACGCGGTGCTGATTGGGTTGCTGAAGGTCAGGCCGGGGATGTTGCTCGGTAGCTCGTAGTTGGGTACACGATGGTTGGTAAGGCCGAGGAACCCGATCTTGACCGGGTTGGCCGGATCGCCGGTGGGCAGGGTATACTCGAGCCCGTCGCGCACATTGATTTTCACGCCCTGCGCCAAGGCCGCGGCATCCAGCCCGACCTTGTTGATCCCGTAGGCGCCGGAGTCGGTGAGATTTGCGCCCAGTATAGGGAAGGCCGCCTGGCTGAAGGCGCTGGTGAACACCGCGGATCCATAGTTGAACTCGTGGTTCCCCAGCACCATGCCGTTGTAGGACATGGAATTCATCACGGCAATGAACGGGTTCTGCCAAAGCGAAGGCGGCAGCGGCGTGCCGTCAGACGTGACTCCCTTGGCTGCGTTCATGAAGAACTTCATCATGGCGTCGCCCTGGATATTGTCGCCCAGAGAGAACAGCAGTGTGCGATCCGGGTTATGCACGCGTTCCTGCTTGATCAGCGTGGCCAGCTGGGTGTAACCGACGTACTTGGCGGTCACAGGCAGGTTGCCGTGCGAGTCGTTGTGGTGCAGGATTGTCACTGGGACGATCTCGCCAGCTTCGTAGACGTTATCGCCGTTGCCGTCTCGCGCAAGACGACCGTCAAGCGTGCCATCGCCGGTGGGTCCATTGTACGCGGTGGCCGGCGTACCGTAGGTGGCCGCCACGTATTCGTTGACTGCGTTCAACATATCACCCCAGTAGGTGATGTTGTTCATGTACTTGAATGGTACGAAGCCATCCTGGCCGGCCGGGGCGAGATACTCATTCGTGCCGACTTTGTAGGTCCTAGACAGGTCCAACTCGACCCAGGACTCTGAGGTTCTGTCGTAGACCTCAATATCGTATGCACCCCAGGCGTACGGCTGCGGACCGGGCAGCGCGTCAGCGTAGCGATAGAATCTATAGCGCACGCCGGACGGCTGAAGAAGACCCTTGTACAGTGTGGCGGCCTGATTCAGCAGGTCCGCGATCTGCGCACCGGTCATCGTGCCGACCACCGTGGCGTTGCCGAACGGCAGGATCTCGAACATCCGCCCGTAGTTGAGTTGCATTGGATCGTGAGACCACAGGCCGGATTGGGAGCAGTCTGCGAGATTCTTCGACCAGATATAGGTGCCAGGATTCGCCGGGTCCTCCTTGTCACACCAGTGCTCCCGGATTCCGCCTGCATTGTTGAAGAACATGTCCACGTCGTTCTCGGTCTCGTCATCGGTGTTCAACCAGCCGTAGATCGCGTCATCGATGAAGTCGCCCATCATGTTGTCCTCGCCCGCATATCGGTCAGTTCGGAAGCGAGTCAGGTCGACCTGCGAATATCCGACAGGTTGGTTGATCATCGACTGGTAGACCGGGTCATTGACGTAGCTGTCGACCAAAGCCTGGACGCCCGGGTTCTGCGGGTCCGTCGACGCCACAACGAGTTTCTCCCAGGCAATAGTCACGTTTCCGGTGTCCGGATCGTAGCTGAAGTTGGCACGGCCGACCTGCGTGCCGGCATTCGCCGCCTGCACGACTAACGTCGTACCGACCACGGGGGGCGGTGGCGTCACATTGGTGTGCGAGTGGCCGCCGATGATCAGGTTGACCGGCTTGCCTGCACTATTGAG
>MTKZ01048169.1_pt2 | contig 14517 bp, 11 predicted proteins | sample 1042781 | NCBI WGS metagenome assembly MTKZ01 (sample SAMN06212207, study PRJNA360539) | anaerobic digester metagenome | biome: Wastewater treatment plant; material: sludge; isolation source: anaerobic digester fed with sludge from wastewater treatment plant | place: Denmark: WWTP Viborg ...
GGCACGACGTTGCCGAAGCCGACGGTGGTGCTGATCTCCATCTCGGAATGGTTCGTCCACGGGACGCCTCCGGGATGGGCGGTCGTTCTGCTGTCGCCGATCGCGTTTTTCCTGCTGCTCAAGCTGATCAAACAATCGGAGTCGGGGCGATTCGCCATCGATACGCTCAAGCTCAAGATTCCCGTATTGGGCACCATCCTGTCGAAATCGTCCCTGGCCCGGTTTACGCGAACGTTGGGGACCCTCCTGGCGGCCGGCGTGCCGATTCTGGAGGCGATCAACATCACCCGCGATACCTCCGGCAACGAGGTCTATGCCCGAGCCCTCAAGTCGGTTCATGATGACATCCGTGAGGGTGAGTCGTTCGCCAGCCCGCTGCGGGCGGCGAAGATCTGCGACAACATCGTCATCAACATGATCGACGTGGGCGAGGAGACCGGCGATCTTGACAAGATGTTGATGAAGATCGCCGATAATTATGACGAGGAAGTCGAGACCCTGGTCGATGGCCTGGTCAGCCTGCTCGAGCCCGTGATCGTCATCATTCTGGGTGCGATCGTCGGCTTCATCGTCATCGCCCTGTTCCTCCCGCTGGTCGAGCTGATCAACTCGGTCTCCTCGGGCGGGCAGAAGGAGGGCGCGTAAACCGGCGGTCCTGCCCGGCATGCGGGCCGGCAACCGAGGAGTGTACGCTGGCCGGCTCCGGATGCAGAACGCCGTAAATCGTTTGTGGGCAGTGACTTGCCGCGGAGCAGGCCCTCAGGAGTGGGCTCGTGTCCGAGTCGGGAAAGCCGGCCTGGGCGATGACGTGCCCGCGATTGTGTGCTACGATCAGGTGGGGCGGGATGATTGGGATGCCCGCCCGGCTTGGGCTTGCCTGAAAACCGCCGTAAGCCTCCGGTTGTCGGTCCTCAACAAGGAGCATCGCGATGACTTGCCGCATCTGCTCTCGCCGCCGTAAAGGTTTCTCCCTCGTCGAACTGCTGGCCGTCGTCGGCATCATAGCGCTGCTGATCGCCATCCTGGTTCCGTCGCTGAATGTGGCTACCCGCAGGGCCAAGTCGACGGCAACACTCAACACCATTCGTGTTCTTGAAACAGCCGTCGAAACGTTCAAGGCGGACATGGCCGTCGGCGGGGCGTATCCCGAATCTGCGGTGTTGAATACCGCCAGCCCTCATGTGCCGAATGCAACCATTCAGCCTTCTGGTGCGTCCCTGCTGCTATGGGCGCTCGTTGGGGCCGACGGTCTTGGTACCCCCGGTTTTCTCGATCCGAACGGCAACGGGACCTGGCGCGATAATACGGGATGCAGTCCCACCGATTTGCCGAACAATCTATACGCCATTAATGACAGGGGCACGCCCGACAGGTCTGACGATGTTCCTTTTCACACACGGTATGGTCCGTTTGTCGCGATTGAAAACATGAGAGCGGCTGAGGAGGTGCGGGACCCACCGGTGACCGGCCCATTGCGCGGCTTTCGGATCGAGAGGTACAGACAGTACTCTGGTCCAGCAGAGCAGTACTTCAGCTCCAGTTTTTTCCTGGACACTTTCGATCGCCCCATCCTGTACTTTCGGGCGAATCCGGTTTCGATGGGTATACCCATGGCCGGTAACGCGCCCAACGCTGCTTGTGTCTATAACTTAAACGACAATTTTGCTTTTACCCAGCTTGATCTTGGCGCGGGTCGCGCACATCCCCTGGCCAGATTGGGGAATCTTAATAATCCTGCTCAGGGCCCCAACCCTAACGACCCCAAGAGCAAGCTGTCATTTGCGTATACGATTTGGGATTCGAGTGTCTCGACAATCATACGCCCTCAGCGGCCGGATTCTTTTATTCTGCTATCCTGTGGTCCGGACGGATTGTACGGCACACGGGATGACATCGGTAACATCAAGATCGCCGACAGGTAGGTTTCTGCGTTTCCAGGGCGGGTGTTTCGCGAGGCTCTGCCGTGCGTGTCATCACCGCGCGGATGCCATTGTCTTGCGCCCGCAGGCGGCGACAAGGGGTAGGGCAGCCGCCTGCAGCTCATGGTCACTGGCCTTGGCCGGGTTATAATCTCTGCGCAGCGGGGACTCATTGCCAAAAAGAAACGCCTGGGCCCCCCTGGCACGGGTGAGGAATCTCCGATTCCCCGGTTTGTTGCCGGGCGTATGGGAGGATTCGTGTGAGCGATAGCGGATTACAGGCGAAACTGGCGAAGATGCGAGACATCCTCCGCGAATTGAAGCGGGTGGCGGTGGGCTTCTCCGCGGGGGTGGACTCCACGTTCCTGCTCAAGGTCGCTGCGGATACGCTCCGGTCGGACAACGTCGTGGCCGTCACTGCCGACAGTGAGAGCCTGACTCGCGCCGAACTCGATGAGGCCCGCAAGCTGACCGCTCAGATGGGCGTCGAACACGTGATCGTCCGCACGGACGAGATGGATGATCCCAACTATCGGGCCAACCCCGCCGACCGATGCTATTACTGCAAGCAGGCCCTGTTTCGCAAGCTCGACGAATTCGGCGCCCAGCGGGGGTCGATGGTCATGGTCATCGGCGTGAACACCGACGATTTCGCCGACTGGCGACCGGGCCTGCAGGCCAGCAAGGAGAAGGGCGTCCGCATGCCCGCGGCCGAGGCCGGCATGAGCAAGGCCGACGTCCGCGAACTGAGCCGCCAGATGGGCCTGCCGACCTATGACAAGCCCTCCAGCCCGTGCCTGGCCTCGCGCCTGCCTTATGGCGAAGAGATTACACCCGAGAAGCTGGCGCAGATCGAGCGGTCCGAGGCTTTCCTGCACTCCATCGGTTTTGCCGTCTGCCGGGTCCGCCATCACGGCAACATGGCCCGGATCGAGGTTCCCGCCGATCAGATCGAGCGCCTGTGCGAACCCGCGACACGAGCCAAGATCGACGCCGCCCNNTGATCCGCGGCTTCCGCAGCGGCAGCCTCAACGAGATGCTGTCCCCGTCACAGACAGGCGTTCAGGCCAGGTAGGGCAGCGTCGAGCGAAGCGAGACCTGCCATCGGGAAAAGGCAGAAGGATGAAGGCGGAAGGATGAAGGATGAATTAAGCCGTTTTGTCAGAGAGCCGGCGACAGATTGTCTTGACTCATCCTTCAGCCTTCCGCCTTCATCCTTTCTTCCTGAGCCCTGAACCCCTATCCCATGCTCAATGCACTTCCATCCGCGGCGAGTGTACCCCCATCTCCTCCAACGTCCTGTGTATCTGGAGGCATTTGTCCTCCGACTGATTGAGGTCCAGGTGGTACTCGAACTGCAGCCGGGCGTCGCCGTTCTCGGCGACACACTGGCGGACCCAGGCATCCATGTCCTGCGGGCTTCCGGCGGTGAGCAGATGGGTCTCGGGCATGATATCGATGCGGATCGGCCCGAATCGGTCGCGGACGGCGGCGATGCTGGTGCCGCTGCCGAGGTTCAGGATCGCCACATTTCGGACTTCGCGGAAGACGTCGAGCAGGTGGTTGGAGTTGCCGCAGGAGTGCAGTCGCAGCGGCCCGACGCGGTCGGCCAAGTCATTCAGGCAGGGAACTGCGAACTCGGCAAACTGGTCCGGCCCCATCATGCAGCCGGAACACTCTCCGGTGTGCAGGCCGGTGACGCTGATTCCGGCGGCGTCGGCGAACAGGTGGATCAGCTTCACGTAGGCGTCAACGATCCAGGCGAACAGCTCGCGGACGAACTCCGGGTTGTCCGCCATTTCGAGAAAGACGCGTTCGCCGAGCAGTTTCTGGGCGGTGGTGATGATGCCGTGGGTGGTGGCCCGGCCGGTGGTGTCCCAGAAGAAGGGCGGGATGACGGCCATATCCGGGCCGAGCGCCCGCCGCATCTCCCGGATCTGGGCGAGCAGGAAGCTGATCGGCCAGGTGTCCAGCCAATCGATGTTCCACAAAGGACCGACGTCGGTCAGCCCGGCCAGCGGTTCGGGCGAGATATCCGGGTCTTTCTCAGGCGAAATGACAAAACGGGCCCCAACGGCCGCACCGAGGATGAGGTTGGGCTGAAGGCCGCCGACCAAAGCCACCGGCCGTCGTCGTCCTTCGACCTGCACCAGGTGGGCCTCAAAGCAGTAGATGGGCACATCGGGAAAGCGCTCGGCGATGAATTCCCGCATCCGCCGCTCCTGATCGAACCGCCGGTGGGCGTCGAAGAAGAAGCCTTCGTCGAACAGGAAGCCGCCGTGGGCATGTAGCCATCCGAAGCTGACGCTGCCAAGGACTGATATGTGCCTGGTGTCAGGCATGGCTTACCGGGTCGGCAGGTCTCATCGCCTTAGGCGACTCTGACCTGCCCTCCATAGCTGCGGTCTCAGGAGGACACACCTTCGGGCAAAGGAATCGGTTTACCTGTTACGAGGCTGTAGAGGACATCGGGGCAGAAGTCTGCTCCGTTTGGCCACTGAATCGTTCCGAGCTCAGTGTTCACCGTGACATGCTGGAAGTAACCGATATCCTCAAGGGGTGCGAAGACCCCGCCTTGTCCGACGACCCAGTCCTGAAGGTTGACCTCTCCCTGTGTGCCATCGGTGAAAACGAGTTTGAGGCGATATTCCCGAATCGGGGTGGCTTCGGTGATACGGGGAAACATGGTGACCTTCGGCATACAATCCCTTTCGCCGGTTCATGATACTCGACGAGAGGCATTCAAACCACGCGGAGAATAGGCGAGCGAAACGGGCCACGCCGTTTGACGGAGCGTCAAAGGGTGAATCAAACCGGTTTGCACAGGAACCTGTGAGCAGCTTGTCTTGCCTTGTTCCCCAGCTCTCAGTCTTCCGCCTTCATCCTTTCTCGCTGAACCCTGGACCTTTGCTCGACCCCCAAGGAACAAGCACCTGTCAGCCTCGCTGGCCCCGGAATCCTTCCGGGGCCTGCAAGTCCCGTCTTGACTCATCCTTCCGCCATCATCCTTCAGCCTTCCAAGGCAAAGCTCGGCTTCCTCGTCTCCCACTTGCCCTTGGTGAAGTCCGGGCACTTGATCGGGGCGCTGCCCTTGGCGATGGACTCTGCCGAGAGCGGCGAGATCACGCTCATCATGACCGAGTCGTACACGTCGATCGGCGTTTGCGTCTTGTTGCGAACGGCGTCCAGGAAGGTCTTGAGTTCGATGTAGTCGGTGCCGCCATGGCCGGCCGCCTCGGCCGTCTTGCCGTACGTGCGCCACCACGAGTGGTCGTATTCCTCCTGGTAGGGAGCGAACGGCTCCCACTGATGATACTTCGGGCTCTTGCCCAGGATGTACACCGTCGGCGGGTCCTCGCGATACAGGCCCAGCGTGCCCTGGATCAGCCAGCGGTTGTCGTAGGGTCGTGGCAACTGCATGTCATAATTGATGACGATCGTCTTGCCTTTCTTTGTTCGGATCACGCTCGTGACGATGTCGCCCTGTTTGAATTGGGTCTGAAGGGCCGGATGATCGGGTCCGAACTTGCGGCGGAAATGTTCGTAAATGCCCACCGGGTCGCTGGCCGTCGCCGTCAGGTAGTCGTAGGTATCGCCGCAGTTGATGTCCATCCAACTCAGCACAGGCCCGAGCGAATGGGTCGGGTACTGATCGCAATTCCGCTGGACGAGATACTCGCCGCCCCAGCGCTTGTTGCCCTCGCCGTCGTAGAACCAATGATCGAGGCAATCGTGCGAGTGGGCGCAGTGGCAATGAACGATTCGGCCGAACAGCCCTTTGCGAATCATGTTGAGCACCGCGAGGTTGTCGCGGCGATAGCTCCAGTTCTCCAGCATCATACAGGGGACACCCGTCTCCTCGTGCGCGTTCACCAGGTCCCAGCATTGCTGCATGGTGATGGCGCAGGGCACCTCGCTGGCGGCGCACTTGCCGGCCTTCATCGCCGCGACGGTGATCGGGGCGTGCAGGTCCCACGGAGTGGCGGTCAGCACGGCATCGAGGTCATCGCGGGCCAGGAGCTTCTTGTAGGCCTCGGGGCCGTCGCCGTAGGCGGCCGGTTCGGGATGCCCGGCGTTCACGATCAGGTCTTTGGCGGCCTGGACAGCGGCCGGGTTGATGTCGCAGACGGCCGGCACCTGCACGCCCTTCATGCTCAGCATGACGCCGGTCAGGCCGCGCCCGCGCCCGCCGGCGCCGATGATGCCGATCCGAACGGTTTTCTCGGGCTTTTCATCCGCGGCCCGGGCTGCCATCGTCNNGCTGCCATCGTGCCCGCCAACGCCGCTCCTGCCGTTGTTACCGTCGTCATTTTCAGGAACTCCCTGCGGTCGAGTCGATCTGCCATGGTCATGGGTCCTCCCAATGATTATCTTGTTCAGGTCTCGGCGGCATGGGCCAATCTGCCTCCGTGTGGCTCTCAGAGAGACAAGTCTGGAAGCTGTCACCAGAGGGGCACAGTAACGCACATTTTCGTCCTTCGGCGAGACTTGCCCTCGGTTTCATCCGATCCGACGGCAGCCTCTCGGGTATCCGAAGAACCGGCTTCCCGTTCATGTGGTCGATTGTACTGCGGATGATCCGTGGTGTCTTCAAGCTCCGATCATTGCCCAAGCCTCGGTTTGACCCGCCCCAAGACCAAAACCAGAACGGCAAACGCCAGCGCGGCGGCAGTGCCGATGAGAACGTCGTCGCGCAGGCTCGCGAGGACCTGGGCATCCGTCCCATCCGTCCGGGCGAGCGCCTGGAGCGCCTGCGACCGGTTCTTCATGAAAACGTGCAGCATCGGGACGCACACCGCGATGAGCAGGACCTTGGCCTGCAGCCATCGCATTCGAACCGCCGCTCGCCAGAACGATGCCAACAGAACGAGGCCGACAACCATCGCCCCGACCAGGCTTGGCACAATTAGCCATGTGTATGCCCGATTCAAGGCATCTGCGAAGATGTGTCCTCCCTCGTTGGTTGCCGGCAGAGGTGGTATCAGCACCAGCGCCAGCAGGTTGATCAACCCGCCGACGAAAACCGCCACAAACATGATCTTGGCCATGAGCAGGTAGGGCCGCGCCCCTCGACCCCAGCGACGGCCATGGATGTTCTGATAGCGTATCGTGCCCATACCGCCATTGTCGGCGGCGCATGCGTGCCTGGCAATGTGGCTGGCGATGTCGTGNNTCAGGTACTCCCTACTGATTGCGGTTCTGGCGGGGTGTGGCATGAAAGAGCCGCCGCCGAGTCTCACCGAAGAGCAGGATGGTCCGGGCAACAAGCTGTACATGACGCCGAACGACGTTCATGCCCTGTTGCTTGACGAGGCGGCCGAGGTTTTTGAGCAGGGCGCGAACTCGGGTACCGTCGTCGTGAGCGATCCCGTGGGTGTCACCCTCCAGACAGAGCCCCCGGCCGGGACTCAGGCTTGCCCGCCCTTCAAGGGGGTGCACACCTCGCGAGTGATTTCCGCCGCTTTCCCGTTCAACGATGTTGTGCCCTCGTGGAATGTGGACTGTCCGCTGGGCGCCGGCTTCATCGTTGAGCTTCGGTTCGGCCTGGCAGACGACGACCTCTGGACGCCCTATTACTATCTGGGCACATGGGGGACGGCGCCCGCGCCGGCGGTCAAGATCCAGCACGACCAGAACGGCGACGCGGACACGGATTATTTCCGCTCGACCAACCGTTTCGACCGGCTGCAGTACCGCGTTCACCTCTGTTCGCCCAGAAAAGGGCCCTTGCCGGTGCTCAGGCGAATCGGCCTGGCTTACAGCAACACGCTGAACAACGCCGATCTGGCCCGGCGGTTCCGAAAACCGGTGGACCCTGGTCCCCACGAGAAATGGGCCCGCCGGCTGCCCGTACCATTCCGGAGCCAGAAGTGGGAAGCCAAGGAGGTCCGCGGGAGCGTCTGCAGCCCGACGTCGGTCTCGATGGTCCTCGAATACTACGGCGTGAAGCTCCCCACTTCGCGGGTGTATGAGCTGGTCTACGATGCGGAATTCAAACTGTACGGCAACTGGGCCCGCGCGGTGCAGACCGCCTGCCACTTCGGCGTGCCCGGCTACATCGAGCGCTTCGGCGACTGGAACGCGGTCAAACGGCACATCACCGCCGGTCGCCCGGTCATCGCCAGCATCCGCGTGGATAAAGGTCAACTGCGCAACGCCCCGTATCGCGAGTCGAACGGCCATCTGCTCGTCATCACGGGTTTTGACGGGAAGGGTGGGGTGCACTTCAACGATCCCGCCGGCGCCACCCCGGAACAGGGCGTGATCACGCACCCCATCGAGGACGTTGAGAAAATCTGGTTCCAGCGGGGCGGAGTCGGCTACGTGCTGCTCGGCCGGCCGCCTCAGCAATAGTCTTTGTCATGAGGTTCAATCCGTGAACGATCAACCCTGCCCGACAAAAGAGCAGATCCTCGATGTCCTGAAGACCGTTCAAGATCCCGAACTGAATCAGGACATCGTTTCCCTCGATTTCGTGAAGAACGTGGCCGTTTGCGACGGTCGCGTCCGCGTCGATGTCGAGTTGACCACACCGGCGTGCCCCATGCGCGAGGTCATTCGCCGGGACATCGAGACGGCCGTACGCGACCTGGACGGCGTGATACAGGTGGACGTGGATTTCTCTGCTCGCGTTCGCAGCACTCTGCCCGAGAAGTGTGAACTGCCCTGTGTCCGAAACATCGTGGCGGTGGGGGCGGGCAAGGGCGGAGTTGGCAAGAGCACGCTGAGCGCGTTGCTGTCGATCGGGCTGGCTCGCGCGGGCGCCCGCGTTGGGCTGCTCGATGCCGACATCTATGGCCCGTCCATTCCCAAAATGCTGGGCATCGAGAGCGCCCGGCCGGGTTTCGAGAACGACAAGGTCCTCCCGGTCGAGGTCTTCGGCATCAAGGCGATGAGCATGGGTTTGCTGATCCCCCCCGCCCAGGCCGTCATCTGGCGTGGCCCGATGATCCACAATGCGATACGGCAGTTTCTGGAACAGGTGGAATGGGGAGAGCTGGACTACCTGATCGTCGACCTCCCGCCCGGCACGGGTGACGTTCCGTTGACGCTGGCTCAGTCGATTCCTCTGACCGGGGCGGCCGTGGTCTGTACTCCGCAGGCGGTGGCCCTGGCCGACGCGGTTCGCGCCGCCCGGATGTACGAGACGCTGGGCGTGCCGGTCCTGGGGATGATCGAGAACATGAGTTACTTTGTCGCCCCGGACACGGGCCGAGAGTACGACCTGTTCGGCAAAGGGGGAGCAGAGATTGCCGCCAGGCAGTTGGGCGTGCCGTTCCTTGGGTCGATCCCGATTAACGTAGCCATCCGCATGGCTTGCGACGACGGAACCCCCGATTGCCTCTTTGCCGACGACCCGCAAGGCGTCGGTGACGCCGTCACGCGGGTTGTCGAGGCCTTGGCAGCCCGCATCTCTCTTCGNNGTCGGCCGCAAGAATGCCTGTCATTGTGGTCCGTAAATCCTTTTGAATTCGCTACTTGCAGCAAAGGCAGTCCGGCACGTCGAGGTCTGCCTGCTTGGCCCATTTCCGTTGTCGGCCCGTGATGATGCGTGTCAGGCCTCATCCCTTCCGGCATTCGGATTCTGGGTTTCATTGGGCATTCGGGTTTCGTCATGCGAGCTTGGTTTATGCTGGGGGGCATCTTGATCCTGACCCAAACGGGCTATGCAGATGTAAGCTTTTGTGGAATAATGCTTTGCAGATTGGCATGCTGGCCTGGATCCTGACTTGACAGGTCCCCTGAGTGGGTGTATATTTAGCTGCTGACGCGTAGGGTGTTCGGCACGGTTTTGTCGGTACTTCTTTTGGCTCGTCCCTGCCGGTGGTGCCCTGCGGTAGTAGGTGTATGAACCACCGGACCATCGGGTGACGCAGGCTACAAGCAGGCCGGCTTTTTTTTCGCCTTTTCGTGAAATCTGGTCGGCAGCGATCGGATGGGTCGTGAGAGCGACGAAAAAAGTTAAAATCGCGGCTTGAGCAGTCCTTGACATAGTCGACGGGTCTGCTAGCATACGTGGCTCCCCATGAGCGGCCAAGAACACCGCTCACCGGGGTGAAGAGCTCTTTGACAAGTGAACAGTGTGACAAACGCCGTGAGAACGTGTGGCGGTGCCGCAGCCGGAAACGGTTGCGTCGCTGCCAACAAGACACAGTCGGTCGGAGAACCTAAGCCAGATTCTTGGGCCGGCAAGGTGTGTGAGAGGTCGGTTGCCTGCACCGCAGATGACCGGTCTCGATCGACGTTCTCGTGTACATACGAGTTCTACTCGATCAATTTCCTTCTATCGAAGCCAACCGGGCGGGGACTTCGGTTGCCGTCCGGTGCAACGATATAAAGTGAAGAGTTTGATCCTGGCTCAGAACGAACGCTGGCGGCGTGGCTAAGGCATGCAAGTCGTACGGGACCTTTGAAGTAGCAATACGACGAAGGTTTAGTGGCGAACGGGTGAGTAATACATGGGTAACGTACCCTGCACACAGGGATAGCGGCGCCCCGCAAGGGGCTTTAGCGAAAGTGCCGGTAATACCTGATGATATCCAGGATTCGCATGGTTCCTGGGTCAAACGGTGGGGACCTTCGGGCCTACTGGTGCGGGATCGGCCTATGCCCTATCAGCTAGTTGGTGAGGTAACGGCCCACCAAGGCTATGACGGGTAGCCGGCGTGAGAGCGCGACCGGCCACATCGGGACTGAGACACTGCCCGGACACCTACGGGTGGCTGCAGCAACGAATATTCCGCAATGGACGCAAGTCTGACGGAGCGACGCCGCGTGGAGGATGAAGTCCCTCGGGATGTAAACTTCAATAGTTTGTCAGGAAGCAAAAGGACCTAACACGTCCTGAGTTGACCATCAAACGAAAGGGGTGGCTAACTCCGTGCCAGCAGCCGCGGTAATACGGAGACCCCAAGCGTTGTTCGGAATCACTGGGCTTAGAGCGGGTGTAGGCGGAGCGGTAAGTACTGAGTGAAATCCCCGGTCTCAACCCGGGAACTGCTTGGTATACTGCCGTTCTTGAGGCAGGTAGGGGTCACTGGAACCTTAGGTGGAGCGGTGAAATGCGTAGATATCTAAGGGAACGCCTGTGGCGAAAGCGGGTGACTGGGCCTGTTCTGACGCTGAGACCCGAAAGCGTAGGGAGCAAACGGGATTAGATACCCCGGTAGTCTACGCCGTAAACGATGCGCACTAGGCTCGAGGGTTCTGACGACCTTCGTGCCGCAAGAAAACCGAGAAGTGCGCCGCCTGGGGAGTACGGCCGCAAGGCTAAAACTCAAAGGAATTGACGGGGGCTCACACAAGCGGTGGAGCATGTGGATCAATTCGAAGCAACGCGAAGAACCTTACCTGGGTTTGACATGCACGGATGGTCTCGGTGAAAGCTGAGTAATCTGCCTTCGGGTGAAACGTGCACAGGTGCTGCATGGCTGTCGTCAGCTCGTGCTGTGAAGTGTCGGGTTAAGTCCCTTAACGAGCGAAACCCTTGTCGCTAGTTACCAGCGGGTCATGCCGGGGACTCTAGCGAGACTGCCGGCGTTAAGCCGGAGGAAGGTGGGGACGACGTCAAGTCATCATGGCCTTTATGCCCAGGGTTTCACACGTGCTACAATGGGGTGTACAAAGCGACGCAAGACCGTGAGGTGGAGCAAATCGCACAAAACATCCCCCAGTTCAGATTGGGGTCTGCAACCCGACCCCATGAAGTTGGAATCGCTAGTAATCGCGTATCAGCCATGACGCGGTGAATATGTTCCTGAGCCTTGTACACACCGCCCGTCAAGTCATGGAAGCTGGGAGTTCCCGAAGTCGCCGCATCTCTGTGGTGCCGACGGAAAGCCTGGTGACTGGGACTAAGTCGTAACAAGGTAGCCGTAGGGGAACCTGCGGCTGGATCACCTCCTTTCTAGTGGATAACTAGACGTGGTTCGCGGCGGATCGGTCGGCTTCGGCCGCCGGTCCAACAAGCCGTGCCATGAGTCAGCACGTTCTCGGCCCGTAGTGGGTGAGCGGCGGGAGCAATCCCCCGCCCGGCGTCACACTGTTAACTTGATATACCCAACGCCCGGTGTGTGTTGCGACACGCCGGGCGTTCTTGTTTGCACAGAGGGCCGTTCGGACGTCTTTGCCGTAAGCGTCCGGCCAACCCCCTTCATGTTTCGGCGGCCGGGCTGGCGGCGCGAGCCGTCTTCCAGCGGTCGGGCAGGAATTGGTCGAGCTGGCTGACCGGCGTTTCCGCGATCCGGGTCAGCACGTCCTTCAGGTAGACCACGGGATCGATGTCGTGCCGCTTGCATGTAGCCACCAGGCTGGCCAGCACGGCCCCCGTGCGCCCGCCGTTGTCGCTGCCGGCGAACAGCCAGTTCTTCCGGCCCAGCACGATCGGCCGCAGGGCGTTTTCCGCGGCATTGTTGTCGATCGCCAGGTCGCCGTCGTTCACGTATTCACAGAAGGCCTTCCAGTTGCCCAGGCAGTACTGGATCGCTTCCCCCATCGGGCTCTTGGGCAGCACCTGCCCCTGGTTCTCTTCCAGCCAGGCCTTGATCTGGGCCAGACGCGGCACGGACTTCTCCTGACGCAGCGCCCGGCGGGCCTGGGCGTCGAGATCCTTTGCTTCCTTCTCCACCTCGTACAACAGCTTGATCATCGCCACGGCCGTGTGGGCGTGCAGGGCATCACTGGCTTCCGCCTCGACGAATTTGCGTCGGGCATGGGCCCAGCAGGCCACTTCCGTCGGCGCAGGTGAACCGTCGCCCCGCGGCTTGAACAAGTGATCGTAGCCGCCGTAGGCGTCCGCCTGGATGTACCCCGAATATGTCCCGAAGAAGTTGGCCGGACCATCCCGGCTGCGCGTCGCGGTGTAGTCGAACACCGTGCAGGCATGGGCCTGGTCCCCGACGTAGACCCAGATGCGGGCTTCACGCGTCCGGTCACGTTTCTCGTCCAGTACCGGCACCGGAGTATCATCGGTGTTGATCGCTTTGGACGCCAGGACTCTCGCGACCATCAACTGATACAGCGGCAGAACCAGCTTGGCCGCTGCCGCCAGCCACCCGCAGGTCGTCGAACGCGGGATCACGTGCCCGCTGCGGCCCAGGATGTGCTCCTGCCGATACAACGGCAGGTGGTCGCTGTACTTGTTGGTGATCACCTGGGCCAGCAGGCCCGGGCCGGCCAGACCCTTCTCGATCGGCTGGGCCGGCTTGCTGGCGGTCTGGACGTTCCCCTCGCACTTGCGGCAGGCATACGTCGGGCGAACGTGCTCGATCACGTAGAGTTTGGCCGGTTCGTATTCGAGTTGCTCGCTGGTCTCCTGGCCGATGCGTACCCGCACCTCACCGCAGCAGGGGCACTTCTTCTCCTCGTCGGTCAGATCGTGGACCACCTGCTGGCGGGGCAGTTCCTTGGGTAGCGGCTTGCGTCCATGGCCTTGGGTCTTCGGACGGCCGGTATCGACGGGTGCGGATTCAGCCTGCGGCGGCGCCGAGACTTCCTTGAGCATGTCCACGGCGAACAACAGAAGTTGCTTGGGGTCCAGCCGGTCGGCCTTCGGCCCGTAGCGGGCCTTGAGCAACTGCTCGAGCCGGTGCTCCAGCCGCTCATAGCGATGCTGAAGCTGATGAAACGCCTCGTGCTGCTGGAGAATGATCGCCTTGAGCGCCGCCACGTCATCCGGCAACTGAATGGCAGGTGGTGGAACCGGAACACAGGGGCTGGACATCGGAGAATCGCCGGGGACACACGCGTTCGCGGCCATCCCTAACCGCGATGCTTATATGTACCCCGAGATCTGCGGGATTGCCAGAAAAAAGTCGCGGAAAATGCAGAAAACTTATCAACAGGAATTCGCCGCAACCTCGCGATTCGGCGACGATTTCCGCCGAAATCGGACCTCCTTCAGGCCGACACCCGCGAGAAACGCTTGCGACGCTTGATGCTCGTCAGATCAATGCCCGCCAGCAGCATGGCCAACTCGCTGGCCTTCAGTTCCACGCTCTTGCCGGTGTTCTTCGAGGGCAGCCGGAACGTGCCCTCTTCGAGCCGCTTGTACCAGAGGGCAAAACCGTCGCGGTCCCAGTAAAGGATCTTCATCCGATCCTTGCCACGCCCGACGAACAGGAACAGGTGCCCCGACAAAGGGTCGTATCCCAGGTAGTCACGCACCATCGCCGCCAGGGTGTCAAATCCTCTGCGCATGTCGGCCGGTGAGGTACACAGATAGACCCGGACGGTCAGCCCCTGATCCAGCTCCCCCAGGCTCGGCAGCTTCAACATCCTCGCCCCTCCATCACCGCCAGAACGTCGCCGAGCATCCGCCGATCCACCTGCCCGCTCAGCCGAACACGCCGTTGCCCTCCGAGAATGATCTCGATCTGTCCCGCGCCGCCGGCCTTCTCCTCTTCCCCGACCTGCACCGGCACGAAGGCCGCCTGCTCAGCGTCGCGCCGAGCCAACTCTCTCCGCCACCAATAGAACGCGGACTCTCGTTGCCCGTGCCGACGGCACCAGCCTCGAACCGAAAGCCCGCTGCTCGCCTGTCCCCGCACCAGCCGACGCCAGAACGATTCCTTGCCAACGCTACGCCGCACACCTCTCG
>MTKZ01101307.1_pt1 | contig 14511 bp, 7 predicted proteins | sample 1042781 | NCBI WGS metagenome assembly MTKZ01 (sample SAMN06212207, study PRJNA360539) | anaerobic digester metagenome | biome: Wastewater treatment plant; material: sludge; isolation source: anaerobic digester fed with sludge from wastewater treatment plant | place: Denmark: WWTP Viborg ...
GGGCGCCCGAGAGTGAGAACTCGCATGGCTTGAGCGCGGCCTCTCGCGCCAGCTTTAATTTCACCGTTCCAAACGTGAACCGCTGCCAGGTGTCCTTCATCATCTCCACTGCGGCGGCATCGGCGCCGCCCCCCACCGCAAGCGTGACCCGGCGGCTGATGCTCCGGGTGCCCGTGCCCCAGGCAACCTGGTTTGGAAAGGGGTGAATGCTCCGCGGCCGCAGGCCGGTTTCCCGCGCGACCGCCATTTGCGCGCGGGCCAGCGGGCCAAAGGCCAGCGCGCCGGCATACACGGCGGAGGCTTTCAGGAACTCGCGGCGCGAGGTCCGGTGGGAGGGCGTTGGTGTTCTCAACTGAACTGACAAACTGCTTCTTCTGCGCCCGCCCGTACTGAGCGCTGCGCGGGTGAGTAAAAGTTGATTCCCAGCCTCACCAAGCATGGCACCATGTTGACAGGGCGCGCGGGGATGTCAATAGGCGATTTCGCCGGCCGCGCCTCTCGCGGGCCTATCCAACTTCCAAGCCTGGTTGACCAGGTCGCTGGGGATGCGCTCCAATCGCAGAGCCTCGGCGGCGAGGGCGCGGGCGGGGACCATGGTGCGGGTGTCTACGCCGTGTACGGCTTGAAGGCCGGCGGCGGTCAGCGGCTGTTTCCTGCCCCGAATGCGTTTTACTTCGGCAACCCAGGTGTCGGAATCCAGCTCGGCTGGAGCGAGAAGCTTGGTGCTGGGCTTTTGGATGCCGTATTCCACTCGCAGCCAGTCGAGCAACGTGCGGTGGGATCGCCGCGCGCACGGAGCGCGTTCGTCCCCTGCAGCCGCCCGCTATTGTTTCAGCCGATGTTTCCAATAACCGGGCCGCTTCTTGCAGTTCATTACGGCGACAATCCAGATACGATCTACCTGCTCGATATAGATCACCGCGTAGGGGAAGACAGTGGAGAAATGGCGGCGGGCAGGAGCATCAAAAACCCGGAACAGATCGGGCTGCCGGCAGACCGTTTCAATCAGCCGCTCGATTTCGTCGTAGAACCGGCCACCCAGCCCCGGCTGGATTTTGAAGTAATAGTCCGCCGCGGCCGCGTATTCCTCGGCCGCCTCCAGATGGAAATAGTGCGGCTTCAACGCCCGACGAGCTTGCGGATTCGAGCGGATACTTGGGCCCCAGGAATGCCTTGCACCTTCCCCCCCTCAATGTCGGCAATCCGTTGGCGGGTTTCGGCTTTCCAGCTTTCTTCGATCCCCGGGCTTAGATGAAGCCCTTCCGAAAGCCGGTCCACCAACTCCGCGACCTGCTCGGTCGGCAAGTGCCGGGCCTCTTCAACAATTTGATCGAGTGTCATCGGCATCTAATCAACCTACCCACAACAGCGCCGCAACTCAAGTGCGAAGCCGGAACCGTGCGGTCTGAGTTCATGGCGGCGAGGCAAGCGGCGGGATCGGCATCCGGGGCGGCGCGGTTTGCCACATCAGGGCGATCTCGGCGGTCGCATCACTCCGCATTCCGCACTCAGCACTCCGCATTCGGTGGTTTCGTCGCGCAAGGCGCGGAGGCCGGCGGCGGTCAGCGGCTGCTTCTTGCCGGGGATGCGCTTCACTTCGTTTGCCTCTTGATGCGGTAGCGGACTGCGTCTTCCTTGACGTGAAAGCCGATCTCGGGCTTCCGCGGCGGTGGCGGCGGCTCCAGCAACGGGCGGAGCTTCTGGAGGATTTCGCGCAGCGTAACGTCTTGGATCAGCAAGGTCTTATCAATCTCAGCCAGCCGTTTCAGAATGGCGGCGTTGGCGGCCAAGTCCTCCCGTAACTTGATGAACGCACGGATGATGTAGACGCTCATGGCCACGGCGCGCAGGCTATTGAGGACGGTCGAAGCCATCAGCGCGCCGTGCTCGGTGAAGGCGTANNAGTGAAGGCGTAGGGAGGATACTTACGGTGCTGGCCACGCCCGCCCTTTAAGGTGCCAATTTGGCACCTTAAAGCCGCCGCTTCTTCCGGAGCCAGGCGGAACACGAATTCCGACGGGAACCGATTGGCGTTTCACTTCACAGCGCGGTTGAGCATCTTGGTTTGCACGCCGTAAATGGCAGCCAAGTCGGAATCCAGGATCACCCGCTGGTTTCGGATGAGTCGGATGAGCTGGGCGACATCGCTGGCCAGGACAATCTGTGTTTGAGCGCTCACGCGTTAGTCGGGATCTTCTAGAACCGCATTGGCAGTATGCTGCGGCGGAGTCTTACCGGGGGCAACCAAATTCCGGGAACCCGCTGTTCGCCGTGAAGCCCCGCTAGCACCACACCTGCACCGCTTGTGTCGTAGGAATCAGGGCCACGGGATCGGCATGCGGGGCGGGGCGGTTTGCCACATTAGGGTGATCTCCTCCGGGGTGAGGGCGTAGGCTTGGTTGACGAGATCGTTCAGGGTGCGCTCCAATTGCAGGGCTTCGGCGGCCAGGGCGCGGGCGGGGAGGATGGTGCGGGTGTATTCGTCGCGCAAGGCTTGCAGGCCGGCGGCGGTCAGGGGCTGCTTCTTGCCTCGGATGCGCTTTACTTCGGCGACCCAAGTGTCGGAATCGAGGTCGGCCGGGGTAAGAAGCTTGGTGCCGGGCTTCTCGATGTTGTATTCCACCCGCAGCCAGTCGAGCAATGTGTGCTGGGTCTTCTGCTGGTGGGTGGTCAACTCGATCAGGCGGCGAACGCCGACTTCGGCAGCCTCGCGGATGGCAGCGGTCGGTTCGGCGACAGGCAGTTTCTCTACCATGTAGGCCATCGGGGAAAGCGCCTCGTCCTTCAAGTGGGTGAACGTTCTCCAATTGTGCCACCACATAAGCGGCGAGTTGAGCACAGCTAAGAGGAAGAGGTCCGCAGTGGGCAGGAAGTAGGTCTTGTCGTTTCCAAGCAACCCGCAAGTATCAAGAGCGTAGCATGGGTGGTATTGAATAACTTGGTAGCACAACTTCTCTGTCGCGAATATTCCCCAGTAGGCGCAAGCGCGTAGTTCCCACCAATACTTGCCTTGGTCTTGCCGCTTTCGCAGGCGATCCTCTAATGGCTTCAAGTGCCGGTGCAGGCTGGGGTACTGGACCTTGAATTCAGTTTCTGCCCGCTCTCCGAGTTGCGCCCACGACCAAGCTCTATCATTGCTGGATGCCAAGGCAATCATCCACAGATTTGCCCACTCCGGCTTCCAGCGGCCAATGTCACTGCCGCGCAGATACGGCCTGATGACCTCGCTGCAGCCTTCGTGCTCCGAAACCAGCCGCCGCTTGCATTCGTCATCAATCAGGAACGCTTCGTTAAGCCCGGTCTTGATACCGTAGAGCGGAGCAATCCCCGTCAGTTCCTTGAGGGTACGCCGCCCCTCACGAATTCGGGCAAGCAGCGATTCAACGCCCGTCGGCTCAAGCTGCCAGCCTCCTGACCGCAGTTGGGCAAGCTCCAGTTCTGTGCCTTCCTTCTCAATCTGCACACTCAGGTCGTCAATGCGCAGTTGCTCGCGGGGGATGGTGCAGAGGCGGGCGGTTTTGGGCTTGGGCGCTTTGGTCGGCTTCTCGACGAGGAGGATNNTGCTCGCCGTAGCCGGCCTTCATCCATTTGTTGGTGACGACGTAGCAGAGCAGGCCGCCCGGTTTGAGCAGCCGCACACCCAGCTCGTAGAAATAGACATACAGGTCCGCCATGCCGTGGAAAACTTCGTAGTGGGCCTTCAGCCACGGTTTGTAGGGGCTGAGCAACTCCTGCCGGATGTAAGGCGGGTTGCCGACGACGACATCGAAGCCGCCTTGGGCGAAGACTTCGGGGAAGGCAGCCTGCCAGTCGAAGGCTTTGGGATGGACGGCCGGATCGCCGATGACGCTGTTGCCCTCGCGGATGGTGTGGTCGAGGCTGGTCAATTGCTTGCCGCGGGCGGCGGTCTTGATCCAGAGGCTGAGCTGGCAAATTTGGATGGCCTCGGCGTTGAGGTCCACGCCGTAGAGGTTGTTCTGCAGGATTTGGCGGTCGAGGTCGAAGAGGGTGCGCTGGCCGCGGAGCTCCTCCAGCCGGGCGTTGGACAGCTCATAGGCGGCGTGGAGCTGGTTGAAGGCTTCGATGAGAATCGCGCCGCTGCCGCAGGCCAGGTCGAGAATGCGGATATGCTTGAGCTCCTCCTGCCAGGCCTCCCAGAAGCGGATGAGGGCTTTGCGCTGCGGCTCGTTGAGGGCTGGCAGGTCGTAGGCGTTGGGATCGGCCAGGGCCTTGCGGGCGGTGCCGGCGGCTTCGGCCTCGTGCCGGGCGCGGAGGGCCTCGAAGCGGGCCTTGAGCACACCGCCCAGCGCCTGCTCGACGAGGTAGCGCGTGATGAAGGCGGGCGTATAAACGGCGCCTTCCTGTTTGCGGCGCTTGCCCACGGTGGACTCACGGTCTTTAGGAGCGCCGACATTCTTGTCGGCTTCGGGTGTAACATCACGCTTGGCCGACAAGAATGTCGGCGCTCCAGCTCCCGTCTCCAGGCTGTGGCGTAGCCGCTCCAGGTCGGTGATGGATTGCTCGAAGATGTGGCCGAGGATGTCCACGTCAATGACCGAGCGGACTTCGGTGGTCTCGTCCGCGTCGGCCACTTCACGCGCGGGGCGGTAATCGTAGTCGCCCAATTCCTTGAAATGGGCGCAGACCTCGTCCGACACCTGGAGGGCGTCCAGCGCCGGATCCAGGGCGAACAGGCCGCCGTTGTAGGCCGGGATGTTCAGGCCGGCGTTGCCTTCGTCAATGGCGCGGAACAGGCCGCGGAAGTTGTGCCAAACCGGGTGGGGGTTGTAGGGGTCGCAGTGCGCGAAGGCGTGCTTGAGGGACTCGGCGGGGAGCAGGCCGCGGTCTTCGCAAAAGGCGCAGAACAGGACGCGGTCCAGCAGCTTCTGGGTGCAGCGCAGGATTTCGGGCGCGGGGACCTTCGGGTTCTCGCGACAGAGGCGGGTCACGACGCGTTGACGGATGTCGGCGTAGCGGGCGTAGAACTGGTTGGTGAGGGTGCGCCCGACGGTTTCGGAGGCGCGGAGCAATTCGTAGAGGTGGCACACGCCATGCGCCGGGACGACGCGCTCGGCGCCCAGGAGGAAGACGAAGCGTTTGAGCAGGGCCTCGTCGGCGGCCAGGCGGACGGTCTCGAAGCGCTCGTAGGCTCGCTGGTGCGCGCCTTTGTAGTAAAGCCGCGTCTCGCGCATCGAGGTGACGATGATCCAGTCGCAGCGCAGGTTGATGGCGTAGCGGTAGGCCTGGTCCACGGCGGACATACGCCGCCCGGCAAACGGGCGCTCCAGGGGATCGCGCGTGCCCTTGCCCTCAAGCACGGCGATGAACTGTTCCCTGGCCGGCTGGAAACGGCCCAGGACGGCATCGGCGAATTCACCGTCCACCTCGACGTGCTTTTGCTGGGACAGGGTGTAGGTGTCAGGCGCCTCGGCCGGGCCGGTGTAGCCGAGCAGCCCGCAGAAGATGTCGCGCAGGAAGTCAGGGAGCAATTCGGTCTCCTTGTGCTGATCGGCGCGGCCCGAACCGATAAAGCCGGCCCAGCGCTGGAGTTTGGGCTGCCAGGCCGCCACTCGCTCCGGCAAATTGAACGCCCGGGCCTGCTGGCGCATCACCTCGGGGTGGAACAGGGGCTTGGACTCGACAGCCATCACTGGAGTTTCTACACGAAACGCAGCCCGGGGTGCAATGCCCGTCTTCCGGGTCAATTTGGGATTGGCTCGGCGCGCGGATCGGGTAAACTTCTTCCCACGGCTCTGGAACGACTGCACCTGTGACGGCGGGCTCACGACGGGCTTGCGGGCGGGCGGAGCTTCCAGCCGGTATGAGAAAGGTTGTCATTCTATGAAAGTCCTCGATACCCCACGCACCGGGCGCCTCGGAGCACAGGTTGCCTATTTGTCGCCGTTTGGAACGTGCTTTCGCACCCTGTCCATCCCGCATGATCCAAAAACCGACGCCCAACTTCGGGCGCGGCAGGCCTTCGCCGCCTCCTCGCGGGGCTGGGGCCTGAAGCTGACCGAACCCCAGCGGGAGCGCTGGTGTGCGGCGGCCCAAACGGTCCCCAGTTGGCCCACGCTTCGCCAGTATTCCCACCTGAGCGGCCAGCAGTTTTGCGTCAAAATCAACAATACTCTGCGGACCGTCGGCCAAGCGCCGGTGACGGAGCCCCCGTCGCCCGTGGTGTTCAGCCCCAATGCGGTGGGCGAACTGACCGTTGACTATGACCAGAACGGCGCGGTGCGGCTGCTGCTGGCGGCCGGCACTGCAGTGGAGGACATCATGCTCTATGGCCAGGCCCCGTGCAGTGCGGGCCGGATGAAACACCGTCGGGTCTGTTACCTGGGCCTGCTGGGGGAGGCAATCAACGGCCAATGCGACATCACCGCTCCGTATATCGCCCGGTTTGGCACCCCCCGGCCCGGGCAGAAGATCTTTATCGTCACCAGCCAGCACAAGAATGGCTGGAAAGGCCCGGACCAGGTGACCAGCGCGATTGTCCCGCCCCCGCCGCCGTCGGGCAGTCCGAAAGGTCGCCAGGCAGCGCAGCCCAAACCCGCGGCCGCCGTCACGAAACCGAAAGCCCAGACCACCCCCGCCCAGAGCTCAATTTCGTCGTCTCGGGCTGTGTACAACGGGAGTCCCACGGGAGCACCCCGGGTGCGCGTTGGGGCGAAGCATGAGCACCCGTGGAGCATCCTTTGTGCATCCGTTGTACATAGCGTCAGGATGGCGCTGGCGAGGCTCGGCGTGCTGGGAATGGCGGGGGTTCGCGCATGACGGGAGCCGGCGCCTCTGGCGCATCACTATTCGGGTAACGGCGACCGCCTGCAGGGTTCGCGTGGGGCGCGGTGGGAATCGAGGTCTTCGCGCTAGTGGTGGAGTGACGCGCTCCGCCGGGCGCGGTGTGACAGGCTAAGAAGGACGCGCCAGGACGGGAGCCAGGTATTGGCCGGTGTGGCTGGCCGGGCACTTGGCGACGACTTCCGGCGGGCCCTCGGCGACGATCCGGCCGCCGGCTTCCCCGCCCTCGGGACCGAGGTCGAGGACCCAATCGGCCGTCTTGATCACATCCAGATTGTGCTCGATGACGATCAACGTGTTGCCGGAAGCGCGGAGCTTGAAGAGGACTTCGAGCAGCTTGGCCACATCGTGGAAGTGCAGGCCGGTGGTGGGTTCATCGAGTATGTAGAGCGTGTGGCCGGTTGCCTTGCGGCTCAGCTCGGCGGCCAGCTTGACGCGCTGCGCCTCGCCGCCGCTCAGGGTCGTCGCCGCCTGGCCAAGTCCGATGTAGCCGAGGCCGACTTCCACCAGCGTCAGGAGCGGTTCATAGATCTGCGGCACGGCGCGGAAAAACGTCACGGCCTCATCCACGGTCATATCCAGCACGTCGGCGATGTTCTTACCCTTGTAGTTGATTTCGAGCGTTTCGCGGTTGTAGCGGCGGCCGGTGCAGGCTTCGCAGGTGACGTACACCGGCGGCAGAAAGTGCATTTCAATCTTGATCAGGCCGTCGCCCTGGCATTTCTCGCAGCGGCCGCCTTTGACATTGAAGCTGAAACGCCCGGAGCTGTAACCCCGGATCTTGGCAGCGGGGAGACGGGCAAAGAGGTTGCGGATGTGATTGAACATGCCGGTGTAGGTGGCCGGATTGCTGCGCGGGGTGCGGCCAATCGGCGTTTGGTCAATCACGATCACCTTGTCGAGGTTCTCGAACCCCCTGAGCCCGCGGTGCACGCCGGGGCGCTCCCTGGCCCCGAAGAACTTCCGGAACAGCGCGCGCCGCAGAATATCGTCCACCAGCGTGCTCTTGCCGGAGCCGCTGACGCCGGTGACGCAGGTGAGCGTGCCGAGCGGGATGCGCGCATTGATGTCTTTGAGGTTGTTCTCGCGCGCGCCGAGCACCTCAAGCCAGCCGCGGTCCGGCGAGGGTTTGACGCGGTGGCGCGGGACCGGGATTGAAAGCTCGCCGCGCAAGTACTTCGCGGTGAGCGAATGGGGATGGGCGAGCACTTCGGCAAGGGTGCCCGCGGCCACCAGCTCGCCGCCCCGCACTCCGGCGCCGGGGCCGAGGTCGAGGATGTAATCGGCGTGCCCGATGGTGTCGGCGTCGTGCTCGACAACCAGCACCGAGTTGCCGAGGTCGCGCAAGCCGGCCAGGGTGCGCAGGAGGCGGTCGTTGTCGCGCTGGTGCAAGCCAATGCTCGGCTCGTCGAGGATGTAAAGCACGCCCACGAGCCCGGCGCCGATCTGGGTCGCCAGGCGGATACGCTGCGCCTCGCCGCCGCTCAGCGTGCCGCTCTCGCGATCGAGGGTGAGGTAGCCCAGGCCGACGTTCCTGAGGAATCCCAGCCGCGCCCGGATTTCCTTGATGAGGTCATGCGCGACCTTCTCCTGGAACTCGGTCAGCTTCAGCGTCGCGAAGAACTCGTCGGCCCGCTCGACCGAGAGGGCGCACACGTCCATGATGGACAGCCCAGGCATAGGGACGCGCGTTGATTCCTGGACCGCCTGTTCTCCCTCCCCACGAACCTCGGCATTACGAACGACCCCCTCACCCCTTCCCTCTCCCCCTCCGAGGGGGAGAGGGTGCCCTTTAGGGCGGGTGAGGGGTTCAGGGGGACAAGGCGCGAACCGGTAGTTCGGGAGGTTCTCACCCCGGCCCTCTCCCTGGGGGAGCGGTGGAACTATTGCGCGGTCTTCCCCAAGCCGAGGCGCTGCGGATTCTTCTGGGCGCGGACGGCGTTCCTCCCTCTCCCCGAGGGAGAGGGCTGGGGTGAGGGGGAAGATCGCCTTGAATCGTCCAGCCGCCTCCATATCGCCCAAGGTCACCGCCAATATCTCCGGCTTGAGTCTTCGCCCCCGGCAAGCGTCGCAGAACTGCGGGCTCATGAAGCCCTTGAGCCGGTTGCGGGTGAATTCGCTCTCGCTCTCCTGGTAAAGCCGCTGGAGGTTGGGGATGACCCCTTCAAAAGGCCGCGTCACTTTGCTGATCTTGCCTGCGCGCCAGAAGTTGAATTCGATCTCCGTCTGGCCTGTGCCCCACAGCAGCGCGCGGCGGAAATCCGCCGGCAGGGCCTGGTAAGGCGCGTCCATGCTTTGCTGGTAGTGCTTTGCCACGCCCCGCAGCAGACCTCGGTAGTAAACTACCATCCGCTTGCCGCCTCGCCGCCAGGGCAGAATCGCGCCCTGTTCGAGCGACTTCTCCGGGTCGGGCACCACCAACCCCTCGTCAAACACGAGTTTCTGGCCCAGGCCGTGACAGACCGGGCAGGCGCCGGCTGGGGCGTTGAACGAGAAATGCTTGGGCGTAAGGGGCTCGTAGCTCTTGCCGGTCGCTGGACTGAGATTGCGGTTGGAGTGCAGAGTCTCAATCCAGGCGGAGGGGGCGACTGAGTGCGGAGTGCGGAGTGCGGAGTGCGGAGTGGCCGATTCCGCACTCCGCATTCCACATTCCGCACTGGGGAGCTGGTGTAACGTCAGCAGGACCCCTTCGCCCCATCGCAGCGCGGTCTCCACGGAATCGCTCAGCCGGACGCGGATCTTCTCATCAATGACCAGCCGATCCACTACCGCCTCGATGGTGTGCCGGGCCTTGGGATCGAGCTTGATGCGCACCCCGCTGGCCAGTTCGACCAGCTCGCCGTCCACCCGCGCGCGGACAAAGCCTTCGCGTGCCAGGCGCTCCACCACGTCGCGGAACTCGCCCTTCTGACCGCGGACCACCGGGGCCAGGAGCATCACGCGCGTGCGCGGCGGCAGGGCGAGAATCCTGTCCACAATGTCGCTGGTGGTCTGCCGGACGATGGGCACGCCGGTTTCCGGGCAATAGGGCTGGCCGACATGCGCGTAGAGCAGCCGGAGGTAGTCGTAGATCTCCGTGGTGGTGGCAATGATGGACCGCGGGCTGGAGCCGGAGCTGCGCTGCTCGATGGCGATCGCCGGGGACAGCCCCTCGATGAAGTCCACGTCCGGCTTCTGCATCTGGTCCAGGAACTGGCGGGCGTAGGCGGAGAGGGACTCGACGTACTTGCGCTGGCCCTCGGCATAAATGGTGTCGAAGGCCAGGGAAGACTTGCCCGAGCCGCTCAAGCCGGTGATGACCACCAGCTTGTCGCGCGGGATGCTCAGCGTGAGGTTCTTGAGATTGTGCTCACGCGCCCCGCCGATTCGGATGAATGCTTTGCTCACGGACTGCAATTCGGTCCATTAGACATTACCCCGGGGCCCAAGGCAACTGTCCGCCCAATGGCTCTTCAGGGCGGGCCGGCTCATTGTCAGATTAATGAACCGTGAGCTTTCCCGACGTTCACGCCGGAACATGGGGCAGAACGCGTTCATTGAGCGGACTGATTTTGGCCGCAGTTTTATCAATTGGCGTTTAACGCCGGAGGAGAGTTAACCTAGCGCTCGAATTAAGGCAGCGCAGAGTCATTGCAGCAAGTTGATCTGATATGAACCAGGCAGAGTCTCGTGCGGAAGCCGCGGAGCCCGCCCACCCGCTGCTGCGGGGGTTTTGGAGCTTGATCGCCACCCAGTTCGAGGGTGCCTTCAACGACAACGCCCTCAAGATGCTGGTGACGTTCGTGGGGCTGAATATGGCGCTTTCGCAGGGGTTCCATGACGCGTTGGTGCCGCTGACGGCAGGGTTGTTTTCGCTGCCGTTTCTGCTGTTCTCGATGGCGGGAGGTTACCTGGCGGACCGGTTCAGCAAGCGCACGGTGACGATCGGGGTCAAGTTGCTGGAAATCCTGATCATGCTGTTTGCAACGCTGGGGCTGCTGCTGCGCAGTCTGCCCATGGGGCTGGCGGCGATCTTCCTGATGGGTTTGCACAGCGCCCTCTTCGGGCCATCGATANNCTCGTGGGGCAACGGCGTTTTGGAGCTGGGCACGTTCGTGGCCATCATCTCGGGCATGGCTGCCGGCACGGCGCTTTACAAAGGGTTTGAGGGGCGCCAGGCGTGGTCGGGCACGGTGCTGATTGGCTTGGCGGTTCTGGGCCTGGTGTTCAGCTTCGGCTTCTCGCGGGTGCCGGCCGCCAACCCGGAGAAGGTGTTCCGGGCCAACTTCCTGGGCGATCTGTGGCAGCAGATAAAGGTGATGCGCCGGGACAAGGTGCTGTGGCTGGCGTGCCTGGGGAATGTTTACTTCTGGTTCATCGGCCAGTTGCTGCAGCAGGGGATGGTTGATTACGGGATAAACGTGCTGAAGATCGGCGAGGTGCGCACCACTTACCTGCTGGCGGCCCTGGCAATCGGGATTGGGACGGGCAGTTTTGCGGCGGGGCACCTGTCAGGTGGCAAGATCGAATACGGGCTGGTCCCGCTGGGGTCGCTGGGGCTGATGGTGTTTGCCGCGGTGCTCTGGCACCCGGCGCTGAGCTTTGGCCAGATTCTGGGCGCGGTGGCCACGCTGGGGTTCTTTGGCGGGTTCTTCATTGTGCCGATCTCGGCAATCTTGCAGCACCGGCCAGCCAGAAAAGAGAAAGGGGCAATGCTGGCGGCGGCGAATTTGCTGTCGTCGGCGGGGCTGTTTGCGGCGGCGGGCGTGTACTGGGTGACGTCGGTCGGGCTGCATCTCGGGCCGCGCGGCGTGTTTGCCTTGGGGGCGCTGATGACGCTGGCGGCGACGGTGTACGTGGTGTGGCTGCTGCCGGATTGCCTGCTGCGCTTCATGCTGTGGTTGCTGACGCAGACGGTCTATCGAATCCGGGTGGACGGCCGCGCGAACATCCCGAGCAAAGGCGGGGCGCTGTTCGTGAGCAATCACCTTTCGCTGGTGGATGCGCTGTTGCTGCTTGCCTCCACGGACCGGCCTGTCCGGTTCATCATGTACAAGGGCATCTATGAAAAGCGGCTGGTGAAGCCCTTCGCCCGCATCCTGCGTGCCATCCCCATCTCCTCGGAGCTGCGCCCCCGCGAGATGCTCCATTCTCTGAAAACGGCCAGCGAGGCGATCCAGAACGGGGACGTGGTCTGCATTTTTGCGGAGGGCCAGATCACGCGCATCGGGCACCTGCTGCCGTTTCGGCGCGGGTTCGAGCGCATCATGAAGGACGTCGAAGCGCCGATCGTCCCTGTGGCGCTGGATGGCGTGTGGGGCAGCATCTTCAGCTTCGAGCGGGGGCGGTTTCTCTGGAAGCTGCCGCGGCGGATTCCGTATCGGGTGACGGTGAACTTCGGCCAGCCGCTGCCGCATACGGCCACGCCTTTCGAAGTGCGGGAGCGCGTGCAGGAACTCATGGTAGAGGCGTGGGAGAACCGCAAGGCGCACATGAAACCGCTGCATCGCTCGTTGGTGCGGACGGCGCGGCGGGACCCTTTCCGGTTTGCGATGGCCGACGCGCAATCCCGCAAGGTGAGTTTTGGCTCGGCGCTGGTGCGGACCATCTTTCTGGCGCGGCGGCTTCGGAAGGTGTGGGCAGGACAGCCGATGGTGGGGCTGCTGCTGCCGCCGTCGGTGCCGGGCGCGCTGGCCAATTTTGCGGCGTTGCTGATGGGCAAGGTGCCGGTGAACCTGAACTACACCGTGTCCGAAGAAGCGCTGGCATCCTGCGTTCGCCAGTGCGGGATCAGGACGGTGCTGACCTCGCGCGCCTTCCTGGAGAAGGTGAAGCTCAAGGTGCCGGGACAGGCGCTGCTGCTGGAGGAACTGGCGGCCAACCCGGGCCGGGGCGAAAAGCTCTGCGCCCTGCTCGCCGCCTGGCTGCAGCCTGTGGGCTGGATCGAGCGCTCTCTGGGCCGGAAGAAGAAAGCGGCGCTGGACGACCTGGCGACGGTGATCTTCTCCAGCGGCAGCACCGGCGAACCGAAGGGCGTGATGCTGAGCCACTACAACGTCGGCTCGAATATTGAGCAGCTCGAACAGGTCTTTGGCCTGAACCCGACGGATGGCTTTGTGGGCGTGCTTCCCTTCTTCCACTCGTTCGGCTTCACGGGCACGCTGTGGCTGCCGGCGACGCTGGGGGTGCGCGTGGTTTACCATCCCAACCCGCTCGATGCGAAGGCCATCGGCCCGATGGTCAGGGAACATGCGCTGACGTTCCTGCTGGCCACGCCGACGTTCCTGCAGCTTTACATGCGCAGTTGCGCAGCGGGGGATTTCGGCAGCTTGCGCGTGGTAATGACCGGGGCGGAGAAACTGCCCGAGCGGCTGGCCGGGGCGTTCGAGGACCAATTCGGCATCCGCCCGCTCGAAGGCTACGGCTGCACGGAATGCGCGCCGGTGGCGGCGGTCAACACGCACGACTTCCGCTCGGCCGGCTTCCGGCAGATCGGCGCCAAACGCGGCAAGATTGGCCACCCGCTGCCCGGCATGAGCGTCCGCATCGTGGATGCGGATACCCGCGCCCCGCTGCCATTGGGCCAGGCCGGCCTGATGCTGGTGCGCGGCCCCAATGTGATGCAGGGCTACCTGGGCCGGCCGGACAAGACAGCCGAGGCGCTGCAGGACGGCTGGTATGTCACCGGGGACATTGCCGCGATTGACGAGGACGGGTTTCTTCAAATCACGGACCGCCTGAGCCGCTTCAGCAAGATCGGCGGCGAGATGGTGCCGCACATCCGGGTCGAGGAGAAGCTGCACGAACTGGCGGGCGCAACCGAGCAGACCTTCGTGGTAGTGGGCGTGCCGGCTGAGAGGAAGGGCGAGCGGCTGATCGTGCTGCACAAGCTGGGGGAGGAGCAGTTGCGGCCCTGCCTCGAAAAGCTGGCGCAGTGCGACCTGCCGAACCTCTGGAAACCGCGGGCCGACCAGTTCTTCCGCCTCGACGCGCTGCCCTACCTGGGCACCGGCAAGCTCGACCTGCGCAAAGCGCGCGAACTGGCCGCTACAGCGTCAAATACTCCGGCCTGATCTGGTTCGGATCGCAGTGCAGGATGGCCACGCTGCGATCGAGGCCGAAGCGCGGTTTGCCGGCGTAGCCCGGGTTGAAGAAGAGCGATCCGCCGATGTTCTGGCAGAAAGGCTTGTGCGTGTGGCCAAACACCACGACGTCCGGGCGCTCGCGAGCGAGGCTGGCGCGCAGGGAATCGGCGGGGGACTGCGGTCTGACAATGTGCCGCAGGAGGAACTTGCGGCCCGCCAGAACGACGAGAGCCATTTCCTGGTAGCCAAAACCCGGATCATCGCTGTTGCCGCTCACAGCGGTCACGGGTGCGATCTGCTCCAGTTCCAGAAGGATGAGAGGCATGCCGATGTCGCCGCCGTGGAGAATATGGTCCACGCCCGCAAAGAGCTGCGGGATGCGGCGGTCAAGGTGGTTGTGCGTATCCGAAAGGACGCCGATCTTCATGCTGCGTGGGCCCGATGATGCGTGTTGCGCTCGGCAACGGCGCGGGGCAGTTCCAGAAACCGCGCCGCGCACTACTCTCCTCAAGTCTTCGCTTCCTCCGGTGCCGCTTCCCCGTCCGGTTCCTCGGCGGGTGCCGGCTCCCCTTCCGGCGCGGGTTCGGGCGCTTCAGTGAGCTTAAGGGCGCCGGCGAAAAGCGCGGTGAACAGGCCGCCGCTGCAC
>MTKZ01004875.1_pt1 | contig 14507 bp, 12 predicted proteins | sample 1042781 | NCBI WGS metagenome assembly MTKZ01 (sample SAMN06212207, study PRJNA360539) | anaerobic digester metagenome | biome: Wastewater treatment plant; material: sludge; isolation source: anaerobic digester fed with sludge from wastewater treatment plant | place: Denmark: WWTP Viborg ...
TCTGCTATGCGTAAGGCTATAGCCTCGTCCACTAGAAAATGCTGTCCCAGCTTCATTATCTCAAACGGGGAGCTGTGGTGAATATGCGATACTTTATACGGTCATCCACCAGCTCGTCCTCAACCCTCTTGGCAATGAGCTTCTCCGGATAGTGCAGCCCTTTCACCCTCTCCATAAGGTCAGCAAAGCCCTTGAATGCCCCCTTTTTCCGCTCATTGAGGATGGCCCACATAAGCTTCTTGCCAATACCTGGAAGCAGCTCCAGTGCATGCATGCGGGTGGTGATGGGTCCGGCCTCATTGAAATAGCGGATGAACCTGGCCTCATTTTCCAGAACTATGCTCTGAATCTGATAGGGCAGCTCCAGCTTGGCGCTGTTGGAGAGATCCGGATACTCTATCCTGCGGTTGACGTGGTCAATGATATCCCTATTTCCGCTGCCGATGTAAACCCTGGTTCCCGGAGCCGGAACAACTCCCTCTTTGGGGGTCAGCTCCATGAGCACAAAATTGGCTTCGCCCACGGCCTGGACCAGAGGCTGCTTCTGGTAGCTCCTGGAATCATGAGATTTTCCATAGGGGAGGTAATCGAGAATCCTAGCTACTTCTTCCCTCTTCGGCGGTCTCCCCTCAGGCATCAGCCTCTACCCCCTGAAAACTATCTCTAGAATTTTGTCGAGCTCTTCTTCGCTCAGAGTGAACCTTTCTTTGGCATAAATCGCCCTCAACTCATCCTTGTTCACAGGCTTGATATCGGCGATTTTTACTGCAATTTCCAGGCTNNATCTTTTCCAGATTCATGAGCTCAGCTACCAGTGCCCGGTTCTCATCCGCACTGCCCTTGCTGAATAAATCAGCATGACGGATGGCCCGGCGCAGCTCATAGCCCAGTTCTTCTTCATCGGAACGCTTCTCCCGAATCTGGTCCAGGATCTCTTTGACCTCCGCCAGGGTCAGAAGATCCTCCCGCAAGACGCTCTTGACAATCATCTATTTCTGTGCCGTTAGGTGTTCTGGTAATGCGATCAGGGTCTTGGTGGCATCGCCATCTGTGATTTTCAGCACAAAGGCCCTTCCCCTCTTGCCCACGACCTCAGCCGTCTTTCCATGGAATCTGGGATGAGGCATGCCCTTATGTATGCTGGGATCTATGAGCACATGAACTTTTGCGCCCTTCTCGAACTCCTGGATCGCCCTGACCACAGGGGATATTCCCCTAGCCCTGACCGTCTTGCTCATCTTATCTCTTGACTTCTTCCGCATTCCGTGATGATGTGCCATCTGATTCTCCACCTACATCTATTACATCCAGTTCTTCGACGATCGCGTCTACCTTAAGGGCTTCGGCCAGGTTGGGATTGGTTCTGCCTCCATCTCCGGAGACCAGCTCCTTGATATACAGGCCGCTGTCGCCTCTGATCTCAATGCGGGCCATATTGCCCTGCATCTCTATTAAATCCGCTCTGTAAACTCTCCTCACCCTGATCTTATCTGCCCTGCGGTGGGAGACGCGAGTGGGCGTACGCTGATCGATCGACCCTTCTAATTCCTTCAAGACGGATTTAAGCTTTTCTTCTGGGACGGCCGCGCCCAGCCGGACCCGGGCAGAATAAGTCTTCTCAAAAGCAGCCTCTTTCAGCCGCTCTACCATGGCCGAACCGGCCCAGGCGAGCCCGGTGACCTCCACCTTGCCCTCCGCCTGGCGGCAGATCTCCTGCTCCAGAAGGGCCAGGTCGATCTCGCGGATGCGGGGCCGGACCGCCTCTACTATGAACGGGCGGCCGCTGCCCAGCATTCTGGCATCTATATCCTCGCGGCCGGCTCCGTGAAATACGGTGTCCTCCGCTTGCGCTGCCTGCATCACCGCCGGGCGGATCAGCTCATCCACCGACTCGGGGTACATGCGCCCGGTGCCGCCGCAGCGCTGGCAGCCACGACCGCGGCACTCGCGACAGGGCCAGCGGGTCTGGGGGATTCCCCGCACCAGCTTGCGATAGCGGCCGCGGATGAAGATTGATGATACCTGCAGCTGTACCTCCCCCTTTTCCAGGNNNNTTCCGCCAGCAGTCCGGACATCCGGGTTCCCACCAGCAGAGTTTTGTATTCCCATCCGGCCAGAGCTACCGCCCCCTTTTCTGCCCAGAGGTCGAGGTTAGCCGGAGCCATCTCGCCCAGGCATACGCTGCATGGGGCATCATCCTCGCCCTTTCTTCCCAGCTTGAGGCGCGCCGGCAAAAAGGATGGAGCCAGCTCTTCCAGGAATGCTCTGTCGTCGTCCGCGCTGGCCTGCATGGCCAGTACGGACTTGATGGATCGCCCTCTCTCCGCATTGGTAAATCCCGTAGCCAGCATGGCAAACTGCCGCCCCAGGCAGCTATCGCAGATTGCTCCCAGAGATATAATCTTCCTGGCTGTATTCAGGATGCTATCCCCGGCTTTCTCTGAATCATCTTCTATCATAATCATTCTTCTATGGAAGGGATGGCAGCTTCAGGTTTATTAGGGCTTGCCATCCAATTTCGATCCCAGTTTCTAGTTTCTTGGCTGCAATAGTACTCCTTTTCAGCTATCGCATCCTTTTACAAGGATGCAGTAACTTGATAACTGATGGCAGCTCATTTTTCCACTGGTGTTTCCGGCATGAGCGGTGGCCTTCTCCCGGCCTTTGAGATCGCTGTGGTCCGCAGGCATATAGCCTATCGCAGGAGAGGAACCTTCCTTTCCATAGCAGCCATAGCCCTTGCTGTGGCCATCTCACTGATATCCGTATCCATGCAGGATGGCTTTCAGGAGATGCTCTTCGATATCATCGTAGAGGACCTTCCTCATGTCACTGTCACGGCCAAGGAGGGAGAGGAATACATTTACCTCTACCACAGCCTGATGGACAAAATATGGGCCATTACGGGAGTGGTGGCCGTATCGCCTGGCCTGAGCGCACCGGCTACATTCAGCTATAAGGAAAATGTAGAGAATGTGGAAATGACGGGTGTCAATCCCCATGATATGGATGAGATCTACAATATAGGTAAGTACGTATTCCAGGGCAGTCTAGCTTCCATCCAGGACGGAAGGAAGGTGGTGCTGGGGGAAAAGACGGCAAAGATGCTCAATGTGAAGCTGGGCCAGACGGTCTATGTCAGCTTTCCCGATGCCAGGAGCACCAGCTTGGTTGTATCGGGCATCTTCAGCCTGCCGACTGGCTGGCCGGAGAATCTCGCCTTTGTTTCTCTATCCACGGCCAGGGACTTTGTAGGTGAGGGAGACGTGGTCTCTACCGTGGACATAAAGCTGGAGGATGTCTATTTGGCTGATGGCGCTGCTGCAATTCTGCGGGAATATGGGTATAAAGCCGAGAGCTGGCAGGCTCTTTACCCCGAAATCCTGAAGACGCTGGCCATTGAAGAGTTCCAAAACAATCTGGTTATGCTATTGATATTGATCATAGCCGCTTTTGGAATCGGCAGTGTGATGTATATGCTGGTCAATGAGAAAACCTCGGAGATAGGGATGCTCATGGCCATGGGGGCCGACAGCAGGAATATTATGAATATCTTCCTCCTGGAGAGCGGAATTCTCGGACTATTAGGTGGCCTGGCGGGGGCAGTACTGGGACTGGCTGTGGCCTTTTATCTTAAGAGCCTGGAGATCAAGATGGAAGCTCCTGGCGGCCAGGAGATCGCCCTCCCGGTGTTGATCAATGCCCATAGCTTTCTGTCTATAGTGCTCCTGGCCGCTGCTCTCAGCGTACTGGCAGGCCTGTATCCTGCTTGGAAGGCATCCCGGCTCGATCCGGCCATAGCCATCAACGCATGAATGAGGATTTAAGGATAAGCAAAGGAAAATGAAGTCAAGATGTACGAGCTTACCGTAGCCAGCAGTCATATTCTCAGGAATCCCAAAATGGCGTCTTTCACCGTTGCTGCTGTGAGCTTGGCGGTGGCTGTAATCGTGGTTTTCATGGGGCTCTTAGGCGGCTTTGAGCAGGAGATCATAACCTCCACTGTGGAGAACAATCCTCACATCTATGTCCAGCCCAAAGAGGATGAGACTTACATCTACCTCTACAAAACTGTCTCTTCTTTCTTATGGGAGTATCCCGGCGTGGAGGCGGTCTCTGCCAGGCTGTCGGGAAAGGCGGGAGCCAAATACAAAGATAAAGTCAGGGGCGTTGAATTCCTGGGCGTAGATCCGGCTGACGAGAACCGGCTGATGAAGGTGGAGGAGGACATTGTGGCAGGAGACTTTCAGGATCTGCGCAGCAGAAAACTTTCTGCCTTTATAGGCACCAAGCTGGCTGAAGAGCTGAAGCTGGGCCTGGAAGACGACTTTATCCTGGCCCGGGGAAATCAATCGGCCAAGCTGCGTGTGGCAGGGCTCTTTGAGACTGGCTCAGCCCGGGATAGGTCCCTGATCTACATTCCTCTAAGCACAGCTCAGGACATAGTGGAGAAAGGGGATGTGGTCTCAGAGGTGGATGCCAGAGTAGCTGACATATATCAGGCGCCTTACATAGTCTCCGATCTCCGCTCCAGCTTTGGCTATCAATCCAAATCCTGGCAGGATATGAATGAAGATATACTCAAGCTGATTGAGACCCAGAAATGGTTTATAAATATTTTCTATTTATTGATCTTCATCATAGCCGGCTTTGGCATAGCCAATACCATGATCATGATCATAAGCAGAAGAACCAAGGAAATCGGCATTCTTATGGCCATGGGTGCCACCCGCTGGTCAATACTAAAGATATTCCTGCTGGAGAGCCTGATATTGGCTCCCCCTGCCGCGCTGCTGGGCAGCATTCTGGCTTACCTGGCGGCAAATCTCATAATGTCTTATGATATAGAGCTTCCTTCTGAGATCTACATGGTATCCAAAATGACGGTGGTCATTAGGCCGGAGTTCTTTATTTATGCCATGCTCTTCGCCCTTCTGGTGAACTTTGTGGCAGGAATGTATCCCGCCTGGAAGGCCTCCAAGATGGATCCGGTAGAGGCAATAGGAGAATGAAAATATAATGAAAGCACATGTGAGAGGCATAAGCGGAGCAAAGGCAAATGGTCTAGGCTGGCCCTGCTGCCTGCGCATCACTTCGATTTTGGGATTATAAGTGGATCTAAAACCCAAATTATGGCGATGTAGCCTCCAGCATGCAAGGATTCCGCGCATATTCTGCTTTTATTGAATGAGTGGCAGATCTGCAATAAAGTCGGGAATGGCGAAGAGCTGGACCATAGAGCTTTATCAAACAACGGGCGAGAATGTCTTTCCCATTGAGAACAATTTCTGAATGAAGAATCTTCTGCCTATGCCTTCGCAGCCGTGGCAATGGTGGCAGAGAGGAAATGTACCATACTTACTTATATCCGGGCAGGGATAAAAGCATCCCAGGAGATGGGTATGATCAAACGCAACTTAGATATATCAGCAATGGAGAAAATGAATAGGCATAATGTACACTGCCGTTCGGAGGGGACGGCAGTAATTATAATTTAAGGTGGGAAAAGATTTTGTCAAACCGTGCAGCGGTATTTATAGATGGTGCTTATTTAACCAAGATTCTTGATGTCGATTTTGGAAAGCCCAAGATCGACCTGGCCCGGTTTTCGGACATCCTTTGCGGCAAATATGAGAGGCTGCGGACATATTACTATAACTGCATGCCCTATCAGAGCTGTCCCCCCACGGAGGAGGAAAGGCGCAGATTTGCCTCCATGGATAAGTTCGTCTACACCCTGCGCAAGCTCCCCCGCTTCGAGGTGAAGCTGGGCCGGCTGGGATGCGTGGGTGGGGAGTTCATCCAAAAGAGGGTGGACATCGCCCTGGCTGCGGACCTGGTGCGGCTGAGCTGCGGCAGGATGATTCAGAAGGCGGTCCTGGTCACCGGGGATAGCGATTTTATGCCGGCCATCGAGGCGGCTAAGGATGCAGGAGTCCTGGTGACGCTTTACTATTCCCAGAGCTCAATTCATGATGAGCTGCTCTCAGCAGTGGATGAGGGCTCTGTCATGGACCAGGAGCTGATCAGCCAGGTGACCAGATAAAGGAGAGATCAAGGGAGAGTTTTTTAGGTCCAGCTTAGCCGGAAAAATAAAGTCAAGCCCTGGCTTCAGGGCTTGTCCCCAAATCAAAGATGATTTACGTTTTCTCCTTATCATCCTTAGAATAGACATCGCGCCGGTCCACGACCTTCTTGGACTTTCCAGCGGTGCGGGGGATGGAGCCCTTCTCCACCAGCTCGATCTTGCTCCTGACATTGAGTACGCTCTTGAGCTTCTCCTCGGTTTTCTTCTGGATCCGGGCCAGATCGGATAGCTCGCCGGTGAATGCCTCATCCTTCAGCTCCACCTGAATGCTGATCTCATCCAGGCCGTGCTTCTTTCTGTCCACTACCACCTGGAAGTAGCTTCCTATCTCCGGTATGCCGACCAGAACATCCTCGATCTGGCTGGGGAAGACATTGATGCCTCTGACAATGAGCATATCGTCAGCCCGGCCCAGGAAGCGGTGCAGCTTTCGGCTGGTGCGCCCGCATGAGCACTTGCCCTCCATGATATAGGTCACATCCCCGGTATGATATCTTATGAGCGGCATGGCCTCCTTGGTCAGGGAGGTGATTACCAGCTCCCCAGGCTCTCCCGGCGCGCAGGGCTGCTCGTTTTTATCAAGGATCTCAATCAGGAAGTGGTCTTCCCAGATGTGCAGGCCATCCTGCTCCTGGCACTCGAAGGCCACACCCGGGCCCATCATCTCCGATAGGCCATAGGAGTCGTAGGCCTTGATGTTCAGAGCCTCCTCCAGCTCCCTTCTGGACTCATCAGACCAGGGCTCAGCCCCAAAGCAGCCTATTCTCAGGTTGAGCTTGTCCACTACTCCTCTGGCTTTGGCCGTCTCCGCCAGGTAGAGGGCATAGGATGGGGTGCAGTGCAGGACGGTCACACCGAAGTCCATCATAATCTCCAGCTGGCGCTCGGTGTTGCCCACACCGGAGGGCACAGCCATGGCTCCCATCCTCTCGATGCCGTAATGAACGCCGAGGCCTCCGGTGAAAAAGCCGTAGTTGACTGCATTCTGGAATATATCCTTCTTCTCCACTCCCACCATGACGAAGTCCCGGGCCATGAGATCGGACCAGGTCTCGATGTCCTTGGCGGTGTAGCCCACCACAGTGGGCTTGCCGGTGGTGCCGGATGAGGCATGCACCCGCACCACCTCCTCCCGGGGGACGGCGAAGAGGCCGAAGGGATAATTGTCTCGCAGATCCTGCTTTCTGGTGGTGGGCAGGCGGGATATGTCCGCCAGGCTCTTGATGTCTTCAGGAGCGACGCCCGCCTCCTGGAATTTTCGGTGATAGAAGGGGACGCTTTTGTAAACTTTCTCTGCCACGCTCTTGAGCCGGCTAAGCTGCAGCTCCTCCAGCTCTCTCCTCTCCATGAGTTCATACTTTGGTTGCCAGTAGTTCATTTCCATACCCTGATTGAATTTGATTTTCTCTGTGCTATCCTCTGCCATGAGAGGAAACGCCAGGGTATATCAAATCTTCCGGCGAAGCGAAAAAAGCTGGTCCGGTGGCTTTATGGATTGGTGGGATACCCCAAAGGCATTGGTAATGCAACCGGACACAAGCAAAGCGCTTCAAATTGAAAAATTCGAAAGGGCTCTTATTGCTCAATATCAGGCTATCTTAGCCCAGATGAGCCAGTAAGATAGCCTGCTGCAAGCCCTAAAACAGCGTTCCTTTCGGCTCACTCACTATATTTACCGGCCGGCCTGTGAGCTGGGCTAGAAGCCAGGGATCAGTGGTGTAGAGACCACCTAATTGCGAATTGGTTAATTCGGATCTGTTCAGGACTATGGGATTGTAGTCGGTGATCATAAAGGGATAGTACCATTGTGGTGCTGTTCCCGGCGGATAAAGAGTGCCGTTTCGAAGAGCAAATCCCTTGGGTGCATTCCCCCAGTCCCAAAGACTGTTGGGATTCTCAAATGTGCTGGGCGTCCTTGTCCCATAATTTTCCAGCCATTTGCTCCCAAAGTCTCCGCCCACATCCTCAAAGGCCAGGCATAGGGCTGCCCCCAATATAATCGCGGATGCGCTTGTTATCGCCAGAAGTATTGCCCTCATCCAATATACCTCTTGTTTCCCTGCATTTTAATCTATGCTATTCCAGGCATTAGAAGCCAAGATCAAAACCTGTAGCTTTGCTTAAAGGCCACGGTTTGCCCTCAGAATGGAGTAGGTCTTGGCATAACTGGCATCATATTCCGGCGGCAGTGGGGCCTTGGGAAGCGATCCTCCCCAAGATGAGAGGTTATCTGAGGAATTGGCCAGATCCTGGAGCATAGAACCACCATTCGCACTCAGGTTCAGGAATGGCGAATCCTGGCTGAGGTTGAGAGAGGAGTTTTCTGTAGAGTTATTGATGGAGGAATTGGTGATGGATCCAAAGAGATCTCTGCCCTCATCGCCCCCCAAATTGACCATAGGCTTGCATTGGGCCAGAAGGATAATAGCTACCAATGCCGATAATGCCAATGCGAATCGGTTCATCTAACACCCTGCCAAGCTATCCCTGCATCATCTTAAATATGCTGCGCTAGGCCGTGATATAGAGATGTTATTTCTTTTAATATAATTTATTTTTTAAAAAAATGAAATTAGCCGGACTGATTCTCTTGAACCAGATTAATAGACCTCGCCGAAAACCTCAAAGTATGCCTGCTCATGCTTGCAGGCCGGGCACTCGGCGGGAGCTTCATTCCCCTCGTGCATATATCCGCAGTTGCGGCATCTCCAGACTACCTTGCCTTCTCTCTTGAAAACTGCGCCTTCATCGATGTTCTTCTTTAAGGTGAGAAATCTCTTCTCATGACCCATCTCTGCCCTGGCGATATTGAGGAAGGTCTCGGCGATCTCGGAAAAGCCCTCCTTTTTGGCCATCTCGGCAAAAGAGGGATACATCTCCGCATATTCATGCCTCTCTCCATTTGCCGACTCCTGCAAATTAGCCGATGTGCTGGCTATGATTCCAGCCGGGAAGGACGCCGATACGGCAGCATCTCCCCCTTCCAGAAGCTTGAAGAGGACCTTTGCATGCTCTTTTTCGTTATCAGCTGTATCCAGGAATATGGCTGCCACCTGCTCGTATCCCTGCTTCTTTGCTTGAGAGGCAAAATAGGAGTATCTATTTCTGGCCTGTGACTCTCCGGCAAACGCCGTCAGCAGATTTTTTTCCGTCTCAGTTCCTTTTAAGCTCTTCATTCTTTAGCCTCCTGAAATAAGCAAAGGATTTGCAGACAATATCTATTAAATTTTCCCATGGCCATCGGCTCCGAAGAGGGATGCAAGAGAGATGAATATTGAATACGGGAAAAAGAGGATGATGGCGAGACTGGCCGCCATCTCCATCATGCCCAGTCTGGCATCTGAAAATGCTAGCTGACCGTTTGTCCAGTATCTCTTATCTCCTCCCGACCACCACCATCCGGTTCACGGGCAGAGGACTGATGAGCTGATAGTCCAGGCCCATTGCGCTGTCGTAGGCTTTTGGCAGAGCATGCCTTCCGTCCCGGGCAAATACATAGATCCTGTATATTCCCCCATCGGCGGGAGTACTGGTCCAGATCCACTGGTTTTTGGCCGACCAGTCCTGCACCACCCTCCAGGCCCCTCCTGTGGTCGGGCCCTTCAGCCAGAATTGGAAGAGGATGGGATCCTTATCGGCATCAATGGCTGAGGCAGTCCATCTTATGACTCCTCCAGCGTTCTGGGGACTTTTTTTATCCGGAGCGAGAGCCATGAGCTGGGGCGGAGCATTGGGCGTGAGCTGATATGCGGCTCCGATGGCACTGTCATAGCTGGTTTCAGGCTTATGCCTTCCGTCCCGGGCATAGACATACACAGCATAGTCTCCCGCATCATATCCCGAGCTGGTCCAAGTCCACTGGTTTTTGACTGACCAGTCCTGCACCACCTTCCAGGCGTCTCCCGTGGCTGGCCCCTTGAGCCAGAATCTGTAGAGTATGGGATCTCTATCAGCATCGCTGGCCTTTGCCGTCCAGGTCACTGGCGTCCCCGCGCTCTGGGGGATCTTCTTGTCCGGGGTCAAGGAAGTCACCTTGGGCGGCTGATTGGGCGAAAGTGTGAAAGATGCTCCTAGGGCGCTGTCGTATGACTTGTCAGGATTGTGCTTTCCGTCCCGGACATAGACATAGACGCTGTAGGCTCCACCGTCGTAGCCAGTGCTGGCCCAAGTCCATTGGTTCTTGACCGACCAGTCCTGCACCATCTTCCAGGCGTTCCCTGTGGATGGCCCCTTAAGCCAGAATTTAAAGTGAACCGGATCCCGGTCCAGATCGGAGGCCAGGGCAGTCCATCGCACCGGCGTTCCGGCGCTCTGGGGGCTGGCCTTATCCGGCTTGAGGGATTGCAGAGCTGGTGGCTGGTTAGGCCGCAGCACAGTGAAGAGGGCCCCTGCGTCATCGTCCCAACCCATGGGACTGGTATGCAGGCCGTCCATTACTTGAACCTGGATGTGGCTGACTCCCGCATCGGCGGGGGAGGTAAACCAGATCCAATTGGGATCTGTGGACCAGTCCCGCACCATCTTCCATACCCCTCTGGTAGCCGGTCCGTTCAGCCAGTATCTGAAGTAGACCGGATTGCCCTCCGTATCAATGGCCGAAGCCTGCCAGCGGATGGCAGCTCCTATGGGCTGTGGTCCCATCACATTGCTGCCCAGGCTGGTGATGGCCGGGGGCCGGTTGAGCATGATGATGGAATAGGCAGCAGTGGCATAGTCATCCGATCCAGCTGGACCGGCATGCTTGCCATCTCTTACCGCCACCAGCACCTCGCTGATGCCCACGTCCCAGGGATCAGTCCTCCAGGTCCAGCGGTTGCTGTTTCCCCAGCCGGTCTGGTCTACCCAGAAACCACGGGTGGCTGGCCCGCGCATATAGAATTTGAACTGCAAGGGATCGCCTTCCGGATCGCGGGCCACCGCGGTCCAGCGAACCCAGCTTCCTGCATACTGCGGGGCAGGCCGGTCCGAGAAGAGCACATCCACCCTGGGCGGCCGGTTGGCACTGCCCAAGGAAAAGGAGGCCGTCTTCTTAACGTCAAAGCCATCCGGTCCGGCATGTTTGCCGTCCCTTATCCTGACCTCTATCTGATAATTGCCCGGCCCAAATGCTCCTGTATCCCAGCTCCATACATTAACGGCAGTCCAGCCGGTTTGAGGCTGCATTGCGCCGCCGGTGGACGGACCCATAACAAAGAACCTGTAGACGAGGCCATCTCCCTCCGGATCATCGGCTCCCGCCGTCCATCGCACCCGGGTTCCCGCCATCTGCGGGCTGGGCTTATTGGAGATTAAAGTCGGATTCTTGGGCGGCAAATTGTTGATGGAGTTGCCGAAGTCCTTTCCCCCGGCGCTGGAGGTGGATGCGGTCAATGTGACCGTATGCTTTCCACCGGGCGGCGCCTTTTGGGTCCAGCCGGGCTTGAGGACCTCACTGATCACATATGTTCCGGCAGAGAGGTCGCTGAAGCTGTAGGAGCCATCGGCGGCTGTGACTGCGGTCTTGATCACAGCTCCCGCCGGCTGCTCCAGATTGATAGTCCACCCATCCAGGCCGCTCTCTCCTGGATCTCTGTTGCCATTGCCGTTAAGGTCGTTGTACTTGACTCCTGAGATAGACTGGGCCGCAAGCTTATTTCCAAAGTCGTTGTTTTTAGACTCAGAGGGCGGCGACCGGAAGCCGAAGTCCACGGTGTGGCTTCCCCCGCTTCCCCCAGCTGGATAGATCTGGGTCCATCCCGTCCGGGAGGTCTCGCTGACCTTGTAGCTGCCCGGGATCAATTTGTCGAACTTATAGCTGCCGTCTGCTGCTGTGGTTGTGGTCCGCGGCTGCAGAGGCTTGCCGAACCAGGAGTTTCCGGTCAGGACGATATCCCATCCGCCCTCACCTTCACCTGCATCCTTGGCCCCGTTTCCGTTCTTGTCGTTGAACTTCATGCCGGAGATGGCGTTCATTCCCGCCAGACCGAAGTTGGCCTTGACCACGGTGCTGCCGGAGACGATCACTGTTACCGTAGAGGGTGTGGTGAGCACCAGGCCGCTGGGGACGGGATCATTGATGGTGTAAGTTCCCGGCAGGATGTTATTGAAGGTGTAAACTCCGTTGTCATCGGTGGTGGTGTTGGCCACGACCTTGCCATCCAGTACCAGGCTGACATCGCCTCCGGGAATGCCGGGCTCATCTGCATCCTGCACCCCGTTTCCGTTGATGTCATAGTACTTCTGTCCGGATATGGAAAGGTCCCCGCTGATTCCGAAGTCTTTGCCGGACACATCGGCATCAGAAAGGTCCACGCTGTAGGAGCCCTCTGCCGGCAGGCTCACCTTCCAGCCCTCCTGGGCCGCCTGGGACAGGGTGTACTTTCCGGGAGCCAGGTTTTTGAAGGCGTATGATCCGTCCTCTGCCGTGGTGCTGGCATTGATTACCGCGCCGTCCCGGGAGAGCTGGATGCTCCAGCCTGCCCGGCCGGCCTCATCCGCGTCCCTGGCCCCATTGCCATTGGCATCCAGGAATACGCTTCCCGATATGGACCATGAGCCGTGGTTTCCAAAGTCCTTGCCGGACACGTCGGCATCGGAGAGGCTGACGGTGTAAGAGCCTTCGGCGGGAGCGGTTCTCTTCCAGCCGGACTGCTCCACCTCGGACACAGTATACGTTCCTGGCGAGAGGCCCTCGAATCTATATGAGCCATCTGCACCGGTGGCAGTCTCCTTTTCCATCGCCTGGTTATCGAGGCCGTTGCCGGTGAGCTTTATAGTCCAGCCCTCCATTCCCGGTTCGCCGTCATTGATGCCGTTGCCGTCCAGGTCGTTGTACTTCATGCCGGATATGCTGAAGGCGGACAACTTATTGACGAAATTTCTGTCAGTGGCATCAGAGCTCTGCAGATCCACATCATAACCGTTGGCCGGCTCGACGCTCCATCCGGATGGCGTATCCTGGGCTACCTTATAGCTTCCTGCTTTGAGCTGCTCGAAGCGGTAGGCTCCATCGGAGCCGGTGAGGGCGGATAGCTCGCTGCCGTCCGGCCGGGTGAGCTTTATGGTCCAGCCGGCCAGAGCATCTCCCTCATCCAGGATATTATTGCCGTTCTTGTCCTGGTAGGCCATGCCGGATATATTCAGGAGCAGCTCGCTAATGGTGAATAGTGCCGTAGCCTCGCCGTCATATCCGTCCTCTGCCGCATGCTGGCCGTCTCTGATCTGGACCTTGACCTGATTTTCCCCGGCGTCAGTTGATGTTGTCTTCTGGATCCAGGAATTGGAAGCGCTCCAGTCAGAGACCATCTGCCATTGTCCACCCGTGCCCGGGCCGCTCAGATAGAAGCGGTAGCTCAGAGAGTCATTCTCGGCATCGGATGCATCAGCAGTCCAGGTTATGCTGCTTCCGGGAACCTGGGGGCTGGATAAATCCGATGTTAAAGAATTGAGCACAGGCGTCTGATTGACTGCCACCGGCTCAGCCTTGGCCGCCTCAGTCTCATTGGCGGGCTCAACTGCGGTGACATTCTCTTCCGTCACCGGCGTGGTCAGGTTTTCCTCCTCAGGCACAACTGTCTCCGGGGATGGAGTCAGCAATTCGGTTTCATTGGTCAAATTGGAGAGCTGCTCTGCAGCAGTCTCATTCTCCTGCTGCGCTGCGGTTACGTTCTCCGGCGAGACAGGAGGAGCAATGGGCATCAATTCGGTTTCATTGAGAGGCTGCTCCATCCCGGTCTCGTTTTCAGTTTCATTCTCAACTGCAATGGGCGCTTGCTCTTCCTCGATCACTGGTGCAGGAGAGACTATGGTGAATTCGCGGCTTAGGTTTCCTGCCTCTCCCTGCGCCCCCTCATGCTGGCTGTCTCTTGTCTGGACGGAAATTGTGGATGTTCCGGGCTCGCTGGCGGTCCATATCCACAAGCCCTCTGGTTGCCATTCGGAAACAGGAGTTCCATTGAGCAGGAAGCGATAGGATATGGGATCGCTCTCAGGATCATTAGCCGTTGCGGTCCAGGTGACTGCTGTGCCTGTCTCCTGGGGGCTCTCTTTGTCTGGCTGCAAGCTGCTCAAAGCCGGAGCCTGGTTGGGTGGCAAAATGATCTCGAAGCTGGCGCTCTGGGGCGCTGCGCCTTCAGGATGCTCGGCATCCCTTGCCCTGACCTCAACCGTATGCGTTCCCACCTGATCGGCATTCCAGCTCCAGGTCGGGCTCTCCGACCAATCCTGGACTACATTCCCGTCTAAGGTGAACTGGAACTGGAGAGGATCGTTCTCGGCATCCGAGGCCGAAGCGGTCCAGGTTACTACTGTTCCCGTCTCCTGGGAGCTCTCCTTGTCTGGTTTCAGGGAAGTCAGGATCGGGGCAATGTTGGCTGGGGGAACGATCTCCATGGAAGCGCTAAGTGAGCCGTCTCCATTGGGATCATGCTGGCCGTCTCTG
>MTKZ01008531.1_pt1 | contig 14505 bp, 15 predicted proteins | sample 1042781 | NCBI WGS metagenome assembly MTKZ01 (sample SAMN06212207, study PRJNA360539) | anaerobic digester metagenome | biome: Wastewater treatment plant; material: sludge; isolation source: anaerobic digester fed with sludge from wastewater treatment plant | place: Denmark: WWTP Viborg ...
TCAGGACGAACCTCAGCAGGGATCTGGAAAGTAGCACCACCAATACGGCGGCTCCGAACTTCAACACCAGGAGTAACATTCGTTAAAGCCCTTTTCCAAACCTCATACCCATCTTCGCTTGTTTGCTTAGCTACCTTGTCCAACGCATCATAAAAAATATTAAATGCTCCACTTTTCTTTCCTTCCCACATCAGGTTATTTACAAAACGGGTAACCAGTTTATCATTAAACTTTGGGTCTGGTGCTAAAGGGAGTTTCTTGGCTTGTGCTTTCCGCATGACGTATTCTTAAATTACTTATTAAAATTATTTTTTAGCTTTTTCTTTCTTCGTGCCATATTTAGAACGGCTCTTCTTACGGTCTTTTACACCGGCAGTATCCAAAGAACCACGAACAATGTGGTAACGAACACCTGGTAAGTCTTTTACCCTTCCTCCACGAATTAAAACGATGGAGTGTTCTTGCAGGTTATGCCCTTCGCCTGGTATATAAGCAATCACCTCGATTTTATTAGTTAAACGAACTTTTGCAACTTTACGCAGTGCAGAGTTTGGTTTCTTAGGAGTCGTTGTATATACCCTTGTACATACACCACGACGCTGTGGACACTGATCTAAAGCCCTGGATTTACTCTTGGCCCTGATAATTTGTCTTCCTTTTCTTACTAGCTGTTGAATTGTAGGCATTCTTGACCCTTGTTTTTGGGAGGGCAAAGGTAACGGGGAGAGGTTTAATCTCCAAAAAAATGAGTACTGATTTTTCTGATCTTTAGTGTTTTGGGGATAAAACAGCCATAACCTGAAAATTAGGGCTATTACACATGCTGAACTCGTTAAAAATCAAGCATTAAATTTTTTGCATCCATTGATATTTGTCTTCTCTCCTGCCCTCCCGGATATCGGTCAGCCATCTTTTAATAGTAGGTGCTGTTTTCCAGGTGTCTACATTAAATTTCATTTCAAAATCTTTATAACGAAGCTCTTTTATCATGGAAATAGTAGCGGCTGTACCGGTTCCGAATACTTCGTAAAGTAAGCCTGCTTTATAGGCATCTATGATATCGCCAATACTTAATGGACGTTCTTCTACCGAAAAGCCCATTTCGTTAAGTAATGTAATTGTACTTTGGCGGGTAACTCCATCAAGAATAGTTCCCNNCTGTTCCAGGCCGGGTGTAATAGCAGTATTGCCTATGATAAAGAATACATTCATGGTGCCACATTCCTGTACATATTTATGTTCAAAGGCATCCATCCACAGGACCTGGTCGTAACCTTTTTTCTTTGCTTCTGCCGTGGCATACATAGCAGCCCCATAATTACCAGCTGCCTTGGCATAACCAACTCCACCCGGCACCGCCCTCACATATTTTTCCTCCACATAAATCCTCATTGGCGCACTATAATAAGGTCCAGTAGGGCTTAATATGATCATGAATTTATAGGTATCAGAAGGACGAACACCAATAAGTTCATCGCTTGAAAACATAAAAGGACGAATATATAGAGAGTGATCCTCTTTGTACGGAATCCAGTTTTTGTCCAATTCAATCAGCTGTCTCAATCCCTCCATGAAAAGTTCTTCTGGTACCTGCGGCATTTGCATTCTGTCTGCAGAAATATTAAAACGTTTAAAATTGTCCTGCGGACGGAAAATAAATGCATTGCCTTCGCTGTCCTTATATGCTTTGATGCCTTCGAAAATGGCCTGACCATAATGCAAGGCTGCAAGAGAAGGACTTAAAAGTAACGGCTGATAAGGCTTTATTTCAATGTTTTTCCATTCGCCATTTTCATAATCAGCTTCCAGCATATGATCCGTAAAATACTTTCCAAAAGGAAGGTTCTCCAGATTAAGGTCTTGAAGTTTGCTCCTTTCTGCTTTTCTGATTGAAATATCCATAGCTGCCGTCATAATAGTTTATTTTTGAAAGGTCAAAGAAACGAAAAAAACTAACACTCATTTGTGTAATTTATCAGCTGCTTTATGGATCTAAATCATATTGAATTCCCTGCTGCTTTGATAGCCAATCTGTATCATTCTTCCTTAATTGAAGATGAAACAGGTTTAAAAAAAACTATACCTAAAGAAAAAGTGTTTCCTGCAGATGAAATTACCGGCAGTATCCCCTGGAAATCACTGGGTAATAACCAGAAAAACATATTGATCGTACTTAAGAGCAACGAGGCTGTTCATCTGACTGACAAGGATCTGGCCTTTCTTACAGATATATTGGGGGCTTGTAAACTAGGCTTAGCCGATGTATCTATCGTTAATCTAAAAAACCATCCCGATGCCAGTTATAAAGAAATAACCTCCTTTTTTAAAAGTAAAATTGTTTTTCTTTTTGATGTAGAACCTGCTTCTTTTGGATTACCCATGAGCTTTCCCCTTTATCAGATTCAATCATTTGCAGGCAGTTCGTTCTTATTTTCTCCTTCATTAGGAAAACTGGAAAATGACAAAGTGGAAAAAAGTAAATTATGGGTTTCGTTAAAAAGGCTTTTTAATCTCTAATTTTTTTCATTCTAAACTATGAAACTGATTTTTGCCACTAACAACCAGCACAAGGTGGATGAAATACGGTCTGTTGTTGGAAACAACCTGCAAATAATAACCCTGAAAGAGGCAGGAATCGATATTGATATTCCGGAGCCGTACGAGACATTGGAGAAAAATGCATGGAGTAAATCAAAAACCATTTTTGATATGACTGGCATTAATTGCTTTAGTGAAGACACAGGGTTAGAGGTAGAAGCGCTGGGAGGTGAACCCGGAGTAAAAAGTGCCCGTTACGCTGGCGATAACCGGTCATTTGATGCAAATATTGAAAAGCTTTTGAGTAATTTGGCGGGCAGAGCTGATCGTAGTGCAAGGTTCAGAACCGTTATTTCCTTGTTAATTGACGGGATTGAAACGCAGTTTGAAGGTATTTGTAACGGCAAAATAATTGAAGAAAAAAGAGGGGATCAGGGTTTTGGATACGATCCTGTGTTTATTCCAATCGGATCAGACAAAACCTTTGCCGAAATGGATATGATAGAAAAGAATGAATTCAGTCATAGAAAAAAGGCAACCCAAAAACTGGTCGCATTTTTGAATACTTTATAAACAAACCACTGATTTTGATACCCGAACGCAACCAAAATATTACCGAAAGCGACCTATTAAGAGGATGCATGGATGGCAACCGACGGATGCAGGAAGAATTGTATCGCCGATTTTCACCCCGAATGTATGCTGTCTGCCTGCGATATGCCGGTAATGCCGAAGAAGCTGAAGACATATTACAGGAAGGCTTTATCAAGATCTTTAAAAAATTAGATAGTTTCCGGAGCGAAGGTTCTTTTGAAGGCTGGGTACGAAGAATTTTTGTAAACACAGCCATTGAACATTTTCGTCGCAAACGTTACCTGATGCCGGTAACAGAAAAAGAAGAAAACACTATTGAAGGAAAGTATGTTTCTGTGCTGGATGAACTGGCAGAAAAAGATATCCTTGCTTTAGTGCAGGAATTGTCTCCCGGCTACCGCACTGTCTTTAATATGTATGTGGTAGAAGGTTACACACACAAAGAAATTGCAGATATGCTGGGCATAAGCGAAGGAACCAGCAAGTCACAATTATCAAGAGCTAAGGTGATTTTGCAGGATATGGTGAGAACATTTATTGACAAGCAAAGAGGAGTAAGAAGTAAATAATGAGCAGCGGAGTACAAAATAAAATGAACGGCTACGAAGTAACTCCCCCACCAGGAGTATGGGAAAAAATTGTTGCAGAATTAGATGATTCAGATCTGGGATACCAATTTCCAACAAGGCTGAAGCGGTTGGAAGTAATACCTCCGGTAAATATCTGGCATAATATTGCTGACACTTTAAATGAATCCGAATTTATAACTGATTTTGCGGGAAGACTTATAGATATTAAAGTCGCTCCACCTCCCACAATATGGAATGCTATTCAAACATCTTTGGATGCTGAACAAGAAGTGGCTGTACCAGCATTCAGAAGATTTTCACCCTTTCTTAAATATGCTGCGGCAGCAGCCATTATCACTTTTTTAGTGTGGGGAGGAATGCAGTTATTTACCAAAGAATCGATCAATAGTAAAGTTGCAAAAAAAGATCAAATTAAGCCAACAGAAAATTCCAATCCTACATCAACCAGTCAGATTGTAACTGCCGGCGAAAATATTACACTATCCGATGTATCTGCTTCGCTGGAAGAAGCCAGAAATGATGCAGCATTAGAGCAAAGTAAAAAGACTTATGCAAAATTGGATATTGCTGTAACCCGTAACAAAATTAAAAATGTAGCTGATTTCTTTTTTGTGACTGATGAATATGAACCAACTGGTACAAGAGGCTTAAACATTGAAGAACCTCCAATGACTGACATTGCCGATCGCTACATCATGTTAATGACTCCTGATGGGAATATAATCCGCATGTCAAAAAAACTCGGCAATATTGTCTGCTGCGTTTCCGGCCAGGAACAGGACAAAGGCTGTGCAGACCAGATGAAAAAATGGAGGGAAAAGCTTGCGAGCCCTGGAGCTAATCATTCTTCCGGCAATGTGCTGGATATTCTCAACCTTATTAATTCCATGAAGGATAATTAATTCTTTCAGTCCTGTTTCCCTAATTTTATTCCAAACATTTTTACATGGCAAGAATCAAAATTGAATTGCCGGAATCATTTACATTTTCCTGCCAGGTTCCGATACGAATCACCGATATCAATTATGGGGGTCATGTGGGCAACGACACTGTATTATCTATTATACATGAAGTAAGAATGCAATTCTTCAACAATATTGGCTATACCGAAATGAACTTTGCAGGCTCGGCAATGATAATGGCTGACGTTGCAATAGAATTTAAAAGCGAATTGTTTTATGGTGATGTGGTTATTGCGTCCGTTACTGCCGGGGAAATTTCAAAAATTGGATTTGAATTACTTTATAGCCTGGAAAAAGAAATTGACAGCAACAGAATACTTGTTGCAAAAGTCAAAACCGGAATGATTTGCTATGATTATGAAAAAAAGAAAATTGTAGCTATTCCTGAAGCAGGAAAGCAAAAATTATTAAGTTGATCAGCTATTCCATATTCGCCAGCTTTCTTCAGCCTGCAGGATCAGCATTTCTTCTCCATTCTTTATTGTTGCCCCTCTGCCCTCCCCTTTGCTAAGGAATAATGTCCTGGCAGGATTATACACAAGGTCATAAAGCAGATGCCTCTCAGTAATATGCTGGTACGGAATAGCAGGACAAGTATCGGTGTCCGGATACATGCCTAATGGTGTTGTATTGATGATAAGTGTACTTTCTTCTACCACTTGCTTATCAATCTGATTGTATGTAAGAGTAGAGCCTTCATGAAGTTTGCGGCTAACAACATTAAAAATGATTCCTAATTTGTTCAGAACAAAAATGACTGCTGCAGCCGCACCACCATTTCCCAGCACTAAAGCTTTTTTATGATATGATTTCAATAAGGGCTTCAGGCTCATCTCAAACCCTGTAATATCTGTATTATAACCCACCAGCTTCCCCGCTGCGATATTGATACAGTTGCAGGCATCAAGACCGTATGGGATATGCTTTGTGTCGAGAAAAGAAAGTACTTTTTTTTTGAATGGAATGGTTACATTCAAACCTTCCAATTGTGGTTTATTCCTCAATAAAAGAAGTAATTCGTCAATTGTTTTAAGCGGAAATAAATCGTACCGGCATTCAGTCATCTCTTCCTGCTCAAATTTTTCTGTAAAATATTCCTTAGAAAAAGAATGAGACAGTGGATAGCCGATTAATCCGAACAGCCGCATACCCCTTTCATCTGAAGGGGTGTTAGGAATTTCAGGCATTTTCCTTTTTATCAAGGTATAAATTGAACGTATCGCCACGAAGACCAATGCGCATCGTTTCCAGCGGTATTACTTCTGTAGGTGCAATATTACCCAGGTTTACATTGCAACCAACTAATTCAATAAAGTATAGTTGTTGTGCCTTCTGAGGAGCTTCCCAAATGATTTGCTCCGCCGGGATCTGGGTTAATATTTCCTGTACTAATCCCTCTCTTACTTCACCGCTGCCCCGGTAGATACCTACATTACCTGCTTCTCTTGCTTCGGCTATCACATAGGTAGATCCAGCCTCCAGTTCTGCCCGCATCAGCTCTATCCATTTATAGGGCGGAATAATATGTGCAGCATCCTTACTTCCCACTTCACTCAATACAGTACCATACTTGGTTAATTTTTCAATATATCCACATTTTTCTGCATGTGGAATTGTTATGGAGCCATCGCTTACTTCCATATAGCTAATACCAAATTCCTTACAAACATTTATATAGTCTTCAAATTGGTTGCGGATTAGGAATGCCTCAAATAAAGTACCTCCAAAGTAAACCGGTATATCATATGACCGATAAATTTCAAGCTTTTCTTTTAGGTTCGGAGTCACAAAAGAAGTTCCAAAACCCAGCTTTATAATATCCACATGCGGATTTGTAGCACTCATAAAATTTCTGGCTTCTTCTACACTAAGGCCCTTATCCATTACCATGGTTAATCCAGACTGACGGGGCTTTATTTTCCTGTCGGGAATTTGTGATAAACTAAAATTCATACTTACTATTTTTTATTCAGTAATACGCTTTGGATGGCGGCAAAAATAAGGAAGAAACAGCAGAGTGATGCTGATTTAAGAAAACTCTAAACCCTACTTATCAGATGGACTTATTTCTTTTAAAACGGGCAACCACATCCACCACCAGCTGGTTTTGAAGAATAGAAGGGTTCAGCTCTACAAATTTCTTTAGCAGCTTCGGCGTTTGTCGCATAGCTTCTTCCAGTTGAAGAATTCCTTCCTTTGCCTTACCTAAAGCAAATAAAACAGATGCTTTATAAAAAAGAAATAATGGCTTCCCGTTTGTAACCTTCAAAGCAGCTTCGGTTTGTTCTAGTGCTTCATCAAAATAGGCTGCTTTGTAAAGACATCGTATCAATGCTTCCCAACCAGCCGTATTCTTTGGGCGGATACGAACTACATTAGAAAAATACTGTACCGCATCTTTAAACAAGCCCAACTGCATTTTACATTCCCCCGCCAACAAATTATATTCTGGCTGTAGTTTATGGATCTTCATCGCAGTATCCAATTGCTTGATACAACTCTCCCACTGGCCCTCGTTAAAATAAGTGCAGGCTATTTTATAGAATAATTTACTGTCGTCCTGGCGAAGATGGGAAGCCTTCCGGTAATGAAATCTTGCCTGTGCAAAGTTTTTCAAACGGTCATAGCAATGCCCGATAGCTTCAAAAATCACATCTTCCGGTTTTGCCAGTTCATTTACTTTTTCCAAGGCCTCGATCGCTTCTTTATATTTTCTAAGGCGGATGTATGCATCACCCATATTACGATAGGCATAATCAAATTTCTCTTCAATGGTGATAGCATATTTATAAGCATCAATAGCCTTTTCGTAGAGTTTTATTCCCTGGTATGCAGCAGCGAGGTTGAACCATGCCAGTTCATTATATGGGTACTCATCAATAATATGTTGATGAAGTCTGATACTCTCTTCATTACGGCCTGTAAAATCTGTCCAGAAACATATTTTGTATAAGGCCTCTTCATTATTGGGCTCTTCTTCCAATACCATTTTCAGGCAATCGAACACTTTATCAAAATCCTCATAATCGTCGTAAACATCTGCCAGTTCAAACAATAATTCTACTTTTTCTTCTCCTTCAAATAAGGATAAAGCTTCTTCCAGCAATACAACTGCTTTCTCCTGTTGATCTAAAGCCAGGTAAGCATCTGTTTTTAATATATAGAGATTGATATCGGCCCCATCCAATAAGGATGCTTGCTCTAATATATCCAGGGCATCCTGATAGCGACGATTTGCTAATAATATGTCAGCCTTTTTAATAAGTAACATTGAAGAATAAGGGAATTGCTCGCCAGCTATTTCAGCGGCTTCCATTGCTCTTATCAGGTCTTCTTTTTCCTGGTAATAGTCAATTATCTTTTCAAATGAATCTTCTTCAATAAATGAGTGGCTACGGCCATTTTTGAAGTTTTCATACTGTTTAAGCAGTTCCCGAAGCTGTTCCCGATCTTCCCGGTAAGGGTTATTTTCTTTCATCTATCGGCGTTTGGTGAGCAAAACTGTTAAAGAGCCAGAGTCAGACAGCAAAATCCCTTTGCCCTCTGAAATGTGTTGCTGTCAACAAGTTAAGCCAAAAAAACTGGTTAAAAAGGAGTTGAGTTTTCCCCATGTGTGCACAATAGTAAATTTTTAATATAAAAGGATGTAACATTTCGCCAACTTATCCGTTAATGAAGTATTAAAGTTCTGGATAAACGGTTTGTTTTATATTCTTTTTTGTCTTTATTTTTGTACTGAATGAATCACCCTCTATTTGCAATATTGAGAATTATAAGCAAAAAGCTGGCAGTTGTGCTGTTAATAACAGTTTCAGCCATTACATCTTTTGCAACATTGGGTGATGGCAAGAAAAAATCAGACCTTCCAAAGACGGCCTTATTATCCTCTAAGACTACTAAACCCGGTTCATTTTCTTTAAGATCCGGTTATGCTTTCCGTGGTAATAATGTTTTGAACCCAGCCCCAGCAAAAAGATATATCAGCCTTAATACCACGGTTACGTATCAAAGAGGCAATACTACCTATATCGTTCCTCTCAAAAAGAAGGTTATACTTAGCAATGTTAAAATTGACATTGGCAACCGTCAGTTACAAAGAAATTAATCCATTCCTGCACCTTTACTTTCTTCAAACGTCATTACCCGATAGCCTGATTTTGGAATATCTAATTTGGCCTGTGGAACAGGATTAAAATTAATAGTAGAAACCGTATATGTCACCATCATCTTTCCCATAGCAGCTTCGTATTGCATGGCAAGACCGGGCAAATTTTTATTCAGATATTGAAAGTCATTATTTACCGGCACCAAATCTTTTGTAAAATATACTGTAAAAGAAGTACCATCTAATAACTTGCCCATTGCTTTTTGGCAATTGTACCCTGCAATAGTCTTATATTCATTATAATAATTAAATACAACCCCTTCATATTTTTTATTAGACTGCCTCCAATTTTCAGGCGTCATCCTGATCATATACCGCTGCTCTCCATACTCCTTCAATATGGTAACATTGCCGGATTTACCTTCGATAATGGTAGCTTGGGTACCTAATGAACTTACCATTTCAGAACGACTGGAGTTGCCCTTCAGATAAATAACACTAGTTGCACCATCTAAAAGATCAGCCGCCTGAGGCTTAGTTCGCTTGTATTAATAACAATATCGTATGAAATAGTAGCCTCGGTTAACTTGCGGGGAGTTTGTGCCTGTAGGCTTCCGCTAGTAATAAGAGAGCTTAGTAAGATAAGTATGTAAAGTTCTTTTTTCATTGTAGTTGATTCTGTCTTATATATTCTAAAAGACGTGCCAATTTAACCAATAAGTTGCTTAATAAGAAGAACCGGGTTGCTAAAGGCTAAACCCGGTTCTTCTTAAGAGTATTTTAACAAAATCAGCGTCTATTCTTTTGCTGCATTTCCTTCATTTTTTTCTGCTGTTCCTGCATTTGCTCCATCCTTTCCTGCCATTTTGATTTTGTTTTAGGCTTTTTTCGGTTCTGATCTATTTTATCCAGAATTTTTTTATGATCAATAATATAATTCTGAATAACAAATTGTAATGCTAACGTAACAACGTTTGAAACAGTATAATACCAGGTTAAAGCCGAGGGGAGTCTGTTAAAGAAGAACAGTAGAAATACCGGAAAAATATAAGGCAGGTATTTCATTACGGGGTTACTCTGGTCAGGAGTCATACTCATGCTATAGATGGAAATCAGAAAGCTGGTGAGCACAGCGGTGATATTAAAAAGACTCAAATGGCTGCCAAGTAGCGGAATATGAAAACCAAACTTAATGGGTGCATCAAAGGCCGATAAGTCATGGGACCACAAAAATTCAGCCCCTCTTAATCCTACATCGGCATTAAACAAACTAAAAAGAGCAAAGAAGATTGGAATTTGTAGTAAAGCCGGTAAACATCCGCCTAATGGGTTTACCCCGGCCTCTCTAAATAATTTCATTTGATCCATACTCATTGCCTGCCTGTCCTCGCCATGCTTTTCCTTTAATTTGGCAATTTCTGGTCGCAGCACTTTCATCTTAGCTCCGCTGAGATAACTTTTATACAAAAGTGGTGAAGTAACGAGTTTAATGAAAATTGTAAGCAGGGCAATAGCTAATCCCATACCACCTGCAATACTTTTCAAAAAGTCGAAAATTGGAAGTATCACATATTTATTGATAGGCCGAACAAATGAATAAATACCCTGGCCAAGATTCACCAGTTTCTCAAACTTCATGTCATACTTCTGAAGTATGTGATAATCTGAAGGACCATAATAAAGGCTGAAAGGTACAATGGTAGGTGAACCTGCTTTTACCGACAATCGCATATTGGCTGTTGACTGTACTATGGTTTTTGTACTGTCATCCGGAACAGTCCATTCCATTTTACCAGAGGTGAAATTATCTTTCGCAACAAGTATTGTAAAGAAGAAACGCTGCCTCACACCAATCCAATTCACCGATTCGTCAAAATTTTTACTGCTTTTACGGCCAATGGTATGGTAATCAAAACTTCCATCCTTCACATATCCTACCTGTGTATTCTGTTTTTCAAATGAAATATCAGATTCTTGCTGTGCAGCTGCATATTGCCATGACAGGTTCATTGTTCCCTGCGTAAGCAAGGTATTGGCTCCATTCATTTTCACATTGAAATCAACCATATACTCGTTTGGTTTCAAAGTATACTCATGGGTAATATAAGAGCCGCTGCTATCTGAGGAATTTAGAGTGAAAGAAACAGTTTTATTCCCTCCCGTTGAAGAGGTATCAACCGAAACCTGTGAGAAATACAAATCACTTGTCTGGGCACTACCTCCATTTGCAGATTTGCCTGTATTGATTGTATAACCTATTTTATCAAAATCAGTACTGGCCAGTTTCAACAGGTTGCTATCCTGCCCTTTAAAATTCTTAAGTTCAACTTTTGCAGGTTGGCCTCCTTTATTGGTAAAAGTTACTTTTATTAGTTCGTTTTGCAAGGTTACCAATTGCTCAGTTCCATCAGTGGTATCCTGAAAAATACCAGCAATTTCCTTTTTGACTACAGAGTCCTTTATTTTATTGAGTGAATCCTGAAGTGGTTTATTCAGTTTTGCAATTGAATCTTCCTTAGCCTGTGTAAGCTTTGCTTCTGCTGCCTTCTGCTTTCGGTATTCTGACTGCTGTTGATTGGTAAAATAGAAATACCCAAAAAACAAACCCGCCAATACAATAAAACCAAGGACGGTATTACGATCAAACTTCATTCTGTGGAAATTTTAAGGACGGCAAAGATAGGAGTTATCAGGCAAGAGTCTGAAGTTAGAAGATTAGGTTGGTAAAGGTCAAAAAACTGGAGTTTAAGGGGCTTTCCAGCAAATTAAGACCTTACCTCATCTAAATCATTTCACTCTGTAAAAGTGGATTTTTGACTTCGGACCGCTTTTCAGAATAGGCTTTGGCTGCTTTTATGAAATGTACAAACACAGGCTGAGGGTTCTCGACCGTACTTTTCAGCTCGGGATGATATTGAACACCAATAAAAAATGGATGCTTAGGTAATTCGATAATTTCAACAAGGTCAGTACCGGGATTTTTTCCACTGGCTATCATACCGGATTTTTCAAACTGGTCGAGGTATTTATTATTAAACTCCCAACGATGGCGGTGTCGCTCACTAATTTGGGGCTTTCCATAAATCGTATAGGCTAATGTGCCTTCTTTAATATCGCAAGGATAAGAACCAAGCCTCATTGTGCCTCCTTTTGCTGTTACTTTTTTCTGTTCATCCATCAAATCAATCACAGGTTCTTTCGTATCAGGATCCATTTCGGTAGAGTGAGCATCTTTTAAACCCAATACATTTCTTGCAAATTCAATGGCTGCCATTTGCATACCCAGACATATACCAAAGAAAGGCAACCCATTTTCTCTTGCATATTTTACGGCTACAATTTTTCCTTCCACCCCACGATGGCCAAAACCCGGAGCAACGAGCAATCCGTCTAAGCCATCCATCTTCTCTCGTACATTATCCTCTGTAATAAATTCGCTGTGAATATTTATTACCTGTACCTGGCATTCATTAATAGCACCAGCATGTATAAAAGATTCAAGTATAGATTTATACGCATCCTGTAATTCAAGGTACTTACCTATTAACCCGATTGAAACTTTGCTTTTCGGATATTTAAGCTTATCGAGAAACTCTTTCCATTTTGTTAGTTCCGGCTCATTATTATTTACAATATTTAATTTCTTCATGCAAATTATGTCTAACTTTTCCCTCATCATCAGCAATGGAACTTCGTAAATAGTTGCGGCATCGGCAGCTTCAATCACAGCTTCCATTTTTACATTACAGAAAAGTGCAATCTTGCGACGGAGTTCGGGATTCAGAGGCTTTTCTGTTCTGCAAACAATAATATCGGGGTGAACACCTTCCTGGCTAAGCATTTTTACACTGTGCTGGGTCGGTTTTGTTTTAAGTTCTTTAGCAGCTTTCAGGTAAGGTATCAGTGTTAAGTGAACCACCACAGTATCTTCTTCGGGTAGCTCCCATTGCAACTGACGAACCGCTTCCACAAATGGTAAACTCTCAATATCACCAACAGTTCCGCCAATCTCTGTAATTACAATATCATACTCACCACTCTGCCCCAAATGCAGCATTCTTCTTTTTATCTCATCGGTAATGTGTGGAACCACCTGAACAGTTTTTCCAAGGTAAGCCCCTTCCCGTTCTTTATTAATAACAGTTTGATAAATACGACCTGTGGTAACATTATTAGCCTGTGATGTGAAAATATTTAGGAATCTTTCGTAATGACCAAGATCAAGGTCAGTCTCTGCGCCGTCTTCTGTTACATAACATTCCCCATGCTCATAAGGATTCATCGTGCCCGGGTCTATATTAATATATGGGTCCAGTTTTTGAATAGTTACTCTCAGACCCCTGGCCTGGAGAAGTTTAGCCAAAGAAGCGGCAATAATTCCTTTGCCTAAGGAAGAAGTAACACCCCCGGTAACAAAAACATATTTAGCCATACAAAATGGATATTTGTTTAATTCAATTTCAATAAAATTGATCTGATGAAAAAGCCCAGCCAAACTGACCAGCAACGGATGATATTCCGGGAGGTCATGTAAAGCTAAAAGAAATTTCCGGGTCGTTGAAATTTCATATCCACAGTTTGGAAATAAATGCGTGGAAAAGAAAATTTGTATCTTTTATCAGGTCGTTTCCGGCCACTTATCTTCCTTAAACTCTACAAACCAAAAACTGGCACCATCCGGCAGGTACTTTGTCTTCCATTCTGTTCAAGGGGTTTATTTTTCAACTAATATCCCAGTTCTTACCATTTAAACAAGCTTAAAAGCCTTGTCTGACCTATTTCATAGTTAAATTATTAATTAAGCGGCTATTGTTATATTTTAGTTTTTCAACCTTTTAAGTATGAAAAAAATATTGCTTGCATTAATCAGTTTCGTATGTGTATCAATTTCCCATGCACAAAAAACTTATATCTGGTGCGGCACACTGATTGACGGCATTTCCAATGATGCTAAAAAGAACATGACAATCATAGTGGAAAAAAATAAAATTATTGGTGTGCAAAATGGTTTTACTGCCCCAGGAACATCTGATAAAAGTATTGATCTGAAATCCAAAACAGTGACTCCAGGCTGGATTGATATGCATGTACATCTGGAAGGTGAAACAAAAAAGGGCAATCTAGCGGACCGGTTTACGCTGAACCCAACCGATGTTGCTTTTGAATCATTGAAGTATGCCAATGTAACTTTAATGGCAGGATTTACTACAGTTAGAGACCTTGGCGGAAGCGGTGTCAATATTTCTTTGCGCAACGCAATTAATAAAGGACAAGTGACCGGGCCAAGAATTTACACCGCCGGAAAATCCATTGCTACTACAGGGGGCCATGCTGATCCAACCAATGGGTACCGTAAAGATTTAATGGGTGACCCCGGCCCCAAAGAAGGGGTTGTAAATGGTGTGGAAGATGCATACCAGGCCGTAAGACAGCGGTACAAAGAAGGCTCTGACCTGATAAAAATAACGGCTACAGGCGGTGTACTTAGCCAGGCAAAGGATGGAGCCAATGCACAATTTACTGAGGAAGAAGTAAAAGCTATTGTTTCTGCTGCTAAGGATTATGGATTTAAAATTGCCGCCCATGCACATGGTGCAGAAGGTATAAAGAGAGCAATCCGTGGTGGAGTAAATTCCATTGAACACGGTACTTTTATGGATGATGAAGGAATTCAGTTGATGAAACAATACGGTACTTACCTGGTACCTACCATTAC
>MTKZ01028803.1_pt1 | contig 14501 bp, 14 predicted proteins | sample 1042781 | NCBI WGS metagenome assembly MTKZ01 (sample SAMN06212207, study PRJNA360539) | anaerobic digester metagenome | biome: Wastewater treatment plant; material: sludge; isolation source: anaerobic digester fed with sludge from wastewater treatment plant | place: Denmark: WWTP Viborg ...
CTTTGAATCAGCCTTCACCCCCCTGCCCCAGCTGGCGGAGGCCGTTCTTTCCGCGCTTGACAAAGGGAAAAGGGTGATCGTTGAGCATTTTGACCTGATCTTCCCTCTGCTGAACATCAATGCAGAGCTTCTGATCGGCATCGGGGACGAGATCATCGTATCCCGGCCGACGTTGTTCGGACCGGAACCCAAGGATATTGCAAGCACGGTTTTTTCCTCCATCAAGTACCGCCGGATGGCGCACACCGCGGAGGACCTGACCGAACACTTTCTGATGCGGATGCGGGTCGGACGTTATACGCACGGGGACGTCCGGCGCGGCTTTCTCCTGAGATTCGACCATCCGGTCAGCATCGATATCCCGGAGCTGACCGAAGAAGTGAACGATTTGATCGCAAAGGACCTGCCCATCGCCTATAAGGATCATGAACATATTTATATCGGCAATACGCTCCACCGCTGCACCGGGCCGCGGATGCACGTCAGTTCGACCGGCAAGGTGGAGAACTTCCGTTTCCTCAACGAGCTGTATTACGACAAGCTCAGCGAAAACTATCTGCTGGTTGGCCTTGTCGGCAGTGCAAGTGCCGGACTGAGCAAGGATCTGAACCAGATCATTGTGGGATAATAGCTTATACCAAGCGGTGCTTGAGCCATTTCCCGCTTCTGAACCGCCAGAGGAAGAACGTCGACCTCACAGCCCAATCAAGGTACATCGCGTACCAGATCCCCTGGATCTGAAATCCAAGAAGATTGCCCATAATGAAAGAGCCCAGGGTACGGAAGATCACGACGCTGAAAACGGCCGCATACATGACATAGCGGTTGTCACCCGCCGCCCTCAGGCTGTTGGGAAGGCCGAAGGCCGGCGCCCAGAGGAAGACGGAAACCAGACAGTAGATGATGGAGATCTGCCGGGTGTAGGCATAGGCCTCGGGATTGAGTTTGAGCATGCGGACGATTGGATCGATGAAGGCAACGACCAGGGCTCCCATGATGAACAGGGACACATGGGTTGCGATCTGCAGCCTGACAGTCGCTCGTTTTGCCTCTTCTTCGCGCCCTGCGCCGATGCATTGGCTGACAATGGTGATGGTCGCCAGGTTGATGGCGTTGGCAGGGATGCTGATGTAGGTGGAAATGGTGTTGGACGCCGCGTTCGCCGCGATCATTGTGCTGGAAAAACCGGCGATCATGATGCCGATGACCAGCTTGCACATCAGAAAAAGGATGTTCTCCATCCCGCTTGGCAGGGCAACGCCGAAAATCCGGCGGTTCATGCTGCGGTTGAACGCGACTTTGAAGGGCCTTGTGTAATGGATGGGCGCGTGCTGATCCATCAGGAACCAGCTGACCATGACCGCGCCGATCAGGCGGGAGAGGATCGTGGCGATCCCTGCTCCGCGGATCTCCATATGGTAAACATTGATCAGGACGAAATTCAGCAGGATCTTGATGGTGTTCATCGCGATGGAGGTCACCATGGACAGCCTGCTGTATCCCTGCGCGTACAGCATGCTTGTGCCGCTGTTGTAGATTGCCTGGGCGGGGTAGGAGATCGCTGACAGCAGGAAGTACTGCCTGGCATACCCCATGATGCGCTCATTGACCCTTGGGTAGATCAGACGCAGGATCGGGCCATTCAGCAGGATGGCAGGAACCGCGATGAACACCGAGATGGACAGCACCATCAGAACGGTCTGGTTTGCCGTGTTTTCGGCTCCCTTGCGGTCCCTGCTTCCCAGGTACTGTGCCGCGATGATCGCACCGCCCGCGCCGAACGCCATGAACACCTGCATCAACAGCTGGTTGATGCTGTCCACGAGGGAAAAGGCGGAGAGAGCAGATTCGCTGATGCCGGAAAGCAGCATCGTATCCGCCACACCGACCAATACCATCATAAACTGCTCAAATATCAGCGGAATGAGCAGTTTTCTGATGGCTTTCGGGGAGAACAGGCTAAGCTCTGACAATTTCCACAATCACCTCTGCCATTCTTCTCAGTGATTCAACAGGCAGGAATTCATATACGCTGTGCCAGTTCATGCCGCCCGTGCCCAGGTTCGGACAGGGAAGGCCCCTGAAAGACAGCCTTGCGCCATCCGTGCCACCGCGGATCGGAACGGCTTTTGGCACCATCCCGCAGGCCCTGATCGCTTTTTCCGCGCGCTCCAGGACGTGAGGCGCTTTCATGATGACTTCGTTCATGTTTCTGTAACTGTCCGTGATTGTCAGCAAAACCCTGCCATCGTTGATGCCGGCATTCAGCACATCGGCCGCCTTTTCCATCACGGCTTTTCTGGCCATGAATCCGTCATGGCTGTGGTCCCTGATGAGGTAGTCCAGTACCGCCTGCTCCTCAGTACCGGAGAATTTCCTTAGGTGAAAGAATCCTTCATAACCTTCCGTCAGCTCCGGGGTCTCCATGGCTGGGAGCATGGCATGGAAGCGCATGGCCAGTCTGATCGCGTTGACCATCTTGCCCTTTGCGTAGCCCGGATGGACGTTTCGGCCCTGAACGGTCACCCTGGCTGAGGCGGCGTTGAAGTTCTCGTACTCGATCTCATGAGGCGCGCCGCCGTCCAGCGTGTAGCCGAAGTCAGCCTTGATGAGGTCAAGGTCCAACAGTTCCGCGCCGCTGCCGATCTCCTCGTCAGGCGTGAAAACGGTCCAGACCTCGCCGTGCTTGATCTCAGGATGCTGAATGAGCGTTTCACACGCGGTCATGATTTCTGCGATCCCCGCCTTGTCATCAGAGCCCAGCACCGTCGTGCCGTCCGTCACGGCCAGTTCCTGGCCCAGGAAGCCGTTCAGCGCCGGGAAATCCTTTGCGGACAGGCGGATCCCCAACTCATCGTTCAAAACCAGGTCTTCGCCCTCAAACCGGACTACGCGGGGCCTGAACACCCGCCCGGGAACCGCGTCAGCGGTATCCAGATGAGCGATCAACGCGATGGTCGGCTGGTTTTCCGCGTTGGCCGGGATCATTCCGGCAAGATAACAGTTCTGATCAAGCGTGACTTTCTGCATGCCGAGCTCTGTCAGCTCATTCTGCAGCAGACGCGCCAGATCCCATTGCCCCGGTGAACTTGGGATCGTGCCGGTATTTTCATCGCTGGTCGTATCTATCTGAGCGTAGCGCAGGAAACGCTCCAGTGCTTTATCCATCCTTTGCCTCCTTGATGATGCGCCTGAAGGTGATCACGTTCTCGATCTCTGACGTCTGGGGAAACATGTCAAACGGCTGGATCGCCGTGATCCGGTATCCAAGATCGAACAGCGCTGCGGCGTCCCTTGCCTGGGTCGCCGGCTGACAGCTGATGTAGATGATGTTGTCCGGGGAAACAATCCCGATGCTGCTGAGTACTGCGGGATGCACGCCTTTCCTTGGCGGGTCAAGGATGACGGCGTCCGGGCGGATCCCGGAACCAGCCAGATCGGGCAGGATGTCCTCAGCCCGGCCGTGAAGAAACTCCGCGTTTGCGATGCCGTTGCGCCTGGCATTCCTCCGCGCGTCAATGACGGACTGCGGCGAGACCTCGATGCCGATCACCCTTTCTGCTTTATTGGACGACAGCAGGCTGATGGTGCCGGCCCCGCAGTACAGATCGATCAGGCAGCCGATTTTCTTCGCGCCGATCTCGGACAGCACCCAGGCGTACATCCGATCCCTGATCTCGCTGTTGACCTGAGAAAAAGACAGGGGGGAGAGCTCAAAATCAAGGCCCGCGATACGTTCAGTAAGCGTGCTGCTGCCATAAAGAACGGAATAATCCTGGCCAAGGATGACGTTGTCGCCGTTTTCCTGCGTGGTGACACACAGGGAGGCCAGATTGGGCAGGGCCTGACGGAGAGAGTCAGTGAGTTCCTTTTGGTATGGGATGTTCTGTCCGTTGACGGCCAGCGTTGCCATCACCTCATTGCTGCCTGTGTTTCGTGTGATGATATGGCGGATCAGGCCGGTGTTGGTTGTCTCATCATATGCCGCGATGTCTTTTTCCCTCATCCATCTGATGACGCAGCCTGCCGCGGCGTCGGAGGAGGGATGGGCGATCAGGCATGATGTAACGGGAACGAGCCGATGGCTCCTGCTCGCATAATACCCCGCGGCGGGCCCGTCTTGCGTATTCGCGACAGGCATTGCCGTTTTATTTCTGTATCGCCAGGGATCATCCATTCCGGTGACAGGATTGACTTCCTGCCTGATGCTGCCGATTCGGCTCAGGCAGTCAAAAACAGCGTCCCGTTTGAATCGGAGCTGTGTATCATAATTCATATGCTGAACGGAACAGCCGCCGCAGCGCGTAAAATAGGGGCAGGGCGGATCGACCCTTGACGGGGATGGGTCCGGCACATCAAGCAGTTTTCCAAAGGCGTGGGTCTTGGTCACCTTTTGTACCCGAAAGGTGATCCTTTCCCCAGGCAAGGCAAAAGGCACGAAGACGACTTGGCCTTCGTACCTCAGGATCCCCTCACCGTTCACGCCGAAGCGTTCCGCCTGGCCGGTGAGCGTTTGGTTCTTGTTGAGCAATGCCTTCTCCGCTTGGTCGTTTGCATTTCAATGGGAAGGGGAGTGATCAATGTCGAATCAAGCACATGAGGTGCTAAAACTCCCTGCCTTCATACCGCCTGCACAGGACGTACTTTGAGATCGCACTTCTGGAGGACCAGCCGGCCGCCAGGCTCAGGATATTGCTGATGTAGGGCGGCAGCATACGGTTGAATTTCACTTCAAGAATGATTTGATCCGGTGTGAGCGGTGGAACGGTCGGCAGGTTCGGGTTGAACAGGTCGCGGGAGAAGAGCCCGCTGCGAAGCTGCTTGTCGAAGGTGATCCGGATGTCCTCCACAGGATGCAGATATGCTTCCCTGACGTAGTCGACGATCACGACAGGATGCAGGAGATTCAGGCGCATTTCCCGGAACACTTCGCGCAGGAGGCCGGAGGAGGTATTCTCAAGCCCGGTAGGATCCCCGGCCACCAGTTGGTCGCACAGGTCCCGGCTGATCAGCGCGCTTCGTTTGGCAGTATAATTGCCGTACTTGCTCTTGCACTCCATTCGGATGAGGGAATCAGAGCAGTTGTATATGCGGATGCGGTACTTGCTCCGGTTCTCGACACCCGCGATCTTGTCCATCAGCGCGTCGTCAAAAACTGTATCAAAGTAAAGGGAACGGATGAAATATTCACCGTTCTCATCTGTGTGCTCATCCTTGCTGAGTATTTTTCTCAGCAGCCCGGACAGCACCTCATATTGCCCCTGATTGATATAATACTTCAGCTCGTGGCGAACTTGCTGCGGCATTCCGGTTATACTGCGGTTTCGTTTTGGACGGCGACAAGGGTCGCGTCATACACGCCGGCGATGTCAAGCATATGGCTGACGATGTCCGCCCGCTGCGACAGCCTGAGGTCCACGGTCATCTCAGCGCCGGACCGCGTGATGGTCTTGCTACGCACGCGGTAATGACGTACGCCGCGATGCAGTTCCGCGTCGATCTCCTGCTCCGCCGCGGGATCGTAATGCAATACCAGGAGATAGTTCTCATTTGTACGCATCCGGACAAAGGACAGGCCGATCATGATGACGCTGATGCAGGCAACGACGATGAGGGAGATGATATAGGAGCCAGAACCGATCAGAATTCCCATGGTGATGGCCCAGAACATATAGGCCGTATCGATCGGATCCTTCACCGCCGTACGGAAGCGTACGATGGATAGAGCGCCGACCATGCCCATGGACAACGCGACGTTGGATCCGATCGCCATGACGACAGGCGAGGTGACAAGTGTCAGAAGGATGAGCGTCGTTCCGAAAGTGGGGTTGAACAGCACGCCCCGATATGTTTTCCTGTAGACAAGCGATACGATGATACCTGCGATCAAAGCAAAGGCGATGACCTGAACCACGTTGAACGGTGTAAACTTGGAAAACTGCTCTGACCACCAGCCGCTCAGCGCTATTTCCGTCTTCCCCTGCAGGTTCGAATCTGCCATCTGCGCGAGTATGCCCATCCCTGTCCCTCCGTGTTTGCACAAAATAACACGGCCATTATACATCAATCATTCGATTAAGCAAATGCGGCATTTTTTTCCGACTGCTTGACGGAAAAGAGCGGTTGTGCTATTTTCTTCATGCCGATTTGGATCGTACAGGCATGATGATTGTATTGTCCGCATCCGTCAGTATTCCGGTCTGTTGGCTCAGTTGGTAGAACCAGGTGGTAGGAATAATCGACTATTCACCTGTAAGGTCTGTTGGCTCAGTTGGTAGAGCACATCGTTCACATCGATGGGGTCACTGGTTCGAGTCCAGTACAGACCACCAAAAACCCCTTGAGAAATCAAGGGGTTTTAATTTATTCAGCTAACATTTAATTAATTTTATTCTGTTTTCATTAATGTCATATCTGGTATGCGCATTTGGAAGGGTTCTTGGTTTTTTATGCGGGCTTTTCAGTAAACTGCTCATAGGCGACTTTAAAGTGAATCTGTATCTTGTAACCGCTGCTGACCTCTACGCGATCAACCAGACGGGACAGAACCATGTGTTTGGTTTCTATGTTTGCAGTATCAAAGCAGGCTCCCCAGGAGAGCAACTCACTAACATTGGCATTAGCAGAACGACAATTCTGCATCTCCGTTTCGAACTTTTGCCTTGCCCGTTCCATAACCTTCATACATTCATCTAGCTTAGCCCGCTGCTTGATCAGCATTCCGTTAAGCCGACTAAGCTCGATTGGGCTTTCCCCCGCGATAGCCTTAACCGCTTCATCCTCAAGAGCATTCAATTGTTTCAGCGCGCCCTCATAATCTTTTTCGGCATGCTTGCAGCTTTGCCGGAGCATTTCTTCGTTTCTGGCCACGGCCAGCCCCAGCAATTCTACTTTGGGTTTCGAGCTAAGCCCGGATAACAACTTACGCACCTCTGCCTCGACCGCAGAGTCAATTACTTTCATATCATAGGAACTTTGCCCGTCACAGGTATTTCTTGCAGATATCTTACGATAGCAGCGATACATATCGCGTTCATACGCTTTCAACGTACCGTCCGCTAAGGTTCGTTTTGTCACATTATGTGAGTAACTCATTCGACTGTGGCAGTGCGCACAGAATAGAAACCCGGTCAAGATGCTGCGCGACTTTGTGTGGACGGGCGTACGCGATTCTTCTTTCTGGCCCACAGTTGCCCGCTCCTTAACCGTTTGTAAGCATCGCTCAAACAGGATGTCATCGATAATTCTTAGATTTTCGATTGACTTTGAGCGTTCCTTGCCGAACTTCATGACCCCTATGTAAATTGGATTATTAATGAGAGCGCGGATGGATGTGCCGCGCCATAAGCTGGTGTTCCTTTTGGTCTTGATCCCTCTGTCATTAAGATAGTTGGCAACTCGGTTTGTTCCGTATCCTTGCTCAACAAGAAGGTGAAAAATCTGCTGAACGATGGTCGCTTCATCTTTGTCTATGACCAGATCTTTCACAGGCTGGTTCTTCTTGTTGGTTCGCCCCTGATGCTGCAAGCAATAACCATAGGGGATAAGCCCTCCACGGTACTGCCCCTCCTGAACCATTTGGGAGTGTTTTGTACGAACGCGGATGGCGGTCTTCTCGCTTTCCCCGGAGGCTTGCCAGAAGCGGATGTAATTCAACAACTTGTCTACATGGGTGTCGAAGCGCTGTTCGCCTTCACGTGTACTCCAGACTTCAATCCCCTGTTGCACGAACCATTGAACGACGAAGGGAGTTTCATCCTCTCGTCTGCCCAAGCGATCAAACATAAATACCAGTAGTACATCAAACTGCCGTTTGACTGCGCGTTTTTTGATTTCAACAATGGCATCCCGGCTGTTGGTGCTTACTTTATATCCGGACACACCCTTTTCAGATATTTCATCAACGATATCCCAATCCTCACGGGACGAAACATACTCCCGGCAGGCAAGCCTTTGCATTGGAATGTCGTCATGATCAACCTGTCCAGCGGTTGAAACCCGATAAAGGCAAATCACTCGCTTCATCCATTCATCTCCTGGGTCCGGTGTTCATTAGCATGCGCAGCACATCCGCAATCACCGCTTCATTAGGTTTCTCGGCAAAACTGATCCTTACTTCGCAGGCTGGGTGTCGGGACAATTTCTTAGTGTTTTCAATCGGTTCCAGGCCGTCCCCCATTGCAGTATTACCTCTAATCTGCGTATCTATCAAGTTGTTTTGATACAAACCCGATATCAGTTCTTTGTGCTCGTTTGTCATCACATATCCTCCAGTCTGAAGACCTAAGCCTTCACAACCCACTGGAAGAATTGATGCCGTTTGGACGAAGCGACAGCACAATACATGAAAAATGTTTTATGCATTTTTCTGTTTCAGATCACAAGCAAGAAATTACTTGCTAAATCAGTGATTTGGAGGTAATGTCCACCTGCATGCTACTTTGTATAATTATACAGATCTGTGTGCGCTGGAACGATGGAATACGGCTGGGGAGGACAGCAAGGTTGAACGGGGAGAGCAAGCACGACATCAAAGAGAAGATCCGACAGCGGTATAAGGGCGGGGACGCTGAGAATATGCACATGATCCCTGCCCGACCAAAGGAATCGTTGTTTGAGGAGAATACGGAAAAAAAGGTTTGCGCCTATTGCCGGGTATCGACAGACGACCCGCGGCAGACCTCTTCGTATGAACTGCAGAAGAATCATTACGAGGAATTCATCAGGGAACACCCGGGCTGGGTGCTAGTGGACATCTACGCGGACGAGGGCATTACAGGTACAATTCACAGCAAGTTTCATGCATGTCAGTTATGCGTTCATTCGGCTGATCTGTCACTTTACCATCTCCCATCCAAGGGGGGAGTTATCTCCTCAATACTCACGGCACAGAAAACATGCATTTGAATTCTGCAGGACCTCTGCCCTCATAACTAACTGGAAGATTTGGTGTCGTTTGGACGAAGGCACAACGCAACATCTTAAAAAAGTGAGGCGTGGTCTAGAAGCAAGGTTGCAAACACTCTGCAACCTTGCAACCTTGCAACCTTGCAACCTTGAACTATAATCGATCAGATGTAGGCTNNATGTAGGCTAGAATTACAAAAATCCTCCAACCGGACAAGCATCCGAATTGGAGGTTTCTCGATATGAGCTATATAACCTTCGTACCCATATAATGGATATCCTTACTTGCCTGCTATAGTCAATTCCCTTACCGCTGCTTCAATCTCGTCGACATCAGCATGGTAGCCTTTCTTAGCAAGCTGGCCTTTGACGTACAGGAGTTTTTCCTTGCCCTGTCCTGCGCCGTAGAGCTGCTCGGCGGCATATACGGTTACGGACACAGCCGCCCGGAGCAAATCCTGCTGCTGGGCGGTCGTGCGCGCCTTGATCCACGGAATCAGCTTGTAAGTCACCAGCGCGGCCAGGAAGCCAATCAACGCCTGGAACAGCGGAGTCAGGTCAATGGCAGGGGCTTCGAAGTTGGCAGCTGTCCCCTCTGCCATGGACACAGAGGCAAGCAGGACCAGCATCAGGGAAACCAGGATCATCAGAATCTTCTTCATGTGGGTTATCCTTTCACTTTTCAGGGAACTCAGGCAGAGCCAGGAGTTCCTCAATTCTCGAGCTAGCAATATGGTTGTATCCCCGGGCTTGGTAAGAGCTGTACATGCTGGCGATGGATTCCTTCATCCCGCTGGGACAGTAGCCGTGCTCCAGCTTGAACATGCAGTAGGCACGCTCGATGTTGTCGCGCTGCAGGTCAGCGATGCTGTCGTCCATCGTCATCATCCGCGACCCCAGCCCTTCCAACTTATCCAGAACGGTCTGTCGGTATTCCTTGTCTGTCTTCAGCGTCTCAGCGATGGCTCTTTGCCGTTGGGCTTTGCGTTCACGGAACAACCCCATCATCGGCTTGAGCACGGCCATCCAGCTAATGATGGCGCCAGTTAACGAGGCACTGATGGCAATCAGGGCTTTGAGTTGTTCGGCCATTCACCTTCCCCCATTTCTATTGCCTTTCTTTTCTTATCCATGCCCCAATACCTCCTCGATCAGGACAAGCGCCTTATGGAGCTTCTCCTCCTGCTGTGCTGTCAAGCCCGTCGATTGGGGAGGGGAGGAGACTGGATCAGGCACCTCTGGCTGGGGCTCATCCATCGAGAGGAAATCCGACTTCATCCAGCCGTTCTTTCCGCTTGCTGTACATACACTCTGCCATTCACCCGACTTCTCGAATACATCCACCAGGCTGCCGACCTTGACATACTCAAGCACCACCGAGCCCATGCTGGGTTTAGCCCGGAGATTGACCGTACTTCCGGCTGAAGCAACCACCAAGGCTCTTTTCATGACGTCCTCATGTAAATCTGGGATTTCAGTGCTAGAGCCCTCGTCGGAGTAGTCAACGTCCATNNCCTCAAACTCACCGATTACATCCCAACTGCGCTCATTGATAGGCGCTGTGCTCACACCAGGACCATTGCGCACATAGCTCCCGCCGCTCATCTGGGTGGTGCTATCAAGGATCTCACCGTCAGAAGTTCCCAGCCCAATATGGTTGTAGTCGATCTGGACCGCATCCTCCTGGTACCGGTCGGGCAGGTTATAGCCCACCTCCCCTGGATGAAGGGTCTTGAGGACCGCACAACCATCGAACAATTGGGACTTACTCGTAAGTGGCCTCAGATTCTTGATCTCATGCCGAGCCCACCAGTTGGAACCCTGGAGATCATATTTACCACCATACCTTTGAATGATGCCGGCAATGGAGCCGATGCAGTCCATCTGGGCATAAGAAAACCGCCCGATTTGCAGGCGGTATTCTTGGACAACCTGCTTTGCTTTTATCAAGTTGTTATTCCCTCCTCAGGGTTGTCGTTTATAGCTTTCCAGGCTTGCGGATACTCGGCAGGCGAGTAAGCGGTATCCTGGAGGCAGCAATAAGTCCTGCCATCCGTAAACACCATGTATTCATTTGCCTTATACATATCATGAGCTCCTGTGGGCTGTATCCATGGTAAAGCATTCTCCTTATTGGTCGCATGGAAAGGCGACCATAGGGAGGCCACGGAAGGTGTCCAGGTGCTGTTCATTGTACTGTCATGGGCCTGGCAGCATCGTTTGGGCTGTCCTTCCCACATCCGAACATCCCCCACGACATATCGACCTTCCCTCCATGGGAGGATAAACTCACTCGTCCCAATCACCAGGTCAGCCGGTTGATCTTTGATCAGTTGAGTCACAAGAGGCTTCAGAGAGACCATCCTCTCCTCTGACTCCTTCCGCACATAGGAGAACTGCTGCTCCAGGTACTCTTTGAGCGTTTGCGGCTGGTCTTCGGCAGGCATGNNAGGTACTCTTTGAGCGTTTGCGGCTGGTCTTCTTGAGGCATTTGCTTGTCAATGAGCTCTCCATTGATGATCTCTTTATTGGGCGGCAGCTCCATGTAACCATTCTGGATGCACCATAGGTCGGGCTTTCGCGTCCCATCTTCATTGAAACAGAGAATATGGTCGCCAGTGCGATACTCAGCAGGCCTGGCAATGCTCACCAGGCTGTCAGATGACAAATGCTGGTTTGACGCAAAAGCATTCCGTTCAATCGGTAATAGAGATTCATGCACACCAGTTATAATTTGGTCCTTGTTGATCGTCAGTGCATAATGCATTCATTTCTCCTCAGGCAGTTCTCTTCCACATGTAGACAGCTAAATAAGGCGGCATGTTGTTATGTGCTTGTCCAGAACCCAGCTTGGCATCAATGCCGCTGACCCAGTACCCCGCCGTTCCCTGAACTCCGTAGAACATATAGGTTTGTATAGGACCGCCGTTGTTGAATGTTACCTGACCATATCGTGGAACATTGGGGTTGGCATAAATATCCGGCAGCTGTGCTTGTGTCAAGGTATGCGTTGCCGCGCCGCCAGTAGATCCAGCCGTATAGGTGGTATCAACACCGATCAGCATCCTGCCCCCCAAAGCCTCCCATATGCCGCCAAACAGTGAAGCTGGCGAAGTCGATACCGTTGACAGGTATATTGCCCCAACAGGATATGCTTTCAACGCAATCGCAGCCTCTGTTGTTACCCCTGTTCCACCCCTTGCCACAGCAAGGGTTCCGGAGGTCAGATCGCCTGCGGCGTGTTGGTGAACCGATGATGCGAATGCACTGGCATGCTGGCCATCCAGCTTGTCCGCATTGATGTTGCTTGTCCAATCGTCTGGTAATAAGAAGGTTTTTACTCCATCCGCCAGCCGGCCAAGCGCTGCGCGGTCATTGCGGAAATCAAACGCAAACTGCGCCTGGCGGATGGTCAAGGAATAGGTTGACAGGGTACCGACCGTATCGGTCAGCGAAATCTCGAGGTCATAGGCGTTTTCCGGTAAAGCCCCGGTGAGAATAACCTTGGTGTTGTGGGCTATGGCAAGGGCCGTCTCCCAGGTCCCGCCTGCGATACGTTTCCGGATTGTCCCGGTTCCTGAGTTTCCGGCAATGGCCGCCACCAAAAAGCTCGAAGTCACGGCGATGCTGCCACCGGTATCGAGCTTATTGCCGCTTGCGTCCGAGCGGTAAGCCGACACATTCAAGATGGATGGAGAGGCGTAGTCCGTGACCGTGATGCTCTGTGTCGCTGTCTTTTGCCGGCTGCGGGAGTCGGTGACCGTCACAGACATCGTCTGTGCTCCTGCGGCATTCAGAACGCCTGTCGTGAAAGGACTGCTGGTCCCGGAGTACCCGCCGCCTGATAAAGCCTGCGAAGCCAAGGTGCTGCCCTGCGCCCCTGTGAATGTGGATGTCAGACGGCATTTGCTCTTGCCTTTCAGGTAGAGCCCGTTGAACCCATCCACTACAGCCACAGCAAGGGCAGCCCCAGGCACAACGGATGCCGGAACCGTCACCGTGAAGCTCTTGTACAGTGAGCCGATGACCGTCGACCCGTTCTTGGTGACCACCGTACAGGTCGCCGTAGCGCTTGTCGCATTGGGGATGCCTGCGCACCAGGCCAGGGGCACGGTGAAGTTTCTGGTGGTGGATCCTGCAGCGACATTCGCCGTGTTGGTCCGTGTCGCGTCCAGGGCAAAGGTCACATCATGGTTGTAGGCCGGATTAACCGGATCGATGGTGGCCATGATGACCGAAGTGCCGTCCATCCCCACCGTCAATCGGTTCAGTTCAAAGTTCGACGCAGGGGGATCGACCGTCAGTGTGGCTCCCGCAGAGCTCGCGCTGTTGTATCCGCTGACATTGGCGATGGCTTGTACGGTGTAAGTGTAGCTGCCCTGTATAGGCGCGGAAAAGGTATGGCTAGTTCCATTCAGACCTGCGATGACTGTCCCGTTTTGAAGGACATTGTAGCCCGTCACTGAGGTGCCCGTACCGCCTGAAGATGCCGACCACAACAGGGTGACGGTTGCGTTTGGAAATACTTTGTTGGGGCTGATGGATACACCAGCAGGAACACTGACCGCGCTGTAGGCATAGAGCAGCGGAGAAGCCACGGCTACGCTATTTCCATACGGCGCAAGAGCAATGACCCGATACTGGTAGTATTGTCCGGCCGAGGCATGGGCATAGACCGTATAGGATCCTGAGGTAATGCCGGTAGCGAGATCTGAGAACGCGCCGCCGTTGGCACTGCGCTGGATGGTATAGGAGGAGATCGCATTGTTAGAGCCGTTGGCGGCCGACCATGAGAGCGTGACACCAGCACCAGCCCCTGCATACTGCGTCCCAGTGCTGTTCCCCAGGCGGACATCGGATACCGTGGGAGCGCTGGGTGGCGTGTAGTTCACTGTCAGGATGCAATCGGAAAAGGTACGGGTTTGTGTGTAATCGCTTTGTGGTGTGCTCCCTGCTCCACCATCGGCTGCGTAGGACTTAAAGGACAGAGGAATTGTAACGGATGTGACGGCTCCTGTTTGTACTGTGTGCGGACCTGCACCTGTCACCGTTGTGTTATTGATCTTGGTCGTTCCGCCGTAGAGGGTTCCGCCGGTGGTGCTGCATGAAAAGGAGGATGAAGAAATAGACGACCCTAAGGGAATACTGACAGAACACGTGACAGATCCCGTCTTGGTATTGGATGTGCGGTAGTATTGGCCTCCCGCATAGGTGACATCGATCGTGCTGCTTAAGCTGACACCCTGTGCCGCCGAAGAAATGCTCGCCATCAGCTGGCCCTCCAGGACCCGCGCAGGCCGCCGGCCACGGTGTCCATATCAAAAAAACCGTCCCCGCCCTGGACGACGGGCTTATCCCCGATGGTCAGAATATCCAGGATATGCCCCGTCTTGATGTAAAGCTTATTGTTGGACAGGTAGGCAACCTCGACACCATTCTGTTTGAAAGCCAGCATGGTCGTCGAAAACTGGCTGGAGAAGGGGCTGTCCGCCTTGCCGATGGTCATGGACCCGTCCACGAGGTCGAACACAAAGAAGGCATTGGCCTTGTCCGTGAAGTCCTTCAGACCCGCTTCCACGGACTCCGCCCGCTGG
>MTKZ01003017.1_pt1 | contig 14499 bp, 10 predicted proteins | sample 1042781 | NCBI WGS metagenome assembly MTKZ01 (sample SAMN06212207, study PRJNA360539) | anaerobic digester metagenome | biome: Wastewater treatment plant; material: sludge; isolation source: anaerobic digester fed with sludge from wastewater treatment plant | place: Denmark: WWTP Viborg ...
ATGGATGTTGTGGTGGAGGTCTATCGTCTTACAAAAAAGTTTCCCCAAGGGGAATTTTACGGATTGACAAACCAGATAAGACGAGCAGCCATATCCATACCCTCAAATATCGCCGAAGGACATACACGAAATTCTCGTGCAGAATATCTTAACTTTCTTTCAATAGCGCAAGGAAGCCGGGCTGAAGTCGAGACGCAGATGCCAATTTCAGTGCGCTTGGGCTATCTCACATCTGAAGAGACCTTACCAACTCTTTCACTGCTTAATGAAATCAATCGAATAATCAGTACTATAAGACAGAAACTTAACTCTCCGTAATTTCCTGTTCCCTGACCCCTGCTCCCTTTCAAAACATAGGAACCAAACCATGAGGCAATACACGACGGAAAATCTATTGATAAGCCCCAAACCCTATCCCGAGGACCCAAGCCTGCTGCTTTCTATCCTACCCGAAGAGGCTGGATGGAAATACATCTCTTTTCAGGTGCGAAGGCTGGACGCTGGAAATTCCTGGCCGTTTGAGACCGGTGAGAATGAACTTGCCTTCGTCAATATCAGCGGGCGATATACCGTAAAATCCAATAAAGGCGCCTGGTCCGGGATCGGCGGGCGGCGTTCCCCTTTTGAAGGCGCCGCCCATGCCCTGTATCTGCCGCGCCACACCTCGTTTACCATAACGGCTGAAGAAGCCGGGGAATTCGCGGTTACCTGGTGTCCCACGGAGGAGGACCATGACGCCTGGCTGATTAAACCCGAGATGGTCAAGGTGGGATTGCGCGGCGGCGACAATGTCACCCGGCAGATTAATGACTTGCTGCCGCCGGGATCGCCGGTGCATCGCCTGGTCCTGGTGGAAGTCTATACGCCGGGCGGCAATTGGAGCAGTTATCCGCCCCATAAGCATGATGTACACCTCAAGGATGGCGCCGGCAATCTCGTTGAAGCCGATCTCGAGGAGGTGTATTATTACCGCATCAATCCGCCGGAGGGCTACGCGTTTCAGCGGGTCTATACCGATGAAACATGTCCGCTTCACCGAGCCGGATATCCGATCGATGCGGTAATGCTGGCCCGGGACGGGTGCGCGGTGCTGGTGCCCGAAGGCTACCACCCGGTGGTCAGCGCGCCGGGATATACCACCTACTACCTCAACGTGCTGGCTGGAAGTGCGCAAGCCCTCGCCAATCAGGATGACCCCCGCTATAGTTGGGTAAAAGACACGTACCGCGGCATGGATGACCGCTTGCCGCTGTTTTAGCAGACGCCGTTGCCGGCGCAGGAGACCAAGATGACTCAGGAAGCACAGTATGATTCCGTTCACATGGGCCGCTCTTCCATAGACCTGTACAGCGACAATGTGGGCTCGCCCTTTGTGGAGATTACCAAATTCGCCGCATATGTAGGCGGCTCGCCGCTGAATATCAGCGTCGGCGGGAAACGCCTGGGACTGAACACCGTGGCGTTAACCGCACTGGGGGCGGACCCCGTGGGTGATTTTATTCTCCACTTTTTGGAACAGGAAGGCGTGGAAACGGCCTTTATCCCCCGCAAGCCCGGTCATCGAACCAGCGCCGTGGTGTTGGGTATTGAACCGCCCGACAAGTTTCCCCTGGTTTACTATCGCGACAATTGCGCCGATATCGAATTAACCATTGACGATGTGCTGGCATCTCCGGTGTCGCGTTGCAAGGTATTCCAGTTCGCCGGCACAAACCTGTCGAAAGAACCCAGCCGCAGCGCCACCTTTTTCGCGGCGGAACAGGCGTGTGCGTCGGGCGCGGAAGTGGTCTTCGATATCGATTTCCGGCCCGACCAATGGCACGACCCCCGCGCTTTCGGCGTGATGGCCCGGGCAATTCTGCCTCTGGTGGATATTGTGCTGGCCACGGATGATGAAATCAACGCGGCCCTGCTGAGCGACCCGAGCCAGATCACGCTGACCCACTCGCAAATATCGGACACAAAAGTAGCCGGTAACGTGGAGGAGGGTATTGCACAGTTACTTGCGCGGGGCCCCAAAGCGGTAGTACAAAAACGCGGCATTCACGGCGCACGGAACCACCTTAAGAAGGAAGACGGCAGCATTGAGCAAATCGACTCGCCGGGCTACCCGGTAGAGGTGTACAACATCCTCGGTGCAGGTGACGCTTTCGCGGCAGGTTTCATTTGCGGATACCTGCGCGGCATGGGCTGGCGCAAAGCAGGGCGACTCGGCGCAGCCTGCGGCGCCATTGTGGTAACCAAGCATGGCTGCGCGAATTTTATGCCCACCTGGGATGAAGTGATGGCATTTGTGGACGCCCGGGGCGGATTTTGATTTAACCTGTGGCATCGAAGTCCTTCCTGTGTTCCGTTATTTCTTTTGGGCTTTCCTCGGCTATAATAACCCTGAATCCAATAACTTTGTGAGGTTTTCAAAACCTGGCTGGCGTGATAAAAAGTAGTTTCTATTTATTTTTATATACACAAAACATCGGGAGGACGTACCATGCGATTGACGATGGCACAAGCGATAATCGGTTTCCTGAAACAGCAATATGTGGAGCGGGACGGGGTCGAGCAACCCTTCTTCGCCGGATGTTTTGGCATATTCGGCCACGGCTGCGTGGCCGGCATCGGCCAGGCGCTGCAACAGAACCCGGATTTCCGCTATTACCAGATCCGGAACGAGCAGGCCATGGTACATGCGGCGGCCGGGTATGCTAAGATGAAGAACCGCATGCAGACCTTCGCATGCGTTTCTTCCATCGGCCCCGGCGCCACGAATATGGTGACTGGCGCCGCGGGCGCCACCATCAACCACCTGCCGGTGCTGCTGATGCCGGGTGATATCTTCGCGCGGCGTAATGTGGCGCCCGTATTGCAGCAGCTGGAGTCCGGCCATAGCCAGGATATTTCGGTCAATGATTGTTTCAAACCGGTCAGCCGCTATTGGGACCGTATCAACCGGCCTGACCAGATTCTCTGCGCACTGCCCGAAGCGATGCGGGTGCTGACCAGCCCCGCCGACACGGGCGCCGTGACCCTGGCGCTGCCGCAGGATGTACAGGCCGAGGCCTATGACTACCCGGAGGAATTTTTCCGCAAACGGGTGTGGCATATCCCGCGCGTCCGCGCGGACAAGACGGCCCTGCAGCGGGCGGCGGCATGGATCAAAGCCGCGAAAAAACCCCTGATTGTGGCGGGCGGCGGCGTGATTTATAGTGGCGCCTGCGACACGCTCAAAGCCTTTGTGGACCAGACGGGTATTCCCGTGGGTGAGACCATGGCCGGCAAGGGCAGCCTGCGCTACGACCATCCTCTGAGCCTGGGCGCCATCGGGGTGACGGGCACGCTGGCCGCCAACCGCATCGCGCGCGATGCTGATCTGGTCATCGGCATCGGCACCCGGTACAGCGATTTTACCACGGCCTCCAAAACCGCTTTCCAGAATGAAGCGGTACGTTTTATCAACATCAACGTGGCAGAATTTGACGCCCACAAGCACTGCGCGCTGCCGGTGGTCGGCGACGCCTTGACGGCGCTGGAAGACCTGATGGAAATGCTGCAGGGCTATGCGGCCGACTCCTCCTATCAGGCCGGGGCGCGCGAACTGCATGATGCCTGGGAAGCCGAAGTGGACCGCATCTATGCCATTCGGAACACCCCGCTGACCAGTCAGGGGGAATTGGTCGGCGCCGTCAATGAACTCAGCAAACCGGACAGTATCATGGTCTGCGCGTCAGGTTCACTGCCGGGCGACCTGCACAAACTGTGGCGATCCCGGCACCCGAAGAACTTTCACCTCGAATACGGCTACAGCTGCATGGGCTATGAGATCGCCGGCGGACTGGGCGTCAAGATGGCCGCCCCGGACCGGGAGGTATACATCATGCAGGGCGACGGCGGCTACCTGATGCTGAACGCCGAAATCGTCACTTCCATTCAGGAAGGGTATAAGTTGACGATTATTATCTTCGATAATTTCGGTTACAAGAGCATCGGCGGGCTCAGCCGCTCGCTGGGCCAGGAAGGCTTCGCTACGCGATATGTGTATCCCAAAGAGGACGTTCTACCCGGGGATGATGCGGGAGAGAATGTCGAGGTGTTGCCGGTAGACCTTGCCGCCAATGCGCGGAGCCTCGGCGCCCACGTCATAGAATGCAAGACCTATGAGGACTTCGCCAACGCCATTAAGACGGCCGAAACGATTGAAAAGACCACCGTCATTTATATCCAGAATGACCGGTATGTGGGCGTGCCCGGTTACGACAGTTGGTGGGATGTTCATGTGGCGGAGGTTAGCGAAATGGAATCGGTGCGCAAAGCCCGCAAGGCATGGGAGCAGATGCGCGCCAAAGAACGTTTTTTCTTTTAAGATGAATATAAGCAGGACGTGTGGGACCGGTAGGACGTCAAAGAAAACCGGTAACATTTTAGCCGAATGGAGGCAATGTTCATATTAACCTTTAAATGCTTCTCCTCGTCATTGCGAGCGAAGCGAAGCAATCTGAATTATTGCTTAAACTTTGGCAAGTGAGATTGCTTCGCTTCGCTCGCAATGACGGAAACGTACATGTAAATTTAAATCCCAGTCTTACGCCATTTGGCTAAAATGTTGCGAAAACCGCAGGTTAAACAGTCCTAGCCATCCTGCTGGTCCTGTACGTCCTACCGCAACATACGCCCTAATCGCGGCCAGGCCCGCAAGAGAAAGAGCAGCATGACCCAACGTTTACGAAACTATATCAACGGCCAATGGACGGAATCCAAGGCAACTGAAATTCTTCCCATCATCAACCCGGGTACTTCGGAGGTCATCGCGGACCTTCCTTTGTCCCCCGCCGCAGAAGTAGAAACGGCGGCAAAGGCGGCCTCGACGGCGTTCCAGGACTGGCGGCGTGTACCCGCGCCCGACCGCATCCAGTACCTGTTCAAACTCAAGCACCTGCTGGAGGAAAACCTGGACCTGCTGGCGAGGACCTGCACGGAAGAGTGTGGCAAGACCTTCAGTGAGAGCAAGGGTGAACTGCGGCGCGCCATCGAGAATGTGGAGGTGGCCTGCGGCATCCCCATGCTCATGCAGGGGCGCAACAACGAAGACATCGCCCGGGGCATCGATGAACACATGTTCCGGCAGCCCCTGGGTGTTACGGCGATGATTGCCCCCTTCAATTTCCCCGGCATGATCCCGTTCTGGTTTCTGCCTTACGCGTTGGCCACAGGTAACTGTATGATTGTGAAGCCGAGCGAAAAATGCCCCGTGACCCAGCAGCGCGTTTTTGAACTGATTGACCAGCTCGGTTTGCCGCCAGGCGTGCTGCAACTGGTAAACGGCGCCCGGGATACCGTTGAAGCCCTTTTGGATCATCCGGCCGTTCGGGCCGTCAGCATGGTGGGCTCCACGCCGGCCGCACGGGCCATTTACGCGCGGGCCGCGGCGAATGGCAAGCGCGCCCAGTGCCAGGGCGGCGCGAAAAATCCCGTCCTGATTATGCCGGATGCGGACCTGGAAACCGCCACGCGCATCCTGGCCGATTCCGCTTATGGCTGCGCGGGTCAACGGTGCCTGGCCTTGTCTGTTGCCATTACCGTCGGCGAGGCGAAAGATGCCTTCCGTAACTGTTTCAGTGAAACCACCCGCGGTCGAAAAGTGGGGTACGGGTTGGACGAAGGTGTGGAAACCAGTGCGGTAATCAGCGCCGAAAGCAAGACGCGCATCGAAAAACTTATCAGCGTTGCCGAAAACGAAGGCGCCCGGGTTGTCGTGGATGGGCGCGGTAAAAAAGTACCGGGGTATGAACGGGGCAGTTACGTGTTCCCGACCCTGCTGGACAATGTGCCGCCGAGAGGCGAAATTGCCAGGACGGAAATATTCGGCCCCGTGTTCAGTATGATGCACGCGGAAACGCTGGAAGAAGGCATCGCCATGGTCAACGACCGGGCTTACGGCAACATGGCCTGCATTTTTACCAGCAGCGGCGCCGCCGCCCGACAGTTCCGCAGTGAAGTCCATGCCGGCAATGTCGGCGTCAATATCGGCGTCGCCGCGCCCATGGCCTTCTTCCCGTTCAGCGGCTGGGCGGACAGTTTTTTCGGCGATTTGCACGGCCAGGCCGAACACGCTGTGGAATTCTATACCGAAACCAAGATAGTCGTGGAACGCTGGCCCAAAGAATGGAGCCGGAAGTTTTAAGTACTGAACGAATAAAGGGATGGACGGTATGGACAGAATGGACAGTCTTAACCCGTCTCTTCAGAGTCCATAAGGTCCATTCAGTCCATCACGTCCATTATAGACATACAACCAAGGAACCATTTCATGACCGCCATACGCATCGCCAACGCCCCGTGTTCCTGGGGCAGCCTTGAATTTGAAGGGTTGGAAGGCCAAGCCCTGACCTGTGAGCGCATGTTGGACGAACTGGTCGAGACCGGCTATACCGGCACGGAACTGGGAGACTGGGGTTTCATGCCAACGGAACCCGCCTCTCTGCGCCAGGTGCTGGAAGCGCGCGGTGTCACCCTGGTCGGTGCCTTTGTGCCGGTCCGGTTCGCCGACACCTCTGCCCATGCGTCCGGAACGGAAGCCGCCATGCGGGTGGCGCGTCTGCTGGCCGGCGCGGCATCGCATGACTATGCGCCCATGATCATCCTTGCCGACGAAAACGGGACGGTACCCCGGCGTACGGCGAATGCCGGACGTGTAACGGCCGCCATGGGACTCGATAAGGACGCCTGGCACGTTTTTGCCCATGGTGTTGAAACCGTCGCGCGCGCGGTGCGGGAATCCACCGGGTTGCCCGTCGCTTTTCACCACCACTGCGCGGGCTATGTGGAAACACCGGAGGAGATTGATGCGCTGTTGAGACATACCAGCGCCGAATTGCTGGGCCTGGTCTTTGATACGGGCCACTATGCCTTTGGAGCGGGCGACCGGGACGGCATCTTGACCTGTACCGGGCTGGAACGCTTCGCGAGCCGCATTACCCACATGCACTACAAGGATTGCGAACCGAATGTCGCCACCCGTTCCACGTCGGAAGGTTGGGACTACTTCCAATCCGTTGGAAAAGGCGTGTTCTGTGAACTCGGCAAAGGCTGTGTGGACTTCGCCTGGATCACCCAATGGCTTCGTGACCGGGAGTATGATGGCTTTATCACGGTGGAACAGGACGTCCTGCCCGGCATGGGCACGCCCAAGGAAAGCGCGCGCAGGAACCGGGAATATCTGAAAACGATGCATGTCTAACAACCAAATTAATATTACTGTGGTCGAATAGAGGGTTCGGGGTTATGGTCTATGAACTTTCAGCGCATGTTAAGCGGGAAATGGTTCGCCGTACTATTACCGAGGAAATTGTTGCGTTAATATTAAAACGACCAGACCAAAAAGTACCCGAACACGGTAATGTGGTATGCTATCAAACCAAAATGGAACTTGGTCATAAATAATATCTGGTGCGTGTGATGGTAAATGAATCGCTTATACCAGTGAAGGTGGTGACCGTTTACAGAACAAGCAAGATAGACAAGTACTGGAAGGTATCGTTATGAAAGTGACCTACGATCCCGATGTTGATGTATTGCGAATTATTTTGCGTGACTCGCCGATTGAAGAAAGCGATGAGGACAAACCGGGCGTTATTCTCGACTATGACAAGGAAGGCAACATGGTAGGAATCGAAGTCCTTAATGCCTCTGAACGTGTGGAAAACCCGCGCGGTGTAGAGTATGCCGTCACGGCGTGAAATACTCGAGAATGCAACTTTTAGCGTAATCTGGAGTCCCTGTATGAAGCAACAACTGAATCTTGGTCTGATTGGTGTGGGCCGTATTGGCAAAGTGCATGGGGAACACTTGGCCTACCGTATCCCCCGGGCGCGCCTGGCGGCGATTTCGGATGTGAATCTGGCGGAAGCGAAGGCGTTCGGCGGTAAATTGGGCATTGGCAAAATAGAAGCCGACCATCATGCGCTCCTGAACGATCCGGAGATTGACGCGGTGGTCATCTGTTCGCCCACAGACCTGCACGCGGTCATGATTGAGGAAGCCGCCGTGGCCGGCAAGCATATCTTCTGTGAAAAACCCATCGCGCGCACCCTAAAGGAGATTGACAGGGCATTGGACGCTGTAAATAAAGCAGGGGTTAAACTTCAGATTGGGTTTAACCGCCGCTTTGACGCCAATTTTGCGCGGGTACGCCAGGCGATTGCCTCCGGTGAGATTGGGGAGCCCCATCTCCTCCATATTATCAGTCGTGATCCCGGGCCGCCACCTATAGAATATGTCAAGGTTTCCGGCGGCATTTTCCTGGACATGACCATCCACGACTTTGACATGGCCCGTTTCCTAATCGATGAAGACGTGGAGGAAGTATACGCGGCGGGTGCGGTGCGTGTGGATCCCGCCATCGGCGACGCCGGCGACCTGGACACGGCACTGGTGACGCTGAGGTTCAAAAATGGCGTGCTCGGCGTGATTGACAACAGCCGCAAAGCGGTCTATGGATATGACCAGCGCGTGGAAGTATTGGGCAGCGCAGGCGGCGCCATGGTGGCCAACAACTACCCGAATACCGCCGTCATCAGCGATGCCGCAAGTGTTCGACGCGATTTGCCCCTGAATTTCTTTATGGACCGTTATCTGGACAGTTTTCTGGTGGAAGTGACAGCCTTCGCAGATGCCGTTTTGGACGACAATCCGACGCCTGTTGACGGCGTGGACGGCCGCGCCGCCGTAGCCCTGGGCATTGCCGCGCGACGTTCCCATGAAGAGAACCGGCCTGTGCGCCTGGAAGAAATAGAGGGATAAGCCGGTACAAAAACAAGCGGGAACAAATGCGGGCCGCCCGGAGCTCCCTCTGGGCAGCCGGTTTTCTTTGGCGGGGAAACCTGCTATACTAAGTTTTCATAGAAAGCATCCGCCCCGGGAAAAAGCGGCAGGAACCGGGATGCGCCAACAGTGTGCCGCAGCCTTATTGCATAAAGGAGCATGGCCATGTGTGATAAATGTACACGGAGGGAGTTCTTTGGTGCAGGCGCCGCAGGTGCGTTGTTGGCTGGCGCTGCGTGGACCTATGCCTGGGCCGGTGAACTGCCACCCGGGGGGCCTCGGGGCAAGTCACGCATTTGCGTCATCTTTACGGGCGACCCCCGGCCGGCCGATCGTGACTGGGGCGCCGATACCGGTCAAATCGAAGCCATGCGGGCCCGTCTTGCCGAAGCCGAGGCTAAACTGGGCAACATCGAATTGATGATTGGCGAATCGCGCAGCCCTGAGGAAACCCAGGCGCTGTTGGACCAGTCCGGTCCGGAGGCGCCCGTTCTGGCGATTAATGTGGCCAACTTCGCGATGACGCGTGTCATAGACCCCGTGTTCAAAGCCGCCCGGCCCATGCTGGTATTCTCGCTGCCGGCAAGCGGCCACGACTGGATGTACGCGCCGCGCTGGCTGCGTGCCGGACACCGTGTCGCGCTGCTGCCCAGCAGTGATTATAATGAATTGGAGCGGGCGCTACGGATCCTGCGGGTCGTCCCGATGATGCGCCGTTCCCGCATTCTGTTGTTTCCTCCCGCCCAGGGCACCAGTGCGGCCCGCTCGCCTGAAGAAGTGAAAAGAGTCCTGGGCGCCGATGTTGTCGCGGTGGAGGAGAAAACCTTTGATGACCTGATTAACGGTGCGGATGCTGCTGCGGTTCAGGCTGAAATAGACGCCTGGACCCAGGGCGCCAAGGAAATTGTGGAACCCACCGCGGATGACATTGAAAAGGCGGCCCGCGTGAGCGTGGCGCTGGATAACCTTATCCGCCAGGAGCAGGCCGACGCCCTGGCCATCGGCACCTGTATGGGCTGGCTGCCCAAGGGATTCCCCTGCCTGGGGTTCACGCGCCTGCGCGACCGCGGCATTCCGGCCGCCTGCGAAGGCGACATGGATTCCTTGCTGACCATGATGCTGTTCCAGTATGCCTTCGACCTTGCCGGGTTCCAGGGCAACGCCACCTTTGACACTTCGCGCAATGCTCTGTGGACTGCCCACTGCACAGCGCCCCTGAAGATGGACGGACCGGATGGCGAATCCGCGCCATACCTGCTGCGCGGTCATTCCGAAGTCGGCGGGAGCGGCTGCGTGCCCGAAATACAATACCGCCTCGGCCAGGTCATCACCCGCGCCAAGTTTGTCAACCTGGAGACCATCCTGGCGTCCACCGGCAAGATTATCGAAGTGCCCGAGCGGTCCGTGCATGGCTGCCGCACCCAGATTGTCACCGAAGTGAAAGACGCGGCCAAAATGGCGGCGAACTGGAGCAGCGCCCTGGAAACTGAAGACGCCATGACCCTGCTGCATCGCGTGGTAGCCTACGGCGACCACATGGACAGCCTGCGCCACATGGCCAATCTCATGGGACTCAAGGTGCTTGAAGAAGGCTGAGCCTTTATGCGGGCCTTTTACCTCCCTTGCTTGCTAAACCTGTGAGGCCGAAAGACCTCACAGGTTGCTCTTTTTACGGTGCGGAGAGGTAGAAGCCCAGCGAAACGATTTGAGGAGAACAGCCCGATGAAAGTCGCCGTTAGTGCCTTTGTTTGCGGTTTGTTGCTGTGTACCGCGGCAGTTTGCGATAAAGACCTTTTTGATATGTTGCTCCCCGTGCCGCAGGAGATACAGGCATGCGAAGGGGTATTCCCGCTGACGGCGGAAATCTTCAGGTTCTCTCTCACCGCTCCTGCCGTGGAAAAGACAGTTCCCTTAGGGGATCGAATGCGCGAATCTCTGGAACGGTTGTCGCTTCCAGAAGCCGTAGAAATCTCGAATGGAGCGCTGTTCAGGCTCGTTATGACGGTATCTGACGAACCCGTATCCCAACCGAAAGATCCGGCGCCCCTGCCCGAAAAGGCCCGCGCCGAAGGCTATTGCCTCGCCATAACCCCCACGTACATCGTCATACATGCACCAAGTGAACCGGGGCTATTCTACGGCATGATGACCCTCGAACAGCTGCTTCTGGCCGCAAAGGCGCATAGCGTCACGGAACTCCCCTGCACGGTCATTCGCGATTGGCCCGCCCTGCCCATGCGCGGGCTCAGCGAAGACTATGGGCGCGACCAATTGCCGACGCTGGAGGAGCACAAGCGGTCCATCCGCGACCTCGCCCGCTTCAAGATCAACACCTACCTGTGGTTCATCGAGCCCGACCATTTCGTGTACGCCTTCGACCCCGACATCAGTACGGACTATGACCGCTTCACCTTCGAGGAAATCCGGGAACTGGTCGCCTACGCGAAACAGTATTACATGGAAATCATCCCGACGGTGGAACTGCTCGGCCACATGGAGCAGACCCTGCGCCATGACCGGTACAAGCCGCTCGCGGAAATGCCCGGCGGCGGCAGCGACCTCTGCGCCGCCTGCGAGGATTCCTTTGACCTCGTGCGCAAGATGGCCGGCGAAATCGCTCCCGCCTTCGGCGGGCGATATTTTCACTGCGGCCTGGATGAAAGCTACGCCATCGGCAAGGGCCGTTCTGAACAGGCCGTGAAGGAAAAGGGCATCGAGCGGGTCTTCGCCGACTACTACACGAAAATGAACGACCTCATAAAATCCCACGGCCAGACCATGATGATGTACGCGGATATTGTTCTGAACCATCCCGCCATGATAGACCTGCTTCCGAAGGACATCATCATGATGTTCTGGGACTATGCGCCGCGCGAGGAATACCCCGGCCTGAGCACCTTGCGGGAGAAGGGCCTCCCCGTCACGGCGCTTTCGGGCCTTTGGAGCTGGAACAATCTGTATCCCCTCTATCCGCCCGCGTTTAAAAATATGGAAATCCTCGCAGCCCAGGCGGAAAAGGACGGCGCGCTGGGCCATTTCGTCAGCACCTGGGGTGACGGTTACAAGGGGGCGGCGGGCATCAACCTGAACGAATGGGATCTGTACGGCGTCGCTTATTGCGCGGCCCTCTCATGGAACACAACGCCCGTGCCGATGGACGCGTTCTCCCGGGCTTTCGCGGCGCAATTTTTCGGCAATGGCGACCCGGCAATGATTGAAGCCCTGACACGGCTCGCCCGTTGCCAGGGCGAAGATTTAAGCCGGGTATGCCAGGCAAGGCAGATGCTGCACTGCGACCCGGATGCGGCGGTCTGGAACATGGCCGGCGCCGACGACGCCACTCTGTCCTTCTGGAACACCCTGGCAACGGAAAGCGCATCCGTCCACACAACCCTGACCGCGGCAAAGCCTGCGCTTAACGCCGACTACCTCGCCACGCTGGACCTCGCGGCACGCCTGCTCCATGGCGCCGCTGAAATGGCGTTGGCCTTTCAGGACATCGGTACTGCCATGGCAAAGGCTGATTTCGACCGGGAAGAGGCGGCCGCACGGCTGGAAGCCCTTGCCGGAAATCACACCACCCTTTGGGAAGCGTACCGTCAGGTGTGGCTCGCCACAAACCGCTCCCTCAACCTCGTCCATCTCGGCCGGGTCTGGTCGGCAACTACGGAGGGTATGATACAGCTGGCCGCTGCTATCCGTTCAGGCACGTTTCCGGCCGTACCGGAGAAGGGGCTCCAGGCGGCCTTTACTTTCGACGGGGAAGGGGGCGAGGCCTGGAAAGACGACCGCGACTATCTGACCCTTGCCCCGGCGGTCGATACACTTGCCCCTGAAATCAGGGCGGGAGGCCCCTCGGAAACTGGCGGCTGCCTGCACCTGGACCACAGCGCCCGCTGCGAAGCCGTGGATGGCGAACGCCGCCTGGACCTGCGTACCGCGCCGCTGCTGGTGGAGGCCTGGGTGCGCCATACCGGGCAACAGGAACAGGAGTATGGCGCCACTATTGTCAGTTATGGATTGGGCGGCGGCTGGCGGCTGGGCCTCAACCACAAGGGCGAGACGCTGTTCACGCTCTACGGCATCGGCGAGCAGGCGGGCACAAAATCCATCCTTCCGCCCGACGGGCAATGGCACCATGTCGCCGTGAACTTCCGGGAATGCCGTGTCATCGATTTCTACATCGACGGCGCACTGACGGAACAACTGGAACTCCCGGGATACCCCCGCTCGCCCTCGAATCCGCTGCTGCGCATCGGCAACGAAATCGCCCTGGTCACCCCCTTCGCCGGGGATATTGACCGGATTCGCATCAGCACAGGCAGGTTTGAAGCGAAAGAACTGGACCGGTAGATACCCCTCCCCCGCCGAACGGCTTCGGGACGTTGCCAATCATACGTTGTCCTGGCGCCCTGCACAAGGCTGCGTTCACACCCTGCCCTTCAGAGATGAAAAGCCGCTTCCCACTCGTTTGCGGCGTCATCCTTCCGCCGGGCGGCGGCGGTTCCAGTAGAAATAGAAGGGCCAGCCGGTAAAAATCAACACCAGCCCCATAATCGCCTCCCGGGGCTGTTGAATAATGGTAACAATCACCAGAATGGCACAGAACAGTACAAAGATGGCGGGAACGAAGGGATAACCATGGACCCGGTAAGGGCGGTGCGCGTCTTTCATGGTGCGCCGCAGCACGAACACGCCGAAGGCGCTGGCCCCGTAAAACAGGAACGAGGCAAAGATGACCATGTCGGTCAACTGGTCAAAGGTGCCGGTCAAANNGCCGTCGTTCGCCATGGTGAAATACATCCGGGAAGGCGTCATCAGGTGGCAGTTCATGGCGCCGAAGGTGGAAAGGAGTATGAGCACCGCCACAAATTGCGCGGCGCCGCCGCCGAAGGCCTTGCGCATGACCTCCACGCCGATGATGCCATTGTCGGAAGCGGCGACCGCCTGCATTTCCTCCACGGGCATGACATAGAGATAAGCGAAATTCACCAGCATATAGATCCCGATGATACTGCCTACACCGATAACCAGGGCCAGGGGGATGTTGCGCCTGGGATTGCGCACTTCCCCGCCGAGGCTGATGGCGTTGGTCCACCCGTCGTATGCCCAGAACGCTCCCAGCAACGCGGCGAACATGGCCCCGAACAACCCCAGGTCGCTTCCATAGACCGCATCCGGATTCGCCCCCAACGGCAGGAGATGTTCGAGGGAACCGGAACCGGCGCACAATCCGAAAACGACCACCACGGCGATACCCGCCAGTTTCAACCCGGTCGAAATGTTGGCGATAATGCCGCCAAAGATTACGCCGAAGTAGTTCGCCGTGGTCACCAACAGCAGGGTCGCGATTGTAAACAGTTTTACCCCGAAATTATCGAAGGGATAAAAGACGCCGAACACGGAGATGCTCTCCCAGGCCGGACTCAGCCGGGGCAACCCGATAAGAGAATTGGCCGACTGCCCGAAAACATAGGCGATGGAGGCGATGGAAGCGGACTGTAACACGGCAAAACTGGACCAGCAATAAATAAACGCGAATGCACGGCCGTACATTTTTCGAAAAAAGGCATAGAAACCACCCGGACCGGCGATAATACCGGCCGACTCCGCGTTGGACAAGGCACCGAACAGGCTGACCAAACCCGCAATCAGCCAGCATAACAGCACGAGCCCGGCCGATTG